>Ga0209197_1000013_pt1 | contig 108709 bp, 107 predicted proteins | sample COGITO_mtgs_1105_4_FD_184802 | JGI IMG/M metagenome (GOLD analysis project Ga0209197, IMG submission 184802) | Pelagic marine microbial communities from North Sea - COGITO_mtgs_110512 (SPAdes) (version 2) | ecosystem: Environmental > Aquatic > Marine > Epipelagic ... | reverse complement strand
TCTGGAAACTGATAATCCCCAGTAAAAAAATAGACCTAACCATATCGACAATAAAAGATAAGCAGTGGAATAACGCCGCTGTTCCCTACTATGAGGGAATGGTCAAGATTGAAGGCTCTCATGGTGGCGTCGGCTTTTTAGAATTGACGGGTTACTGAATATAAATACATCACAACTGCATCAATAGTTTTTTGATCTATACGTGCTTACCTCTTACCCCTTAATTTTTACGGACTAGTTTTACGTACTAGCTTTTAAACATTACTTTTAACTAAACGACAAACAGTCTTATCAGACCAACCTGATATGTCTTGAGATAACGCGTGTGTTGCCACCAATGATGCGCACAATAAACAAACAACCCTGATGTAGAAATTCAATTTAACTACCCCCTACAACGTAAGCTTTATATCAGATACTACTGGTATAAGTTTGTTTTATCTATAAGAAGAATACCGATTTAAACCTTACAGCATTTCCTAAACAGAGCTAGCGAACGTCGGTAGCTTTATAGTGCTTGATGAGCGAACGCAGCTTAGAGTATGGCTGTAAGGTACTTAAGCGATGTTAGAGCGGGTGCGAAGTGGGTAAGGGTGGCATCAAAAGTTGCAGGCAGAAACTAGGCTGGTTATGCATGCGAATAACCAAATGTGACAAAATACAGCTGATAGATTTATCAAAGGTATATCAAAATAGCATCACATGACGGCATGAGAGAAGGTTCTGGTAGGCCAGTGGGGCCAGTTATAAGGCTACCTCAGAGCTTGAGTTGAACCTGTCAAAGTTAGCTCGTGAGTACACCAATGATGCCTTAGATACGCTGGTAGAAGTCATACAATCAAGCCAGAGTGATTCAGCTAGGATTGCTGCTATTGCGATACTTGATCGAGGTTATGGCAGGCCAACAAAAACGACGTCACTTGAGGTTAACGCACCGTTTGTTGCTACGAAAATACAGTTGGTGGCATACACAGGTTCTTGATTTATCTAACGACGACTTTGCTAGATTAGGGTTTGAAGTTTCCCCTATGTTCCTCAGAAGCGATTTTGTATAAAAAAGCCCAGCATCTAACTGGGCTTTTTGATCCCCAATACATTGAATGTAATGGGTTTATGTGTGGTGGGCCTGGTCAGATTTGAACTGACGACCAAAGGATTATGAGTCCTCTGCGCTAACCGCTGCGCCACAGGCCCGTATGGGAGCCCGCATGATACCCGTGCTGGTGATTGAGATCAAGAATCAGTCGGCCTAAATCACTGATTTAATAGTCTCTTTTTATTTTCGCCCCATGGTAAAGGATGTTCGAAAAGTTTTGGTTGGACTGGTCCCGTACCTGGACACTGCCGGCAGCCATATCTATCTGTGGGCGAGGCAAATAATGGTGTCCTTTCTGGGAACAATGACCGCGCACAGGTGACCAGTTATTGTCGCCAATGGTTTGTTTTGCGCCTGCGGGCATGAAAGACTGCAAAGCAAAGCCTATGCGTCGCTGGTCTTCGCTTTGGTTAGGTTGTGACCCATGAATGATCATGGCATGGTGCAAGGACATTTGGCCTGGTTTGAGTATCAAGTCTACTGCTAAATTGGCATCCACGTTAGTCACTTCTTGGCCACGGGTTAATATATTGTCTGCACCATAGGTGTCTTGGTGGGGTTGGATATCTTTGTGGTGGCTACCTGGAATCATACTCATGCAACCTGTATAGCGATTGCTGTGAGTGAGTGCAATCCAAGGGGTGACAAAATTATGGGGCGTGATGCCCATGTAGGTCGCGTCTTGGTGCCAACTTACAAAATGGCTGGAGCTGGGCTCTTTGATAAATAAAACACTACCCCACAAAGAAAAGTTTGAACCCAAAAGGTCCTCTACCGCATCAAGAACTTTTGGGTGGTATGCCAGATCATCTAGAAATTTAAAGCACAGGTGTCCATTATTGCGGTTAACACCTGTTAAATCCTTGGGGTATTTTGCTTCTGCAGCTTTTAATTTTGCCGCATAGGCATTGGCTTCATCCTCGGACATGACATTGATCGGAGAGATGAAACCCTCTTTATGGTAGCTTTCAATTTGATGTTGACTAAGCACTTTGCCCATTAGAGGTGCTCCAATTTTTAAGGTTAAGATTTTAAGTATTAGATATTAGGTATTCAGATTCAAGCTAAGTGTTAGGTGACCGACACCATAGGGATTTGTCCATCAGTGTCTGCAATAAGGTATAATTTAACGGTTGAACGATATTAGGTGTAAGTCAGCATGTCCAAAGACGTTAATTACCAAAACAATCCCCTGCATGGCTTGAACTTAAAAACCATGCTTACAGAAATTGTGGACCACTACGGTTTTGAGATTCTGCATGCGTATCTGTATATTCATAGTTTTAAAACCAACCCAAGTGTCGATTCTAGCGTTAAATTCTTGAAGAAAACACAATGGGCGCGTGAAAAAGTTGAAGCTTTTTATTTGTACAAATTTAAAAATTTGCCAAAAGTATCAAGTGATCAATTCGAGCTACCACCGCGTGACCGCATCATTCCTGAAGACCAAAGTCCAGGTACACCTTGTGAGTTGAGCTTAGAAGATGCCGAAGTGCTGCAACAACAGCGTAAAAGTAGGGCTAACGAGTATGATAAATTAGCGGGGCGCGACAGCCCTAAAGATTGGCAGCCTAGTCAAACTAAACCCAAGACTCAAGACAAACCTTGGTCTAAACAAGGGGGTAAGTCACCTTGGAAGCCCCAAGCAAAGTTAACATCTTCCACTGAAGTCAAAGTCAGTGGCACTGCCCTTGACCCGTGGGCTAACTCACGTAACAAGTTCAAGTCGTAAGCTCAGGTTTTAGTTTGGGTCGCTAGTCTGGACCATCTACGAGCTTGGGCTAGCGTGGATGAGGCCTCGCCATTTGTGGCTTGTGTAGGTGCAGCGTCTCTCTATATAAGGTATACAGGCCTGAAGTTAAGATTAAACTGCTGCCAATGAGAGTCAAGTGACTAGGCCATTCGTCAAATATAAAAATCCCAAATACCATAGCCAACGGTAGGGAAATGTATTCAAATGGAGCCGCCAGAGCAGACTCAGCGTGCCGGTATGCCTGGCTAATAAGATAACCCCCTAAAGCGCTTCCTGCACCCAATAAAATAAACAGCTTGGTATCATCAGACTGCCAAGGCCCCCATGGCCGCAGCAGAAAGTTTAGAGACGGACTACTCACATCGTTAAAACTGCCATCTCCCACAACCACCCACATGGCAGTACTGACAACGACAAAGGTGATTTGAATATAAAACGTCATAGTCGCAGCTGACTCAGTATGACGCATGGTGCGAGTCAGTGTGTGCAGACTGGCATAACAAAAAGCTGCACCAATAGGCAGTAAGGACGCAAACATAAATTGACTGCTGCCTGGCTGCACCATAATCAAGACACCCAAGAAACCTAGGCCGATAGCGAACCAGCGGTGCAGGCCAACATGTTCTTTGAGAAAGATGATCGAGAATAGGGTGATGACACTGGGACTGATAAAGAACAACGCCACGGCATCAGCAAGTGGCATAGCTACCAAGCCTAGAAAAAACAACATGTTGGCCATTACCACACAGCTGCCCCGAACTATATGTCGGGCTAGACGCTTAGTTTTTAAACTCTTTAGGCCGCCAGAGCCTGCCAGTAGTAAGATGAAAATGAGGGCGATACCAATCAAGGAACGCAGCAGCACAATCTGGTGCAGTGCATAGGCGTTGCTTAGAAATTTAATGGTGACATCGGTGGTGGAGAAACATACGCTGGCGCCAATGGCAGACATGATGCCTAGGGCATTGTTTGATTTAAATAGGTTGCTGAACATAAACACATAGCCAACGATTGAACGTACCGCAATATAGCGAATTTATCCGCAACAATACAGGCTTATAATGCCATTGAGTGAGGCTGTTAGATGCTGGTGTTAGCAGGGCAGTGAAGACTGCCACCTAACAGACCATTGGGGCCTGGTAGGAATGGCAGACTATCAAGGTAATACTTAGTCTTCGATAAAACTACGCAAGTGGTCAGAGCGCATTGGGTGGCGTAATTTACGCAGTGCTTTGGCTTCAATTTGGCGGATACGTTCACGTGTCACATCAAACTGTTTTCCCACTTCCTCTAAGGTATGGTCAGTATTCATTTCGATACCAAAACGCATACGTAGCACCTTAGACTCACGGGCTGTTAGGCCAGCTAATACGTCCCGCGTCGCTTCACGTAGGCCTTCTCCAGTGGCGGAGTCGATGGGAGAATCCATCGAGCTATCTTCGATAAAGTCACCCAAACTGGAGTCTTCATCGTCACCAATGGGCGTTTCCATTGAGATAGGTTCTTTCGCAATTTTTAGTACTTTACGAATTTTATCTTCGGGCATTTCCATGCGTTCACCTAGCTCTTCTGGCGTAGGCTCGCGGCCCATTTCCTGAAGCATTTGGCGAGAGATACGATTAAGCTTATTAATCGTTTCTATCATGTGCACAGGAATACGGATGGTGCGCGCTTGGTCAGCAATCGAGCGGGTGATGGCCTGACGGATCCACCAAGTGGCGTAGGTAGAAAATTTATAACCACGACGATATTCGAACTTATCGACGGCCTTCATGAGTCCTATGTTACCTTCTTGGATTAGGTCCAAGAACTGTAGGCCACGGTTGGTATATTTTTTAGCAATAGAGATCACCAAACGGAGGTTGGCTTCCACCATTTCTTTTTTAGCACGTCGGGCTCTTACTTCGCCCATGGTCATGCGACGGTTGATGTCTTTGATTTCGGCCAAGCTAAGCCCAGCTTCTTCAACCACCATAGACAGCTTTCGTTGCGCGCGGCGCAGATCGACCGCATTTCGGCGAATGGCAGGCGCATAAGAGGCACCGCTGGCAATCAACTCATCAGCCCACTCAATATTGGTTTCGTTACCTGGAAACTCAGCAAGGAAAACATCACGCGGCATTTTTGCTTTGCGATTACAGATGATGCTAATAATCTTTTCTTGGGCACGAATGCGAGCGAGTGCACCACGGGGGTATTTCGCCACAGATTCAAAATGCTTAGGCACTAATTTTAGTGGTGAGAATAAAAAGCCAAGGTGAGCATAGGCTTCCTTAGCTTGCTTGCTTTCGCGGCCATGTTTTTCAACTGCCAGCAGAGCCACGACCAGATGATCCTCTAGTTCGGCAAAGCGCTCAGCCGTTTCAATGGGATCTGGACCATTATCTGTTTCTTCTTCGTCATCATCATCATCACTTTTGACGACTGTCGTTGGGTTGATCGGCGATGGGTTAGGTTCACCATCTGGATCAATATAACCACTAAAAAGATCACTTAAGCGGCCTTCTTCAATAAAGATGCGTTTATACACATCGATAATGGTAATGACACTATCAGGATAATGCGCTAAAGCTGCCATTACATCCCGCAGACCTTCTTCAATGCGTTTAGCAATGACGATCTCACCCTCACGGGTGAGTAACTCTACAGTACCCATTTCACGCATATACATACGCACAGGGTCAGTCGTACGGCCAGCCTCATTTTCCACTGCTGCCAACGCTGCTGCAGCTTCTTCAGCGGCGGCTTCATCGGTAGAGTCACCGTCGGTCATGAGCAGCGTTTCAGCATCTGGCGCTTGCTCAGATACAGTGATGCCCATGTCGTTAATCATACCGATGATATCTTCGACTTGATCTGGATCTGCGATATTTTGAGGCAGGTGGTCGTTAACTTCTGCGTAAGTTAAAAAGCCCTGCTCACGCCCTTTGGTGATCAGTTCTTTTAGGCGTGATTGTTGCTGTTCATTGGCGGCCATGGCAACCCTATATTTAGTGAGCGGATATATGAAAAAGTCAGCTCTCGATTATAGTGGAAAAACCAAAATTCCGCCACAAATCGTACGAGATTAGCTGATGTTTTGTGCTTTTTGAGGCCTGCACGTGGCTAGGGCTAAATTGGGTCTGTTTTTGCGATGCCTAGCATGCCGCCCGATAGCCTCGGACCAGTAAAAGATCCGCAGTAATGCTATTGTCTACTTTTTAGCCGCTTTTGCAACTCTTCTTTTTCTCTGAGTAGCTCTTTTAGCTGTTTTTTGATGCTGGCGTCAGCATTAGGTTGTGATGCCAAGTGCAAGAGTTGGTTCAGACGTTCTTCAAAATGGTGTCCCAAGAGTCGACTAATGGCTTCTTCTAGCTGTTGTGGGTAGTTACCTTGGGGTAGGAGTGATTCCATAGCCGCTAACTGCCGCAGCATTGGCCAAGCATCCCATGTGGCGCACTCAATATGCAATTCAGCAGGGTTTGGCCAGCGCTTTAAGGTTTGGAACATATCCTGCACGGTGTTAAGCAACTGAATAAGTACGCCGGCGTCTTGCATCTTTAATGCACTTAAATGACTGGGAATTTGTGACACGTGTTCTGCCGTTTCTGGATGCCGTAATATTATCCGCAAGGCGGCGTGAGCAGGGTTTTGTACCTTAGGTAAAGTGGCACTAAAATATGGTTTTAACGCCGTCAACGGGTCGTTAGTGGGTGTGGCCTGATGCTGATCAGGATCTTCTTGGTGCCAGTGCTGGGTGTCTTGTAAGTGATCTGGCAGTGCATCAGCCATGGGGTAGTCAGGATATTCTCTGCTATCACCTTCATGATGACCTTTATCATTGGCATTGCTATTAAGGGCGCTTATTGTTGGCCCATCAAAGGCCGTGGCTGAGTTCTTTTGTTGGGTGTTGGCAAAGTCTTGTATGTTGCTCTTTTCAGTCATAATGGGCGTTTTAAGCGCACTTAACTCTGCTAAGGTGTCTTTGTCTAGCCCCGTAATCTTACTTAATCGAGCCTCCATCATGCTGTGCATAATGCCTTTGGGGATGGTGGCGATTAACGGGCTAGCGTCAGTGGCAAGTTTTGCTCTGTGTTCTAAATTATGTGGATCCAGGTCTTGGCTCAAACGTTGAAACAAAAAATCGCTCAGTGGTGTGGCGTCGACGATGCGAGCTGTAAGCTGATCTTTACCTTCTTGACGTACTAACGAATCAGGGTCTTCTCCATCGGGCAATAATAAAAAGCGTGCCTGACGTCCATCGACCATAAAAGGCAGGCAAGTGTGCATTGCACGATCTGCTGCTTTGAGTCCTGCAGCGTCACCATCAAAACAAAATACCACTTCGCTAACCAATTTAAAAATACGTTCTAAATGAAAACTGCTGGTGCTGGTGCCAAGGGTAGCTACAGCATAATTAATGTCGTGCTGTGCTAACGCCACCACATCCATGTACCCCTCAACCACCATAATGCGTTTCAGGTTACGTTCATGTTGGCGGGCCTCATAAAGTCCATAAAGCTCTTTTTGTTTGTGAAAAACCACCGTTTCTGGGGAGTTTAAGTATTTGGGTTTATCATCGCCTAAGACACGGCCACCAAACGCAATAATACGGCCTTTGTAGTCTTTAATTGGGAACATAATGCGATCCCTGAAACGGTCATAGCGGCGTTTGTTTTCTTCTTTCTCTACCGCCATGCCAGCGTCAATAAGTGCTTGTTCTTGCTCTTTTTTTGGAGCCAGTTCTTGTATTAGATTTTGCCAACCAGCGGGGGCATAGCCAACACCAAAGCGCTGGGCTATTTGGCCGTTTAGGCCTCGTCCTTTAAGATAAGTGACCGCTTTTTTCCGATCTGGATGACGGCGTAATTGGCTCTGGTAATACTGACTGGCGCTGTTGAGTAATGCGTAAGCTTGGTTGCGAGCTTGAGTTTTAGCTTGGCTGGCTGCTGAGGCCGCTTTGCTAGTAATGCTGTCATCTTTAGGCACAGTGAGGCCGGCTTTACCAGCCAGTTCTTCCACCGCTTCTGGGAAATTCATGTTTGCCAATTGCATCATAAAGCCAATAGCATTGCCGCCGGCACCGCAGCCAAAGCAATAATAAAACTGCTTATCAGGAGCGACACTAAAGGAAGGGGTTTTTTCTTTGTGGAAAGGGCAGCAGGCTGAATAGTTGCGGCCTGTTTTTTTCAGCTTTACGTGACCGTCGACTAGGTCGACAATGTCGGTACGGTCGAGAAGTTCATCAATGAATGCTTGCGGTATGCGTGACGCCAAGTGGTTTGCCTTTTAATAAAAGCTTAAGCGAGTTGCGCTTTAATTTGACCACTTACTTTGCCAATATCTGCTCGTCCTTGCAACTGCGGTTTTAAAATACCCATCACTTTGCCCATATCTTGCATGCTGCTGGCGCCAGCATCAGCGATGGCTTGGGTAATGAGCTGGCTCACTTCGTCATCGGTAAGGGGCGTGGGTAAAAACTCTTGAATCACACTGATTTCCAAGTGTTCAATGTCGGCTAAGTCTTGGCGGTTAGCGGCTTCATATTGGCTGATAGAATCGCGACGTTGCTTGAGCATTTTATCAAGTACGGCCAAGCCACGGGCTTGGTCTAACTCAATACGCTCGTCAACTTCGATGCGTTTGAATTCGGACATCATGGTGCGGATGCAGGTTAAGCGAGGTTTGTTTTTGTCACGCATGGCTTGTTTTTGAGCATCTTTAAGTTGAAGCTTTAAATCGGACATGGTGAGTTCTCGCTGAGTTGGTTTCAGTAATTATAGCGTAACTAGGCGTACACTCAATGCGTAAACGTCAGAAACAACAAAGGGGCGGGTAACTGAAAAACCGCCCCTAAGTATCGCTTTACTCAACTATGCCTTTAAACTGTGCTTTGTTTATTGGCTGTAAAGCAGGTCGTCCAAGGTTCTATATTAGGCGTAAAGCCTAGTATAAGCGAACGTGACGACGGTTCTCGCGAACTAGCTTCTTCGCGTGGCGCTTAACGGCAGCTGCAGCTTGACGCTTGCGCACGCTGGTTGGCTTCTCGTAGAATTCTTTTGAGCGAACATCTGCTAAAGTGCCCGCTTTTTCACAAGCACGCTTGAAGCGACGTAAGGCAATGTCAAATGGTTCGTTGTCTTTCAGTTTTACAGCTGGCATATCTCTACCTAATTGTGGACGCCGCATTAAGCAGCCATCCGAATGTTTTTCTATGCACTGACTCATGGTCTCATCGTTCGACTAGAGAAAGTGTTCCTAATTGATCAAGGCCGCATATTTTACTCTTATGTGTCGGCCAGTGTAAAGCCCATTTGTCATCAAGTTAAAGGTGTTTTCTATAGATAGGGCAATTCACACTTCTACGTGTGGTCTTTAGGCTTGATGAAAGGTAAAATTCGGCCCTAATTGTCAAAATAATAGAGTTGATAAAGTCATTCATGCGCGTATTAGGCATAGAAACATCTTGTGATGAAACTGGGGTCGCCATCTACGATACTCAAAAGGGTATATTGTCTGAGGCGCTTTATAGTCAGGTGGCTGTGCACGCTGAATACGGTGGAGTGGTGCCAGAATTAGCCTCCAGAGATCATATCCGTAAGTTGGTGCCATTAATGAGAGAGGTGTTTGATAAGGCAGGCTTAGCTTATGGTGACGTCGATGGGGTTGCCTATACTGCAGGACCTGGGTTAATTGGGGCTTTGATGGTGGGAGCTGCTACAGGCCGTGCTTTAGGCATGGCATGGGATCTACCCACCATTGGTGTGCATCATATGGAAGGGCACTTGCTTGCTCCCATGCTAGAAGAACATGCCCCGAAACCACCTTTTGTGGCGCTGTTAGTTTCTGGTGGTCATACACAATTGGTGCATGTACGGTCTTTGGGTGCCTACGAATTGCTTGGCGAATCTTTAGACGACGCCGCTGGTGAAGCCTTTGATAAGGTGGCCAAGATGATGGATTTAGACTACCCCGGCGGTCCCCTAGTGGCTCAGTTAGCCTTAAAAGGAGATGCCTCGCGATTTAAGTTTCCGCGCCCGATGATCGATAGACCCGGATTAGATATGAGCTTTAGTGGTTTAAAAACCGCCGTACTGTATGCCATTCAAGACATCCAAAAGCAGCAAGGGCTATTGCATGAGCACGACAAAGCTGACATTGCGGTCGCCTTTCAACAGGCCGTGGTTGATACATTGGCCATTAAGTGCCGTCGAGCTTTACAGCAAACGCAGCTGTCTACGCTTGTCATGGCCGGTGGAGTGAGTGCTAACTTGGCCCTAAGGGACAAGCTAGCAGCAGAGACTGCCAAATTGCGTGCTAAGGTCTATTACCCAAGGCCAGAATACTGCACTGATAACGGGGCAATGATCGCTTACGCAGGTGCTCAGCGTTTGGCAGTTGGCCAATGTGATGACCTCACACTAAAAGTAAAACCACGCTGGCCATTAAGTGACTTGCCGCTAGTGGTTCAATAATTACCGGGTGATCTACCCACACCAAGAGATTTTGCAATGGACACAGTATATGTACATGGTTTAACCGTAGACACGGTCATTGGTATTTTTGATTGGGAACGTGAAATTCGCCAAACGGTGGTGTTAGACGTAGAGATGGCGGTGGATATTAGCCCCTCAGCAGCAACTGAAGACATCGATCGCACGGTCAGTTACAAAGACGTTTCAGATCGCCTGACGCAGTTTGTAGAACAAAGTGAATTCTTACTGGTTGAGACCATGGCAGAACAAATTGCGGGGTTAATTTTGACGGAGTTCCCGGTACCTTTTGTGCGTATCAAGCTAGGTAAGCCTGATGCAATTGCTAATGCCCGTGACGTGGGAGTAATTATTGAGCGCGGCCAAAAGCCAGCCTGATGACTTCTGTTTACTTGGGTTTAGGGGCCAACATTGAGCCCCAAGCTAGCCTTCAAACAGGCATAACTGAGCTCAGAGTGGCCTTTGGTGAAGTGCATTTATCACCGGTCTACCGGGCCCCCGCAGTGGGCATGGATGGACCAGATTTTCTCAACATGGTGGTGGCTTTTGCTTGTCCCATGAGTCACGCAGAATTAGTGCAATGGATACGTGAGATAGAAACTAAGCATGGGCGCAAAAGGGCTGCTGGATTAGACATTAAGCCCACTAGTCACGGCCTAGATATGGATTTATTATTATTTGGTCAATTAGTGGATGTTAACGCTAATGTGCCGCGGGCAGATATTTTAACCTGTGCCTATGTAATGCAGCCATTGGCAGACATCGCCCCAAACCTAGTGCACCCAGTGCAGGGTCTAACCATAAGTCAGCTCAACACGGCATGTCAGTTCGACCAAGTCCTGTGGCCTACTGAATATTGTTTTTAAAGTTTTAAATTGAAGCCTCGAGGCCAAGACGTGTTGTTATTTTAGGTCTTAGAACGACTAAGGCATTCTATTTGAGCTGCTTTGAGGGCTTCTCCGAGGGCCTTACCCTTAAAACCTTGAGCCATTAATGAAGCGGGTTTTACGGCGTGTATTCGTTCTAAGTCATCTAACATCGTCTGCTTTGGCGATTGCCACCCAAAAAGGGGCTCTTGGGTTTGGGTGATGGCTTGGCATAAACACAACAGGTCATCCAATAATTCTGTATGGCGCATAAGGCCAAGGTTACTCAGCAGTAGATGCTTTTGTGCAGCTTCTAATTCAGTGTAAGCGCGCAACTGACGTTGATGGTTGCTGGTGGCAAGCGCTAAAGCTTTGTGCTGGTTGGGTAACTTAATTTGTTTCGCAAGGTCTTCAATTTGAGGCTTATTGAGCTGATATAACACACCTGTGAAACGCACTTCGGTCCGGGTACTAGCTGCGCTTGTGAGCCTCAGTGTGTTGAGCGCTTGAGGTCTGCGTGCAAGGAGTTCTGTTAAGGCGGGCATGAGTCGGTGCAGTGCGCCACAAACTTCTAATACTTCAAAATAAATCCATGGGCTCTGACTGCTTAGGGCTTTTTGTGTTTCTTGCCAGACACGCTCTTTGGCTAGGGTGGCTAATTCACCTGAGGCGCTGATAATAGCTAACAGGGCTTGGGTTTCAGAAGCAATGCTGAAGCCTAAGTGATGCAGATGGGCGGCAAAGCGTGCCGTTCTTAGTACCCGCAAGGGGTCTTCACTGAAGGCTTTAGACACATGACGTAAGCGCTTTGCTTTTATGTCTTCTTGACCGCCATAGGGGTCAATCAGATCACCATTAGATGCTTGAGCGATTGCGTTGATGGTAAGGTCCCGGCGCAGTAAGTCCTCTTCTAAGGTCACCTCTGGTGTGGCATGAACTTGAAAGCCCTTATAGCCTTGGCCAGCTTTACGCTCGGTGCGGGCAAGGGCGTACTCTTCTTTGCTTTTGGGGTGTAAGAAAACAGGAAAGTCTTTGCCTACCTGTTGATAGCCCAAAGTAAGCAAGGCTTCAGCACTGCTCCCAACCACCACATAATCACGCTCTTTGACAGTGAGGCCTAATAGGCCGTCGCGCACGGCTCCACCGACTAAATAAGTCTGACTAGAGTTCATGTGGAGTGATTTTCATAGTGAGTTGCAATGCTCTGGACACTGCACGCAGTAGGCAGTGAAACCGCCTTCAAGACTATAAACCTCATCAAAGCCTTGCTGGGCTAAAAAGCCTGCGGCTTGAATGGAGCTGATGCCATGGTAGCAACAAACAATGATGGGTTTATCCATGTCTGCTTCACGTAAAAAGTCTGGCAAGGTATCGTTATCAATACGTTCACTATTTTTAATGTGGTGTTGTTGGTAACTATTGGCATCGCGGATATCGACGAGGTAGGCACCTTGGCTAACCTTGTCCATAACATCAGCTGGGGCAATGGGTATAACGTCAGACATATTCGAATCCTATAGAGTCTCATCAGCAGTGTAGTGCTTGTAAGTGATTTGTGCAATTCTGTATTAGGGAAAACTAATAACAAGGAATTGGGTAAATAAAGTTAAGCTTTTTGGCAACTTACAGTAAAACATTGACCGTCTTCTAAACGCATTAATTTCAGATGACCACCCCACACACAACCCATGTCGAGGTTGACCACATGGTCTTTTCCCGTTTCACCCCTTAACGCCGCCCAGTGGCCAAACACTTGTCGTGAGGTCACTAAACTAGGCACATTAAACCAGGGCATTAATTCGGTCTGTAGCGCATCTGCACCAACATAGGCCTTACCGGTTTGAACGAAATCTAACTGGCTAGCAGAAGTAATAAAACGCATGCGAGTGAATGAATTAGTAATGCAGCGCCATCGGTCTATGCCTTCCAGTTTATCATGCCAAAGGTCTGGTTGGTTGCCATACATATTAGCGAAGAACAAGGGCGCAGTTTCACTTTGCAATAGCGTGTGTAACTCTTGGGAAAGCTTCTGGGCTTGCCGTAAGTCCCAGCATGGAGGAACACCTGCGTGGGTCATTACCGTATCAAGCTGAGCATCATAGTGCAGCAGCGGTTGCTGTTGTAGCCAAGTTAATAGGGCTTCACGGTCGTGGGCTTCAAATATTGGCTGAAGGGTGTCATTGGGTTTTAATTGGGCATCTTTAGCGTGTAAAGCGAGTAAGTGAAGGTCGTGGTTACCCAATACAACGTTGGCTTGGTCACCAAGGGCTTTGATGAAACGCAACGTCTCCAGTGAGTGTGGGCCACGGTTAACGAGATCACCCGCCACCCAGAGGCAATCATCCGCACTAAAGCCCACTTGCTTTAGTAATGACTCTAGGGCTCCTAAACAACCCTGAATATCGCCTACTGCGTAACTAGCCATAGCTTAAGCACCGTTAGTGCAGAGCGTTGGGATAAGACAATGTAAAAGCTGGGATGGGCGCGGTAAATTCGTGTCCATCCGCAGCAACCATGCCATAAGAACCGCGCATGCTGCCTACTTTGGTCTCTAACACGGTGCCACTGGTATATTGATGCTGCTGGCCTGGTTCAATAATGGGTTGCTGCCCCACAATACCTTCGCCAGAGACCTCCTGAATTTTGCCATCGCCATCAGTAATAATCCACTTGCGACTCAAGAGCTGGGCACTTTGCAGACCACTGTTGGTGATAGTGACTCTGTAGGCGAACACGTAGCGGTTGCGGCTCGGGTCAGATTGTTCGGCAAGAAACTCGGTTTTTACGCCTACATTAAGGTCATAATTATTACTTGAGGTGCTCATGTTTGGCTTTAGCTCGATGTTTGGGTCAATAAATTACTAATGGCGACAAATTCGCCCACAGTTAAACGTTCTGAACGAATGCTAGGGTCAATACCCAAATTTTGCAACTGTTCATCGCTCGCAATGCCTTTTAGATTGTTACGTAAGGTTTTGCGGCGCTGGGAAAAAGCGCTCTTTACTAACTGCTCAAAATGCTTAAAGTCTAGGGCCGTGTGAGGCAACTCCATGTATGGTGCCATGCGTACAATAGCAGAATCTACCTTAGGCCGAGGATCAAACGCCTCAGGTGGGACCTCAAACAGGCTATCGACTCTACAGAAGTACTGCGCCATAATGCTGAGACGGCCATAATTATTGGTGCCTGCGCCCGCTGCCAAGCGCAACACAACTTCTTTTTGCAGCATAAAATGCATGTCAGCAATAAGGTTGGTGTAGCTAAGTAGATGGAAAATTAATGGAGTAGAGATATTGTAGGGCAAGTTGCCCACAATGCGCAGTAACTCAGCATCTTTGGTCAGACTCGCAAAATCAAATTTTAGGGCATCCGCTTCATGAATGCGTAAGTTTTTGCCATAGCTCGCAAAAGAAATACGCAGATGAGGCAATAAATCACGATCTAATTCAACGACGTCAAGGTGGCCAGTCGTGGCTAATAAATGCTCAGTAATCGCACCCAGGCCGGGGCCAATTTCAACAATTTTTTGATCGGCTTTTGGCCGAATGCAGGCCACAATATGACGAATAATCCCCTGATCATGCAGGAAATTTTGACCAAACCGTTTGCGCGCTTGGTGTTTCTTTTGGGGATGAGCCATAAAAATCTCGTGTCTTGGCAGTCTAATGATGCTGACAAAGTTGCATTGCGCTTTGCACAGCTTTTAATAGGCTGCTACTTTTGGCTTGGCCAGTACCGGCTAAATCTAACGCAGTGCCATGGTCTACTGAAGTGCGAATGATGGGTAAACCTAACGTTATATTGACCGCATCGCCAAAGCCTGCGTATTTTAGCACGGGTAAACCTTGGTCGTGATACATCGCAAGGATAACATCTGCCTGGGCTAAGTTTGTTGCATTAAATAAAGTATCAGCAGGCAAAGGACCCACAAGGTTTAAGCCTTTGCTGCGCAACTGTTCTAAGGTTGGGATAATCACGTCTATCTCCTCCCTTCCTAGGTGGCCATCTTCACCTGCATGGGGGTTCAGGCCACACACATAGATACAAGGGCGGGTAATACCAAATTTTTGCTTCAATTCAGTATCAATAATCTGCAGAGTTTGACTTAACCCAGTTGGGGTAATGGCCGCAGCCACATCTTGTAATGGCAAGTGGGTGGTTGCTAAGGTAACACGCATGGCGTCACACGTGAGCATCATTACCACTTGGTCCACGTCACATCGTGCTTGTAAATATTCTGTGTGGCCACTAAACGCAGTGCCTGCATGGTTAATAATCCCTTTGTGCACAGGGGCGGTCACCATGGCGTCAGCATGGCCATTAAGACAGGCGTCACAGGCTATACTGAGGGTATTCAACACATAGGCGCTATTGTCAGCGTCTAAGTGCCCAGCGCGGCTTTCAACCTTCAAGGGCACGTGCAAGACTTTAAGTTGATTGTGAGCTGTTGGTGTTAAGCTTTGCTCTAGGCTGGCGTAACAAAAATCGATGGATAAACCCAGTTGCAATGCACGATCTTGCAATAGCCCCATGTCTGCCACAATGATAATTTCAGCATCCTGTAGGGCAGAGCTATTTGATCCTGCTAGGGTTAAGCAGAGTTCTGGGCCAATACCTGCAGGTTCACCTGCAGTCACCAGTAAGCGCTTCATAGTTAGCGGATCTCTATGTAAGCTTGATTGCGAATTTCGCGCAGCCAGCTTTCTAGCTCGTTAGCAAATTTACTTTCTTTTATGGCGCGTTTAGCCTGAAAACGCAGATTAGCTTGGCCTATGTCTTGAGTGCGTCGCTCTTTAACTTGCATTAAATGCCAGCCTTTATCACTTTGTATGGGGGAACTCAGTTCTTCTATAGCAAGCTCATCTGTTGCTTTTTGCAAAACAGTTGGAAGTTGGTTGGTGGATAGCCAGCCTAAATCACCCCCACTGGGTGCTGAATTCGCATCATCACTAAAGGTGCGGGCAAGGTCATAAAAGTCGCCCCCATTCACCAAGCGTTGGTGCAATTCGTTAATTAGTTTTTGGGCTTGGCTTGGTGAACGAATTTCATTGGGCATGATTAACAAATGGTTAACTTTGGTTTGAGCCACAGTTTGAACACTTACTCCACGTTTATTGATTAACTTAATTAAATGAAAACCACTGCTGTTACGGATGGGAATGCTAACTTCTCCCACACTCATAGTTTTAATCGGTTCTGCAAATAACTTAGGCAATTGGCTACCTTTGCGCCAACCCAAACTACCGCCTTTTAGGGCATTTAAAGCGTCAGAGTAGGTGGCGGCAAGGCTAGCAAATTCAGTACCTTGATCAAAGGCTTTTGCGATAGCATCTAATTTTTGTTGAGCTGCGGTTAATTCTTTGGCATCTGGCTGGGCGCTTAAGCCAATTAAAATATGACCAATGTCATACTCTTTATCAGCTAACTGCTGGCCTTGATTGGATGCTAAATACTGGTCTACCTCATGTTCACTGATGCGAATACGGCGATTGACTGCACTTGTTTGAATTTCATTGATGGTCAGTTCTTGGCGAATTCTATCCCTAAACTGTATCATCGTCTCGCCTGAATCAGTGATGGCTTCAGCCAGTCGATTAAGGGACAACTGATTGTTTTTGGCAATATTCTCTATGGCTAATTCCAAGCTTGGGTCAGCAATATAGACGCCTTTTTTGGTGGCTAACTGCAGTTGTAAGTTTTCAATGATGAGCTGATCTAACACCTGACTCTTGAGCGTCTCGATATCGGGAGCTTCGGTATTACTCTGCTTAAACTGTTGTTTGATTTTTCCAAGGCGAGTGTTGACGTCCGTTTGTAAAACGATATCGTCATTAACGATGGCAGCTATGCTGTCCAGCTCTTGTGCTGCAGCCATTGTGAAAGCAGCTGATAAAGTTAAGGCTAAACCCAAGCCAAAACTTAGGCCTGCGCCTAAACCCCATTTACTGAGTGTATTCATTGTAGCCTGCAATTCCTTTCATAACGTCTCCCATGGACACTTTTTTGCCGGGAGTCAATTGTTTGTTAGTTTGTCCGAGGCCCTTGAGTGATAGCTCAAAAAAGATGCCATGCTCAATGCCCTTTACTTGATCTACTAGCCAGTAGCGGTTTACTAAACTGGCTTGCCAACAGCAGTTGGCATATCTCACGCCCACAATCTCATCCTGTAGTTGCTGATTGCGAATGTCTTCTTTGCGCTTTGCAACTATCGTCCATTGGGGCGCTATAGGCCACATGAGAGACGCCTCAGCCTGCTGACTGCCCTCATTAATTTCAGTGTACTTGAAGTCGATCACTTTTCTATTGCTAGGTTGATATTTCATGTTGGCACTGGTGGCATTGACACTTTTAAAGTCAGGGCTCCAAGTCACACTCAGATTAGAGGTCCATTGAGGACTAAAATTATAATCCATGACGCCATAAATGGGTGACAAAGTTTCATTGCTCGTCACGCTCGAATTGCTTGCTTGCACTTGACGGTCGCTAAGGTAGTGCATCTGCGATACTGATAACTTAGCTTTTTGCCAACCTTTGGCATTTAAAAATTGGCTGCCTAGGCCAACAGTGACTCGGTTGGTGTCGCCTATGCGGTCAAAACCGTTAAATCGATTAGGGCCATATAAGGCACTGCTGGTCTCACTAGTATCAAAAATAGCCATGTCGTCTTGCTGTTGATAGGGAGCGTAGGCGTAATAAACTCTTGGTTCCAAAGTTTGCAAATAGCCACCAGCAAGTGCCCTTTCAAATAGTAAGCCAGTATCAATCTCAAACTGAGCAATGGTGCGAGTCTTGTTTGAAGTAATGTTAGTGGGTGTATCACTCAATTGGTAACTTGTAATGGGTAGGCTGATTTTTGGTTTAATAAAGCTATAGTTATTGACCCAAGCAGTGCCCAGGCTCGGCACAAAGTGGGTTCGAATTCCGGTCATCTTATTGCTGCCCGTTAGGCCAGTAGTATCCCGAGTGAAACGGCTCAAATCGACAAAATAATCAGCATTAATAGCTTGATGATCTTGATTGATAACACCCCCCCCGGCAACAGTGGCATGGGGTAATTGGTCATATGCAGGCACGCCAGTACCCCCATGTTGTCGGCTAATAACAGCGAAGCTAGCGGTGTCCAAAATAGGGGTCTTGCCTTGGTAGTTAAGCCCTGCCTTACTAATAATAGAGGTCTTTTCCGTGCCCTGGTGAGCTAAATTATAATCATCGAGTAGTTCAAAATCACTGATGCGTTTAACGTCAATGGAACTAGTGAGCTGAGCATTAATTTTGGCTTCGTTGTTGTAGTCTAGTAACCATCTTTTTTTATCTGCATTGAGATCATCAATGGCGATATCAAGCTCCAATTCCTGCTTGACCCCTTGACCTAAATGCCTAAATTTAGTGTTTAAACTGCTACCACCCAGTTCGGTAAACCTTGGGGTGATTAGGGCATCATAATTGGGTGCTAAATTGAGGTAGTAGGGAGTCGTTACATCGAGTCCTGTTGAACTCCCACTTTCTAAGGTAGGGAACAAAAAACCTGACCGGCGCTGATCATCGATAGGGAAGCTCATCCAGGGTAAATAAAACACAGGCACCGCACCAATTTTCAAAATGGCATGCTGAGCCTCACCCATACCAGATTCTGGATCAAGGTCTATGTGATTACTATGAATGGCCCATGTGTTGTCACCGGGGGCACAAAAGGTAAAACTACCCTCTCGCATGGTGACGGTGTCATCTTGGTGGTATTCGATAGTTTGGGCGCCAGCTCGTAGTTCGCTGCTAGGGACCGCAAGCTGTGCTAAGTTAAGTTGGGCTTCAGAGTCATTGGTATTGAACTGAGCAGCCTGACTCTGAATAATCATATTAGGCCGGCGCATGGTGACATGGCCATCAATATCAACAAAGCCATCATTCTGATCAAAGCGTGCAGAATCACCTTTAACTTGTCGATCGCCTTGGCGGAACTCTACGTTACCTTGAAAGCGGGTGATGCCCTTGTCGTACTCACTGTTATCAGCATCGGTATACAGTGGTTGTGGGTCTGTGCTGAGTTTCTGCTCTGAGGGACTGGCCTGATAAGGTAAATAATACCCGGTACATAAGCCATCAGAATTCAGGGTGGAACTCCCTTTTTGCGATTGCCAGTCAAGACTCACGGGTTCGTGGTCTGCTATTGCTAAAGTGCCTAAGCTGCCTGTTAAAAGAAAAACGAGTATCAGACGAAGGCTTGGTGCTGGCATATGCATTGACAAAAGAAACCCAGTAATTGAAAACCAATGAAGTGGTCAGTTTAAAATTTAAGGGTTAAGTTTAAACCAAAATTAAAAGGATAGGTGCTTCCAAAGCATGGAAATTATAAAAAAGTGTGAATTTAATCCAGTTATTTCATGAAATTATAGTCGCTCTCTGTGGCGCTTGCTGTTCCAGCGATTTATTATAGGGCCAGTTTTTCAACACAGGTGAATATGTGAATACTTACAGTTTTGGTGCCAACATGGCACGCCACAGAACCGGATTAGTGCTAGGAGCCCTGATTGGCCTGACTGGTGGGCCTTCGGGTATGTTATTTGGTGCAGCCATTGGCTACTATTTAGATAAGCTCATTCGCAGTGTAGCGGGTGTCGAGGGCTGGACTCAGGCCAAAGCCCAAACTGCTTTTTTTGACGCTACTTTTTGCGTTATGGGCAAAATCGCTAAGGCTGATGGCCAAGTGACGGCCGAAGAAATCCAATATGCTGAAGCTGTAATGACGCGAATGCAGCTCACAGAGGACCTGCGCAAGCGGGCCATCGAGTGCTTCAGTCAGGGTAAAGAAACAGCGTTTGATCTAGCCCAAGTGTTAGAACCCCTGCGCAGGGCATTGGTGAATAACGCATCTGTAAAGCAAATGTTTATTGAAATCCAATTGCAGGCAGCCCTTGTTGATGGTGCTTTTAGCCAAGCAGAAGGCCGCGTGCTCACCCAAGTGTGCCAGTTATTGGGTATTACTCAACAACAATTTGAAGCAGTGGCTGAACGTATGAAGGCTGAGCAGTCATTTCACAAAAGTGGGGGCCAAGGTCAGTTTGAAGGTTCTGGCAATGCTGGCCTAAAACAGGCTTATGGTGTTTTGGGCGTGGATCAAAAATGTGATACCAAAAGCCTTAAAATGGCTTATAGAAAATTGATGAGTCAGCATCACCCTGATAAGTTAGTTGCCCGTGGCTTACCCGATGAAATGATGCAAATCGCCAAGCAAAAAACCCAAGAAATTCAGGCTGCTTATGACGCCATAAAGCAGTCACGTAAGTAAATTATGTCACCATTGACTGGATCCTAAACCCATGACTAATTTTAAAATAGCGCCCTCCATCTTAGCCGCCAATTTTGCCCGTCTAGGTGAAGAAGTTGAACATGTGCTGGCGGCGGGTGCTGATATTGTGCACTTTGATGTGATGGATAATCATTATGTGCCTAACCTCACTATTGGACCGATGGTCTGCAAAGCATTGCGCGATCATGGTATTACTGCGCCGATTGATGTGCACTTAATGGTGCAACCGGTAGATCGAATGATTGAAGAGTTTTTGGCAGCGGGAGCCAGCTATATTACCTTTCACCCCGAAGCGAGTGAGCACATAGACCGGTCTTTGCAACTCATTAAAGATGGCGGTGCTAAAGCGGGCTTAGTATTTAACCCAGCCACCCCTTTGCACTTTTTGGATCATGTGATGGATCGGTTAGATATGATTTTATTGATGTCAGTCAACCCTGGCTTTGGTGGTCAAAAATTCATCCCTTCCACATTAGATAAGTTACGTTTGGCGCGCCAACGTATCGAATCATCAGGACTGGATATCCGACTCGAGGTCGATGGTGGTGTGGGTGTCGACAATATCGGCGAAATTGCCCGAGCAGGTGCTGACACCTTCGTCGCAGGCTCAGCTATTTTTAATACAGATGACTATCAGGCAACCATCGATTTGATGCGCAAAGAACTTGCCCAAAGCTGATTTCAGATTATGCCCCCACTTTTCGATATCGTAGGCTTTGAACCCAAGTTAGTACTGTTTGATTTGGATGGAACCTTGCTCGATAGCCTGCCTGATTTATACTCAGCAAGTGTTTCCATGGCCCAGACCCTCAATATTGCAGTACCCAATTTAAACCAAGTGGAGCAATGGATAGGCAATGGAGCGGGTGTCTTGGTACAGAGAATTCTGGCCAATCAACTGCACACAATGACCATAGATGCTCGATTAGATGAGGCTCTAAAGCACTTTATGGTGGCCTACCAGCAATTGGGTAATAAACAGAGCCGTTTATATGATGGTGTAGAGGGTTTATTGGGTGAGCTACATCAATCAGGGGTGCGCCAAGGAGTGATTACTAATAAACCCAGCCGTTTTACCGAGCCTTTGTTATCCCAGTTTGGCATCCTACATTATTTTGACTTAGTGTATTCAGGTGATTCTTTTGCCGAGAAAAAGCCCCACCCAATGCCTTTGTTAACAGCTGCTCAACAGATGGGCTTTGCTGTAGATGAATGTTTAATGGTGGGCGATTCTAGCAACGATATTAATGCAGCTAGGGCGTGTGGCATGCCTTGTTTGGGGGTAAGGGGAGGCTACAATCATGGTCGTGATGTCGCAGAGTGTGAGCCAGATTGGGTGATTGATCATTTTTAATGTCAGGCCATTGCCTTTGGTCTATGCAATAATATCTTGGAAGTCTGTTTATTTTGTGCTAACGTACTAGTACATTGATGCGGCTTAAGTTGCGTTATTATTTGCTAGATATCATTCGTCAGTATCTCCTTATGACCACTAATCAACCCCTCACATCCGTTGTTACCTACCTTATGGCTCAAACCACTGACGAGCATATGTTGCAGGCGCTTAAGGGCTTACTAACCCCTTATGAGCAGCAAGAGTTGGTCAATCGGTTGCAAATTTTTGAGTTATTATCTCAAGGGGTGTCACAACGCCAAGTCGCACAACAACTTGGAGTAGGCATTGCCACTGTTACCCGAGGTTCACGAGCCCTACAAGCTGGAAGTTATAAAATTGATTCGTCCCAATAAAATAAAAATGGCCCGCAAGCCAAGTTACACAACAGTGGCATCTAGCTGCGATTTTTTTGAGTTATTTAAAAAAATTGAGCAACGTTTTCAAACCTGTTACATGCTTGAATCTCTAGGTGAGGACAGTCATATCTCACGCTACTCTCTGATTGGCTTTGACCCTGAAAAGATTTTTTGGGCCAATGGTCAAGAACTACATATCAGTGATCGCAGTGGCCAAGTTAAATCTTACCAGAGTGATAATCCCTATTACCTTTTGCGTGACATTGTGCCGCAAAATATTATTAGCCGACGATATGCTGGGGGATTAACGGGTTACATTGGCTACGATGCTATGAATTATTTTGAACCAAGTCTCAGCCTCACTGCGAGTGATGCGTTTGATGCGTTTAAATTTGGCTTGTACAAAGATGGCCTTATTTACGACAAGATGACTGGAGAGTTGATTTACTTTTACTATGAAGATAATCGTATTGCTTTAATTGAAACGCTCATTGACGCTCCAAGTCCCAACATCGGTGGTCTAAAGGTGGTGCCTCAAGGCGAAGATATGAGCCGTGCTGAGCATGCAACCGCGGTTAAAAAGGTTAAAGGTGACATTGTTGAAGGTAAGATATTTCAGTGTGAAGTAGGCTTTAAGTATCGCTTTGACATGCTCGGTGAAAGTATTAATTTATATGAGCAATTACGCATTATTAACCCTTCTCCGCAAATGTATTACATTAAATTTGCTGAGCAAAAGATTATTGGTGCCAGTCCAGAGTTATTATTCCGTTTGCGCCAAGGTGAAATGGAGACCTATCCCTTAGCTGGTACTACCAAACGCGGAGCGACTCCAGAAGAAGATACAGCTTTAGCGCGCGCCTTATTGAACGATCCCAAAGAAATCGCTGAGCACAATATGATTGTAGACTTACATCGCAATGACATTGGCCGCGTGGCCCGTTTTGGCACTGTGAAAGTGCGCAGTTTAATGGACATTAAGCGCTTTAGTCATGTGCAGCATATCTCCAGTGAGATCGTGGGCATCATGGCAGAAAATGAAGATATGTTTTCTGCTTTAGCCAGTAATTTTCCAGCAGGCACCTTGACTGGTGCGCCTAAAATTGAAGCCATGAAAATCATAGACGAATTAGAGTTAGATGGTCGAGGTCCCTATGGTGGGGCTGTAGGCCACTTTGGTTTTAATGGTGACTGCACCTTTGCCATTCCCATCCGTACGATTTTTGCCAATGGTTCTAAAGCCTATGTTCAAACCTGTGGTGGTAATGTTTTTGATTCAAATTCAGAAGATGAATACCAAGAAATACAACGTAAATTTGCGGGTACCCTGAAAGTGTTAGAACAGTTTATGGGGGCTGAGTCATGAGGCAAGACACACCCAAGTTTACTGTGTATTTGGTCGATAATTATGATTCCTTTACTTACAATTTATACCAATACATTGGTGAAGTGCTGACCACGGCACAATTGAATAATCAAATTGGAGACTTTGAAGTGATTGTTGCGCGCAACGATCAAGTCACAGTGGCCGACATTGAAGCTGCTCATGCTGATCGAATTATTATATCCCCAGGCCCTGGTTCGCCAGAGGATGAGAGCTACTTTGGGGTGTGCGCCCAAGTCATTACAGAATTAGGCCCCAAAATCCCTTTGCTGGGCGTGTGTTTAGGGATGCAGGGTATTGTGCATTGTTTTGGGGGCAAGGTTGTGAAGGCTTACGTGCCAATGCATGGCAAAGTCAGCCCGATCAGCCACGATGGCATGGGTATTTTTAAAGACATACCCGACCAACTCGAAGTCATGCGCTATCATTCATTAATGGCCGCAGCAGAATCCATGCCTGATTGTCTAACGCTAACCGCTGTGGTGGGTGATCTGGGGTCGGATAGCTACGAAATCATGGCAGTGAAGCACAAGCAGTTCCCTATTCAAGGCATTCAGTTTCACCCAGAATCTTTTGCGACAGAAGGTGGTAAAGAACTTATGAAGAACTTTTTATTGGCTTCTTAGTTTGTTGTCGTTTCCGTGCATTAGGTCGCACTCAAGGCCAATTTAAATTTGGCCTTGAGTGAACTTATATGACGATAAGTTCAATAACATTAAACCAAATAGGTAGAGGCCGAGGTTGTGCCCCCTCTTCCGGTCCAGTTAGTATGGAAAAACTCGCCCCTTGCCTGATCTATTCTCTCATAGGTATGGGCACCGAAATAATCTCGTTGGGCCTGTAGCAGATTAGCGGGTAAGTGCTCTGTGCGATAACCATCATAATAGGCTAGCGCCGAAGCCATGGCAGGCATGGGGATACCCAACTTAACGGATTGCATAATGACCCGCCGCCAAGCCGCCTGAGCAGTTTCTATGGCCTGCTTAAAAAAGGTATCGAGCATGAGATTAACTAACTCAGGGTTATGATCAAAGGCGACCTTAATATCATCAAGAAACACTGATCGAATGATACAACCACCGCGCCACATTTGAGCGATCTGACCGTAATTGAGCTGCCATCCATGTTCTAAAGCTGACGCTCGTAGTAATTGATAGCCCTGCGCATAGGACACTATTTTAGAGGCATACAGCGCCTGCTGTAAGTCATCAATAAATGCCGTTTTATCACCCTCAAAGGCGACTGCCGGGCCATTGATTTGCTTGGCAGCATCTATTCGTTCGTCTTTTAGGGCCGACAAGCAACGAGCAAAAACGGCTTCACCGATGAGGGTCACAGGTTGACCAAAGTCTAGGGCTGTTACCGCGGTCCATTTACCGGTGCCTTTTTGTCCAGCTGCATCGAGAATGTGATCGATGACCACCTCACCATTGCCGTCTTTAAAACCTAAAATATCAGCAGTAATTTCAATTAAATAGGAGTCAAGTACACCCTTATTCCACTCTTTAAACACCTCGTGCATGGCTTCGTTAGATAGACCCAGCCCATCTCTCATAATGTGGTAGGTTTCACAGATCATCTGCATGTCACCGTACTCAATGCCGTTGTGAACCATTTTTACAAAATGCCCCGCGCCATCCTCACCCACCCATTCACAGCAGGCTTCACCTTTATTGGTCTGGGCGGCAATCTTTTGAAACATGGGTTTGACCAAGGGCCATGCTGCGGATGAGCCCCCTGGCATTATGGATGGGCCAAGCAAGGCTCCCTCTTCGCCACCAGAAACCCCAGCCCCAACATATAACAGGCCTTTGCTTTCGACATAGCTGCAGCGCCTTATCGTGTCAGGGTAATGGCTGTTACCACCGTCAATAATCACATCACCCTGCTCGAGAAACGGCACCAGCATATCGATGGTATCATCCACTGCTCGGCCTGCCTTGATCAAAATCATAACTTTACGAGGCCGCTCAAGACTCATGCAAAGTTGCTCAATACTCTGGCAGCCTTTAATGTTTTTATTGGCACCACGACCTGCTAGAAAACGATCAATTTTATCCTTAGTACGGTTAAATACGGCAACAGAAAAACCTTTGCTGTGCATATTTAATACTAAGTTTTCACCCATAACAGCAAGGCCAATGAGGCCAATATTTGCTTTCATATTAATGTCCTTTTAATTACCCACTGTGTTGCTGTGGTACCCTAACCATGGGTTGCCTCGAGGCCCACATTATACATGATTTTTATGCTAAGCCTTAGTGACTATAACTATGCCACTGACTTGATATTAGCCTTTGACTGCTCCAGCAGTCATGCCAGTGATGATTTGTTTGGAAGCCACAAAGGTAAAAATAATAGGGGGAATTGCCAGTAGCATGCCTGTTGCCATGATCACACCCCAGTCAATGTCATATTCTGTTAATGAATTAACGATGGTCACGGGCACTGTTCTTGTGTCCCTGTTAAGTAGGGCGTTAGCGAGCAGAAATTCGTTCCAAGCAATGCGAAAGGTAAAAATAGCGGCAGCTGCTAATCCAGGCGTGATGACGGGTAAAACCACTAAGAAAAAAATCTGCAGTGGATTCGCACCGTCCATTTTTGCGGCTTCTTCCAATTGCATAGGCACCTGCACAATGAAACTTTGTAATATCCAAATAACAAAAGGTAAGTTCATGGCTACGTAAACTAAAACGATCCCAGCAAAGGTGCCATCTAGGCCATAGTTAAAGGTCCAAATACCGAAGACGGGCACCAAAAGTACCGCTGGAGGCACCATACGCATCATTAAACTTGTCATTGATATGGTGCCACGGCCCATAAATTTAAACCGGACTAAAGCGTAGGCCGCCATGCAACCCAGTATCAGGGTAATGGCTGTTGACATTAATGCAATAAATATTGAGTTGCCCAAAGCACGGGAAAAGGTAGGATTACAATAGTCAACATTTACGGGCTCATACCAAAGGACATCACACAAGACAGTCTCATAGTTTTCGAGTGTTGGCGAAAACCACAGGCTGCTAGCATCACTCATAATATCTACATTAAGTTTGAGTGACGTCGTGACCATCATGATAATAGGCCCTAATGACATCACTAATAATGCCACCATAAGCGCATAAAAAGCCGGGTTTTTAGGTCTCCCAACTGTTTTTTTTGTCATGGGCTAGTTTTTCCTATTGCATTGAATGATTTTGCTCTGTGTTGCTCTATAAAGCGGTTGTAGAGAAACATAGAAAGGGTTAACAACAGGAGTAAGATGAGCAAATAGTTAGACATGGCAGCCGCTACTCCCAATTCTCGAAACTCTGAGGCCGTGCGAGAAATTCTTAAAGCAATAATTTCAGTGGATAATCCAGGGCCTCCATTGGTCATGACTAAAATAACTTCCAATACTTTAAAGGCGTCAATTAAACGCAATAATAGCGTCACAATTAAAACAGGCATCATCAATGGAATTTTGATATAGAAGGCTTGTTGCCAGGCATTTGCACCATCCATGCGTGCCGCTTCAAGGGTTGATCTTGGGAGGGACTGTAGCGCAGCAAGGCAGAGGATAAAGATAAACGGTGTCCATTGCCAAATGTCGGCAATAATGATGGATATTAAAGCCCAAGTTGAATCAGATAGCCAGGGGATGGACTCAAACCCAAAACTGTTTAAGGTCCGATTAAATACACCAATACTAGGGTGATACATGTATCGCCACATGAGGCCAACCACAATAGGAGCAATCATCATGGGTAAAATAAAAATGGTTCGCAGCGCAGACATGCCGCGCATATTTCTATCCAATAATAGTGCGAGGCTTAAACCCAAGATCATTTCAATCAAGACGACACTAAAAGCAAATTTGAGAGTCACCCATAACGACTCTCTAAACGCATAATCTTGCCACAGGGTTGAATAGTTTTTCAGTCCAACCCAGTCTGCCTCGCCAATTAACTGACTGGGGTTCCAGTCGAGAAAGCTGGCATACATCATATAACTAATGGGATACAACAACCCAAGGGCTAAAACTAGACCAGCAGGGGCTATAAAAAAATAGGGCGTCAATTTATTTAAACTTGAAGACTTCATTAATAGATACCTAAAAATGCAAACCCTATTTAATTTTAAACCTATATAAACAAAAACAAACGAATATATGAAGACAAACAGAAGATAAAAAAGTTAAGTTAAGTGCTGATCTGCACGATCACTCTTGTGTCAGGCATAGGCGCAATGGCAGCCTATACCTGCACAACTTATCACCCTATTTGGGCACTTACAGTTATAACACTCAATTTAATTCCAAGTGTAATATCCGGCATCCTGCATGATTTGCTTGGCACGCTCAGCAACCCCATCAAGTGAACTTTGAATATCAGCACCTTCTGTGAGTATTTTTGAAAGAGTGGTCCCTAAATCAGCATTTATTTTTCCCCAAACAGGGATGATGGGGCGCCAATCGGGGTCAGCATTTTTAAGTGCCTCACCAAAGGTTTTCATGTGTGGGAATTTAGCATTCACTTCGGCATCACCATGAGTTGAATAGCGCGAAGGGTTGCCACCTTGCAGAGCAATTAGCTTATCTGCCTTTTTAGAGGTTAACCATTGCATTAATAAAAATGCCGCTTCTTTGTTCTGTGCATTTTTTGGGATCGCAATTCCAAAACCGCCCGTTTGTGAACCCTTGCGCACACCCATAGGGTGGGGTGCCCAACCTATCTTACCCACAACCTTTGATTTACTTGGGTCATTAACCTGTCCAGCAAATACGGTTGAATCAAGAAACATTGCTGAACGCCCTTGCAAAAAGGAGGCCCCAGCTTCAGCAAAACCAAAGGCTCTTGAGCCTTCGGCACCACAATCAACAATTGTTTTTAAGGCTTCAGCAGCTTGCACACCCGCTGCATTATTAACAATGGGGTTCCAAGCATCATCAAAAATACGGCCTCCTAAGGGAGATAGATGCAATAAAAATGCATGGCTAGCGTGATGTCCTGAAGCAGCCCTAGAGGCTAATCCACCCATCCCAGGTTCGAGTTGTGGAATCTTACAAGCAAGTTCTAACAGTTCATCGTAAGTCTTAGGCACGCTTAGATTGTGTTTTTCAAAGATGTCCTTACGATAGCCTAAAATTGACGTTTCAGAGCCAAAGGGTAAGCCAAACATAGAACCAGTAGGGCCTGGCAAATAACCTTTATGACCACCAGCAATACCGATATTGGCCACATACCCCTCAATTAAGTCTGGCGCATCATAAGCAGGGTTAGATAGCCGTGGGTTCATGAAATAGCGGGCTAAATTTTCCAGTTGATCGGCATAAACATAATCAGCTTTAGAAAAAACAACATAGGCTAATAGATCATAATCGCCTTTTCGCTTGGTCAACTCCAGCGTCTGCTTTTCTCGCATTTTCATGTACTGAAGCTGGTCCACTTCAACCTCAATACCCGTCTCTTTAGTAAATTCAGGCAACACTTTCATCACTGCATTGTAATGGGGATGGGCTGGAAAATTAACCACCAGGCGTGTGCCTTTATAGGCGTCATAAGGGCCCGCGTGTGCGGCATTGAAAGCACCAGTCGCAAGACCAAGTGCACCCAACACTACCAGAGTAGTTTTAGCAATTTTTAGTATCATAGACATTGGTTTCTCCTTTGAAACACATTTCTAACATCGATAAGTAATAGCCTACATGTCCTGTTTTATATCAGTAAATCGCAAGCTCAGTATTTCGGTCAAACACATAAATATCCGATGGTTTGACCGAGAATTTGATGTTGTCTCCCACTTTAAAAGAAGGCTGAGAATTAACCTCAACCAACACTCTGACACCATTGGCTTCAGCAATCAGTAGAGACTGTGATCCTGTGTATTCACACACTTTTATTAGCAGTGTTAATGTGTGTTCACTGGTTTCATCCGCTGCGACTACTGGCAACAGTGCCGACGGACGAATGCCTATGGTGACCTCACCAGAAGATGGCAGCTGGTGTTTATTGTGGAGATCTTTGACGGGTAAGCTAAAACAAGCAGTATGCGCTAACAACTTATCATTTTCTTCAACCAGTGTGGCGTCCATGAAATTCATCGGTGGCATACCCATAAACCCGGCAACAAATTTATTGGCGGGAGTTTCAAAGAGTTCTTGGGGCGTGCCATGTTGCTGAATGCTCCCCTCTCGCATCACTACAATCCGATCACCTAAAGTCATGGCCTCAACCTGATCATGAGTGACATAGATAATATTTTTTTCAATCTTATCGCGTATTATGGCTAATTCAGTTCTCATCTGTACGCGTAATTTGGCATCTAGATTTGATAAAGGCTCATCCATTAACAGACTAGATGCGTCTCTCACCAATGCACGACCCATGGCAACGCGCTGCCTCTGCCCACCTGATAACTGACCTGGTTTTCTGTGTAATAGTGTTTCTAGACCTAACATGGCAGCTACATTATTAATCCGTTGACTAATTTCGGCCTTTGGGTATTTGGCTAATCGTAGGGCAAAAGACATGTTTTTTGCAACATTCATGTGGGGATAGAGAGCATAGTCTTGGAACACCATAGCCACATCACGTTCAATAGGTTCAAGCTGAGAGATGTCTTTACCATTCATTAAAATTTGGCCCGAAGTCACCGTTTCTAAGCCTGCCAACATTCTCAGTATAGTGGATTTACCACAACCAGACGGTCCTACAAAAACAGTGAACTCATGGTCTTCCATAACAAGATCAATGCCATGGATGATTTCTGCAGAGCCATATGCTTTTCTAAGATTTTTAAAGGTAATTACCGGCATGCATTTTTGCTCATTGTCATTTAGCCGAGTGCGACATGTTTAAGCGAGTGAAATAGGTTGACTTATCAATGCTTTGAGCTAATGTTAAAGCTTTACTATAAAATTAACACGTTAAAATTTCAAAAATTATGATTTAAATTTTTAATGGTCAAATTAAGTAAAGTATTTTGACATTACACTTAAGAGTCAGCTACTTTGGAATAATTTGTTCATTATTTAACGCCACCCAAGCCAAAATTCCAGCTTGGTCTAGTCCGCCAAGATCAGCGTCAACCATCCCTTGCCATTGGCTTAGACAGGCTTGGTTAAGGGGCAAATTAAGTGCACAGTTTTGGGCCAAGTCGGCTGCTTGCTGCAGATCTTTCAGCTGAGTAGTGGCTCGAGCGCCAGGGGTGAATGCCTTGTCGACCATCCGCTGGCCATGCAGCTGTAAAATTTTGCTATCGGCAAACCCACCCCCTAAAGCAGCTCTGACTTTGGCTGGATCAGCCCCATTTTTTTTGGCTAAGAATAATGCTTCCGCCACGATATTGAGGGTGGCTCCAACAATCATTTGATTGGCTGTTTTGGCTAATTGACCACAACCGTTACCTCCTACATGGGTGGTTTGTTTGGCCATGGCATTAAACAAAGGTTGGGCTCGTTCAAGTTGAGCTGGGTGGCCACCTGCCATAATCGATAGGGTACCTTGCTGCGCACCTATTTGGCCACCCGATACAGGCGCGTCTAAAAAGTGTGCGCCTTGCACTTGGGCTTGCTTGGCAAGGGTTTGGGTGAGATCAAAGCGGCTAGTGCCCATGTCAATAACCAAGCATCCGGGGTCAATATGACTGAGTAAACCCTGCGCACCGAGCATGACGTCTTCTAGGGCTGTGGAATCGGTCACACACACAATAATAATATTGTTTTTGACTATTTTTGCTAACTCTACTGGGGTTTGAGCGTAGGTTGCGCCAAGGGCGATCAATGGCTCTGCTTTGCTTGCGGTGCGGCTATGAATGCACAGTGAATAACCTGCTTTTATTAACTGTTTAGCCATGGCGTGACCCATTAAACCAAGGCCGATGAAACCTACAGATGGGATGGTGTTCATGATAAGCTGCCCGAATATGTGAACTGAAGTTAGACCTAATACGGCCATTATCCCTATGCTTAAGCTTTGTGCCAACATTTCTATGTTATTTAATGAATTGCCATTTTTACAACGCTATCAAGCTGCAGCTGATAGTGGCTTTGTGGCAGTGGAATGTTTATTCCCTTATGAGGTTAGCGTAGATCAACTCGCCATTGCGATGGGCAACAGTGGTATGCCTCAAGTGTTGATCAATACCGCCCCTGGCAATTGGCAGCTTGGCGATCGAGGCATGGCTTGTGATGTTAGCCGAATAAAGGAGTTCCAAAAATCTGTTAACCAAGCGTTGGTCTATGCCACAGCCATGGGACAGCCCTTAGTTCATGTCATGGCAGGCTTAATTCCACAAGGGGTCACTCTTGCAGCCGCTGAGCAAGTTTATATAGACAACCTGCGCTGGGCTGCATCACAAGCCTCACAGGTGGGAGTTCGTTTGACCATAGAAGCCATTAACCCCATCGATATGCCCCACTATTTGATATCAAATCAAGCGCAAGCCCTGCGTTTACTGACACTGATTAATGTCAGTAATCTTGGTCTCCAGTTTGATTTTTTCCATTGTCAAAAACATGAAGGTAATGCGCTGCAGCAGTTTAAAGCACTGCTGCCGTATATATTCCACGTGCAGATAGCGGGGGTGCCTGATCGCCATGAACCTAACACGGGTCTACTCAACTATGATCTTGTGTTTGACGCGTTAAATGGTTCTTCCTATACAGGTTATGTCGGCTGTGAGTATCGACCTAAAAACGATACCCTTGGGGGGCTTGGTTGGATGTCCAATTATCTGACTAAAAATCTTTGACACTTTCCATGACCACAAAGGTACTGGTTTGCACCACATGGGGGAGGGTGGATATTTTTTCACCCAAAACGGCCCGATAGTTGGCCATATCCTTAGTCCTAACCTTTAGTAAATAATCAAAGCTAGCGGCGATCATGTGGCACTGCTCTATGTCTGCAATAGTGCCCACGGCAGCGTTAAAAGCGGCCAGTGCTTTACTGCTGGTGGATGCTAAAGTGACTTGCACAAACGCGACGTGATCCAAGCCGAGTTTGGTCTTATTGACTAAGGCGACAAAACCCGTGATATAGCCCTGATCTTGCAAGCGCTTAAGGCGAATTTGACAGGGTGTGTTAGACAATCCAACGGTTTGGGCTAAGGCTGTATTTGTCATACGGCCATCTTTTTGCAGGGCAGCGATGATCGCTCGGTCGTGGCGGTCTAAGGTGTACATGGGATTGCCTTTTAGGGTGAGATCGCTTGATTGACTAAGATGAGTTACAACAGCAATCGTTTTATTATAGATTTCACTACATATTAATCAATATACTATATATATTATCTTTATTTGTATGCATTTATAGTTTTTTATTATTGTAAATATATTAATTATAGGGAATATGTCTTTTAATATAGGCCTAAAATGGACCATTGAACTCAACTATGTCTTAACTATGTCTTCACTACACCATGACTGAATCCCTCTTTTCATTGACCCACCAAGATCCATTAACAATCCTTCGCGTAAAGTTGCGCAGCGCCTACATAGCCGATGAGCAAGTGTGTATGGACGCCTTATTGAAAAGTTTAGACCTAAGCCTAGATAAGCGGACTCAAATGTCAGCACAAGCTGCGAGTTTGGTGCGTCATGTACGCAACCACTCTAGTCCCACTATGATGGAAAAATTTCTGGGTGAGTATGGCTTAAGTACCAAGGAAGGTGTGGCGCTGATGTGCATGGCAGAAGCTTTATTGCGAGTGCCCGATAAAGCAACAATTGATGCCTTAATCGAAGATAAGGTGCAGGCAGGGGACTGGTCCAGCCACCTTGGACATTCAAACTCATCCCTGATCAATTCGTCTACTTGGGCATTGCTTGTCACTGGTAAATTGCTTGCACCTGTGGATGCCGAAAAAGTGGGCTCCGCCATGCGTGGCCTTGTGAAGCGGGTCGGTGAGCCTGTGGTGCGCATGGCTGTAGCCCAAGCCATGAAAGAACTGGGGTCTCAGTTTGTATTAGGCCGCACCATGAAAGAAGCCACCTGGCGGGCAAAAAAGCTGACGGCTCAAGGCTACACTCATTCTTACGATATGTTGGGTGAAGCGGCGCGCACTGCTGAAGATGCAGACCGCTATTTTGAGTCCTATAGTGCGGCTATTGTAGACCTCATTCCCCATTGTAATAATGATGACATTCGCAATAATCCGGGTATTTCAGTGAAATTATCTGCCCTACATCCACGTTATGAATGGAGTCAGCGTGAGCGGGTATTAACAGAGCTAGTGCCCAAGGTATTGGCGTTAGCGTTGCAAGCTAAGGCAGCCAATATGGGCTTCAATATTGATGCTGAAGAGGCTGATCGTTTAGATATTTCATTGGATGTTATTGCGGCCGTATTAGCTGCACCAGAACTGTCAGGTTGGCATGGTTTTGGCGTGGTGGTGCAAGCTTTCAGTAAACGCGCTCCTTGGGTGCTGGATTGGCTCTATGAGTTGGCTAGAAGCTTAGATCGAAAGATTATGGTGCGCTTAGTTAAAGGTGCTTATTGGGATGCAGAAATCAAACGTGCTCAAGTCATTGGGTTGACAGATTTCCCTGTGTTTACCCGCAAAGCTAATACGGATGTATCTTATTTAGCCTGTGCAAAAAAAATGCTCGCTATGAATGATCTTATCTATGCACAATTTGCGACCCACAATGCCCACTCTGTTGCGGCTATTTTGCAACTTGCAGGCGACAAACATGCCTATGAGTTTCAGCGTTTGCATGGCATGGGAGAATCTCTGCATGCCAGTGTGATGGCTCAAGGTGGTATCCGTTGCCGAGTTTATGCGCCTGTGGGTGCGCACCAAGATTTATTAGCCTACTTGGTTAGGCGCTTATTAGAAAATGGTGCTAATTCTTCCTTTGTACACCAACTAGTCAATCCAGAGATTGCCCCAGAAACGATTGCTCAAGACCCAATCAATGTTGTTTTAGAGCGTTTAGAACAAGGGCTAAGTTGCCGCAGTCATGCCATTGTGCGGCCGCAAGATCTATTTGCACAAAATCTTGCGAGTCATAGGAAGAACGCCAAGGGCTGGGATATAACCGATGCCCCTACCATTGCCTTAATGCAATCAGCACGCGAGCATCTAAACCCAAGCTATTGGCAAGCGCAGCCGCTTGTGGCTCGTTTTGAAGGCACATTAGAAGCTCCTCACTGGGTCATTAATCCAGCGGTAGGCGGTGAGCGGGTGGGTCAAGTCCACATGAGCTCAAAAGAGCAGGTAGAAGCAGCGTTGCAAGTGGCGCCCCTAGGGCAAGCAGAATGGCTCGCCATGCCCCTAGCAGAGCGGGTGGCGTGTTTTGAGAAAGCTGCAGACTTGTACGAGGATAATGCCACAGAGTTATTTGCTATTTTAGCTAAGGAAGCCGGTAAGACCTGGCTGGATGCAGTGGGTGAATTGCGTGAAGCGGTTGATTTTGCAAGATTTTATGCCCAAGAAATGGCATCAGGGCCTCAGGTTCAAGGTCGCGGTGTGATCACTTGTATCTCACCTTGGAATTTCCCTCTAGCTATTTTTAGCGGTCAAATTTTTGCCGCACTGGCAGGTGGTAATGCTATTTTAGCAAAACCTGCAGGCCAAACTAATCTAGTGGCCTATAAGGCGGTACAGCTAATGCATGCAGCCGGTATTCCTGCTGCTGCGGTTCAGTTTTTACCTGGAGGCCCCCACGAAGTCGGTGTGCCTATTACCAGTGATGCAAGGGTCAATGGGGTGTGTTTTACGGGCTCTACGGCCACAGCACAGCACATCAACACGGCCATGGCGACTAACTTAGCCGCAGATGCGGTGTTGATCGCTGAGACAGGTGGTCTTAATGCCATGGTAGTGGACTCTACAGCCTTACCAGAACAAGTTGTGCGCGATGTGTTGGCTTCGGCGTTTCAAAGTGCTGGGCAACGTTGTTCGGCCCTGCGTATGTTGTACCTGCAAGAGGATATCGCTGACAAGGTTTTGCAGATGCTTTATGGGGCTATGGATGAACTCACCTTGGGCAACCCATGGCATTTACATACCGATGTAGGACCTGTAATTGATGCCCCAGCGAAAACTAAGATCGAGCAATATATTCTGCAACATAGCGTCGCAGGTCGCCTGCTCAAGCACCTCTCAGCGCCGACAAACGGTTTGTTTGTGGGCCCAGCTGTGATCAAGCTGAACGGTATCGAGGATCTTAAAGAGGAAGTTTTTGGTCCTGTTTTGCATGTGGCAACCTTTGCGGCGAAAGACTTAGATCAGGTTGTTAAAAGCATTAATGCTCAAGGTTATGGCCTAACCTTTGGTGTGCATACACGAGTTGACGCACGGGTAGAGCAACTTATAAAAGGCGTGCATGCAGGCAATACCTATGTCAATCGTAACCAAATTGGCGCCGTTGTTGGAAGTCAGCCGTTTGGGGGTGAAGGATTGTCAGGCACGGGCCCCAAAGCTGGTGGTCCACAATATGTCCAGCGTTTGCGCAAGCCTTTCAGAGTTAAGGCATGTGCTCCATCTGGCCATCTAGTCAGTCTAGATCAGGTGCAAAAAGCCATCGATTCGCTGCCGAGTAAAGGGCTTCTTGAGTGGCAAAAATGCAGTAATAGAGTGTCTGAGTTAACCCAAATTTTTGGATCACAAGCAAACCAATTAAAAGACTTATGCCGCAATCCAGTGCTGCTGCCGGGCCCAACTGGAGAATTAAACCAACTCAGTACCGTGGCTCGGGGTGTGGTTTTGTGTTTGGGGCCAAATAGACACTCTGCCTTACTGCAAGCACAAACAGCCTTAGCTCAAGGCAATGGTGTGGTCATGGTGGCTAATGATCTTAATCTACCTAAATGTGACTTACCCCTGGTGGTTATTCAAGGGCAGCTAGCCGCTACTGACATTGTAGCTTTGTCAGGCTATCATGCCGTAACTGCGAACAGTGACGCTGGTTATCAGAGGCAATTAAGGCAAGCCTTAGCTAAAAAAGTAGGGCCTTTACTGCCATTGATTAGCGAAACCGCAGACCCACAGCGATACACCATGGAACGCCATTTGTGTATTGATACAACTGCTGCAGGAGGCAATGCGAGCCTAATTGCAGCGGGGGAATAATTTTTTAACTCGCTGCTTGAGATTTTAAAACATGATACTAGGCGCTTATGGATTATTACTAAAAAACCATACGCGTTTTATCATGTTTGGTCTGATGACCGCTTTTGCCTCTTCTTTTGGACAGACCTACTTTATTGGTATCTTTGGTCATGCCATTCAGCAAGACTTTGCTATGAGCCATACGCAGTGGGGCAGCATTTATATGGCGGGCACCTTGTTGAGTGCTTTTTTATTGCCAATTACAGGTAAATTGATTGATCAAGTGTCATTGCAGCGTTACACGTTTTCTGTGGTCTTGTGTTTAGCTTTTGCCTGTTGGTTTATGACCCAAGTGCATAGTTTGGCTTGGTTAGTGATTGGGGTATTTTTGTTAAGACAGTTGGGCCAAGGGTTAATGAGTCATGTGGCTTACACCTCCATGGGTCGGTATTTTGAGCAGCAACGGGGCAAAGCCACAGCAATGGTGGCTATGGGCTTTGCAGCAGGTGAGGCTATATTGCCCTTAATAGCAGTCATGGCTATTGCTGCTATAGGCTGGCGTAGTAGCTATATGGGTGTGGCTTTGGTGGTATTGTTGATGGTTCTTCCTGCCAGCATGTGGCTGCTCCGAGGGCATCAAGGGCGTCACCAAGACTATGAACTCAACCTCAATCAGCGTGAGGCTATTGGATTGGGTCCCCAAGAGTCAGTGCATGACCTTGGTAAAAGTGTGGTCAGCATACAGTCTTGGCGCCGTCGAGATGTGCTTAAGGACTATCGCTTTTACTTAATTTTGCCAGGGGTATCTGCCTCCTCCTTGGTCAGTACAGCCCTATTTTTTCACCACCTTAATTTAGCTGATGAAAAAGGCTGGTCGCATACCTTTATGACGGGTAATTATCTTCTTTATTCAGTAATAGCCACGGCTATGGCTGTGGTTTCTGGTCAACTAATTGATCGGTTTAGTGCCCTAGCGCTTATGCCGTTTACTCTATTACCCATCGCAGCAGCCTTAATCATGATTAATTTAGTCGATAGTTATTGGGTCATCTGGGTCTATATGGTGCTCCTAGGCATAGGTTCTGGTTTAGCACAAACAGCTCAGTCTGCCCTGTGGCCAGAATGTTATGGGGTGCGTTATTTAGGGTCTATTAAAAGCTTATATTGGACCTTTGTAGTTTTTGCCTCAGCCTTAGGCCCAGTTTGGCTAGGATACTTGGTTGATCTAGGCTATAGTTTTCAGCAATCTGTGCTCACTATGGTGGTTTATTTAGTGTTGGCAACGGGCTTAATGATATTAGGGTTAAGGAAGTTTCGTTTAGCTTAGGCCATAGCATGGCTAGGTTTAGGGGCTATCAGCGAGTATAATGTGGTGCCGTTCAAGCTGTTAAAACTAATTTTTATTTTCTGGTAGGGCTTCTTGTGCTGTTAATGCTCGATAATTATGATTCGTTCACTTACAACTTAGTGCGCTATTTTCGCGAACTTGGGGCTGAGGTTGTGGTCTATCGAAATGATGAAATGAGCCTTGCAGACATTGAGCAGTTAGCGCCGACTCATATTGTCATTTCGCCAGGGCCGTGTACGCCCAACGAAGCGGGTATTTCCTTGGCAGCCATCGCTCACTTTGCGGGGAAAATACCCTTATTAGGCGTGTGCTTGGGTCACCAGAGTATCGGCCAAGTCTTTGGTGGTAAGGTGGTTCGTGCTAAGAAAGTGATGCATGGCAAAACGTCTATGGTACAGCACCAACAAACAGGTGTATTTTCGGGCTTAGAGCAACCTTTAAAAGTCACTCGCTACCATTCCTTAGTGGTAGAGGCGCATTCGTTACCTTCTTGTTTAGAGGCCACAGCTTGGAGCTTAAATGCACTGGGTGAAAAAGAAGCGATCATGGGGCTGCGTCACAAAACGCTTGATGTTGAGGGTGTTCAGTTTCATCCAGAATCAGTGTTGACGCATCAAGGGCACGAACTTTTGGCTAACTTTCTTAAGCGCTAAGGTGGTCTAAGGTTTTACCCTCATCACACAGCAAGGTCTTTGACTTTAATCAGTATTAATTATGGCCTCTGGTATCATCAATCAACAACGTTAGTATTAAATTCCTGACATCAGCTTAGATCTCATCGTTTTTTTTAGGTGCATTTAGGTGCTGCGACTGATTAACTAAAAAGACTAATTTATTTACTAAATGATGTTTATAAAGCCTGATTTTTTGTGGTGTTATTTGCTAGAGTAGAGTTTCTAAAATGATTGCAGTTGAACAAGGGTTCTCCATGAATATGCAACAGGCCATTGCGGCCGTTACTGAGCGACAAGACTTAAGCCAAGCCCAAATGCAGGCTGTGATGAATCTTATTATGACGGGCGAGGCCACGCAGGCTCAGATCGGTGGTTTCTTGGTGGGTTTGCGCATGAAAGGTGAAACTGTAGACGAAATTACGGGGGCGGTCATGGCCATGCGGGCACTGGCCTCAGGTGTCAAAGTGCATGGTGAACATGTCATCGATACCTGTGGTACAGGGGGAGACAGTTCAGGTATATTCAATGTTTCCACAGGCTGTGCCTTTATTGCGTCGGCCGCTGGAGCTCAAGTAGCGAAGCATGGTAATCGATCTATTTCTTCCAAAAGTGGAAGTTCTGACCTACTTGAAGCTGCGGGGGTAGACATTATGCTTAAGCCCCTGCAGGTGGAGCAGTGTATTGCTGACCTAGGAGTAGGCTTTATGTTTGCCCCTGCCCATCATAGCGCAATGAAGCATGCGATCGGCCCACGGCGTGAAATGGCAATTCGGACGCTATTTAATATTTTAGGCCCTTTGACTAACCCTGCGGGTGCGCGTCATCAGGTATTAGGTGTATTTAGTCGCCAATGGCAACGGCCCATGGCTGAGGTTCTGCGTCGCTTGGGCAGTAAACATGTGATGGTGGTGCATTCTGAAGATGGCTTAGATGAAATTAGTATTGCTGCACCGACCTACGTGGTCGAGCTCAAAGATGATGAAATCAATGAATACACCATAGATCCCAGCACTTATAACTTATCCCACACGAATTTAGAGGCGTTAGTGGTAGATGATGCATTGGCAAGTCTGAAATTAATTAAACAGGCTTTCGCTGGCCAAGCGGGTGCGCCATTGGACATGTTGTTACTCAATGCTGGCGCAGCCATTTATTGTGCAGACCTTGCTGTTGATTTGGCAGCAGGTATAGAACAAGCGAAGCGGGTGATTAATAGTGGCTCAGCACAGCGAAAGTTAGATGATCTTGTTCACTTGACGCAGGGGTTTAATGCATCATGAGTACCCCAACAGTCCTGAAGCGCATTTTAGTGCGCAAGCTTGAAGAAATTAAAGAGCGACAGCATCAGACCCCCATCGATCAATTAAAACTCAAAGTTAAAGCCAATCAAGTTGGCCCTATGGCCCCTCGTGGTTTTGTCAAAGCCATGCAAGCCAAGTTAGATCAAGGTTTGCCTGCTGTGATTGCTGAAGTCAAAAAGGCCTCCCCTAGTAAAGGGGTGATCCGTGAAAATTTTGATCCGGCACAAATTGCTGCCAGTTATCAAACGGGCGGTGCTGCTTGCATGTCAGTATTAACTGACGCTGACTTCTTTCAAGGCCACGAAGACTATTTGCAGCAAGCTCGGGCTGCTTGCAGTCTGCCGGTTATACGTAAAGATTTTATTGTAGACCCCTACCAAGTATACGAAGCGAGAGCCATTGGTGCCGATTGTATTTTACTCATCGTGGCGTGTTTGGAAGATCAACAAATGCAAGCTTTAGCCCGTTTGGCAGAAGATCTGGGTATGGACGTGTTAGTCGAGTCTCATGATGCACCCGAGTTAGCTCGTGCCCTCACTTTAGCAACCCCATTGATCGGCATTAATAATCGGAATTTACATACCTTTGACCTGACTCTGCAGACCACCTTTGATTTATTAGCCATGATGCCAAAAGACCGTATAGTCATCACTGAAAGTGGTATTCATACGCCTGCTGACGTTGTGTTGATGCAAAACCAAAATGTGAATGCCTTTTTGGTGGGAGAATCATTTATGCGCGCTGGTGATCCTGGTGCAAAGCTAGCAGAACTATTTAGCTCCTCGTAATTAACAACAATAAGAGACCATTACTATGAAAAACTGTACTCCTGTTGACCCAGCTAAAACCAAAGCCAAAGCAATTGACTTAATGCACCCCAAACCCTTTCTGCGTTCGCTAAAAGCCGCCTTGCTGACGGCTCTTGTGGCCCTGGCATGGGCCCTGAGCTCTACTTATGTGTGGGCTAATGCTGATCAAATACTTGGCTCATGGGTCACACCAGACGATAAAGCAGTGGTTGAAATTTATCAGCAAGAAGGTCAATATTTTGGTAAATTTATATCCTTAAAAGAGCCTAACTATGGTGCAGACATGCAGATGGAAGGTTTAGAGGGACAACCAAAAGTTGATCGTAAAAATCCAGATGTTACACAACATGAGCAACCAATTATTGGGCTTGTAATGCTTCAGGGAATGGCTTACACCGTTTCAAAACAGGGTAAGCAGACATGGCAGGGTGGCACCATTTATGACCCAAGCAATGGTAAATCGTATAAGTGCACGATCAAACTTAATGCTGATGGCACGCTAGATTTAAGGGGCTATATAGGTATTTCTTTGTTTGGACGTTCTCAAACTTGGCGTCCCCAGCAGGGCTAGTCTTCGATCAATCTGAATATTAGGCAATAGAACAATGATGCAAGCAAAAGTAAGTTGGGCCGGTGGTGTGAGTTTTACCACTGAATCAGGTTCGGGTCACACGGTGACAGTGGATGGTCCACCTGATTTGGGTGGTGAAAATCGTGGTGCAAGGCCCATGGAATTAATCCTTATGGGGTTGGGTGGTTGTGCTTCCTTCGATGTGATGACCATTCTTAAAAAAACGCGCCAAGATGTCACCGATTGTGTGGCACATTTGACTGCGGAGCGGGCGGACGCAGTGCCGGCTGTGTTTACTAAAATCCACCTTCATTTTGTGGTGACTGGGCGTCATTTAAAAGCCAAGCACGTGGCCCGTGCTATTCAATTATCTGCTGAGGAGTATTGTTCTGCTTCTTTGATGCTTGAAAAGGGCAATGTTGCCATTAGCCACGATTACGAAATTACAGAATTGGATACTTAATTGAACTCATCTAATGCAAATTTAAAACGCTTTTGGTCACCCAAAGTACACGATTTGTCACCCTATGTGCCAGGAGAGCAGCCTAAGTTAACGAACTTAGTAAAGCTTAATACCAATGAAAACCCATTTCCACCTTCGCCCAAGGTTTTTGTGGCCATACAAAATCAACTGAATCAATCATTGCGTTTGTACCCAGACCCTAACGCCACTAAACTGCGCCAGTGTTTGGCAGATTCCACAGGCTTAAAAATTGATAACGTATTTGTTGGTAACGGGTCTGATGAGGTTTTAGCCCATACTTTTCAGGCCTTGCTACAGCACAGCGAACCCTTGCTCTTTCCTGACATCAGTTATAGTTTTTACCCCGTATACTGTGGTTTGTATGGTATTAAAAAGTGCGAAGTGCCCCTGTCTGAAGATTTGACGATTAATGTTTCTGATTTCTCGCAGCCTAATGGTGGAGTGATTTTGCCCAATCCTAATGCACCCACAGGCGAGTTACTGAGTTTAATGGACATCCGACAATTGTTAATGGCCAATTCTAATAGAGTGGTCGTGATTGATGAGGCTTATATAGATTTTGGTGGCCAATCAGCGGCTCAATTAGTCCCCGAGTTTGATAACCTTTTGGTGGTTCAAACTCTATCTAAGTCACGTTCATTAGCGGGTTTAAGGGTTGGCTTCGCATTGGGTCAAAGTCACCTTATAGAAGCCCTAGAAAGAGTCAAAAATAGTTTCAATTCTTACCCGTTAAGTAGTGAATCTCAAGCCGGAGCCATAGCGGCAATAGAGGATGTGAGTTACTTCCAAGAGACGTGCCAAGCTAATATTGTACAGCGGGAAAAACTATCAGGGCAGCTAAAAGCGTTGGGTTTTAGTATGACGCAATCCTACGCTAATTTCTTGTTTGTTACCCATGAAACCCTAAGAGCGCAGGAGATTGCAGCCTCTTTACGAGAACAGGGTATTATCATACGCCACCTCACGAGTAGCCCCCGTATTAGTAATTATCTGCGCATCAGCGTCGGTAGTGTGGTTGAGTGTGAGTTATTAGTGCAGGCGTTAACAGCCATGGTGACAGCTAGTTAGCCTTGCTTAGCTGCCGCCATTACTCAGCTCAGGTGCCAAATGCTCGGCCACCCATGAGATGTAAATGAATGTGATAGACCACCTGCCCCCCATCTGCATTGCAGTTCATTTGTACGCGATAACCGCCGTCTGCGATACCGGCTTCCTTAGCCAGTTGAGCTGCAGTGAGCATCATGTGCCCTAGCAATGCTTGATGCTCAAGATTAGCGTCGTTGAGTGTGGCAATGGCCTGTTTAGGAATGATCAAATAATGCACGGGGGCCCTGGGAGCAATGTCCTTAAAAGCCAAAACAAGCTCATCTTCATACACGATGTCAGCTGGAATTTCACGACTGATAATTTTGTCAAAAATAGTGTTCATAGAACTCACTGCCTCGGCTAATTAATGGAGTTGCTCTCGGGCGATGGCCCGATAGCCGATATCACGGCGGCAAAACTTGCCTTCCCAAGTAATCTGATCAGCCAACTCATAAGCCTTATGCTGGGCTTCACCCACAGTATCACCAAGTGCTACAGCGCAAAGGACGCGCCCACCGTTAGTCGTGACCAAGCCCTCATCATTGAGGCTAGTTCCAGCATGAAAAATCTTACTCGTTTGACCAAACTCCTCAGGGAGGCTAATGACGTCACCTTTAGGGTAAGCATCAGGGTAACCTTTGGCAGCGAGCACCACGCCAACGGCTGGACGACTGTCCCAATGCGCGATCGTCTGGTCCAGCACCCCCATGGTGCCTGCCACACACAATTCGACAATACTATTCTTAAGACGCATCAGGATGGGCTGCGTTTCTGGATCACCAAAACGGCAGTTAAATTCCAACACCTTTGGGGTACCGTCGGAATCTACCATGATGCCAGCGTAAAGAAACCCTGTATAGACATAACCATCGGCAGCCATGCCGTTAACCGTTGGCATAATGACTTCATCCATAATACGTTGGTGCAAGGTCGCATCAACCACAGGGGCGGGTGAATAGGCCCCCATGCCACCCGTATTGGGCCCAAGATCACCTTCATCTCGTGCCTTGTGATCTTGGCTAGATGCAAGTGGCAATACGTTTTTGCCATCTGCCATAACAATAAAACTGGCTTCTTCACCCACTAAAAACTCTTCAATCACGACGCGATGCCCGGCCTCACCAAAAGTGTTGCCAGCCAGCATGTCCTCGACTGCTGCGCACGCTTGCTCAATGGTGTCAGCTAAAATAACCCCTTTTCCTGCAGCAAGTCCGTCTGCTTTTATAACGATGGGCGCGCCTTGTTCATTAATGTACGCAAGCGCAGGTGTGACCTCCGTAAAGGTCTCATAGCGAGCCGTGGGTATACCATGACGTTGCAGGAAATCTTTTGCAAAAGCTTTTGAACCTTCCAGTTGTGCTGCGCCCTTTGTAGGGCCAAAAATATCCATGTTGGCGGCCTGAAATAGGTCGACTATACCGGCAACAAGAGGTGCTTCAGGCCCCACAATGGTTAGGTCTACATTATTATCCTTGGCAAAGGTTAATAGACCATCAATGTCCATTACATCAAGGGACACATTTTTAGTTTTCTTTTCTAACGCAGTGCCAGCGTTTCCTGGGGCGACAAATATTTTGTGCACACCACGGTTTTTTGAGGCCTGCCATGCAAGTGCATGTTCGCGGCCACCGCCACCTATAATTAATACATTCATGTTGGATCTCGTTGCCTAAATTGCGACTTAATTTATTGCTTATTATCAATGACGGAAGTGGCGCATACCGGTAAATATCATGCTGATATTGTGCTCGTTGGCTGCAGCAATGACTTCCTCATCCCGCATGGAGCCGCCAGGCTGAATAATCGCACTAATACCCGCTGCTGCAGCGGCATCAATACCATCTCTGAAGGGGAAAAAGGCGTCAGAGGCCATGACTGAGTCCTGTACTTCTAAGGCTTCATCACTGGCCTTAATACCAGCAATTTTAGCACTGTAAATTCGGCTCATTTGGCCGGCTCCAACACCAATCGTCATGCCCCCTTTGCAATAGACAATGGCATTGGATTTAACATATTTTGCTACTTTCCAAGCAAACTGTAGGTCGTGCATTTCTGCTTCTGTTGGCATGCGCTCACTAACAATCTTTAGATCAGCTTCTAGTATCTGTCCTAAATCACGGTCCTGAACTAATAAACCACCCGTGACACGTTTGTAGTCAAGCTCTGGCGTATGCAAGTGGGGGAGTTTGCCACAGGTTAGTACTCTTACATTGGGTTTGCGAGAGAGGGTTTCTGCAGCTGAGGCACTAATGCTTGGGGCAATAATAACTTCGACAAACTGACGGTCAATAATGCGTTGAGCTGTGCCTGCATCGAGTTCACGGTTAAAAGCGATGATGCCACCAAAGGCAGAGGTCGGATCAGTACTATAAGCTTTTTCATACGCTTGCGTAATTTGGGTACCCACAGCCACACCGCATGGGTTTGCATGTTTCACAATCACACAAGCAGGATCTTGGAACGATTTTACGCACTCGATGGCAGCATCTGTATCAGCAATATTGTTAAAAGAAAGGGCTTTACCCTGAACCTGGAGCGCCGTTGACACACTGGCTTCCTTGGGGTCGCGTTCAATATAAAAAGCAGCATTTTGATGTGGATTTTCACCATAACGCATGTCCTGAACTTTTTTCAGCTGGGTGTTAAAGGTACGCGGAAACTTGGAGTCAGGATTGTGTTGAGCGCCTAAATAATTAGCGATAGCGCCGTCATACAAAGCCGTGTGTTCAAAAGCTTTACAGGCTAAATCTGTGCGCGTGGTTTGGCTTAAACCTTTGTTTGCGGTAATTTCTGTGACAATATCAGCATAGTCAAAAGCATTGACGACAACGGCCACATGTTTGTTGTTTTTCGCCGCTGAACGCACCATGGTTGGTCCGCCAATATCAATATTTTCAATGGCCATATCTAAGGTGCAATCGTCACGCTCAATGGTCGCCTTGAAGGGGTATAGATTAACCACCACTAGATCAATTTCATCGATGCCATGTTGCGCCATTATGGCGTCATCCTGACCACGGCGACCTAAAATTCCACCGTGTATTTTTGGATGCAAGGTCTTCACTCTTCCATCCATCATTTCTGGAAATCCAGTGTAATCGGATACCTCGATCGCCGTCACACCTGACTCATTTAATAACTTGAATGTACCTCCAGTAGAGAGGATTTCTATGCCCAAGTGGCTCAAGTTTTTGGCAAACTCTACAATACCCTGTTTATCTGAAACGCTAATAAGAGCGCGGCGAATGGCGTGTGCTTGTGACATGAATGTATCCTTTTAACTGCCGGGGTTGGTACTGTTTAAAGTAAATCGTACTGTTTTAATTTTTTGCGCAATGTGCCTCGATTGAGACCGAGTAAAGCAGCCGCCTTCGACTGGTTATCTTGTGTGTGCTCCATGACACACTCGAACAAAGGGGCTTCCACCTGTTGCATGAACAAGTCATATAGAGCATTGGGTTGCTGGCCATCAAGCTCATCAAAGTACTGAGTTAACGACTGCTCGACACTTTGTTTCAAAGACTGAGGGACTTGCTGTGGGTCGATGGCAGGGTCATTGTCATGTTCATTAGCAGGGGTAGAGTCATTCCTAGCTTGGGCGATTAGGCTGTTGGGCAAGCTGTGCACGGGTTTTTTAATGTCATTATTCATAGTTTCAAGCAGCCTGGTTTTCTGTGCTGGTAAAATAGTGGTTTAAAAAGTCAAGTTGGTGCAGGGGGTCTTTTAAGTGATTAAATTGTTGACGCAGGGCTGGTTCTTGTTTGAGGTACCAGCCAACGTGTTTGCGGGCAATCCTAGGGCCCATGATTTCCCCATAGAGGTCATACAAACCATATAGGTGTTGCTGTAGTACCTGCCAAATTATTTGATTACTTGGTTTTTTGAGGGGTGTACCATGTTCTAGGTGATGATGTATTTGTTGGAATAGCCATGGGTTCCCTTGTGCACCTCTACCTATCATTAGACCATCGGCATTAGTATAAGCAAGGATGTTGGTCGCATCTTCTGCGGTGTTAATGTCACCATTAGCAATCACAGGAATGTCTAGAGTGTGTTTAATGGCAGCAATAGTGTCGTATTCTACAGCACCCTTAAAGCCACAAGCACGGGTTCTTCCGTGCACTGCGAGGGCCTTTATACCGGCATCTTGGGCAATGTTCGCAATATCCAAACCATTACGTTGCTCCGGACTCCAGCCCGTGCGTATCTTTAGAGTGACAGGCACATCAACCGCAGCAACCACTGCAGTCAATATGTCTTTAACTAACTGAGGATCCCTCAATAAGGCTGAACCTGCAGCTTTTTTTAACACTTTTTTGGCGGGGCAACCCATGTTGATATCAATGATTTGCGCTCCAAGGGCTACATTAGCTTGAGCTGCATGGGCCATTTGAGCTGGGTCACTGCCAGCAATCTGCACACTAATAGGAACACCGTCATCAGCATGGGGTAGGCGCCGTTGAGACTTTTGCGTATGCCACAATGATGTATCTGAAGTGAGCATTTCAGCTACTGCTAAGCCTGCACCGAGTTGTCGGCATAAATGCCGAAATGGACGGTCAGTAATGCCAGCCATGGGTGCCAATATCAACCCATTTTCAAGTTGATGGGGCCCAATGGCAAAGCCATAAATAACGCTAGAGTGATTCATTACAAGTTAAGAAAGTGCCTAAAATTGCTTGAATTGAGGTTTAAATTAAAGGAACCTATTGTACGAGTTGTACGTTTTTTGTTCAACTGATCTGGCAGTGTAACTGGCTATATGAGCTCACATTAAGGCCTTAATCCGCAATTTAAGTATTTTTTGATGCAAAGGGTTTCTATATGTTGTGACCTATCTTGAACCCATCGAGGCGACCTTTAATTTATAGAGCTAAATATTAGTACAGAAAGTGAACTATGTTAGACTGCCTTCAAGTGCTAGTATTCAGCACTCTAAAAGATGAATAAGCTGTAGTAGTAGACTGAAATCTTGCAGGTAACGTGCTTAATCTAATTTAATAAAAGGAATAATTATAATGACACTTTATGAAAAACTTGAAAAAACGTTTGACGATAAAAATGTAGAAGCTTATTTAGATTTGCTGCATGATGACTTTGTAGTTGTGTTTCACAAATCAGGTAACAGTTTCTCTAAAAGTGAATGGGGTGAAATGATGACTGGTATGATGGCCAATGATAAGTTTATTCGAGACTCATCTCGCTGTATTTATGAGAACGATGACATTATGGTGCAACACATGTTCATGTCTTACCCAGACGACACGAAAGAAGCCGTTATGGCTGTTGCTATGATTAAAGACGGCAAAGTGATTCGCTTCGAAACTGGCGCGACATCCTTGAATTAAGATATGCCTTTGGGGAGTTCACTGACTAGTGAGCCCCCACTTATGCTTTGGGTCAGGGTAATAGCAACATTCGGTTAAAATGCCATTGGGTAATGCTTGATTAGAATATTAATGCTCATCCCAAAACAAACGATCACCACCACTGGTTTTATAAGCCTTGCACCTTTGCTCATCACCATGCGGGCACCAATGGATGAACCTAATAATTGGCCTACGGCCATGACTCCGCCAATAACCCAAGCCACCTCTCCAAATATGATGAAATAGAGTAAAGCAGCAACGTTGCTGGTTAAGTTGAGTATCTTGGCTTGAGCTGTGCCTTTTGAAAGTCCAAAACCCAACACTGAAACGAAAGCGAGAGCCATTAAACTGCCTGTTCCTGGACCAAAGAAACCATCATAAAAGCCTAATAATGGGCATAACACGAGCATGAAGCAGAGTCTTGATAATTTCTGCTGCTTTTGTTCATCGTTAAAGTTTGGGGAAAGCAGAACGTAGAGTCCCATGGCCATCAAAAGAAACGGCAGAAATAGGACAAGTTTGTTCGAGTCAATTTGCAATAACAACCAACTCCCTAACACTGAGCCAATAAAGGTGAGAGTGATCATTCCTTTCATTTCATTTAAACAGACAAACTGAGTCCTGACAAAATAAAGCGAAGCCACAAAAGTACCCATAGAGCCTTGCAGTTTATTGGTTGCGATGGCCATGGAGGGCGACATGCCGGTTAGGAGTAAAGTGGGCACAGTAATTAACCCACCGCCACCGGCCAAGGTATCCACCCAACCCGCAACCGCTGCAATTAAAAAAAGTAACATTAATAGTTCTAGGCTGGGCATAAAATAAGTCCTACGCTAATGTCTAACCCCTGAGCCCCTGAGCCCCTGAGCCCCTGGCCTTGAAGTTTAGCTTCCGTTAGAGTGGTGTGGCTAATAAATATTTCGACAAAGCCAAACCAATGACGCCTAACAAACACACCCCAAGCCACTGACGCACCACTTGGGCATCACGGGTAAGCATGAGCTTATGAAATTTAAGTCCCAGCATATGGCCACAGGCCGCCGGTATCAAAAGTGCCAAGGACCACTGCCACTGTAAATCTACCCCAGCAATAGCAAAGGCTAACATTTTGATGACAACAAGGATGAACCACAAAACAAAGAGGGTATCACGGTAGGCTGATATGGCCATTTTTCGAACGGCTACGGCCACGATGAGGGGTGCGCCAATTAATGAAGCGCCACTAAAATAGCCGCCAACAATATATAGTAAACGATCGACCCACGGAGATTGACTCTTAATCTCCCATTTAATAATCCAGGTGACTGCATAAAAACCGGTAATGGCATAAATAAATGCCACCATCCATTGGGTGGGTAAGCTCAGTAATCCTATGACGCCGATAAGTTTAGGGACCATCATCCAAGTTAATGATTCCCTCAAAAACCCATGGTCGACGTGTTTGAAGCGCAGGCCTGTGGTGATGCCAGAAAAAATAAGTAAGTGGGTTGCGATAATAGGTAAAAAGAATAATGGCTTGTCAGTGACTAAGAGCATCAAGGGCAGGGCGAGAGCGGCGCCACCAAAGCCTAAACCAGCGCGCACAAAACCAGACCAGACAAAAATACCGCTAATGACTAGGATTTGTGTGCTACTGAAATCCATAAGATATTAGCGCTTTATGCCGTCAATACGAACCCACTCGTCTTTAGAGGCGACCGTGTGCATATCAAACCATGGTGAATAAGCCTTAACCACAGCATCAGCCTGTTGTTCAAGAATGCCAGATAAGGTGATTAATCCCCTGGCTTTAGTGAGTTCAGCCAAGTGCGCAGCCATATCAATCAATGGGCCCGCTAGAATGTTAGCAAGCATGACATCTACCGCCTCTTTGGGGGTATTTTCAGGTAAGAAAACAGGAATAGCTTGTGCCGCAATACCGTTGCGTTGGGCATTGTCTTTGGTGGCAGTGAGCGCTTGCGTATCGTTATCTACACCCAAGACCCGTTTTGCGCCCATGAGCATAGCGCCAATAGCTAAAATGCCTGAGCCACAACCATAATCAATCACTGTTTTACCTTGCCAATCTTGCTCTGCAATCCATTGTAAACACAAAGCTGTAGTGGGATGACTGCCCGTACCGAAGGCTAAACCTGGATCCAACATAAGGTTAACTGCCATGGGGTCTGGAACCGGTTTCCAGCTTGGGCAAACCCACAAACGACTGCCGAATTTAAGTGGCTCAAAACGATCCATCCACTGCCTTTCCCAATCTTTGTCTTCGAGAATTTCGAGCTTATAATTTGGAAATGGTGCGTTTGCAAAAGTGGCTTTCCAACCGTTACCTAGGTAATCTAATAACGCATCAGCATCTGTGTCAGCTTCGAACAAACCCATGACCTGCGTATCCTGCCACAATGGCGTGGTACCCTTAATTGGTTCAAACACCGGTTGGTCTGCACCATCCAGCATGCTTACAGCCCCTGCACCACACAGAAGTAACATATCTTCCAAAAATTCAGAATTTTCGGGGCTAGATGATAAAGTAAGTTGTACCCAGGGCATTTTGACCTCTATAGACTAATGCGTGTGATATTACGGCGATAAAAAAGGGCTAAAGCAGGGCATTCACTGAATGTAAATGCCTTCACTTTGCCCTTTTAACTTTACTTTAATTCACTAGGTCCAAGCCACCCATGTTCAAGGTCAACCTATAATCTCAAGGGTATTTTGGCTAGGAGGCCAAAAAGAACGCAGATTTAAAGTCCTAGTTTTTTCTCTAGGTAATGGATGTTAACGCCCCCTTCAGCAAACAATGCATCTCGTACAATTTCTTTTTGGAGGGGGATATTGGTCTTAATGCCGTCAATGATCATTTCATCTAAAGCCACTTCCATGCGTTTTAACGCTTGTTTGCGGGTGGCGGCGTGGGTAATGACTTTAGCAATCATTGAGTCATAAAAAGGCGGCACTGTATATCCACTGTAAATATGTGAATCCACCCTGACCCCCAGACCTCCAGGGGCATGGAACTGTGTGACTTTGCCTGGACTTGGCATAAACGTCTGGGCATCTTCAGCGTTAATTCGACACTCAAACGCGTGGCCTTTCACTGACACATCTTCTTGTTTAACAGACAATGGATAACCACTAGCCATGCGTAACTGCTCTTTGATGATGTCTACGCCAGTGATCATTTCTGTGACTGGATGTTCCACCTGCACGCGAGTATTCATCTCGATGAAGTAAAAACCACCATCTTCATACAAGAACTCAAAGGTGCCAGCACCACGGTAGCCAATTTCAAGACAAGCATCGGTACAGCTTTTAAGCACTTGGGCTTGGGCAACGGCATCCATATGGGGTGCTGGCGCTTCTTCAACCACTTTTTGATGACGCCTTTGCATTGAACAATCACGGTCATACAGGTGAATTACACCACCTTGACCATCGGCTAAAATTTGCACTTCGACATGGCGGGGATTCTGTAAGAACTTCTCCATATAGACAATGTCGTTACCAAACGCACCTTTGGCTTCTGCTTTGGTCACCATGATGGAAGTAATAAGAGTTTCTTCGTCGTGCACCACGCGCATGCCACGCCCACCGCCACCAGCAGAGGCTTTTATAATAACGGGATAGCCAATGCGCTTAGCAATACGCTTGGTTCGTTCTTCATCATCATCTAAGGGTCCGTTGGAGCCCGGTACAGTGGGCACTCCTGACTTTTGCATTGCAGCAATGGCTGCCACTTTATCGCCCATAATGCGGATCGTAGCTGCGGTAGGCCCAATAAAGGTAAAACCACTGCTTTCGACCATTTCTGCAAAGTCAGCATTCTCAGCTAAAAAACCATAGCCTGGGTGAATGCCTGTAGCGTGAGTGACTTCTGCTGCAGATAAAATACGAGGAATGTTTAAATAACTTTCCGTAGAGGAGTTAGGGCCAATACACACGGCTTCATCCGCCAAACGAACGTGCATGAGGTCTTTGTCTGCTTTGGAGTGCACGGCAACAGTTTGGATGCCAAGCTCTTTGCAGGCACGTAAAATACGTAAGGCAATTTCTCCACGGTTCGCAATAACAACTTTTTCTAACATGAGACAGCTCCGGTGTTAGGCTATGGTGACCAGAGGTTGATCAAACTCAACAGCTTCGCCGTCTGCGACCAGAATTGCAGTCACAGTACCCGATTTATCAGCTTCAATTTGATTCATCATCTTCATTGCTTCGATGATACAAATGACATCACCCTCTTTAACTGTTTGGCCTACTTCTGAAAACGCAGGGGCGCCTGGAGATGGGCAACGGTAAAAGGTGCCCACCATGGGAGAATTCACAGTATGTCCAATAACTTCTGGCACACTGGGTGCAGCAACAATAGCTGGTGCAGCTTGAATGGCAGGAGCAGCTTGCATCAGTGGGGCAGCTTGCATGGCTGGAGCTGCTGCTGCCACCATCATGGCGGATGAGGCTCGGCTAATGCGCACAGACTCTTCGCCTTCTTTAATTTCTATTTCGTTAATGTCAGACTCTTCTAGTAACTCGATGAGTTTTTTAACTTTACGAATGTCCATGGGATCTCTCTATTTTTTTAAATGATAATTAACAGCTCAAACGACCAATGGCGGCGTCTATAGCAAAACGGTATCCATCAACTCCGAGGCCACAAATGACGCCCTCGGCAATATCAGACAAATACGAATGATGGCGAAAATTTTCGCGTTGATGCACGTTACTTAAGTGCACTTCAATGAAAGGAATATTGACACCCAGCAGGGCATCACGCAGCGCTACACTTGTGTGGGTGTAAGCGGCTGGATTGATCACGATAAATTGCACACCTTGACGCTGGGCGTCATGAATCGCATCTACGAGGGCATGTTCGGCGTTACTTTGCATACAGTTAATGGAAACACCAGCGTCTTGACACTGAGTTTGGCACTGGGATTCGATCTGTGCCAAAGTCAAGTTGCCATAAATTCCAGGCTCTCTCATGCCTAAAAGGTTGAGGTTCGGGCCATTAAGAAGCATAACTTGTGCCATTAAATATTTTTCCAATTTTTCATAAAACAATGAAGATTATAGGAGATGATAGCAGATTGGTGGGATTTTGCCGAAGTTTTTATGGTTTATTTAAACCTAGAGGAGTCTTGCTACGTCTGTTACTCTAAGGTGGCGTAAATAATTTTGGATTATGTTTTATGACTTTGTTATACCTTCAGCCTTTGCTCAAACTTAGGGCTGTCATTCCAATCACTGCATCGCTATTTCTAACAGCCTGCGCTGGATTGACCCAAACCTCGTCTAAGGAGGCCCAGACCATGATTGCACAGGTCGTTGAAGTCCCTTCAGCAACCTCTATAGAAAAACCCCTAGAAGCGAACCTTGCCAAGGCGCCTATGGAGACCAAGGTGTTACCGACAGTGTTGCCAAAAGTTGGCTTGCAAGAAGTGAAACCACCGTTAGTTGTAGGCTCACCTAACCAACCAACGGACGCGATTGCTTTTTGGTTAGGTGAAGCAGGGTGGGCCTTTGAGCAAGATAAGTTGACCACACCTAAGAGTGACAACTCATATTATTATTTAAGGAAAGTGCTGGCTAAAGAACCTGATAATACCAAAGCAGTAGCGGCTTTAGAAAAGATTGTTGAGCGCTATTATGAATTACTTCGGTCGAGTCTAAGGCAAAATAAGGTTCAACAAGCACGCGTGTTCTTGTCGCGGGCCTCACTTGTTATGCCTAAGCATGGCCAGTTAGCAACCATGAGACAGTTAATTAATGACCATGATGTTAACCAAAGTGCAGAAGTGAGTGCAGAAGTGAGTGTGCCAGCGCCAGCAACTGCCGTGGCAGCAATGCGTAATCAAAAGCTACTTGTTCCGACTCAGTTATTAGATCAGCAAGATCCACTGCTTGTTCAATGGTTAATAGGGGTGGCGAAAAAGGCCCATGCTTTAAAAGCCACGATGCTGATTGTAGCCCCCAAAGACGATCAAGTGCGCTGGCTTTATCAAACTATGAATAGTGCTGATCCAGAGCAGCGAATTAGGGCTAATATAAAACACAGTCGTCCTGCGCGTGTAGAAGTTAATTACCTTGCTCGCAAGGATGAACTTGAAGTTTACGCCAACTAGCACCATATAAAGACAGTGCCATTGCTGCTTTAATCAGCACTATTCAAAGGAACTCATAATGCCCAACATCAAGCAAGGATTACGCAACCTTAAAGAGGATTATGTTGATGGGAGCCACTGGATCATCAGAACTTTGGGAGTGTTAGTGATTGTTTATGGGCTAGTCTCGTCAGTACTAGGCTTGTATTGGAATAGTGAGCCCGATATTGCACCGCCACCCACAGCACAGACTATCACCGGCGCAGCCACTACGAAGGCCTTATTGTATGTTGCCAACACCATGTTAAATAAACCTGGTGGCTACCTTTCCAACGATGTGTCCCTACCAGGGGTATGGATGGATAATATCCCTAATTGGGAATATGGCGTGTTGATTCAAGTGCGTGATTTATCTCGTGCGATGCGCAAAGACTTTAGCCGTTCTCAATCCCAATCGACTGAAGATCCAGATCTAGCGATTACCGAACCACAATTTAATTTTGACAGTAAAAGCTGGATGTTGCCGTCCAGTGAAGGTGAGTACCTGACAGGCATAAATGCTCTTATCCGCTACCTAGAACGGCTTTCAGATCAGCAACAAAGCCAGGCGCAATTTTATGCTCGGGCTGATAATCTGACTCGCTGGTTAGGAGACGTAGAAACCCGCCTTGGAAGTTTGTCGCAACGTCTGAGCGCCAGCGTGGGTCAGAAACGATTAAATACAGACTTGGCAGGTGATGCGTCAGCAACTCAGTCGACTAGTGCGGACAGTGAGTTCGTCATTAAAACGCCTTGGTCAGAAATTGATGACGTGTTTTATGAAGCGCGGGGTGCCAGTTGGGCCTTGATTCAGCTATTGCGAGCCATTGAAGTAGATTTTAAATCGGTGTTGGAAAAGAAAAATGCTTTGGTGAGCTTGAGACAAATTATTCGCGAGTTAGAATCCACCCAAGAGACCTTATGGAGTCCCATAATTATGAATGGCTCGGGCTTTGGTTTAGTGGCTAACCACTCTTTGGTTATGGCGTCTTACATCGCCCGTGCTAACGCTGCGATCATTGACTTGAGAGAATTGTTAACCCAGGGTTAGCCATGAGTTAACCGTTAGGCTGGTTTGCACGTCGCGCCATGGCTTAGGTATGCAAATCCAGCCTCTTAATCATGTGGAACTAACCTTTGTATGCTGCAGCTGCTGCTTGTATTTTGACTTTTGCAGCGTCCACACCCTCCCAACTTTCAACCTTGACCCATTTTCCTTTTTCTAGGTTCTTGTAGTTCTCAAAAAACTCTTTAATGTTGTTACGAAGCATTTCGGGTAAGTCAGTAATGTCATGCACATCATTGTAGGCTTGAGTTAACTTTTCATGGGGCACCGCTAAAAGTTTGGCGTCCTCTCCCGCTTCATCAGTCATATTTAAAACACCCACTGGGCGACAGCGAATAACGCTGCCTGGCACCACAGGATAAGGAGTGACCACCAAAACGTCTAAAGCATCACCGTCATCCGCAAGGGTGTTGTTGATATAGCCGTAGTTAGCGGGATAGAACATGGGCGAAGCCATAAAGCGATCGACAAATAAAGCATCTGCGTCTTTGTCAATTTCGTATTTTACGGGACTACTGTTGGCTGGTATTTCAATCACAACATAAATGTCGTTCGGTAAATCTTTACCAGCGGGGATGTTTTGGTAGCTCATGATCTAGTCTGATCCTAATATTGGTTAATAACAGTATGATATTGTCTAAAGTACCTAATCTGTCAGTGGGCTTTGGTGGTAGCTATTTACACGCTCAACTTCTTCTTTTGAGCCTAAAATGACAGGTACTCGTTGGTGAATATGATGGGGTTTAACGTCCATGATGGGTTTTTGGGTATCGCTGGACGCTCCTCCTGCTTGCTCAATGAGGAAACTCATAGGGTTGCCTTCATACATTAAGCGGAGTTTGCCAGCTTTGCTTGGATCCCGATTATCATAGGGGTACATAAAGACCCCGCCGCGAGTCAAAATCCGGTGAACTTCTGCTACCATGGAAGCGATCCATCGCATATTAAATCGTTTACCTAAAGGGCCTTCGTCACCCAGCAGTAAATCATTTATATAGCGTTGCATGGGTGCTTGCCAGAAGCGTTGGTTGGACATGTTGATGGCAAACTCTTGGGTCTGTTCAGGCACCTTAATGCGGTCTTCTGTCTGGTAGAAAACGCCATCTGCCCCTAGATTATACATTGACACGCCTTGCCCTGTGGTCATGGCAAGAATGACTGAGGGTCCATACAAGACATAACCAGCAGCGATCTGCTTATGGCCTGCTTGTAAAAAAGTATCAGTAGTGACTGCAAAGGTTGAGTCGCTATTGGGCAGAGCTAGTATAGAAAAAATAGTTCCCACAGTAACATTCACATCGATATTTGAACTGCCATCTAACGGGTCGAAAGTGACTAGGTATCGGCCCTCTGCATTACCCACAATAACGTTTTCTTCTTCTTCTGAAGCGATACCTGCGACACTGCGGTTAGCAAGCAATGACTGTTTGAGCAAGTCATTAGCAATAACATCTAATTTCTTTTGCACTTCCCCTTGAATATTTTCTTGTTCAGCCGACCCATAGAGGCCACTTAGGGCGCCTCCACGGAGGCGCTCAGCAATGTTTTTACAGGTGTTGGTAATAGAGTCGACGACGGAGACAAGTTGGGGATCGACTTGGGATTGCTCAAGGGCTTGATTGAGGCTCAACATGAGATTTTTAAAATGGTCCATTAAGGCGCGTAAAAAGTGGGGAGAGTATATGTTACTTGTCACAAAAAGTCTTGCAGCTTAAGTTTAATTTACTAGGGTTTTAAGGGTTTTTAAGGGTTTTTATGGGTTTTTAAGGCTCTGGCTGGGCCGTCTCTCAGCACAAGCTAGCATCTAAGCTTTTAGCTGGTACAATAAGGTTAAAATTCACCCATTAAATAAGCTTATGAACCCACCACCAGTGCCCACAAACTTTTCAGTGGGAGCGCTTAAAGTCACACTGGCGATTACAGGCGCTTCAGGCGCCCAATATGGATTGCGTTTACTGCAATGCTTATTAGCATCACAATGTGAAGTGTCACTCATGGTTTCCTCAGCAGCGCAGGTCGTGCTAGCTACTGAGACAGACCTTAAAGTGCCTTCTGCAACGGCGACAATGCAGTCCTTTTTTAGTGCTTTGTACGGCGCAAAAGAGGGCCAGTTGCGGGTATTTGGTAAGCAACAGTGGATGGCTCCAGTCGCCTCAGGTTCTGGTGGAGGTGATGCCATGGTTGTGTGCCCATGCAGCACGGGTAGTTTGTCTGCAATTGCTTGTGGTGCAAGTAATAACCTTATCGAGCGTGCGGCAGATGTGCATTTAAAAGAACGCCGACAACTGATTTTAGTGCCCAGAGAAGCGCCTTATTCTGAAATTCATCTGGAGCACATGCTAAAATTAACGCGCATGGGCGCAGTGGTAATCCCTGCTAGCCCTGGGTTTTATAATCGGCCCCAAAGTGTAGCCGATATGGTTGATTTTGTGGTGGCGCGAATTCTATCGCAACTGGGCCTGCCACAGACACTAGTACCCGCTTGGGGAGAATAGAAAAAATCCAGTATTTGTACTGACTTATGATCTATTGATCGATAATTCGGGCTATACTATGGACGCCGGTATATTTACAAATTTTTAAGAGAAAATGTCATGTCTGTGGCTGATTATATGCAGCAATTGGGAGCCCAAGCGAAAGCCGCTTCAAAGGTATTGGCGACGGCTCCAACCATGGCAAAAAATAATGCGTTAATAAGCATGGCCAATGCTTTAAATAATGCAAGGTCTGCCCTCAAAATAGCGAACCAAAAAGATTTATCAGCGGCTGAAAAAAATGGCCTAGATGAGGCTATGCTCGACCGATTAAGGGTTACAGACGAAGGCATTGACGCTATGGTAATTGGCCTAAGGCAGGTTGCGGATTTAGCGGACCCAGTGGGTGAGATTTCGGGCATGAGTTTTCGCCCATCAGGTATTCAGCTTGGCAAAATGCGCGTACCACTTGGGGTCGTAGGGATTATCTATGAATCTCGCCCTAATGTGACGGTTGATGCGGCCAGCCTGTGTATAAAATCAGGTAACGCTGCTATTTTGCGAGGTGGCTCAGAAGCGTCCCATTCGAATCAGGCGATTGCTCAATGTGTACAGCAGGGTCTAAATGCAGCAGGCTTGCCCGTTGCTTCGGTTCAGGTTGTTGAAACTACCGATCGCTCTGCTGTAGGGGAACTGATAACTTTGACAGAGTTTGTTGATGTAATCGTGCCTCGTGGTGGTAAGAGTTTGATTCAGCGAGTAAGTGCAGAAGCGCGCATTCCTGTGATCAAGCACTTGGATGGGAACTGCCACGTGTACATCGATGATCAAGCGGATGCTACTAAGGCGATTAACATCGCTATTAATGCAAAAACTAGACGCTATGGTGTATGCAACGCCATGGAGTCTTTGTTGGTTGCCGAGTCTCGGGCGGAAGAACTGCTTCCTCAGTTGTTTCAAGCTTTACAAGAAGCGGATATTGAACTGCGTTTATGCCCGCAAGCGATGGCTCAGGTAAGCAGTTACCAAGGCAAGGTTTTGGCGGCCACAGAAGATGATTGGTCTACTGAGTACTTAGCACCTGTGCTGTCTGTTAAAGTGGTCAGTAATATGGAAGCAGCCATTGAGCATATTAATAACTACGGCTCCCATCACACGGATGCTATAGTGAGTGAAAATTATACTAAAGCCCGAGAGTTTATGGCACGGGTAGATTCGAGTTCAGTGATGATCAATGCCTCTACTGCTTTTGCAGATGGCTTTGAATACGGTCTGGGTGCCGAGATTGGCATTTCAACAGATAAGATACATGCACGGGGGCCCGTAGGTCTTGAAGGTCTAACGTCCCAAAAGTATGTGGTTTTTGGTGATGGCCATACCCGATCGTAAGCCTATCTCTGCGGCAGCAGTTAAGGTCTTGTGGGGTGGTACTTTTGATCCGATCCATCAAGGCCATGTTTCATCAGCCATTGAGGTGAGTCAATACCTCGGGGTAAAACCCCTGCAGTTGCTGCCAAATAGTCAACCTGCCCATCGTCACAGGCCTTTGGCGAACGCAAAACAAAGGGTAGAAATGTTATCCTTGGCCATCGCAGGCCATGACGAATTAGCGATGGACACACGCGAGATTCAGCGACAAGGTCCAAGCTACAGTATATTGACTCTGGCTGAAGTTAGGCAAGAAATAGGGCCTATGATGCCACTAATCTGGTGCATGGGCTTGGATGCTTTTGCTGGTTTACAGCAATGGCACCGATGGCAAGAGCTATTAGATTATGGGCATTTGTTAGTGCTCACTCGGCCTGCAACTATTTGGCCACAGGATCCCGAGTTGCTTACTTGGTATGCAACTCACAAAGTTGACGACGCTAAACATTTGTTAGCTTCACCGTTGGGTCAGGTAGCCCACCTGAAATTAGGGCAATATCCCGTATCTGCGACGCAGATTCGGCAACAGCTGCGCTTAGGCTATCAACCCAGCGCAATAGAATTAGCGCCTGCAGTGGCAAAATACATTGCAAGCCAAAGCCTTTACGGCATTAATTAGATTTTTGGAACACAAATTATGGCTATGCCCATTGAAGACTTATTAACAGTAATTAGCAGTGCCTTAACGGACATGAAGGGTAAAGACATTGTGCAATTGGATGTACGTGGTTTATCAAACGTTACAGATTACATGGTGATCGCCACGGGCACCTCTAATCGCCATGTCAAATCATTGGCTGATGAAGTGTCATTCAAGGCCAAACAAAATGGTGTTTTGCCTTTGGGTATCGAAGGCGAAATGAGTGGAGACTGGGTCTTGTCAGATCTTGGTGATGTTGTGGTGCATGTAATGCAAGCTGAAGCTCGAGAGTTCTATGACTTAGAACGTTTGTGGAATCCAGCGCTCAAACAAGATTTATCCAGTGCTGTTGAGCCCCGTGAATAGATGAAAATTAAGTTGCTAGCGGTAGGCACTAAAATGCCTACTTGGGTAACTCAAGGTTATAACGAATATGCGCGTCGAATGCCCAGTGACATGCAGTTGCAATTGCATGAAATAGGCCTAGGCTTTCGAGGTAAGGGTGCTGATTTACAGCGCGCTATTGCTAAGGAAGGGGAGCAGATGTTGGCCTCTATCCCAGCCCAAGACCAAGTGATTGCGTTAGATGTATTAGGCACCTCTTGGAGCACCGAGCAACTTGCTAAACAATGTGGAGATTGGCGTATGGGTGGTCGTAATGTCACTTTGCTAGTGGGTGGGCCCGATGGCCTGTCTTCAGATTGTGTTGCTAGGGCCGATCAACGTTGGTCATTATCAGCGCTCACTTTGCCCCATCCATTAGTTCGAGTTTTATTAGCTGAGCAAATATACCGAGCCTGGAGTTTGCTTAACAATCACCCTTACCATAAGTAGCCGATCCGATTATGTCTTGGTCAAATTTGGATGCCCAGCGCAGAGAAGACAGTCAATTTCAGACGCGTCTCTGGTGGTCCCTATGGTTCATCATCATCGTCTTTGTGGGTCTTGTTTGTCGCTTGGTTTATTTGCAAGTTTGGCAACACCAACATTATGTTACGGCATCGGATGACAACCGACAGCAATTGCAGGCCCTCGCTCCGACAAGGGGATTGATATACGATACTCATGGGTCTTTATTAGCAGGTAATCGGGCCAGCCACAGCTTAACCCTAGTTCCAGAACAGTTATCCGGAGGTCGGCGCAGTATTGACAAAGTCCTCGCTGAATTAGGTCAAATTTTAACCCTTGATGACAGTGATATTAAACGCTTCAAGCGGCGTTTAAATCAGCCTCGGAGGCCCTATAGTCCAGTGGCACTGCGATTTCAATTGAGCCAAGCTGAGATTGCTCAAATTACGGTGAATCAGCACCGCTTTTCTGGTGTCAGGATTGTGCCCGAGCTAGTACGCTATTACCCATTAGACGATGGGTTTGTGCACGCATTGGGATATGTGGGGCGGATCAATGATCGCGAACTCAAAAACTTAGATGCCACTAATTATAGTGCCACTCATCATGTGGGAAAATTAGGTATAGAGCGTTATTACGAAACTGAATTGCACGGTACAGTGGGCTATCAAACTGTAGAAACGAATGCGCGGGGTCGAGTATTAGAGGTGCTAGATCGACTTGAGCCACTACCTGGGCGGGACATTACCCTGTTCTTGGATGCCCAATTACAGCAAGATGCTGCGCAATTGCTAGAAGGTAAGCGAGGAGCGATTGTGGCGATTGATCCGAAAACAGGTGGTATATTAGCCATGGCTAGTGCACCCTCTTATGGTGCTAATCAATTTGTCACTGGCATTAGCAACGCTAATTACGACGCCCTCCGAACTTCTAATGATCTGCCGTTATTCAATCGAGCTCTACGTGGACGTTATCCTCCCGCTTCAACAGTGAAGCCTGTTATTGCCCTGGCGGGTATTGACTCTGGCATCATCTCTCGCAAGTTTTCCCTTTGGGATCCTGGTTATTATCAACTCACAGAAGGTGGACGTTTTTATCGAGACTGGAAAGAAGGGGGGCATGGGCGTGTGAACATGCATAAGTCCATAGTTGAGTCTGTGGATACCTTTTATTACGCCATTGCTGATGTCATGGGTAATACACCCATGACCAAGTACCTCAGTCAATTTGGCTTAGGCCAAGTCACCATTGCTGACCAGCCAGAAGCAACTAAGGCAGTGCTACCCACTAAAAAATGGAAGCGTGCCAATCGTAATGCCTCTTGGTTCCCTGGCGATTCATTGAATTTAGGCATTGGCCAAGGCTTTTTATCGGCGACACCAACACAGTTAGCAACCATGGCCATGGTGCTTGCCAATAAAGGCCAATGGCATCAAGTCCGAATGATCAAAGCGATTGATGGCCAGGCGGTAAAAAAAGTCAGTGAAATAGGCCACAAGGATCCTCAGCAGCCTGATAATATTGAACTCAAGCGTGACAGTGATTGGAATAAAGTCCACGCTGCGCTGATTGATGTGATGCATGGTAAATATGGTACTGGTCGACGCAGTGGTGCTGACAGTAGTTATAAAATGGCAGGTAAAACTGGCACTGCTCAAGTGTTAGGCATTAAGCAAGACAGTACCTATGATGCTGAAAAGCTAGCAGAACGGTTTCGAGATCATGGTCTTTATATTGGATGGGCACCGGCCAAAGATCCTGTGATTGTGGTCGCAGTGATTATTGAAAACCGGGGTGGGGGCAGCTCTGCGGCAGCACCTTTGGCCCGAAAGCTTTTCGACAGCTATATCCTCGGGACTAAAATCGAGCCTGAATCCGAGCCTGAAGCTACAGCTATAGTCGAAGTGGACTTAGAGGCAGAAGCAGAAGTCGAAAATACGCAAGGTGCAATTAACGATGGCTGATTTCCAACGTTTGGCCCCAGAATTAAGAAGCCACTTAAAACGCAAACCAGGTTTGTGGGTCAAGCTTAAATTAGACCCTTGGTTGCTAGTTTTGCTGTTGGTCATCATGTCGTTTGGCTTAGTGGTGTTGTATTCTGGTTCTGGATCCAGTGAAATTGCGGTACAAAAACAAATGGTGCGTTATGGGTTAGCCCTCATGGCGATGTTGTTTGTCGCGCAAATCAATATGCGCCATGTGCAGCGGTGGATTCCTTTGGTTTATATATTTGGAATCATTCTGTTGGTTGCAGTCTTGTCATTCGGTGTGGGTGCCAAAGGGGCTCAACGGTGGCTTGAAATTCCAGGGTTGCCTCGATTCCAACCTTCTGAAATTATGAAACTAGTGGTGCCATTAACAGTGTCTTGGTACTTGGCTAACCAACTTAGGCCGCCCCGTTTAATTCACGTCATAGTGTCCATGGTGTTAGTGTTACTGCCCGTATTGTTAATTGCCAAACAACCAGATTTGGGTACGTCTGTGATCATTGGGACTTCTGGCGTGTTTGTTATTTTTTTTGCTGGTTTGTTGTGGCGTTACCTCATTGCTGCTGTGATTCTTGGTGCTGCTGGCCTACCTCTAATTTGGTCAGGCATGCGTGAATACCAAAAACAAAGAGTGGTCACATTTCTAGACCCAGAAAGTGATCCATTAGGCGCCGGTTGGAATATTATCCAGTCTAAAATTGCCATTGGCTCAGGTGGCATAAATGGGAAAGGCTGGCTGCAAGGAACGCAGTCCCATTTAGACTTTTTACCAGAAACCAAAACAGATTTTATAGTTGCAGTGTTGGCTGAAGAATTTGGGTTATTGGGCGTATGTCTATTACTCACGTTGTATTTTCTGGTGTTGGTAAGGGGCTTAATAATTGCTGGTGCGGCTATGTTGCCATTTGACCGCATGTTATCAGCAAGTTTGACCTTGACCTTCTTTGTTTATGTCATGGTGAATGTAGGTATGGTCAGTGGCTTGCTACCTGTGGTCGGTGTACCGTTACCATTGGTCAGCTATGGGGGCACTTCAGCCGTTACCCTAATGGTGAGTTTAGGCGTGCTTATGTCGATTAATGCCCGCCGGCGATTACCTACCTAAATGAATGGGTTAGCCCTCGTCAGAAGGCTGCATTATTATCCTTCATCAGTATACCGAATAGGTAAGCGTTGAGTCATTCGGGTCATTAATTCATAACCTATGGTGCCTGCATGTTGTGCGACTTCATTGATGTTTAATCCAGGCCCCCATAAACACACAGGATCGCCTATTTTAGTGTCACTCAGCTCTGTTACGTCTATAGTAATCATGTCCATTGATACACGGCCAACAAGACTAGCACGTTGATTATTGACCAAGACAGGGGTACCAGATGCTGCGCTTCTTGGATAACCATCGCCATATCCAATAGCCACAGTCGCGATGGTTGAGGGTCGACGAGCATGCCAACTTTGGCCATAGCCTACACTTTCTCCAGTCTCAATTTGACGCATAGAAATGACCGATGACCATAACTGCATCACGGGCACTAAACCCTGACTAGACGGGTGGTCCTGATCTAGCGGTGAGTTGCCGTAAAGCATATAACCTGCCCGATTCCAATCCGCATGAGCTTTAGGCCACGCCATTATTGCTGCAGAGTTTGCCAAGCTGAGAGCGTGTTCAAAGGACTTTGTGGTTTGCAAAAACTGCTGTAACTGAATTTGGGTCAAGTCATTACCAAGTTCATCAGCACTGGCAAAATGAGTGGCAAATACCATCTCATCTAATACCTTGGGGCTGGCCATTAATTGCGCGTGGTAGCCCTTTATTTTTGATGGGTGCAAGCCTTGTCGATGCATGCCCGTATCGATTTTAATCCACACCTTGAGAGGTCTGCATACCTGAGCATTTAAAATAGCCTCAACCTGCAGGGGGTTCTCCACCATTAACCAAAAGTCTTGGGCTGCAGCGACTGCTATTTCGTCAGCTGTAAACGTGCCTTCTAAGAGTAATATGGGCGTTGCGATATTCGCATCACGCAGTTCCATAGCCTCTTCAATACAGGCAACGGCATAGGCTGGCGCGGATGGCTGCAAAGCACGGGCGCAAGCAACTGCCCCGTGGCCGTACGCATTAGCCTTTACAACAGCCATAGTTTGGGCGTGAGGTGCGAGCTGACAGGCCCACTGATAGTTGGCAATCAATGCGGCGAGATCTACTACCATGTAGCTAGGACGAGCCATGGGAAGGTACCTAGTAGTTAAATTTTCCAGCGCTGTATAGCTTAGCTGCTTTTTCCCAAACGGGCCCTGGCTTTCCATCACCCACAAGTTGACCATCAATGTGCGTCACTGGAGCTAGCTCTTTGCTGGAACTAGATATCCATATTTCATCGGCATCAAACACTTCCTCTCTTGTCACTGTGCGCTCTTCCACGGCAATACTGCCCTCGCTTCTTAACACACCCAATGCAATGAGTCGGGTAATGCCAGGTAAAATTTGGTGGTCTAGAATGGGTGTAATCATGGTGCCATTTTTAACAATATAGGCATTACATGCCCCACACTCAGTTAACTCATTTTTGTCGTTAAACAGTAACACCTCACCACTGCCTTGGCTGTAGCCCTTTTGGTAGTGCATGACATTGCCAAGTAAAGAAATTGACTTTATGTTACAGCGTTTCCAACGCTCATCTTGCATGGTGGTTACTTTATACCCATCCACTTTATCTCTTTCTGGAATCGGCGCCGGAGGGATGTCTGTTGGCATCGCAAACACAGTGGGAGACACACCTTTAGGATAGGGATGATGGCGCTTGATATCGGCGCCACGTGTGACGTGCAAGTACAAACCTATTTGACTCTTAGGATTACGTTTAATTAGCTCTTGGCATAGGTCTCGCCACTGGTCATGGCTCCAGTTTAACTCAATCTCTAAGGCTCCCAATCCCTCAATCATGCGATCAATATGGGGACCAAAACCAACCATCTTCCCACCATAGGAAGGAATCACTTCATAGATGCCATCACCAAACAAAAAACCTCTGTCAAGCGGTGACACATGGGCGTCTTCAATTGGCATATAAGTGCCATTAAGGTAAACAATACTCATAACTTAATCTCTAATAATCTGATTGACCAGCTTGCTGGCACTATCGGCTAATAATTGGGGTAATAAACGGTCTTCATCTTTGCGCCAACCGCAACAAAATTTCAACTTAGGAGGTGCTGGGTCAACATTGAATCGAGTCAATCTTCGGGCTGCTAGGGCCTCTTCAACAATGGGCTGCGGCAGCAGCGCAATCCCTGCCCCTTGTTCTGCCATAGCCAATAAACCAGACACGGAATTGCTGGTATGAAATTTTGGCTTTTCTGTTACTTGACTAAATAATTCTTGTAAATGTTTTCCTGGCCCTGTGGCGGCAGGAAAACTTAAAATAGGGCATTGGCTTAGGGCTACAATGTCCATATCACGACCACTTTTAGCAAAGTGCTCACTCCCTACCCAAGTTTGTGGCAAGGCACTTAGTGGCTGCGTATTGACAGCAATAGCCTGACCAGTATAAACCATAAGGGCTAAGTCTAACTGATGCTCTTCCAATTGTTTATAAAGCGCAAGCGACAGGTCAATCGTTAGCTCAAATTGAATTAAAGGGTGTTGTTCCCGCCAAACTTCTAATAAATCTCTTAGCCATAAGTGCGCCACGGTATCGGCAATGCCAATACGGAAAATACCTTGTTGAGGCGCATCATCTTGCAGTTGAGCCTTCATTTCATTACTAATAGCGACTAGGCGTTCGGCAAAAGGGAGCAGCTGGCGGCCTCGTGCCGTTAATTTGGTGCCACTTTGGTCACGCTTAAAAAGCTTAACGCCTAGGTCTTCTTCCAAAGTTGCAATGCGGGCAGATATGGCAGGCTGGGACGCGTGTAACTGAGTTGCAGCACCATGAAAACTACCTAAAGTAGCGACCTTGATAAAGCTATTAAGGTTGCGAATACGCACATTCTATTCCTTTATTGAATTGGATCAGCATATTTAACGACTAAAACCTGTGATTTGGCGTAATTGGGCAATCACTGATTGGCCTTCACCCACGGGCAGACCATCTTCTGTGAGCTGGTTTATGCGGGTTACACCATCCACACTGCCAAGTTCTGATAGGTACTGCAAAATGGCTAAAGGCCTAATTTTAGCTAATAAATCTTGTTGTTGCCATAGACCTAAAAAAGCGATCATACCATATGCCCCCCAGTTAGAAACGTCAGCCACAATAAGTTCATCTGCGCTTGTTACGGACGGCACGATATCCAGCTTCTTTAGTGCATGAATGACTTTACCCATGCCAATTTCGTTGCCACCATCACCGACGGCAATAGTAGGGCACTCGGCCCACTTCATAAAGCCATCAAAACAAGCCGTACGCTCACTGATATTCTCACCGCGCATATTATAATAGTGGCCGTCTTGAGCCTGTCCTGGGCGCTCTATGGAAACTATGGCTTGAGGATTGAGGTGGTTCAGGGCTGCTAACGTTTCACCTTCAATATGGACATGTTCCCCTACACGAATGGCATGGGTACGATAACGTTCAGCGAGCACTCCTACTAATGGTTGACCACACACAAGCACAGGTACGGCGCCTAAATGCTCAAGGCTATCATAGAGTGCAATAGCACCCACAGGACCATCAGTCTCAAAGGTGCCTACCACTGGAAAACCAGTGCCGATGAGTATGGTAGCACCTGGCTTTTGTTGGATGCAGGTTTGTAAAATTTGGGCCGCCCTTAGACAGTATCCCGGTGTTAATGCCGCCTTAATTTGTGACATGCCTCGAGGGTTTCGGGCCACCAGTATGTCTTCAATCTGTTGGCTTAGTTGTTGATCGTTTGACATGTTTAATCCTTCAAATACAGCAATTGAGTGGCTTCAAATTTGAGCTGTGCTAGGGTGTTGATCGTTTGAGCTTGATATAAATCTACGGCTTCGAAAGTCACTGTGTCACCTGGTCTTAATTGAACAAGTTGAGCTAAATCACGCGCCATAATGGCACCGATTTTGGGGTAGCCACCAATAGTTTGTCGGTCATTAAGTAGAACAATGGGCTGTCCATCTGCAGGTACTTGAACGGCGCCTAGACAAATGCCTTCAGAGAGCATTTGTTGAGATGGGCATGACACATCAGGGCCTTCAAGCCGCATCCCCATACGATCACTGCGATCAGTAACCCTGTATTGGCTATGAAAAAAACGGACTCTTGTCGCCGCATCAAAATGATGATGCTGATAGCCGGGTAAGAGGCGCAAAACCCGATTAGGGGTATTTTCTTCTGGGCCTTGAGGACCGTATAAAGGCCAATCTTTCATAGCTAATGCTTGGCGGCGCAATTGAACTATTTCGTTACATGCAAGGCTATCCTGAGCCTTGAGCTTAGCGCCATTTAATCCACCTATTTTTTCGCGCACGACCGTGGCTTGACTACCGAAGCTTGGCGTAATTTGGAAACCGCCAGCCACACTCAAATAACTGCGACAACCATGACTAGAATAGTCTAACTTTATTTCGTCACCAGCTTTGACTTTGTGGCTGGTCCATAGGGCTTTATTGATGCCATTAACTGTGACCTCTAGACTAGCTCCAGTCACACAAAAATAACTATCTATTTGTGCTTGCAGTTGCAAACCACCAAAGCTTACCTCTATGGAACAGGTATTAGGTGGGTTATGTAGTATACGGTTGGCCCACAAAAATGCTTCGCGATCTAGCGGTCCACCCGTGGTCAAACCTATGTCATGCTGACCAAACCGACCCAGGTCTTGTAATAGGCTTAATAGGCCTGGCTGGAGCACTTTAAAGCTCATGCAGTTGGCCCCCCATAGCAAGGTATTGCTGCTCATTTATGGGGTTAAACTTTACTCGGTCACCCACAGATACAGGCATGTGGGGTGCCTTTTCTGGGTCAAACATGGGGGTTGGACAAAGGCCAATAAGATTCCATCCACCTGGCGAACTTGCAGGATACACTGCCGTTTGGCGGTCTGCTATGGCCACTGCGCCAGCAGGCACCTTTAATCTCGGCGTCGTCAGTCGGGGCGCAGCAAGGCGCTCGTCTAATTCACCTAAGTAGGCAAAACCTGGGGCAAAACCAATGGCATAAACGCGGTATTCGCTGGCACTGTGAATGTCAATAACTTGGTTTACTGAAAGACCTGAGCTTTGGGCTATTAGGTCGAGTTCGGGGCCATATATGGTGCTGTAAAAAACTGGTATGTTAACTAAGCGACCACTATCTTCATGGGCAGCCTGAGGCGCTTCTAAAATTGACCTTAAGGCCTTTTTAGCCCATAAATGGTCACACTTATCAGTGTCATAAATAACCAAAAGGGACGCATAAGAAGCCACCAGATCGATTAACCGTTTGCCAAAGTGCTGCTTGATCTGAGCACAGGTCATGGCGATTGTTGCACTAACATGGGGGCTAATGTCTAAGGCATCAGGGTCACCGAAATAAATGATGTAGCTATTTTCGCTGGCCAGTTGGATGTGCGTTTGGTGAGCGTTCATAGACTAAGATTAAGCCTTTCGAGCCGATGGTTTTTCCATCAATTGACGAATAGATTTGATGGCAGCAATACCGGTATCGTTGTCTCCATGTACACACAGACTATCCACTTTAAGATGCAAGGTGGAGCCGCTAGCGCTAGTAATAGTGCCGTATTGGACCAATTGTTGGACTTGCTTGAGCATGGCGTCATGATCAAGCACAGCACCTGTTTTGGAACGTGCCATTAAGCTACCATCGTCTTCGTAACACCGATCAGCAAAGGCTTCAAAATATAACTCTAGCTTCATATCTTGGGCTTGCTGAAGATGCTCGTCTGCGCTGGCATTGGCTTGTAACATTAATTTTAATGGTGAGTTGGCTGAACCATTATCCATCGCTCTGACTGGGTAGCTACTTACGGCTTGCATAATTGCTTGACGCACACTGTCTTTACTCATCATGTCGTTATACAGCGCACCGTGGGGCTTAACATAGCTTAGCCTCAGTCCTTGGCAAGCCGCCATACCCTCAAGGGCAGCAATTTGATAATGCATAAAGGCAGTGATTTCTTGACTTGAACAATGCATTGAGCGGCGACCAAAACCCACCAAGTCTGGGTAGGCTGGGTGTGCACCCACCATCACCTGATGCTGCTTGGCGAGTGCCAAAGTGCGTTGCATTACCACAGGATCACCGGCATGAAAGCCGCAGGCAATATTGGCCTGATCAATGTGTGCCATGGCCTTAGCATCTTGGCCCATAGTCCACGAACCGAAACTTTCACCTAAATCGCAATTAAGTAGCATAAAATTTTCCTGACCTAAAATATGGCTAGCGTACTGTTGGGTAAATCGGTCACCAGCATACAACCAGGCGCATGGGTAATACAAAAGGCGGGTTTAGCATTTTCAACAGCCACCTGAGGCGTGACACCGCAAGCCCAGAAAACTGGAACTTCTCCATCGTTGACACTCACCTTATCGCCAAAGTCAGGCTGGTTTAGGTCAGCAATGCCAATTTCTGTGGGGTTGCCAAAATGCACAGGGGCTCCATGCACAGAAGGAAAACGGCTACATATTTGAATAGCCCTAATGGCATCTGTGGGCTTGTAGGGGCGCATTGTCACAACCATATTGCCAGTAAATGGACCTGCTGATTTACATGCAATATTAGTCCGATACATGGGCACGTTGACCCCTTCAGTCAGATTGCGCACCTCTAAGCCATCAGCTAAAAGAGCTTCCTCAAAAGAAAAGGAGCAGCCCAACACAAAAGCCACCAAGTCGTCACGCCAATAATTTAAGATGTCAGTCACTTGTGCTACTACTTGGCCGTCATTAAATACCTTATACTGGGGAATGTCAGTACGTAGATCGATGTCTTGACCTAAGCTTTTTAAACGAAAATCACCAGGCTTTTCAGACATGCCAATAATAGGGCAAGGTTTGGGATTTAAATGACAAAATTTTAAAAAATCATTAGCGTAGTCGGCAGGTAAAATACACAGATTGCCCTGCACAAAGCTAGGGCATAATCCGGAGGTATTCCCCGTCATTGATGCGCTGCGAATTTGTTGCCTAAGTTGCAGTGGAGAAGTGGTCATAAAGCTTCCAATAATTGAACATCACCCAAATTGTAGTAACATGTATTTTGCAGTCCGATATGGGTGGGTGTCCAATTAAATCTATTTTAACTATTGATAAAAATTTGCTATCAGCTTGTTTAAACTTACGAACTAATTGCTTTATTGATAGAGGTTAACAACCGACAATACAATTCGCATTTTTAAGGTCGAGGTTCCTCGCGTTAAGCTGTTATGGAGAAGGGAGTAAAGGGAATGAATGGGGTTAAAAAACTAATTGGGTTGGGCTTGTTAGTAGGATTTTTTAATGTGTGTGCTTATGCCAGTTTTGACCAAAGAGAAGATGTTTTACAGTGGTTAGATGAAGCCGATAGTTTGGGCTTTACCAAGGCTGAGGTTGTGAATTACTTGGCAAAAACTACAGCAAAACCAAGCATTGTGCCGATATTACGCAATGCTCCTGAACGCAAGTTGTTATGGAGTGGTTATCAACAGCGCTTAGTCACTTCTTCTCGTATCAAACGCGGTATAGAGTTTGCCGCTGAGCATACAGACCAACTAAATTTGATGACCAAAACTACGGGAGTTGATGGCGCGATTATTGCGGCTATTGCTGGTATAGAGAGTAATTATGGGGCTAACATGGGCCAGCATCTAACCCTGCGTGTGTTAGTGACATTAGCCTTTGACTATCCCCGTCGAAGTCAGTTTTTTCAGCGCCAATTAGCTGAATTCTTTCGTTTATGTTTCAGTCAGGGTTTAGACCCGATGCTGGTCAAAGGGTCTGCTGCTGGCGCTGTGGGAATGGGGCAATTTATTCCAACCAGTTATCGAGACTTCGCGGTAGATGGAGATGGTGACGATCGTATCGACTTATTTCACAGCAAGGCTGACAATATAGCCAGCATTGCTAATTATCTGGCACGGCATAAGTGGCAGGAAGGTGCACCATGGCTGTTGGTGGTGGACACAGAGGTGGACCCTTTATGGGTCAGTAAAAAAGCCAAGCGACAAGGTGTTGAATTAGCAGAGTGGCAACGCAGGGGTGTGACGATGCCTGGCTCGTATGATCCAGAGGCAGAGTTTAATTTATATGCTTTTTCAACCGAAAAGGACCGTGAATATCGCTTAGCAGGTGCTAACTTTTACGCTATAACACGTTATAATCATTCCCTTTGGTACAGTAGAGCAGTCGTGGAAATTGCTCAAGGCATCGCCCAAGGAATGGCCCAAGGTACGGCCCAGCCTTAAACTAGGTTATTAACATGCATTATAAATATCGAATCATGGTTAGCGCTTTGCTTGTGCTACTAGTTAGTGGTTGCTCTAGCAACAGCACGCAACCCAGTGGCGTCTCCAAATCTGCAGTGGTTGCTGCGGCTAAAGCTAAAACTGAGTCTCGTTATGCCATTAAACAAGACCTGGGACCCAAACAGCATAAAGACATGAGCAATGCGCCTGACGCGGTGCCTAAAGTAGAGCCTCACAGTCGAGGTGGCAATAAGAGTCGCTATGAGGTTTGGGGTAAATCGTATTCCGTCATGGCTTCAAGTATAGGCTTTAAGCAGCGAGGCTTAGCTTCCTGGTATGGACAAAAGTTTCACGGTCATTTAACGTCGAATGGTGAAACCTATGATATGTACGCCATGACTGCAGCCCATAAGTCTCTGCCCTTGCCAACCTACGCGCGGATTACCAACCTAGCCAATAACAAAACAGTGATTGTTAGGGTCAACGATCGCGGGCCATTTCATGGTGATCGAGTCATTGATTTGTCTTATGCTGCCGCTAGCAAGTTAGAATATCGCAAGACAGGTGTGGCCGAAGTCTTAGTTGAAGCCATTGATGCGCGCCAATGGAGTCCTGCATTAGAACAAAGCATTCGCAAACAGCGTAAAACCAGTCGTTTTAAGTCATCTGCAATTACTAGCGCAACTAGTAGTACCAATCCTAGTGACAATAATAGCGTCACAAGCAAAATAGTGAGCTCTTCTGTTAAAACCGCCACCCAGTCCAAGGCCCTTGTGCAGGTCCCGCTGGAGAACGAAATACGCCAACAGCATAAACGTCTGGCAGGCTATTACGTGCAAGTGGCAGCCATGTCAAAAATTGGTGGAGCCTTGGTGTTGCGTAATACTTTGGTGCAAGAGTTTAGAAGGTCTAATGTATTTGTAGAGCAAGCGAGTGACCGTGCAGACTTGTTTCGGGTGTTAGTGGGGCCAATTACAGACGTTAAGAGTGTGCGTGTATTGATGCAAGAATTAGCCTCATCAGGGCATGGTCAAGGGCTTATGATTAAACCTTAATTTACTGCCCCAAATCACTAACCCATGGTATAATCTAGCGGTTTATCAAGGCTTTTAACGGTACTGAATGTTTATCTAGCCCACCAATGAAGGTAGTTTTAAGTATGGAAAAATTAGTGGCTGCGGCTAACTTATTATGCAGTAACATGAGTCAATTAATAGGGTGTGGGCTTAACTCTAAGACTCGTACCATGTTCGCCTCCACAGGCTTGTCTATGGTTTTGACAGTGGCTTTGACTCTGGGTTTAGTTGCGCCAGCACAATCTGCGCAAGCACTTGTACCCCAGCCACCGCAACTTGCTGCGAGCGCATACATACTGATCGATGCGTTAACGGGCAAGGTTATCGTAGAAAACAATGCCGACCTATTGCTGCCCCCTGCGAGCTTAACTAAAATGATGACAGCCTACATGTTATCTTTTGGCTTAGCTGCAGGTAATGTTGCTTTGGATGACCAAGTGCGCATTAGTGAAAAAGCATGGCGTACAGAAGGCTCACGTATGTTTATTCAAGAAGGCAAATTGGTCAAGCTTGAAGACCTTATGCGAGGCATCATTATTCAGTCTGGTAATGATGCAAGTGTCGCCGTTGCAGAACATCTGGCAGGCAGCGAAGAGTCATTCGCCGACCTAATGAACCAACATGCCATGCGTTTAGGAATGACCCAAACCTACTTCAGTAACTCCACAGGTTTGCCAGCAGAAGGTCACTTAACCACAGCAAGAGACCTAGCGATTCTGGCGCAAGCTATTATTCGCGATTATCCAAAACATTATGAAATTTATTCAGAAAAAGAATTTACTTTCAATAAAATTAGGCAGCCGAACCGAAATAAATTGTTGTGGAGTGACAGCACTGTGGATGGCCTGAAGACAGGTTATACCGAGGCTGCAGGTTATTGTTTGGTGGCATCGGCTAAAAAGGATGGTCAGCGCTTAATCTCAGTTATTTTAGGTGCGACCAGTTTGGACGCTCGGGCTATAGAATCACAAAAGCTCATCACCTACGGCATGCGCTTTTTTGAAACCCACTCCCTCTATGATGCTCAAGAGAGCCTTGGAAAAGCGAGGGTTTGGGGTGGTATGGAAGACTATATAGAACTAGTGCTAGAGCAAGAGTTAGCGGTCACTATCCCTCGAGGCCAAGCTAAGTATATTAAAGCGACAATGGACATCAATAAAGGTATTGAAGCGCCCTTGGCTGCTGGTGATGTTTTGGGCAAGGTTATTATTACCTTAGACACAGACGTGATTTTAGAACAAAATTTGGTGGCCAGTCAGGATATGGTGCACGGTGGTTTTATCAAAGGCCTTGTTGATGGCGTGACCCGAGTCATTATGAGCGAATGATGAAAACAACACCTGACGCTCCTAAGATAGAGTTCCCCTGTGAGAATTACAGCCTTAAAATTGTAGGCCGAAAAACAGCAGATTACCCAACTTGGGTGGTGCAGTGTGTGCAGCAGTTAGCACCTGATCTAGACCCCAAAAAAGTACAGATTGTTGACAGTAAAAATGGTACTTTTCAATCAATACGCTTGGCAATAACGGCTCAAAGTGCAGACCACTTGCAACAGATTCACCAAACTCTAATGGCTAGTGGTAAGGTTAAACTTGTCCTCTAAGCTCGATCCAAAAGAAGGCGTTTTAGTAAGGTTCTTAGGATCTCAAGACTATGAGCACGTCTGGCAAACCATGCAAGACTTTACTAATTACCGCAATGCCGACACCATTGATGAAATATGGGTATTACAACATGCTCCGGTGTTCACCCAGGGCCAAGCGGGTAAGGCAGAACATATGCTAGACCAAGGTCATATTCCTTTAGTTCAATCGGATCGTGGGGGACAAGTAACATACCATGGCCCAGGGCAATTAATGGTGTATTTAATGTTAGATTTAAAACGGTTAAGTATAGGGGTTCGTAGCTTAGTATCGGCTATGGAAAAAGCCTTGATCGACTGTCTCCATGACTATGGCATTAGTGCCAATGCTGATGTTAAGGCTCCAGGTGTTTATGTGGGGGGCAGTAAAATAGCCTCTTTGGGGCTAAGGGTCCGCAGAGGGTGTAGTTTTCATGGTTTAGCCCTCAATGTAGATATGGATTTGAGCCCTTTTGCCCGCATTAACCCCTGTGGCTACCCGAGTCTAGATATGGTGCAGATGATTGATTTCTCCAAGTTGATTAAGTTTGATCAAGTGGCTTACGACATGAGCCAAAAGTTAGTAGACCAATTGCAGTACCAACAGGTTAATAAAACTCAACAACCTTGGGTTAATACCATTGAATATAACTAACGAGTGATAAGTAACCATGGCGACATCATACAAAGCTGAAGCAGGCGTTAAACTTCGTGGGGCCGATAAGGTAGCGAGGATCCCTATTAAAGTGATTCCCACTGAAAAAATGCCGCGTAAACCAGATTGGTTGCGCATCAAGATGGTCAGTTCTCCTGAGGTCAACCGTATTAAATCTAAACTAAGGGAGCACAAACTGGCGTCTGTCTGTGAAGAAGCCAACTGCCCTAATTTAGGCGAGTGTTTTAGCCAAGGTACAGCGACTTTTATGATCATGGGTGAAATATGTACGCGTAGATGTCCATTTTGTGATGTAGCTCATGGTCGTCCTAACCCCTTATCTGTTGATGAGCCTCGCGAGTTAGCCACCGCTGTGGCAGACATGGCACTCAAGTATGTCGTCATTACTTCTGTTGATCGAGACGATTTACGAGATGGCGGTGCGCTGCATTTTTCTGAATGTATCAGCGCTATTAATGAACGCACACCAGCGACACAAGTTGAAGTTTTGGTACCTGATTTTCGTGGACGCATGGACATTGCCCTTGATATTTTAGCCACAACACCACCCCATGTGTTTAATCACAATTTAGAATCGATTCCTCGCCTTTATAAAAAAATTCGTCCGGGTTCAGACTACCAATGGTCATTGGATTTATTACAGAACTACAAACAGCGTTGTCCTCAAGTACTGACAAAATCAGGTTTGATGTTGGGATTAGGCGAAACTAAGGAGGAAGTGTTGCAGGTGCTGCAAGATCTTCGAGATCATGGCGTGGATATGCTTACCCTTGGACAATACTTGCAACCTAGTTTGAATCACTTACCAGTTGATCGGTTTGTGCACCCCACTGAGTTTGATGAATTAGGTGCGGCAGCTAAAGCCATGGGTTTTAAGCATGTCGCCAGTGGGCCTTTAGTGCGTTCGTCCTATCATGCAGATTTACAAGTCAAAGGTGAGATGGTAACTTGAGTAGCGAATTAAATGACCACGTGTGTAACCATTTAAGCCCTTGCTGATGGCGTTAGCAGGAAATTAAGGCCACCACAATAAATTGTAATTTAATCAATGCTTAGACTCAGCTTATGTGAGTTCGATGAGATGATTTTTCAATGTGAGTTAACCTAATTTAAACTTCCAATAGACATAAAAAAACAAAATACAATCACAACATATGGGGGCTAATTATGGCAATTATTCATTGGTTAGGGGCTGGACTATCGAGCGCACCAGGGATTAAACGACTCATCGGTAATGGCTTGGAACTGTGGTTGTGGAATCGAACCTTGAGTAAGGCCGAAGCCGTTATTGAAGATATGGAAGGCCAGTGCCAAGCTCGCGTGTTAGATTGGCAAAAGCTGCATGAAAATGTCAGTAGGGGTGATATCGTTGTGTCCATGTTACCGGGTTCATTTCATCTACAGGCGGCTCAATTAGCCTTAGATAATAATGCGCACTTTGTTTCTAGTAGCTATTTAACACCCGCCATGGAAGCGCTCAACCAACAAGCCCAAACCAAGGGCTTATGTGTGGTAAACGAGGTGGGTTTAGACCCTGGTATTGATCACCTTTTAGCTTATGCTTTATTAAACGACTACCGTAGTTCGCAGCCTTACGCCGTGAGTAATGTTTTAGAGTTTAGGTCTTTTTGTGGTGGTTTACCCGCTCAAGAGAATGCGTTTAGATACAAGTTTTCTTGGTCTCCCCTAGGTGTTTTAAAGGCCCTGAAATCGCCTGCCCAATGGTTAGAAAATGGAGTTGTTAAAACCTGTAGTAAGCCATGGGAAGCCATGCATAGCTATACGACACCATTAACAAAGCTTGAAAAATCTACCTTTGAAGCCATTCCAAATCGTGACTCACTGCCATTTATCGCGCAATATCAGTTTGATCCTCAATGGCCTGTGGACACCTTTATTCGGGGGTCTTTGCGACTTCAAGGCTGGGCTCAGGCTTGGGAAAATATCTTCAGTTTAGTCGAATCTGCCGACGGAGCCGAAGGGGAGGCTAAACTTCAAGCTAAATCTGATGAGCTTTGGCAGGATCATGCCTTTAAAGAAGGTGAGCAAGACCGAGTCGCCCTCTATGTGGAGTTACTTGCTAAAGATGCCCATACCCAGCAATGTATCTGGCGTCAAAGCTATTCTATGGACGCCTATGGCAATGAATCAGGCAGTGCCATGGCGCGTTTAGTGTCAACCACCGTCAGCCTGGCTGTTGAAGCCGTTTTAGAGGAACGCATTGGTGCTGGGGTGAGTGCAGCTCCCAATGATATGGGGCTAGTGTCTGATTGGTTAGCCTATTTTAATGACCACCACGAGACCATTAACCATCTCAATCACCTAGATTAAATTAGCATGAACTTGGTGCCCACTGCATAGTGGGTGTGACCGAGTTCATATGAAGCCAGTTTAACCAGTGAATTTAGGTGTGTTAAGTCGCTATAGCGTCACAGGTCATAAAGTCAGCCAAGTTGGCTCTGCGCTTATCTTGCTGAAAAATAGTTCAAGTTCGTCTACCCCTATGGCTAGGGTGCGATCATTCACTAAAGGATGGACGTACAAGGTGTGGCAACTCCTTAATTCACTATCAATAAAAAGTGCTACCCCATGACTAACCCCTGTGATCATCGACAGCGGAGTCACTGCGCCTGGCCGAACCCCTAGGTTTTCGAATAAACGCTCAGCAGAGCCGAAAGATAACCGACCTGTTCCTAACAATGCAGGTAAGGTTTTTAAATCGATTTTGCGGTCTTGTTCTGTCACTAATAAAATGTTTTGCTTCTTGTGATCACGCAAATATAGATTTTTGATATGTCCACCACCTTGCTCAGATGATAGGAAAAGAGATTGTACTTTTTTTGAATCTTCGACCGTCTTAAGTGGCACATGATCAAAGCGCTCAAATTGAATATGCCACAGGTTCAATTGTGCCATAATTTCATCAGAAGAGATGGGCAAACTATTTTGATGTTGAGAAGTAGCGTCAATGATTTCTAGATCACCCATGTTTAAACCTACACTTTTTTAGTAAATCGGTTTGCCCGCTAATTGCATAATTAATGCGCCCAGCAAATCCCACACATTGGCTTTACTGACACCTTTCACGCACTGATCAATTGCTTCACATTGGCGCAGCATATGTTGCGCACTGTGCGCGTTATGTTGCTGGGCAGCTGATCTTAGGTAGGCTTTACGTTTTTCCCACACTCGCTCTTGAGTTAATCCAGCTTCAAGTCCCTGTGGATGATTTACAATGCTGGTGAGCAACCTGATTTCTCGACTTAACACCCATAATAGGTCCATGGCTTTGACACCTTCTTCTTTTAAGCCATAAAGCATAGTTAGACTTTGATGGGCTTTGCCAGAGAGGGCTGTATCCACTAACTGGTAGTTACTGTAACGGGCTAGACCGCCCACATCTGCATCAATGTGTTCCGCCGTGATTTCAAAACCCGCACCATTAAGGGTGAACTTCTCTAGTTCTTGAGCTGTGGCAAGTAAATTTCCTTCGGTTCTTTGGGCTAGCAATTGGCAAGCCTCTGAGGTAATTTTAAGGCCCAGTGTCTGGCTTCTTTGGTTGATCCAACGACCCATTTGATGAGCTTCTAAGGGGAAAATTGCCATGCATACCCCTGCAGTGTCGAGGGCTTTAAACCATTGGCTATTTTGGCTTTTTGAATCAATCTTTCCACTACTAATGAGCACTAGATTATCAGGATTGGACTCAGCTACCAGTTGGCTTAAGGCCGCGCTTCCCTCCTTTCCAGGTTTGCCACTGGGCATTCGTATTTCAATGATTTTACGGCTTGAGAAAAGTGACATTGCTTGGTCAGAAGCGGTGATTTGTTGCCAATTAAAACGGCCTTCCACGTGGAATAGATCACGTTCTAAAAAGCCCTCCTGACGGGCTTTACTACGGATATTATCGCCTATTTCTTGCTGCAATAACGGTTCATCCCCATGTACTAAATAACAGCCAGATAAACCTTTAGCTAAGTGATTTTGCAGCTGATCTGGTTTGATACGCATTATTCAAAACTAAGTTGGCGAGCAACACGATTACCCAGTTGCTGGTAAAGTAACGTCCAGTTATCTGCTTCTATGCGTTCATTCACAGTGGCATTAGTGCCACTTAAATCCACATCAGCACTCACAGAAAGAGGCATTGACGTCTGTTTGAGAGTCTCATCTTCTGGGCTTATGGGTTGACCCCCAGCCATAAATAGGTAGTTAGTGCTGAGGGTGTAACGCCAGATTAACACCTCGCCATCCGTGTCTAAAATGAGCTCTGCCTTGTGCTTTTTTGTGCCTGTGAGTTGCACAGAGGGCACTTCAGTATCCATGCCAACGACTGAATCTAACACCGTCAAAGTAACATCATGCTGCAGCATATCTTTACTCACTACTCGCGCTAATGAGGGGTCGTCTACGTAGAGGTTTAACTGAGGTGGAAAAGACCTTTGACTTTGGCCTTGTAGGTAAAAGCCACAGCTGGATAAAACAAGGCTCAAGCACAGCATTAAACTCAGCCGGCCCAATAGGCTTGGGGTTAAAATTACATTGATCATGTCTTGCATCCTTTCTAAAGTAGTCTAAGTCAGTTAACTGACCCTTAACTCACCACAATATTAACCAGTTTATTAGGCACCACAATAATTTTACGCACAGCCATATCAGTAATAAAGCCCTGTACTTTTTCATCGGCTAAGGCGAGTTGTTGTATGGTGTCTCTGTCCATATTGGCATCGATGGTGATCTTACTGCGCAGTTTGCCGTTGACCTGAATCATCATATCGATATTTGATTTTACCAAAGCCCCCTCATCAACCACTGGCCATGGTGTTTTTAAAATCGCATCGGTATCCGAGAATGCTTGCCACAAGGTATGGCATAAGTGAGGTGTAAAAGGCGACATTAATAGTACTGCAGTACTGAGGCTTTCAGCTCTGACAGCTCGGCCCTGATCACTCATATCAGTAAACTTCGCGGTCGTGTTACTCAGCTCCATAATGGCAGCAATGGCGGTGTTAAAAGTTGTGCGGCGCTCAATATCGTCGCTGACCTTTTGAATCGTCTCGTGGGTTTTGCGACGCATATCTTGTTGCTGCTGGCTAAGTTGGTCGGCCTGCAAGGCCGGCGCAGCAGGCGCATTTAGGTGCTGGTGCACTTGCTTCCAGAACCGTTTGATAAACCTTTGAGAGCCTTCAAGGCCTGCATCAGACCATTCAAGAGATTGTTCTGGAGGCGCAGCAAACATGGTGAACAAACGCACAGCATCTGCACCATAGCGGTCAATCATGGTTTGGGGGTCAATCCCATTATTTTTAGACTTGGACATCTTGCCCATGCCATCATAAAACACCGATGCGCCATCCGATTTTTTCACCGCACCGGTAATGCGTCCCTTGTCATCCATTACGGCATCAACGTCGAGGGGTGAGATCCAATTCTGGCCACCTTTCTCGTCTTGTTGGTAGTAAGTGTGAGCCAAAACCATGCCTTGGCAGAGTAGTTTTTTAAACGGCTCATCAGAAGACACAAGGCCCATGTCACGCATGAGTTTGTGAAAGAAGCGAGAATACAATAGGTGTAAAATGGCATGTTCAATGCCACCAATGTAATGATCTACAGGAGCCCAGTAATCTGCAGAGTGGGGTGCTAGCATACTGTCGTTATGTGCCGCACTTGTAAAACGTGCGTAATACCATGACGATTCCATAAAAGTGTCAAAGGTATCGGTCTCACGCTCAGCCGCAGCGCCACATTTAGGGCAGCTTGTGTTGATAAACGAGGCCATTTTTTTCAGCGGCGAACCACTTCCGTCAAATTCGATATCTGTGGGCAGTACTACTGGTAATTGATCCTCTGGCACGGGCACGGCACCGCAAGTGACGCAATTAATCACTGGAATGGGAGCACCCCAATAACGCTGGCGTGATACCCCCCAATCTCGAAGGCGGTAGTTGGTGGTGATTTTGCCTTTACCGTGCCGATCAAGTTCTGCTGCTATCGCATCAAAGGCTAATTGAAAGTCCATTTCGTCAAAAATGCCTGAATTAATCAATAAGCCTTTTTCAGTGTAAGCAGACTGCGATATATCCACGACAAGGCTGCTATCGGTTGGACGAATCACCTGCTCTATACTCAGGCTATACTTATGAGCAAATTCCCAATCGCGCTGATCATGAGCGGGCACCGACATCACAGCGCCAGAACCATAGTCCATAAGCACAAAGTTGGCAGCCCAAACGGGCACAGACTTACCACTGAGTGGATGGATAGCTTGAAAACCAGTATCCAAGCCGAGTTTTTCCATGGTCGCCATATCGGCCTCAGCCACTTTCATATTTTTGCAGCTATCGATAAAGTTTGCCATCGCTGGATTAGTGGCAGCAGCCTTGAGGGCCAGAGGATGCTGAGGTGCTACGGCTAAGTAGGTGACCCCCATTAAGGTATCTGGCCTTGTGGTAAAGACCTCAAGTGGACCGTGGTCTGTGACTTCAAAACTGAGTTCTACACCCTGAGACCGACCGATCCAATTACGTTGCATCGTGCGCACTTGCTCTGGCCAATCGTCTAGCTGGTCTAAGTCATCTAACAACTGGTCGGCGTAATCGGTAATCTTGAGAAACCACTGGGGAATTTCTTTACGTTCGACCAACGCACCTGAGCGCCAGCCGCGACCATCAATGACTTGTTCATTGGCCAGCACGGTTTGGTCTACGGGGTCCCAGTTAACCACGGCATTTTTTTTATACACCAGACCTTTGTCGAGTAACTTGGTAAAAAACCATTGTTCCCAGCGGTAATACGAAGGGTCACAGGTGGCTAATTCTCGGTTCCAATCATAACCAAAACCCATACGCTTTAACTGGTCGCGCATATAGGCGATATTCTCATGGGTCCATTTAGCAGGTGCGACGTTGTTTTTCATGGCGGCGTTTTCAGCGGGTAAACCAAATGCGTCCCAGCCCATGGGCTGCAACACGTTCTTACCTTTCATGCGCTGAAAGCGTGATATAACGTCACCAATCGTATAGTTACGCACGTGCCCCATGTGTAAACGGCCACTGGGGTATGGGAACATCGAAAGGCAATAATACTTTTCTTGGTCAGGATTATCTTGCACCTCAAAGCTATCATTAGCTTCCCAAAAGGCTTGAATTTCTGGTTCTATTTCGTGCGCGTTATAATGTTCGTTCATGAGTGCCGTAACTAGTGGTAAAGCCGATATGGCTGGAAATTAAATCGACCCATATAATAGCACTAGAGCATAGGTAACAGGTAGCTTGATTGGTAAAATAGGCTGGCTTAATGGCTCCGTGATTATTACTTGGCGATCTGAGTGTCAGTAAAAATCTTTATTGATCAAGTAATAACAGTTGAATTCCTCTTGCACTGTCGTTATGATACCGCTCCTTGATACGGCACTCGCCGCACTCAGGTATAGCGCGCCCGTAGCTCAGCTGGATAGAGTACTCGGCTACGAACCGAGCGGTCAGAGGTTCGAATCCTCTCGGGCGCGCCATTTTCTAGAGTTGTTGCACTGATTCAAATGTGTTTCAAATGAGGGCTAAAAGCCACTCTTAAACAAAGACTTGCTGAAAAGCAGGTCTTTTTTTGCCTAAAATTTAACCCTTCCCTTACGTTTCATTTCAGGACTGTGCAAAGAATCGTGCAAAGAATCTACCGCACCGGACACTAACCCCGACTTGACCTAGTGCGCATCTTTCTATAATAAGAAGGGTAGCTTAGGAGAAATCCATGAATGTGCGGTGCATCAAATTCAGCGGAGTTATTATGCTCTTGGGCGCATCTTTTTAACTCTTGTTTTAACTCTTGTTTTAACTCTTATTTTTAGCTGATACCCAAAGCTCGCTTTAATTTTAGATCAAACGTCTTTTCAATACCGCATGTTTTATGGCTGATTAAACCCAGAAAAGCATTCAAAAATTCTTAGAGCAACCAAAATCGAAGGTATAATAACGCTTCAATGTCATCGTTTTGCCACCCGACGTGGCAAATCCGGGTTTATTTTTGGTAAGTCGTCGGTCTGCTTTTGGTCTGTACCATGTTGAAAACTGGGCTTTTAATATTGTTTTTATTGGGGGTGCTATGGCATCGCATCGTGATTTCGTCTCAGCTCAAGGGCGCAGGCTCGCCTATCAGCGTATTTTAGGGAAGGGCCCAGAGATTGTTTTTCTAAGTGGCTTTAAGTCAGATATGCAGGGCAAAAAGGCTCTTCATTTAGCTCAGTGGGCCACGCGCAGGGGCCGCCGTTTTTTGCGCTTTGATTATTCGGGGCATGGGCAGTCGTCGGGGCTGTTTTGTGATGGATGTATCGGGGATTGGTTAACGGACGCTGAAGCTGTGATTGCTGAACTGACCGAGGGGCCTGTGATCTTAGTGGGTTCTTCTATGGGGGGCTGGATTTCTTTGATACTCGCACAACGCCTTGGTGCCCGGGTGGCAGGGTTAGTCACTATAGCAGCTGCCCCAGATTTCACTGAAGACAGCATATGGGCTGGTTTTAATGCAGATCAGCGAGCCGAATTAAAACGTAATGGACAGATCGCGATACGGTCAGACTATGATGAACCTTACACTATCACGCAGCGACTAATCGAAGATGGTCGCCACAATCTGGTGCTGCATAAACCATTGGAGTTGCCCTGTTCGACGCGCTTTCTTCAAGGCACGGCAGACGTCGATGTTGACATGTCTGTGGCACTGCGTTTATTGGCCCATGCATCTGGACCAGATATCCAGCTAACCTTAGTTGATGGCGCAGACCACCGGTTTTCAGATGACCGTTGCTTGGGGTTAATAGAAAATGCCTTAATCGATGTTTTGCCCCCAGTTCTGAACTAATATGAAAAGGCGGCCTTTTGCGCTGGTACTTTTTGCCACACCTAAAATGCTTTTAGGCTTAAACATGAAGCAATATATTAGTAAGAATCAACCAACCATTACTTTTCGACATTAGTAACATTGATGATCGCTTGCTGCATGGTTGCACTATTGTTGTAGTCCAATGGGATCCCAAACAGCTTATTGTCTTTACTAATTACTAGGCTGGGAAAACCTTGGCTTGAGAGTTGGCGGGCTAATTGAAGTTGTTCCTTTAGCAGCAACTCGATGGCAGGGCTGTTTATATCCTGTTTGAACTTTTTTACATTGAGGCCAATATTGTCAGCAATTTCAGACAGAACATCGACGTTGGAGGGGTTTTTGGCGTTTAAGTAATAGGCCTGTTGGATGCCTAAAATCATAGCGTCCTCCATATTGGCGTCCTGTACTTTGGCAGCTAAAATAGCCCGGCATGCGGGGTAGGTGGAACGCCTTGGCATGCTATTACTGGCAGGGTTCCAAAACTCATAATTAAATTCGATACCGGGGATGTGTTGCTGAATGTGTTGCCAGGTATTGGATAAATTGTTTTGCATCGCCAAAGGCATGGGTTGATCTGAGTCGGGGGCCAAACCACCCACCACATAAACGATGTCTAGGGTATGAGTGAATTGTGATTTGAGTTGCTGCCACACGGGTCTAAATCCCCAGCACCAACTGCACATAGGATCATGAATGTAATATAAAATGTTACTGGAGTGAGTCACTAAATCGCCTTTGAATGTAAACTGTAGTAAGGGAAGTTTGGAGGTTAGGTTGACCATAACCCAAGCGCCGAATATACCCCCCCTGTGTGTCGCTGACAAGGCGAAATCAAACTCCCTTGGCAATGCCATAAATAGTGAGCCTTCAGCTTGCTTTTATGGTTTTTTATTATGCAAAGGATAATGATGGTTAATAGACGGCGCAAAGAGGTTCTAACTAAAGGTGCAGTCATAGGTGTAGTTATCGGTTTAGGAGCAGGTGCAGTAGAACCTTTAGTCGCAGGCTGATTAGTAGGCGTAGTAAAAGATCTAGCTACTGGGTCAAAAAGACTGCTTTCTATATCTGTGGCTAAAATTAAGACTAAGACTAAGGAGTCTTGCTGCTGGCGATTTTTAGTATTTTTTCGAGGTTGGCTTTACCTATACTGTCGGTTAAAGACTGGAATTGCTGCTTATTGAATGCATCGATAATCAATTCTGACTCTTTTATGAACTAAAAATAACATCGGTTTAGCTAGCGCCGCTTTTTTAGGTTGTGCAGAATAATAATGCCTAGTAGGTTGTTTACTTGGGTCTACCAAAGTAAACTCATAGCGGCGTACATATATCTGTAAGCGGCATCGGCACTTTTAACAGGGTTAATGCCTTGTCAATGTTGTTTTGTTTTGTTACTTTTTAGTGCCGCTTGAAGATAAACCCGAATTAATTATAAGAATGGAGTTTTACATGAATAAGCTTGTTAAAGGTTTGGCCGCTGCTGGTGTTGCAGCTGCGATGTCACAAGGCGCAGTAGCAGCCTGTGGAGACGTAACTATTGCAGAGATGAACTGGGCCTCTGCTGAATTTATGGCTAACGTAGACAAAATCATCCTTGAAGAAGGTTATGGCTGCACCGTGGAATTGGTTCCAGGTGCAACGCTAACTACTTTCGCTTCTATGGACACTAAAGGTGTGCCTGATATTGCACCTGAATTGTGGACACAATCTGTGGATGTTCCTCTGAAAGCTGCCATTGCATCGGGTAGCTTACATAAGATGAATCCAAAGCCGATTTTAGGTGCTGGTGAAGGTTGGGTTGTACCCAGCTATACATTAGAGAATCATCCAGAAATCAAAACTGTACTAGACGTGATCGAGCGCCCAGATTTGTTCCCATACAACGAAGATCCTACTAAAGGTGCCTTCGTGGGTTGTCCTGCAGGTTGGGGTTGTCAGCAAATCAATAACAATCTATTCACTGCCTTCGACATGGAAGCTAAAGGTTGGGTTTTAGTTGATCCAGGTTCTGCTGCAGGTCTTGACGGAGCGATGGCCAAGGCTGTTCAACGAGGCGATGACTACTTTGGTTATTACTGGTCTCCAACAGCGATGATGGGCAAGTACAATATGCAAATGCTTGACTTTGGTGTGCCGTTCCAAGGTATGGATGACTGGCTTGCTTGTACTACACAAGCTGAGTGTGCCGACCCACAGCCAACTTCTTGGAGTGTGTCAGAAATCAACACCATTGCTACGGATTCGTTCATGAAGAACAATGACCCTAAAGCTGCTGCATACATTAAGGGACGCGAGTACCCTGCAGCCGCCATGGGTGCAATGTTAGTGTACATGGCTGATAACCAAGCTGGTGGTGAAGATGCAGCAATTGAGTTCCTTGTGAATCATGAAGATGTATGGACCCAATGGGTTGGTGTTCAAGCCGCGAACTTAATCAAAAAATCTTTAAACTAACCTAAGGGTTGTTTAAAAAGCCTGCTAACCCTGTTAGCAGGCTTTTTTTTAATTTTTTAACTGAGTAGGACTAATTGTGGAATTATTTGACGACTTTCCCTCAATGGGGCGAAAAGACTTAGTAGATTTAAAAAAAGGCATTGATTTTGCATTTCGTGATTTTTCTCGAGACAACGGAGAGGCAATTGAGGGTTTCTTTGATCCACTAATGTATTTTATGGTGTGGTTCGAAAAACTACTCATGGCCGCACCCTGGCCAATTATGATTTTAATCTTTGCGATCTTGGCTTGGCTTGGCGCTCGCAGTATTGGTATCGTTATTGGCACCATTGTATCGTTTTTGGCGATTGGGTATTTTGGCATGTGGGAAGATACTATGGCCACCGTGGCCATTATTTCTGTGGCGACTTTCTTGTGCATTGGTTTGGGAATCCCTCTGGGGATTTTAATGTCCCGCTCCAATCGGGTGCAAGCAACGGTCACTCCTGTGCTGGACATCATGCAAACTATTCCCAGTTTTGTGTATTTAATCCCAGTGGTAATGCTGCTGGGCATTGGCAAGGTGCCGGGCCTGATTGCCGTGTGTATTTATGCCTTACCCCCCATTGTGCGACTTACTAACTTGGGCATCCGTCTGGTCGATAAAGAGGTGCTTGAAGCTGCCGAATCCTTTGGATCTAATTATCGCCAAAAGCTATTTGATGTCCAAATTCCTTTGGCGTTACCTAATATCTTTGCAGGCGTAAACCAAACTATTATGATGGCTTTGGCCATGGTGGTTATTGCCTCAATGATCGGTGTTAAAGGTTTAGGGGTTCCCGTACTCAGAGCAGTTTCTAATCAGTACTTGGCATTAGGTCTGATGAATGGATTAGCCATTGTAGCTTTGGCGGTTATATTTGACCGAGTATCACAAGAGTATGGCAAACGGTTGCAAAAGCACCGTCAAGGAGGTCACGGTGTCTGATGTTAAGGTTTCCATTAAGAACCTATATAAAATTTTTGGGCCTAATGGCGGAGCCATGGTATCAAAAGTTGAAAATGGTGCTACAAAAACGTCATTGCAAGCTGAACATAAGCATGTTCTGGGTTTAAATAACGTCAATATTGACATACCTGCGCGCCGTATTCAGGTGATTATGGGTTTGTCAGGTTCAGGGAAGTCGACCCTAATCCGTCATTTAAATCGCTTGATCGAACCCACCTCTGGTGAAATTTTGGTTGATGGCGAAGATGTTTTAGCCATGTCTGCTGAAGAATTACGTAACTTTCGCCGCAACAGAATGTCTATGGTGTTCCAAAAGTTTGCCTTGTTACCTCACCGGACGGTGATCGACAACGTGGGCTATGGGTTAAAAATTAAAGGCGTCGACAAAGCTGAGATGAATGAGCGTTCGCAAAAGTGGATTGACAGAGTTGGCCTAGCTGGCTTTGAAAATAACTATCCAGCGCAGTTGTCGGGTGGCATGCAGCAGCGGGTTGGCTTGGCAAGGGCCTTGGCGACAGATGCTGAAATTCTATTAATGGACGAAGCTTTCTCGGCATTGGATCCATTAATTCGTAACGACATGCAAGATATCTTGCTGGACTTACAAGAAGAATTGCACAAAACCATTATTTTTATTACCCATGACTTGGACGAGGCGCTTAACATTGGAGATAATATTGTTATCTTGCGAGATGGTGCTGTTATTCAGCAAGGGTCGCCTCAAGAAATTGTGCTAGATCCTGCAGACGATTATGTGCGTGACTTTATTAAAGATATTAACCGTGCGCGCGTGTTAGATGTTTCAGCGGTTATGGAAGCCTCTTCATCTGACTCAGGTTTGGAATTTGCCTCCACCGTTATTCTAGAAGATGCGATGCCAGCCATGGTTAAGGCGGATGTCACTCACGCTAACGTCATGCGTGATGGTGAAGTGATTGGAAAAGTCACTTTGGCCGCTATGATTGGCGCTATTGCGCGTCCAGAAAGCAACGATGAAGAGCAAGTCACCTATCGTTAGAAGCCCTATAGGAATGATAAAGAGGCGGCCTTGGCCGCCTTTTTTTGCATTTTTGAGTTGTTAACCTAATTGGTCTATTTTTGCTTGGCTATAACCCAACAAATCACGATACACAACTTGATTAGCTGAACCCATAGGTAAGCCTGGAAAGCGTAACTTAGACTTCTTGTTAGTGGCTGAATTATCTTTCATGCGAAAGGGGACATCAGGCATTTTAAGTTCCACGCCTGACGTGGGATCTGTGACCCTAATAATACTGCCACGGGCCTCGAAGTGAGGATCTTCATCAACTTCCTTCATTGAAAAAATAGGACCAGCTGTGATGCCTTCTCGGCGGAATAGCTCCAATGCTTCAGCATTGGTTTTAGTTAATACCCAAGCCTTTATGATTTGGTTTAAAGAAATACGGCTATCTGGCTGGATGCGGTCATTGTTGGTCTTAAAGCGGGGATCACGGATAAGCTGGGGCTGGCCCATGACCTCAGCAAGGCGTTCCCAAGTTTTTTGGTTAGAGCAAGACATGGCCACCCACAAGCCATCGCTGGTTTGGTAATTGTTACGAGGTGCGGCGGCTCTAAGCTCATTACCAATCGGTTTGGGGATTTCTCCTGTTAATTGATAGCCAATAAATTCACCGCCAAGGTAACCAAATAGTGGCTCATACAAAGAAATATCCACTACTTGGCCACCACTTTCTAAACGCTTACTTTGATGCAAGGCCAAGCTCACTGCATAAGCCAAGTGAATGCCAGTGGTCAAATCAGCCAAGGCTATGGGAGGGCTAGTAGGTCCCGTATCTTCATATCCATTAAGAAACGAAAAGCCACTAAAGGCTTCTGCGAGTGTGCCAAAACCCGGTTGGTGGGCGTGAGGGCCGGTCATGCCATAACCAGAAACTTTACCAATCACCAATCCCGGATTAAGTTCTAACAATACTTCATGGCTTAGCCCCAGCCTATCCATAACCCCTAAGCGCATGTTTTCGATCAGCACGTCAGCGGACTGAATGAGTTCTAAAAAGGCTTGTTTGCCTGCCTCTGACTTGAGGTTAAGGGTGATAGGCAGTTTATTTCTGCCTATGTAGGCATGATAAGGTTCAATGCCCGTGGCTGCATGGGTGCCCCAGCCACGCAGGGCATCTGGAGCCATTGGGTTTTCCACCTTGATGATTTCAGCACCCGCATCACCTAATAAAGCAGCGCAGTAGGGAGCGGCTATCACACTGGACAAATCAATCACCCGCTTACCCTCTAACGGTAAACCTGCAAAGCAGGACTTTTCACGTTGTTGAGCAATAAAGTCATTGAGATTAGTTGTTTCTTGTGGTTTTTTTAGGCTCATAATGTGGGTCCATTTAAGGTAATCTACCCAATTTGCATGATCATATGGCGTCAGTCAATGTTATAAACGCATTGAGTGGTGTTTAAATGTAAGTCTTGGTTTTGTTTCCTGTAGACTACCAAAGGAAACGTTTAAATTAATTTATAAATATATATTTATCAATAGGTTACTGGGTTAATTATAATCTAAATTAGATCTAAGTGAGCGTCGTTTCGAATGCGATATTTATGCCGCTAAAGCGACCAATGCCCTTAAATAATACCCAATAGGAAATATTAAGCCTGAATCGGTTAAAAATATCTAAATAGACTAAAACCTAATTCTTAGACTATTTTTTTGCTGATGTTGTTGGCATCTGGGCAAAATCTTTAACCCCAGCATTTATAGGAGTAGAAGGCAGCCGGCTGCTGGCCCACACATTACATTGGGGTTCAAACCATTGGGCGTCCTCCACAGAACCTACTTTGATATGAATGCGATCTGGTTTTGCACTGTTGGTGCCAAACAGTTGGCTGCCGCAGGAAGCGCAAAAGTGTTTGGTCATTGCAGCACCAGAATCAGCACGATGGGTAAACGTTTGAGTTTGCCCCTGCCAAGATAGGCTATTAATTGGCACAAATGCCAAGGCAGCAAAGGCTGATCCAGTATTTTTTCGACAATCCTGACAATGGCAGTGGGCCTGAAAAAGAGGTGATGCAGATGCACTATAACGTATTGCTCCGCATAGGCAGCTGCCAGAAATAACTTGTTCGGTGGGCATAGAGCTTAGCTCCTATTTATTGGTATGTGGGGTCTAGCTTCCATTGTTTAAGATCTTGCCTGCCATGGCTAATTAGATGTCATCCGCTAATATAACAGTTTATGTGACAGTCAAAGTATCGCTTTCATTTATCTTGCGGCGCATTGAACCAAATATCAAGGGGCATGGCTCATGGGAGTTTATGCATCGGTTGGCTCTCGTGCATCTATTACTGGCGCCGGCGCATCTAGTCGATCTTGTGTTTCTGGTGTGGCCAATAATCAAGTGGAAGAAATTGCTTTGAGTTTGGGTGATGCCTTTTAGTTTTGAGTTTTGATCAAAGTCAAAAAGACCTACGTCATTTCAAAAAAAACAGTCATGAGCCAGTTACATACTTTGCATCTAAAAATTTTAGGCTTCGAAAGTGTAGATGCAGATTGACTCACCTTGATAATTGTTGGTTAAATTGAACAAAAATAGTCAGGTTGCCGAATTTTGTTGACAATTTTAGATGTAATACTAATATCAGTGGTTTTTATACTGGGTATTCTTGCGACTTTGGTCACAAGTGGGTAAATTGACACACTGAAATGAAAGCAGCCTCACCATGGCTGTATTAATATGCTGCCACAAGCGGCAAAATAAACGGAGCTGCTATCGTGCCATCATCCGACTTAATGCTCGAAGGCCTCACCTTAATGGTGTTTGGCATGGGTTTTGTGTTTACTTTTCTTACGCTGTTGGTGCTTGCCACCAAAACCATGTCGGCAACTGTGTTGCGGTTTTCTCCCGCAGAAGACTTATCGCTGCTCAACCCCCCTTTGACTGCGGTTTCACCTTTCCAGCAAGTTGCCAATGACGCGCAGTTAATGGCAGTGTTAAGTGCGGCAGTGCATCGATATCGTCAAGACCGTAGCTAAAGCTGCATCTCTTATCCTTTTTATTTAATTATTAGCATAGGCAAACACACATGACCCCTGTTAAAAAAAACCTAGGTATTACTGACGTTGTGCTGCGTGATGGGCACCAGTCTCTTTTTGCCACACGCATGCGCTTAGCTGATATGTTACCCATTGCACCCAAGCTGGATCAAATCGGTTATTGGTCGGTAGAAACTTGGGGTGGGGCAACTTTTGATGCCTGTATTCGCTATTTAGGTGAGGACCCTTGGGAGCGTATTCGTGCTTTAAAGGCGGCTATGCCTAACACGCCGCAACAAATGTTGTTCCGCGCACAGAATATTCTTGGCTATCGGCATTATGCTGATGATGTAGTGCGAAAATTTGTCGAGCGGGCGGCCATTAATGGGGTGGACGTGTTTCGTGTGTTTGATGCCATGAACGATGTGCGTAATTTAGCCACAGCTATTAAAGCGGTCAAAGCAACGGGCAAACATGCTCAAGGTGCAATGTCATTCACGCTCAGTGCTCTGCACACGATGGACTACTGGGTTGACTTGGCTAAGCAAATAGAAGATCTAGGGGCGGATTCTATTTGTATTAAAGACATGGCAGGTTTGTTGAATCCGTATAAGGCATTTGAGTTAGTCACTCGCCTCAAAGCTGAAACTAACATGCCAGTGCACATGCAATGTCACGCTACCACAGGTTTGTCTACGGCGGCCATTTTAAAAGCGGCTGAAGCAGGCATTGATAACGTTGATACCTCTATTTCCTCTATGTCTATGACCTACGGACACTCACCCACAGAGTCTGTGGTATCTATTTTTGAAGATGGTGATCGAGACACAGGCTTAGATATTAAGGCTATAGAAGAAGTGGCCGCTTACTTCCGTGACGTACGCAAGAAATATGCAAAATGGGAAGGGTCTCTTAGGGGTGTAGACTCTCGCATTTTAGTGGCTCAGGTTCCAGGTGGTATGCTGACCAATATGGAAAGCCAACTCAGAGAACAAGGTGCTGCAGATCGGCTGGATGAAGTGCTAGAAGAAATTCCAAGAGTGCGAGAAGACCTAGGTTTTATTCCACTAGTGACACCCACCTCACAGATTGTAGGCACTCAGTCGGTACTCAACGTGTTAACGGGTGAGCGCTACAAAAGCATTACTAAAGAAACAGCGGGAGTGCTGAAAGGCCAATATGGTGCTGCCATGGCGCCTTTTAATAAAGAGCTACAAGCCCGTGTGTTAGATGGGGCTGAGGCTATTACTTGCCGCCCTGCAGATCTTATTGAAGATGAGCTGGACCAGCTCACTGTTGAATTACGTGGTCTAGCGCAAGAGAAAAATATTAAGCTTGCATCAGGTGATCGTGAAATAGATGACGTTTTAACCTATGCACTTTTCCCTCAGGTAGGACTTAAGTTCCTAGAAAATCGGGATAACCCGGATGCCTTTGAACCTATTCCAACACTCGAGTCTGCCCAAGCCACCACCGCACCTAAACCTGCAGCAGCGCAGACATCAGTTTATACCATTGGTGTGAATGGCCAAAGTTATGTGGTGGAAGTCGCCGAGGGTGGAGATATTTCAGCGGTTGGTTTAGCTCCATTGGCGATGACAGCCACACCAGCACCGGTCGCTTTGCCAGTCACTGGTGGGGAAGCTATAACGGCCCCCTTAGCAGGGAACATTTGGAAAATTCACGCGATGCCAGGCCAAGCGGTGCAAGAAGGTGATGTTTTATTCATCCTTGAAGCCATGAAAATGGAAACAGAAATTCGTGCCAGTAAGGCGGGTACGGTGAGTGCTGTGATGGCTAAAGAAGGTGATTCTGTATCTGTTGGTGATACTTTGTTGACCTTGGTTTAGGCGGAATATTCATGGACAAGTTATTACAAATTTGGTACAGCTCCGGCGTGTATCAAGTGCAACCAGGCCAAGTCATCATGATGGCTGTGGGCTTGTTACTGCTTTATTTAGCCATTAAGCGTAATTTTGAGCCTTTGCTACTCATCCCTATTGGTTTTGGTGGCTTATTGGCTAACATTCCTGGTGCTGGTTTAGCTGATCCGGGTGGCATTCTCTATATGTTTTACTCTGTCGGTATTGAAACTGGCGCTTTCCCGCTCATTATTTTCATGGGTGTGGGAGCCATGACAGATTTTGGTCCATTATTAGCTAACCCTAAAACGCTATTTTTGGGGGCGGCCGCACAATTTGGTATCTTTGTGACTTTAATAGGCGCAGTGGGTATGTCTACCCTTGGCTGGATGGACTTCACCCTCGCTGATGCAGCAGCCATAGGCATTATAGGGGGTGCTGATGGCCCAACGTCTATTTATGTGGCCAGTAAGCTTGCGCCAGATTTGTTGGGTGCGATTGCAGTGGCGTCATATTCATACATGGCCCTCGTGCCCCTGATTCAACCGCCTATTATGCGAGCCCTCACGACAGTAAAAGAGCGGCAGATAAAAATGGTGCAATTGCGCCCCGTAGGCAAGGTTGAAAAGATTGTATTTCCCTTGTTATTGTTATTGTTAGTGGCGTTTATGCTGCCTGATGCAGCGCCTTTATTGGGCATGTTCTGTTTTGGTAATCTGATGCGCGAATCTGGTGTGGTGGATCGTTTATCTGATACCACTCAAAATGCATTAATTAACGTGGTTACCATTTTTTTAGGCTTAGCAGTAGGTTCTAAACTATCGGCAGATAAATTCTTAGATCTCACGACCTTGGGTATCCTCTGTCTAGGTATGGTGGCGTTTGCTATTGGTACCGCCTCTGGTGTGTTGATGGCTAAGATCATGAATAAATTAGCGGGTGGCGGTATTAACCCACTGATTGGTTCAGCTGGAGTATCAGCTGTGCCTATGGCGGCGCGGGTGTCTAACAAGGTGGGTTTAGAAGCTAATAACCAAAACTTTTTGTTAATGCACGCCATGGGACCCAACGTGGCAGGAGTGATTGGTTCAGCTGTTGCTGCGGGAATCATGATTAATTATGTGAGTGGTGGATAACGAATATGGGACGTCGAATTAGTGACAGTGACCCCAGTGGCAAACAGCCCTGTGCTTTTTGTCGCACTATGCGCATAGTGCTTATTTTTGCGGTTATGTTGGTTATGCTGATGGCTTATGCTGATAAGTTGTCCTGGTTAAGAGACATTGACTTCACCACTTTATTTGGTTACTCAATGGTGGTGTTCTTTTTTACAGTATTGGGGTATCGAGTGTGGGACGAGTATTTCCGTACCAAGCCGTCACAGACAGATCGAGATGCCAGACGCGCCTTGAGAGAACAGCAGTTTGACGAGTTAGATGCTTTAGAAGCAGAGCGCGCAGCGGCTGAGAAGATTGACTCACAAGCTGAAAAGCTAGAGCCACAAGCCGCCAATATAGAGCCACAAGCTGGCTCAATAAAGCCAGGGCATATGGGTTCATCTGAGGCCCATCCTGTTAGTGGTACAATAGAGCAGATCGACACTCCAGCTGCGGTACCCCAAGCAAGGGAAGAAAGTGAATTGAGCGAGCAAAATGAGCCAGTGCTGCCACTTGAGGACTCTAGCCTAGGGTCAAATTCATCACCTGAACAGCTGGACTTGCTGGGCTTTTCCACTCCAAAAAAATCTGATGAATAAGGCCTGAGGTATCTTAAGCTATTGAAATTCATGTTTTTGTGATGCTTCTGTGCGACCCAGTAACAGAACCAGTATCACCCTAATACCAAAAGATCCAAGCTTTAGATAAGCCATATAGGTTGGAATATTTTCAAATCAGTGGTTAAACTAAGACATGTGCAGTCAGCTTGATATTGACCCACTTTATTTACAGCCTATGAATACAAATAAAAATGTTCCTAACTGCATGCAATGCAAACACTTTTACGTCACTTGGGATGCAAAATTCCCAAGAGGATGCCGCTTGTTTGCCATTAAATCTCGCCAATTGCCAATGATAGAAGTCATGCGTATTGATGGCCACGCCTGCCGAGGATACGAACTGAAACCCACATCAGCAGTTAAGCCCACAAGGTAGGCGTTACCGTTCATACTGAGGTGAGTGGGGAAGCAGAGAGCAAGTTAGTGAAGAGGCTTAATCTCTTACTAGCATGAAACGAAGAGGCTCGCCTTTTGCTTGCTTACTAAAATAGTGGCCGCGGTAAAAAAAGAAAGACCAAGCCATGGGTCGCATCCAAAAGTTAGACTCACTGCTCCAATACACTTCAGGTTCAATACCACTAAAAATCCGTGTGTTAATAGAAGGTGATTTGCAGTCTGCCTCAACTAGCGTAGTCATATCATCCGTTTCTGGTACTCGCCAATCATCAAAGCCAGCTAACGTTACGTTGGCAGCCCAGGCTTGTGCGTCTTCAAAGGGTAAGCGTATTGGCTCACCTTGGCATTCTCCATTGAGCCAGGTTTGCCCAGCCCCACAACGATACCACGTAAGGCCTGTAAGTGGGTCTTGGACTAACCCATTACTCACGCGTTGATAACGCCCATCCGTTTGCTGCACTGAAAAATAATCATCACACTTGGGCGCCTTATCAACTACTGCGTAGCTAAAGATGGAAAACGTAATAGTAAGAAAGAAAGCGGCAAATTTCATAGATACACCTCAGAAGTCTTATACGTTATCGTCTGATTATAGCGTAACTTAAATCCAATTAGACTCGGTTATGAGAATTTTTTTTACCTATACTGAGTTAAGAACATAATCAGGCTAAATATTTATTACATTTGGTCGATAATATTGGATATTATAGAGAGATTACTATTCTATGGTATTTAACGTACCGTCAAGAATTTATTAGATAACAATGGGTTGGAGATATAAAAGATGGATTTAGCAACAATTGTCGGGTTTGTCGCATCTTTTGGAATCGTTGCGGCGGGTATTCTCATGGGTGGTCCTATGGCCATGTTTGTTAACGGTGCTTCTATTTTTATCGTTATCGGTGGCTCTTTGGCCGTTGTTTTAATGCGTTCTTCCATTGGTGACTTTGTCGGGGCCATAAGCTTGGCTGGTCAAGCCTTCGCAAATAAAGTCGACAAGCCTGAAGATTTGATTGAAAAAGTCGTTGAGCTTGCAACCATTGCGCGCAAAGACGGCATGATCGCCCTAGAATCCCAAGAAGTCAGCAATGAATTTCTTAATAAGGGCATGGGCATGTTGGTCGATGGTCAGGATGGTGCTGCGATCAAAGGGGCGCTTGCCACTGAGGCAGGCATGAAAATACGCAGAGCAAAGGCTGGCGGTTCTATTTTTGAAGCTTGGGGAGATTTTGCACCCGCCATGGGTATGATCGGCACACTTGTAGGTCTGGTGCAGATGTTGGCTAACATGGGCGACCCAAAATCGATTGGCCCAGCTATGGCAGTGGCCTTATTGACCACACTTTATGGTGCAATTATTGCCAACATGATTGCTTTTCCGGTGATGCAAAAACTAGAACAGCGTTCAGAAGCTGATTCGGTTAACAACGAGCTTATTATTAAAGCTCTGATCTTTATTTCAGAAGGCGGTAACCCGCGCGTTATGGAATCATTATTATACAGTTACTTGGCGCCTAAAGTTCGGGCTAAGTTAGAAGCCGCTGCTTAATTGATTGTTATTTAGGGAGAAACAATCATGGCAGAAGAAAATACCGACGCTGAAGAGAACCCTAACGCCCCTGTGGCAGCTGACGGCGAACAAGGCCAAGACAACCCTATAGAAGGCCAGGAGGGCACGGAAGAAGGCCAAGAAGCCACGGAAGAAGGCCAAGAGGGCACGGAAGAAGGCGCAGCCGCAAAAGCACCAGCCGAAGAAGATGACGATGCTGAGGAGTGTCCGGTCTGCAAGAAAGGCGCTCCTTTATGGATGGCAACCTTTGCTGATATGGCGACTTTACTGATGGCATTTTTCGTATTAATTTTATCATTTTCAGAAATGAGAGTGGTTAAGTTAGAGCAAGTGGCGGGCAGTATTGCCCACGCATTCGGTATACAAAAAGTCTTAAACAAACCTGATCCGCCAGAAGGGACCTCTATGCTATCGAAAACATTTAGCCCCACGTTAGCTCAAATGTCAGTCGTAGATCAGTTGATGCAGCAAACCACTGAGACCACACAACAAGACGTAGAATTAAAAACGGAGACAAAAAAAGAAGACTATGATGTCAATGAAGAACAGCAGAAGGTGGAAACGGCTCTAGCGGAAGAAATAGCTAATGGCGAGGTTGAAGTCACGATTAAAGATAATCAGGTAGTGGTTGAACTTAACGGCCCTGGTAGTGTTGGAGAAGCGGAAAGTGAAGGTGAGCAGGGCTTCGTGCCAGCTGAGACCATAGAACTCTATGCAAAAATTGCGGATGCTCAAGCACTCACTGATGCACCTATCAAAGTGCAAGATCAGCAATCTCAAAAGCAACAGGACGCAAAAGATTTGAACGAGCAGCAGCAAGAGCAAGTCCAACAGGAAGTAGCAAAGTTAAAAATGGTGCTTTCAGAGGCTGTGACTCAAGGTTTAGCTGAAGTTGAGCAAGAGGGCACTAAGATTATTGTTCGACTGTCAGAGAAGGGTGCCTTTCCCAATGGGGGGGCTCAGCTTAACCCCAATGCACTGCCTATGATTAGAGCGTTGAGCAAAACCATTAAAAGTAATAAAGGCCAAGTGATCGTCACTGGGCATACGGATAGCACTAATCCACCTTCTGGTGGCGAATTTCCAAGTAATTGGGACTTGTCGGCAGTGCGCGCAGCGGCAGTTGCAGACTCGTTGAGTAGTTTGATGAATGTCTCCAAGCAGCGGCTTTCTGTGGAAGGCGTGGCTGATACTGAGCCACTGAATGATAATCGGTCCGCCGCAGATCGGGCTCGAAACCGCCGAGTTGAAATTGTGCTAGACATAGCAGATGTTGAATAACAAGTGGTTTGGAGCTAAACGATAGCGTCTACGGAGACTTGCTGTTCTGGCTTTTCAATAGCCTTATAGGCTTCAGCGGCTTGTTGGCTGCGCTGAGGCGGCAGATCAGTGTAATTCGCTAATCCATCACTGCCTTTTTTAGTCTCAGCTTGGGCACTGATGTTAGCTTGGCTAGCACGCCAGGCAGAAGCTTCTAGGTTAGCCTTTTGTCGACTTTGATCCGGTGCTTGAGGCAGTTGCGCTGACGTGTCAATTTCTTCTGCTCTAGGGAAGGCGTTTTCCGCCCTCACTTTGGCTTCCTGATTGATCACAGGTAGTTGGACCGCGGGTGCGATTGGCGTAGCGTTACTGATGTTCATGATGATAGTCTAACAAATAATTAACCAAGATAGCAAAAGGGGGCAGATGATTGATAACGGACCTCAACCCTTAGCACCATCAAGTGGCGTCGTTCGGCCAGGGGTGAACCTTGGTAATGGCCCTATATTGCCCGCGATTAACCTCATCAAGGGTCAGATTATTGAGGGTGTAGTGGTGCAATTACAACCGCGATTGTTAGTCGACACTGCCAACAGTATCTTCAGTGCTGCAGCCAGTTCAGCGGCTTATACACTTGGGGAACGCTTATTATTTAAGGTGTTAGACCCAGAGGTACACCCACCTCGTTTAGAGTTATTGCGATCTGGACAGTTGCCTGTTTCCTCTCTTGGTCAACAAAGTGCATTTTTACGCAGTCTTTTATATCGTCCGGACGGCTTAAAACCACTTCAACAATGGCTGTCTAGCCACTTGGCTAGTCACTTGGGGCGGTTGCCGCCACCCTTAGTGACATTATTACAATCCTTTTGGCAGCTTCCTAATCCTCCTAAAGCCATTGATATACAAAAATCACTGTTGATGAGTGGTTTATTTAGTGAAAGCCGTGGTCAAGCAAAAACCTTAGCAAATGCCTTAATGGGACCAGCAGCAGCCCATAATGATCTTAAAGCTTTATTAAAGTTGCTGGCCCTAGAAGAAGGTTTTGAGCAACAAGTTAAGCCTTTGCTAGACGCCTTAAACTCAAGCCAAATCAAAAGTCTAGATGCTCTGCTCAATAATCAAACGCATTATCAATGGCTTATGCCTTGGTTTGGGGAACAACATTTATTGATTACTTTGCAACAAAACCAGCAACAACGTAGCCAAAAAAATTGGTCTGTGAGTCTGGCTCATGAGGGTCCAGAACTAGGGGTATTGCAGATCAACTTGCTACTGACAGAGCGTTCCCTGGCTCATGAATCCACAGCGAGTTTGCATTTTTCCAGTGATCAGGCATGGCTAGCGCCATTGGTGCATGATTCTAAGCAGCAGTTGCATCATGCACTAAAGCTGCACGGTATAAACTTACAGCAGGTTAGTGTGGGCCCAATCATAGAGGCCGAACTTCAAGCTAAGTCTCAGGCCAAGTCTCAAGGGGTGCATACTATTTTGGACGTTCACGTATGAAAAAGCCTCTGCAAGCTATCGCCATAGAGTATGGTAAAAATCCAGTGCCTTTAGTCGTAGCTAAGGGAAAAGACGAATTAGCTCAAAAGATCATTGACGCAGCCATTGCAGCAGGAGTGCCCATTAAAAAAGATGAAGAGTTGGCGGCTTTATTGGGCTTACTTGACCTTGACGACCAAGTGCCTAGGTCGCTGTATACGTTAGTCGCTGAAGTTTTGGTGTATACCTACTGGCTCAAGGGCATGAAACCAGGCGACGAAAAAGCCATTTGAGCTAATGCTTATTGGTGAAGGTCTAAAATGAGGTTAACTTCACCTTCAGTGAGCCCACAGATATGTTGGATTTTTTCCCCAGACATGCCTTCTTTGGCCATGCGGATGGCATGTTCATAATTACTCTGACTGGGCACCTCTGAGGATAATGGGTTGCTAGGACTCGGTTGATCCTTGATGCGATTGAGTTGCTGACTGTTAGACTCTATTAAAGTGTAGATATCCTGTAATACTTGGTCCATACGCTGCTGGCGTTGAGCACCTAAAAATTGTAACTTTTCTAGTTTATTATAATCTTCTTGCTGTTCAATAAGTTGGCGACCTAGGTCTGTCAGGCGCTGCTGCAGTTGCTGGCTGCCCTGGCGCTCAAATAAAAGACTTATTAAACTGGTCACAAACCCAATGAGGCCCAGCACCATGAGTATAATGAGTATGGGTAATTGAGGATCATTAACTAAAGAATTGAAAATGGCCATAAATACGATCTACGTTAAAACTATCTGAAGGTTGAGTATAGCATTATGCCTTATCGAGACTGCGGCCTATATTAGACTTGAACGCATTACCTAAACTATTGTATAGATTAGTACTTGTCACCGGGCTGCTTAGTTCTAATGTTTCTAACGCTTTACTAATCGATTCTAGTTTGGTGCGCATGAAAAAGTCACTGGTACGGTGAGTTTTTTCACACGATTCTAGTAGGTTGAGCAGATGCTGCCATTGTGTCTGTTGCAGGGGGGGAAGGTGCTGACTAAAATTTTTGTCTTCGCGATCAATATTCGCTTTAGCACAAAACTGATTGCGCAGGGCATCAAACAGCTGAATGGTTTGTACATCATGTTGCTTGCGGACTTGTAGTTCCTGAAAGGCCTGCAAATCACTATTTTTAAGGTAGTCAAATTCTAGGTCAAGGGTGCTCTGCAACTGCTGCGCGTCGCTAATGGCCTGTTTTAAATGGCCATCAAATTCCTCTATTAACTCTGGCAGCAAGGGAGAATTATCCTTGAATTAGTTTTTCTAAACTAGTCATTTTTTCCGCAATGCGCGCCGTATCCACGGGGAACTCTCCATTTTCTAGGGCCTCTTTAATACGATCTACCTTTTTTTGGTCAATGTCACTGACCCCTTTACTTGCCTGAGTCATGCGCACCAACGTTTGTGATTCTGGGGTGAATTTAGCCTGATCTGCGCCTTGGCTAGGCGCAGTTTTGGCTTGATCTGTTGCACGCTGAGTTTGACTCGCTTGGCTTTGTTGATGAACATCTTGAGTTTTTTGAGCAGTTTTAGCTTGGGCATTATTTACCTTGCTAGCTCCAACTCCTTGATAACTATTGCTAATATCATTCATGTTGTACCTCTGACTTAATCTAATCTAGCCTAACTTCCCGCTACCTGATAGCTATCGACAGACGTCTGCAAAACTTGAGCTAAAAGTAGCATTTATTTTAAATAAAATCTAATCATTACTTAGCTACTGATTTTCTGAACTCATCGGCTAAGTTCTACCTGGCCTTTGGCAATCACTAACCCCTGCTTAACTACGCCACTGGGGGTGAGTTTCACCTTTATTTTATCACCCAAACTCCCATTAGACAAAGCCTCAGCTTCATTACTGATTTGATAGTTGTCAGCATTAATTTGTAAACTCACCTGACTCCCTTTAAGCACCAAATAGGCTTTGCGCAACATATCTTTCGTCAGTGGAATTTGCGTGGCAATATGACGCTTAGTCACCCAGCCAACTAAGGCGTCTGTTTGGCTAAATTCAGTTTGTCTTAGCTTGTGTTCAGGCACCCATGCCATAGCCAGATCTTGGGCGATTAGTTCTCTGCCCATAGGCAAAGCTTGGTTGCTAATAACCACTAACTTTTGGCCTTCGATATCATTCTTATTCAGCAGCTTGCCAGCTTTAATATACCGCCTTGCAATTCGGCCTATTAATTGATCGCTATTCGTCACGGCATTAGGGCTGGCAGTCTGGATTGACTCTTCGCTTGACGTTAGATGCTTTAATTTGACGACCTGGCCTTGAGGAATGTCTTCTGCCGCGCGCCACAAACGTTGCAGATGACTTAGGTCGGCAGGGCTAAGCCAATGCCCCACCTTAAGCCTGCGTTTCACTTGCTGCCCAATAGGGTTAGTCTCACTGCCCATAAAATTGTTATGGCTACCGGTGTAAGTCACTAACGAGACATGCTTTGCGGTAATGGTGCCCTGTTCTGCAATGGCACTGATTAAGCGCCAAGCTTTAGTCTTGGATTGCACATTAACTGACAAATACAAAGACCAACTGCTGCTGTTGTGAGTTTTCTCACACACGACCTTGACTGTTTTTTGGTTATTGAATGGCAGTGTCACTAATAGAGCAGATGTACACAAGGCGTAACGACTGCGCTCATCAAGTTTACCGGTGCGCACATTACTACCTAATTCCTGTTGGAAGAATTGGCTCACCGCTTGGTAAATGGCCTCGTGGGTGTGCCATGGTGCAGCCTGAGCACTCATGGAGGTAAGCCATATACCAGCGATTAATAACAACCATTTAAGCTGCAAAAACCTGGCGGCAAGGCCTTGCCGCTTATCGAAATTAGGGGGCAATTTTCTCATAATATAATTTCTAACATAATGAAATATAACAATTTTTTAAGTTTGGCATAATCTTTGCTTTAGTGAGTGTGTAGCAGGTAATTATAAACCTCTAAACAAACAACAAAAGTAGCGAGTGATTATGAGCATTTTACAAAACCCACTAGGCATTCACGGCACCGCATTAAAACTGCGCGAACAACGTATTGCAGTCTTAGCCTCTAACATTGCCAACGTAGACACACCTAACTATAAGGCTCGCGATCTTGATTTTAGAAGTGTCATGGCTGCCACCCAAAGTAAAGGCATGAGTACGAGCCACGCTCGTCACATCGGAGTCACTAATTACCAGGCCCTTGAGGGTGAAGGCATGGTGAAGTATCGCATGCCCAACAGCGCCTCTCTAGATGGCAACACTGTTGAAATTAACACAGAAAACAGTTTGTTTACAGAGAACTCAATGCGTTATCAAGCAACCAACACATTTTTGAATAGCAAGATCAAAGGCGTCATGAGCGCTTTACGCGGCGAATAAACCGCACTTAGCTCACGCAACCTAACTGAATAAAGGACACCAACATGTCATTGTTATCCGCTTTAAAAATTTCTAGTTCTGCCATGACTGCGCAAATGACGCGCTTGAATACAACAGCCAGTAACTTGGCCAACATGGACGTGGTGGGTTCCACTCCAGATGGCGCTTACAAAGCCAAACGGCCTATTTTTAAAACAGTGATGGAAACCTACACCACCGATAACTTTGAAGCCAGTGTCAAAGTGAATGGCATCCACGTTAGTGATCGGCCCAACGCGAAGAGTTACGACCCTTCAAACCCGGCTGCTAATGATGACGGTTTTGTTTTTATGTCTAACGTCAACTCGATTGAGGAAATGGTGGACATGACCAACGCGTCTCGCTCCTATCAAACCCAAGTAGAAGTAATGAACGCGACCAAGAAGATGATGATGAGCACGTTGCAGTTGGGTAAGTAATAGCTTAGCCAATATTGACAACGTTTGCTGTGCAAGCTGAGTAATAAAACAGCCGTGCCAGTTAAGTTAGTTAAGTAAGGAGGAAATGATGACCGCATCTATCAGTTCGATACCTGAAAGTTTTAGAACTTTGGAATCGACCCAACAAAAAGAAATAGCTCGAACCTCGACGCTAGGTCAGGAGGACTTTTTGAAGTTACTCATGACCCAGTTGCAAAACCAGGACCCCATGGAACCCATGGATAATGGCGAATTCATGGGCCAGATGGCTCAGTTTTCTACCGTCGAAGGCATCACCGAAATGGGTGAGTCCATTGACGGCCTTGTGGGTATTTATCAGGGCCAACAAATGAGTGCCAATGCCAGCATGATTGGTAAAAAAGCTTTAGTTGATGGCAACTGGGCGCAATTAGAAGGTGGGAAGTTGGCAGGTGCCATAGACCTCACTACAGCAGCGAATGATCTGCGCGTTGATGTTAAATCTGAAACGGGTGAACTCATGGCTAGCATAGGTTTGGGGTCAAAGATGGCAGGCGCACAAGAATTTTCCTGGGATGGCATCAAACAGGATGGCACCGCAGCACCAGAAGGAAATTACTACCTGAGCGCTAGCGCGGTTCGGGATGGGCAGTCTACGGTGCCCGCTATGCAGGTGTATGGCACCGTCAATAGTGTTCAGATGAAAGGCGGTGAGGTCACTCTCAATGTCTCTGGCCAAGGTAATGTCAGTTTTAATAATGTTAAGCGAATCAGCCAGTAGGCTGTTAGCGCCATTTAAATGTAATGAACTAAAAGTAATTAAAAGTAATTAAAAGTAATTAATAGGAGATCGACTTATGTCATTCTATACTTCACTCACGGGCCTAAACGCGGCGCAAGCACAATTAGGCATCACATCAAACAACGTATCCAACGTGGGCACGGTGGGCTTTAAAAAGTCTCGTGCTGAATTTGGAGACATCTTTGCTACCTCACCTTTGGAGAACGCCTCAAGCGCCATCGGTCAGGGTGTACTTTTGAAGAAAGTAAACCAGCAGTTTAGTCAGGGTAACATTGAGTTCTCTACTAACTCTTTGGACTTGGCTATTTCGGGCCAGGGTTTCTTCGCCTTGAAACCCAGTCAGACGTCAAACCAAACTGTATATACTCGAGCGGGTTCGTTCAGTGTTAACAACGACCGGTACGTAGTTGACTCCTCTGGTCAGTACTTACAAACCTTTCCGGTGAACGATGACGGATCGGTAATTGCCACAGGTTTAGGTTCTGCGAAATCTTTGCAATTGCCTTCAACAGCCGGTTTACCGCAGCCTTCTTCACAAATTGAATTGGGTCTAAACCTACCAGCAGGTGCAGACATATTGCCTGAGGGTGCGTCTTACACCGTTGATAACCCTTATGCTTTTGATCGAAATGACAGTGATACGTTTAACAAGTCAACGTCGATCACGGTCTTTGACTCATTAGGTAACCCCCACATTGCCACGGTTTATTACATTAAAACCAGTTCGGCAACAGAGATTAACCCAACCAACAAGTGGGACACGAAAATCTTTATCGGTGATAACGAGCTGGATCCGTCAATCATTGCAGCAAAAAATGATAAGAGCGAAACCCAGTACATGAATAAGTTTGGTCAAATTAGTACCAACCCTGCCGCCATAGACCCTACGTTTAACGCCGCGGCTGCGCACCCTTTGTACTTTAACGATGACCAGCAAACCACAGTGCCTTCATCTCCTGGAAGAACCGTGGGTGGTTACATGACCCGTGCGACCGTAGGCCATGACTTTGGTTCGACAGACAGTAATAAAGTTACCATTGTTAACCCCACCAAAGAAGTGGATACCTTTACCTTTACAGCAGATTTAGTGTCAGGTGGCAGTGTTTCTTTTGCAGGGGGCACTTCTACCTACACTCAGCCCTTTATCACTAGCCACAATGCCACATTAGATGCTTTGGTAAACACAATTAACGCTGGCGAAACGGCTTTTAAGGCGGCTCGGGTCGACTCTAAGGTGGTTTTAACAGCCTATAGTGCTGCCGCGTTGCCCACGATGACAATTAGTGGTACCTCAGATGGCTCTGCAGCTCTGGTAGCTAACAAAGCTAATACAGCTGTCGCAGCTGATTGGCCTGCTGAGGGCAGTGGCAGTTTTTCTGGGACTGATTTTGTCAGTGTGCAGGTGGACGGCAGTGATTCTCAATCAATCGACATTCCTGCTGGGCAATACTCTGGCACCGAGCTGGCGACCCTAATGACACTCAACCTGAATGCTAAATTCAGTGATGAGAAAAGTTATAAAATGCCTGTCTCAACGGCTGACCGCACCATTACGTTAGAGTTACAAGATAGCAATGGTAATGACATCAACAAGGCGAAGGGCCCAGAAATTGATACTTTAGCGTACAATGCCGATATAGTGCTTGGTGGAAGTGCAACCTTTACGATGGCTACTTTGGGCACCAATGCGACCTACACTCAGGCCTTTGATACCAATCATCGGGATACTCTGGATGCATTAGCGGTGCAAATTAACGCAGGCGAGTCAACCTTTGCTGTTAAGCGTGTTGATGATGACTTAGTGGTTACTGCTAGGTCGGCTGTTGCCCTGGGCGCGATCACCACAGGTGGAACCACAGACGGATCTACCAACTTGACGCACACCAAAACTGATACAGCAGCTTATTCAGGCACAGAAACTAGTGACCTGACTATTGTGGTTGACCAGTACCAAGACAACACCACCAACTTCACTCGCGCAGAGCTAGTGGCTAATGTTCAGTCTAAAGTCGATGCTGTAACCTATATCGGTGATGACAGTGTGGCACATACGGGGTTACCTCTTACAGTGGGCTATGATCTGACCACTCGCTCCTTAACCTTTACACCCAAAACTGACGTGTATGACGGTATTTATGGAAGTGTCAAGGCGTCTTCGCCAAGCACGGTATCAGCCTTTGGTTTAGACAGTGCAACAGCGACTTTCTCCGCTGTTGGTGATGCGTTTATGGGCGGACAAATTGTACCCACAGGCCCAGTTTCTCTTGATGCTAAACAGCAGCGTACTGGCCTACTAGTGAGCTATAGTAAGGATGCCCATAAGTTTTCCTTCTCCTCTGGTTCAACGGGTGAGGCATCTACCATTACCGTAGGTATTCCTGCAGGTACGAACCTCACAGGTGGCACGAGTCACTTATTAGGCATTGGTGCCACCTATGATACGGAAGTCAGCAATGCGGCAGGTACGGGTCTAGCTTCTACAGCGGGTACGGTGAAGGGTAGCAAGGCAGGTGTAGATATTACGGGAACTTTCTCAGTTACCACAAATGACAATACCATCAGTGTGACCATTGACGGCGTCGATGGCACGGTGGTTGTGCCACCTGCAGCCTACACGGGCCATACCTTTGCCACCGCCATTCAGGATCGAATTAACTTGATCCAACATGCGGATGGCCGCCAAGTGAACGATGTATCGGTTGTGTTTGACCAAACCAATCAAAGCTTCACCGTTACATCGGGTACTGTGGGCGCCACTTCGTCGGTGAACATCAACGGTCACTCTAACTGGGGCTTTGATACTACGACTCAAATTCGCGGCACGGTGCCTCAGGTGACGGTTGTGACTCAAGCAACGGATGCAGAAGGTAACTTGCTGTACATTGACCAAGCAGGTAAACAAACGACTCAAAAGCCAGATACCACGCCATCATGGACGCCCATCTACCTAGACAAGGGTGAGTTGACTTTTGATACCTACGGTAAATTGATCTCACCTAAAGAGGGTGTGGCATACTCACCGTTTGACCCGAGTAACGGTTCTGACTTGTTAACCTTGGGCGTAGACTACGGTAAGTTCTCTACCCAGTACTCTGCTCCGTTCTCTGTGTTGTCTTTGTCTCAGGATGGTTATCCATCGGGTCAGTTAGACGGTTTGGACATTGACTCAGGCGGTGTTGTAAGAGCTAACTATACCAATGGCACACAGGTGGCCCTAGGTAAGTTGATGATGGCTAACTTCGCTAACCCGAACGGTTTGAAGCAGGTCGGTAACGCCAACTTTAAATCAACCACTAACTCAGGTGCAGCCGACTTAGGTGAGGCGGGATCGGATGGCTTTGGTGCCATACAAGGTGGTGCCCTAGAACGAGCTAACGTGGATTTGACAGAAGAGCTAGTGGCCTTAATCACTGCTCAACGTAACTTCCAGGCCAACGCAAAGGCCATTGAAACCTCCAGTAGCTTAACGCAGACGATTATCAATATTAGAGGATAATTGGTTAAGCAAAAAAACCACTGGTTAATCCAGTGGTTTTTTTTTGCTTACTACTTTAACTCACTTGACCTCATTTTTATTGATGGCAACTCCGTGGGTTATTCACTGTGTTCAGTGGTTTGGGTTCAGTGGCTAAATTGGCATTAATATTGCATTAACTACAGCAAGAAGGAGAAGTTAATGAAAATCTGTCGTGTTTTTACCCTATTGACCGCAATTTTAGCGGCTCAGTTTACCTTAATGGCCCATGCTGATCGT
>Ga0209197_1000009_pt1 | contig 114510 bp, 109 predicted proteins | sample COGITO_mtgs_1105_4_FD_184802 | JGI IMG/M metagenome (GOLD analysis project Ga0209197, IMG submission 184802) | Pelagic marine microbial communities from North Sea - COGITO_mtgs_110512 (SPAdes) (version 2) | ecosystem: Environmental > Aquatic > Marine > Epipelagic ... | reverse complement strand
TTTAAACGTGTTTCTAGTGCTAAAAAAGTGGGTAAAATTGCATTGCCCGAAAAAGTTGCAAAAGTGAATAAGCATCAGCATAACGCTGATTTTGTTGCCAGCCAAAAGCGCATGTCTAATACCAAAGGCAAAGAAAGTGAACTGGCCGCTGATTGGCAGCGCTTCTCTGATGCGGATGCGATTAATGTGGCTAAATTGAACTCTCAGTCTAGAGGCAAATCTAGTGCTCATCCAACGGCAAGCCTAAAATCTAAAGTTGATCAATTGAGCCCCGCCCAAAGGGCTCAAATAGAAGCCCATAAACTGGCCCAAAAAAATGCTGCAAGTTCCTCCTCGACATCTTTGGTTTCTGAAAGTAGAGATCAACATTCTGCAGTGGCTAAAGCCAAACTCGATGGCCTTCGGCCCTCTAGTTCTAGAGATTCTGAGTCGGAGACGACTAACTTTGAAGGCAGAAAGCCTGCTGGCGCAGGCCAAGCGGATTTAGGTGAACATGCGCCTCAAGGATCAGGTCAAGCGGACTTAGGTGATCATGCGCCTCAAGGAGCAGGCCAAGCGGACTTAGGTGATCATGCGCCTCAAGGAGCAGGCCAAGCGGACTTAGGTGAGCATGTGCCTCAAGGAGCAGGCCAGGCAGATCTAGGTGATCATGTGCCTCAAGGGCCAGGCCAAGCGGACATGGGTGAACACATCGATGGCACCGCAGGACTGGCTAAATTGAAAGGCGAGCAATTGGGCGGGGTGGGGCAGGCTGATATGGGCCATCATGTCGATGGTCAAGCAGGATTTGCAGCCCTAGAAGGTGAACTTCCAGCTCAAGTCACACAAGTTGACATGGGAGACCATTTGCCCGCTGATGCAATGCAGGCTGATATGGGCCACCAAAATGCTAGGAATGTAGGTACCGCAAAACTGACGGGAAAGAGTGCAGCTCAACCTCATGCTTCGCCAGTTTCTTTGGATACGGTGGAAACCCTCGAGACGGCTCCGGTGGCTGATGTTACTGGCTCAGAAGCCAATGAAAATAACGAAGAATCTGAACTTTCTGGTCGATTAGCTGAAAAAATGTCTAAGATTCGCTCAAAAACTGACGATATAACTCATGAGATAGAAAATTTAACTGAGCATAAAGACCCACTTTAGCCTGCTAGCTTTTTTAGGCTATGGATCGAATGAGATGTAAAACCCATGAGTGACGAAGAGACAGATAATAAGCAACAGCAAGGGCAAACTGAGGCGGCTTTGGATATCGAGGTTGTTTCTGTGGAAGTGGCAGAACAAGAAGCGGCACAAGCTCGGGCTAAAGATGATTTGGATGTGGCACAGGAACTGGCTGAACAAATGTCAGAAGTACTCAGTCAAGTTGATACAGAAGTTGGGTTAAGTGATCCGGTAGAACAAGCAGTAGAAGCTCCGGTTAAGGTAGCAAAGGCTCCGCAACCCAGCTTTCAAGCTAAGGTGGAAAAAGTGTCTGAAGATGATGATGTGGTTCTGTTTGATGACCAGGTTGATTATCTAGAAGAAGCTGCACCAGTCGCTGAAAAAAACCCACCTGAAGCTAGTAATATCGAAGGCTTGACCGAGATTGTGCTGGATGCAGCCAGTGCAGCCAACGAAGCGGCGCATTCTACCAACCAATCCATTCATATGCTCTTAGGCAGTGTGACAACCATTAATAACATGGCCAAGGGTTTACGAAGATCGAATAATTTCTTACTGATGATCATTTTTGCCTTAGGATTGATCGGTTTAATCAGCGGCGCGGCTATGTTGTTCGTGCTCCAAAGCTCGGTAAAAGACGCAACGAGTGTCAGTTTGGCCATGAGTGCCAAGTTGGTTCAATTTGAACAACAAATGGACCGAGTGACCTTGTTGGAGACGCAGCTAATTGACGTGGCTGATGTTAACCATCAGCTCGGTCAAAGTGTTGAACAGATGATGTTTTATCTTCGACAAGTAGGCACTGATTCGCAACAAGCGGCGTCACAGCAAGCGCAAGTCAATGAGCAGATGTTAGGCAGTGTTAATGATCGGATATTGGCTAGTTTTAATGGTTTACAGAACACCAGCAAAGCGCAGCAGAGCGTATTAAAACAGTTAAAAACTCGGATTGACAACTTACAGTCACAAATGAAATCCATACAAAACGAAGACCTTGTAGGCAAAGTAAAGGCTTTAGTCGCCTTAGAGCAAGAGCGTTATTATGATCTTGAGAAGGAAAAATTAGCTCAAGATGCGGCGAACAGGAAGGCAGATGCGCCCAGGGAGGAGACCTTTATTACCTTTGGTGTTAAAGCGACTCAATAATTGAATCTATTATCACCTGCTGCAATGGCAGGTGGTGGGGACGAAATTCAGGTTAAAGCAGAGTTAAAGCAGAGTTAAAGTATTTAAGGGGTTATAATGTGGCTTACGATTTAAGCCACATTAGGATGCCGCCATGACAATAATTCGCCAACAGGACTTGATTGATAGCGTCGCTGACGCATTACAATTTATTTCGTACTACCATCCTTTAGATTTTATACACGCAGTGCATGAAGCTTACCTGCGTGAAGAATCCAAAGCTGCTAAGGATGCCATGGCGCAAATTTTAATTAATTCTCGTATGTGTGCCGAAGGTAAACGTCCAATCTGCCAAGACACAGGCATTGTCACGGTGTTTGTTGAAGTGGGTATGAATGTGCAATGGGACGCCGAGCTTAGCTTAGAAGAAATGATTAACGAAGGGGTAAGGCGGGCTTATTTACACCCTGATAATAAACTTAGAGCCTCTATTCTATCTGATCCTGCGGGTGCCAGAAGCAATACTAAAGATAATACGCCGGCGGTCATTCATACCTCTATCGTTAAGGGTGATCAGGTTGATATTCAATTGGCAGCTAAAGGTGGGGGCTCAGAAAATAAAAGTAAAATGGTCATGTTAAACCCCTCCGACAGTATCGTTGAGTGGGTATTAAAAACGGTGCCGACTATGGGGGCCGGCTGGTGCCCACCTGGCATGTTAGGTATAGGTATTGGGGGCACGGCAGAAAAAGCTGCGATTCTGGCTAAAAAATCTTTGATGGATCCAGTGAATATTCACCAACTGCAGGCCAGTGGTGCTCATAACACTGCAGACAAACTGCGTTTAGAGTTGTTTGACGCGGTGAATAACTTGGGGATTGGAGCTCAGGGATTAGGCGGCCTGACCACCGTGCTCGATATTAAGGTTTTGGATTATCCCACTCATGCTGCTTCATTACCTGTGTGCATGATTCCTAACTGTGCAGCCACCAGACATGCACATTTTGTGCTTAATGGCACTGGCCCGAGCTTACAAACACCACCACGTCTAGATGAATACCCTGACATTGCATGGGATGCTAGTGCAGGGGCGAGAAAAGTGAATTTAGATGTTCTCAGTCCAACTGACGTATTAACTTGGCAGCCAGGGGAGACCTTATTGTTGTCTGGTAAGATGCTGACTGGGCGAGATGCAGCTCATAAAAGGATGATAGACATGATGTCTCGGGGTGAACCGCTGCCTGTAGACCTAACGGGCCGGTTTATTTATTATGTGGGCCCAGTGGACCCTGTGAGAGATGAAGCTGTAGGCCCAGCAGGCCCCACCACAGCCACTCGCATGGATAAATTTACCAGCACGATGCTTGAAAAAACGGGCTTGTTAGGCATGATTGGTAAGGCTGAACGTGGGCAAATCGCCATTGATGCCATTAAAGCCCATAAAGCCGTCTATTTAATGGCTGTAGGTGGCGCAGCCTATCTGGTTTCTAAGGCGATTAAGAGTGCTGAAATAGTGGCATTTCCAGAACTTGGTATGGAGGCCATCTACGAATTTGACGTGCAAGACATGCCTGTGACAGTCGCTGTTGATGCTGGTGGTACCTCAGTTCATCAAACTGGGCCTGCCCAATGGTACGACATTATTCAGGCTCGACAGATTACCTAGGTGTTAGCCTCATCGAGTCGCGAATCCCTGGCTCTGTAAGTAAGGAAGCATATGGGGCCGCGCCTCTTTAAGCATAGTCTTGATAATATGTTGGCTGAAGGTGAGGTCTGTTTTTCCATGACTGCGCTGTTGGTAGTAGGCGCTTATCTGTGCATCGTAACTAGCAAGTTTCTCCAACTCTTGATTTGAATAATGATCTTGGTGCAGCACCATGGATAGCGGCAGTCTTGGCTTTTGGCCAGGGTTTTGATCTGGGTAGCCAAGGCAAAGACCAAATATGGGAAATACCTGCTGAGGTAAGTTTAATAGCTGAGTGACTGTTTCTGGCTGATTGCGTAAGCCACCAATAAAAACCCCACCTAAACCCAGACTTTGAGCAGCCAACAACACATTTTGTGCAAATAGTGCTGTATCTATACTGGCAATAAGAGTGTGTTCAGTAAAACCGATGGGCATCTGTTGCTGTTGGCGCTGACATATTTGTTGATTGCGTTGTAAGTCTGCACAGAAGACCAAAAAAGTGGCTGCGCTCTGCACATAATTTTGGCCACCGGATGCCTCTGCTAAAGCAGCCCGTGTCAATGGCGAGTTGACTTGAACGACGCTGGTGACTTGCACAAAGCTGGAACTTGAGGCCGCTTGACCGGCAGTGACACAAGTGTTGATGATCTCTTGTGGAATGGCTTGGCTAGTAAATTTACGAATTGATTGGTGCTCTAACATCTGTTCTATTGGGCTTTTTATGGTCATAGTGCTTTATTACTCATTGGTTAACATTGAAGATGTTAGCACAGGACCAGTTAGGGTAGAATGTCCAAAAGAACTCGTTTAAAGTTGATCCTCGTTATGCAATTGTTGGCTCCCACTTTACCTATTGCACCCTACTTAGCCCAGCGCTATGGTTTAGAACAAGCCCTCATGTTGGCAGTAGTAACGGAGTTAGTAGGTGCTTGGAGTGGACAAGTAGTGGTTGAAGAGCAACGTTTGTATGGTCGAGCACTTTGTTTTACCAGGCAATACCAAGGCCAATTACTTTCGAAATTGTCGGCCATAGGTTTGCTGCAAGTGGCCCCTGCTGGCAATGGTATGGTGCGTATAGAGCTGCAGTTGGAGTTAACACAAAACTTAGAACCAGAATCAGAACCATTGAAAGCTGTAGACGAATCACAGGCTATAGATAACCCCGTAGCCAGTGAAAGGCCCTCTATGGCCGGCTTTGGAGGCTGGCGTCGTGACGCCGGAGACGGTGATGAATTAAGCCGATTATTCGCTGCTAAAGAAGCCCAGCATCAGCACTTATGCCACATGGATATTGAATGGAAACCGTCAGTAAATATTGTTAAGGTTTTAGCTCAACAGCACCAAATAAGTGAAGCCTTTGTCCTAGGCATTAAAGATGAGTTTGTGGTCTACTATATGGACAAAGGACGCCGAGAAACCCCCGGTGGCTGGGATCAAAAGTTTTTAAAATGGGTCAAAAAAGAACAAATTCAACAGCAAACAGCCCAGGCTCGGGCTCAAAGACAAACCCAACAAAAGACTAATCCATCAAATGAAGAAGCTAGATACGCTGCTAAACAACGCCGACGAGACATTACTGCAAACGTGCTCGACATCAATAATACCGACTGGTAAAACGGTTGTTGCTGTGAGTGCGCCTGTTGACCAAAAAGTAAAATCTTTGGTGAACATGCTGTTTGCTCGTTTTATGACGATCTACGGTCATAAGTTTAAAAGTGCTTTTGATGACGACAAAGAAATTATTATAGCGAAGCGTGAATGGGCCTTAAGTTTGGCGGGTTATGAAGAAGATGTATTGGTGCTCGCCCTAGAACAAACTAAAAGACAATATAGCTGGATGCCCTCAATTGCAGAATTCTTGCAACTGATGGACCAATGCCAACAGAGTTTTGGTTTGACGTCGGTTGATCAAGCCTATGCTGAGGCATGTCGCCATGCAACGGCGCCAAGCCACCATTCTTGGAGTCACGCGGCGGTATATCATGCAGGAAGGGCAACGGGGTGGTTTGAGCTAAAAACCCTCACTCGTCAAGCCACACAAGGACTGTTTAAACAACACTACAAGGCTCTGTGCCAAAGGGTGTTGGCAGGGGAAGATTTGGATCAGGTGCAAACTAGGGCTATACCCGCACCTAATAATGATAACTTATTTGCCATTATAGAGCAGTGGGCCAAACAGTTGGATATGGCTCCAGAAATAGCCCAAAGCGCTTTGTACTTTTTGCATTTGCCAAAGCATAGCCCTTTGAGACAGCAGTTACATGCGCGCACGCAAGCGGCCTACCCAGCACAAACTATTCCCGCTAATATTGATGAGTTACGAAATCAGGTTATTTAAATACTTTATTTTGGTATCATTTGGTCGATAAGAATAAGAAGAATGTTGGTTGTATCGTTTAAAATCATCGGTGCAATCCCAAGTGGAGGTTTTTTTGAAAGACGAAGTAGAGATTAGTGGCTTTAAAGACATATATCACTTTTTCATGTCAGCAAAGGCGCGTAAGCGTTCTTTTTATGTCAGCTTTGGAGATGCTGTAGATCAAACTTTGGCTGACTATCGTTTGCAAGAAGTGGTTTATAAGTCTTCAGATCAGCAAGCGCCCAGTAACAATGACGTGACTCTAGTGCTCGAACCGATCAATGAACCTGACTTTGTGGCTATGATCGAAGCTCAAGATCGCTTGCGGGTGGAGTTTTTTCACGAAGGCCGCATCCACTACTTTGATGTGCAAGTGGGTGATGTCAGTGCGTCTAGTGGTGGTGTCGGTTTTTCGGCTAAGCTGCCAGAGCAAGTGCGAGCAAAACCAAATCGGGAGATGCTGCAGTTGCCAGCAGCTAGTGATGAAAAGATTAACATGAGTATTGGGGGCCAGCCCGTTGATGTGATTGACGTCTCTGGTGGCGGCGCATCTGTGTTACTTCCCCAAGCAAACTTATACGACGTTGAAGTCGGTAAGGCGATTAAGCACATTGAACTTAAGGTGGATGGCTTTCAAACTAAAGTTAATGCTGAAGTGCGTCATATGCGATCCCATATAGATGGGCTAAAACTGCTGGTGGGCCTGCGGTTTATTTTCTTTCGTAACCATGAAGAAGATGATTTATTGCACTTGGTGAAGCAGAAAATAGCCTCAGTGTCACGCCAGTTATAAAATAGTTATAGGCACATAAAACTCGATTTCTTGGCAAAAAAAGCGCGTTTGTTTAAATGCGCTTTTTTTGTTTGGTAATACAGATTAAGGGAAGCGAATCCAATGGGTCTTATCATCACCATTTAACAAGGTATCAGTGTCGCCCGAAAATAACATGGCTCTAAAGTCGTCGATGCTGGGAATAGTAATCACCTTCTCGGCATACATATAATTAGCATTGCTCCGGAAAAACGCCTTCGGGTTATTACTAATAATGAGCTGCTTTACTAAACTGAGTTTGATGTTGGTCTCACCATACGCCCGCTTGGCAATATCGGTTAAAGAATCCCCCGGTTTAATGCGATACTCAGACCCAGGTGCGATCGCGTTAACCACATCCTGACGGGTATCTATCTGTTGTTCAAGGTGGAGCAATTCGCCCAGTAGCACTTTCAAGTGGTCCTGCGTTTGTTGTTCATTGGCACTCACCGGGCTGGCGATGAGGCTAGCAGCAAATAGGCTGCATATTAGACGACTATTCATGGGTGATAACTCCTTGTGCAAATACTTTGTCAACATCTAAAATACAATCACTTGGGCGGTGGCATTAGTTATATTATCTGGCCCTGCCACATGTTCTAGCAGCGCAGCGTGGGGTTGTAACTGCGTCACTTTGAATACAAGTGGTGCACTTCTGGCATCTGGATTAAGAATTCCATCTTCATAATTTTGGGGTAATAATAATAACTTTTGCCCCTGTTCTAGACCTAACTTTTGCCCTTTATTAATGCGCCATAAGGGTTGGTCAATGATTTTGCTAAGCTTAATGTAGCTCCCTTCACACTGCACAGTTTGACGGATACTGCGCCATGATATTTCTACCCACTTTGTCACCTGCTGACTAAGCTCTTGAGGAATGGGCGCGCCTGATTGGGAAATGGAGCGGTTGGCTGGTAAGGTAAATTGCTGCTGATGACGTAAGTCGATATCAGCACGATAGGGACTTGAAAAAGTAGCAGTTAGCATTAGGTTAGGAGGTTGAACTGGTGGTCCATTTAATGTGTTATTCAAAGTACCATTTAATGAACTCATTAGACTGCCTAAGCCACTAGGTTCCGGCTCAATAGTAGTTGTGGACAACCACTGGGCACCGATAGCCAAATGATAGTCAGCTTGATTATAAGCCTCAGAGGCAAGCCATGCTGTTTGATAAGTATTAAGCGCTGGGTTAATCCGATGAGTGACAAAATTTCCTCCTTTTGCCAGGCTAGAAAATTGCGCTTCGGTGTCAAGTAGTAATTGATTAATGTCGACTTGATGATAGCTGCTGTCGTGAGGTGGCGTCGCTAAGTCTGTTGTCATTACCTGAGTTAATTGGGGCAGAGGACAATCTTTTGTGCCTTCATCAAGTTCTAAGGCGAGCTTCACTGTGACTACACCCTGGACTTCGATTTGCTCCAATAGGTCCATTCGACGCATGTTTAAGCTGGTTTTGAGCCTGATGTTTTCCGTCAGTTGGCCATCTGAGCTGACTATGCTTTGGCTTGTCATTTGGCCTTGGCGTTGGGTCGCTGCGGAGCGCAGAGCATCAAGTGTGGCTCTTGCTATCGCAGTTTCAATACCCCCATCCGCCACTACCGCTTGGCCAGACACGATAAGCTTTGGCGTTGGGACTTGCTCCGCTAGGCTCAATTGGCTAATGACTAGCCCTGTTATCACGGCACAGATGATAGTACTGATGCGCCGTGGATGGTTGAATTGTTTCATGAGATAACCGTAAAGGGCGTTATCTAGCCACTAAAAAAACTCGTCTAAGTTCCTGCATAGTGTCTAGTTCTAATTCCAGCTTCGTTTCATAGCTATCATCGCCTATTGGGTTGATGCTGACAACCTTGGCGCCGTATACAACACCTTCCACATGCGCACGCATGGTGTCGCTTGCAAGTACCATGTCTGCCACAGTGCTAGACGCATTAATATTCTGTCCATAGACCTGTGCCGTTAGATTTCTGTAGGCGTCTAGTTTAGACACCCGTATAGCCATCAGCCGACGTTGGGCTGGGCTTTTACTCTTTTGTGCACTGATGTTGGCATAGCCTGTGGAAATGATCACTTCCTTTTGGTAGATCGGCGTATTGACTTCAACCTCGGGCGTTTGGCTACCTGTCATGGACAAAGTGCAACCCCCTAAGGTAAAGGTCGCTAACGCTATAATTAGAAGGCGAAGTTTTTGGGTGGTATGAACGGTCATAGTTATTTCCTCTGGGTCTATAAAGATATTATCGACCCCATCATTGCAGACTTGAGGTGTTAATAAGAATTAATTATTAAAAGTAATCGAATGTTGGCACTGTTATTGCTCTTATTCAATCATAGTGATGTTTTAGTCAGTCCAGTGACATTTGACTTCTTATCGACACCATTGATTAAAAGTTAATAGATAAATATAAATAATCTATAAAAAACAAACGATTAGTTTCTTATTTTTACTTTAGGGTCCAAGTTATTATGAATTTTTCACAAGTTATAAGCGTGAAGGATGAAATCAACGTCAAACATTTGACGGGGTTATTGATCCCTATGTTGGTTCTGCTAATCATTTTAATGATGGTGGTTCCACTGCCTGCGTTCTTGTTAGATTTATTTTTTACCCTCAATATTGCCCTTGCCCTCGTCATTGTAATGATTTCTATTAATACCACACGGCCATTAGATTTTTCATCCTTTCCTTCGGTCCTATTATTTGCAACTTTGCTGCGTTTGGCATTAAACGTCGCATCGACCCGAATTGTTCTCGTTGAAGGTCACACGGGCACCGATGCAGCGGGTCAGGTTATTCAGTCATTTGGTGATTTCGTCATTGGTGGTGATTATGTGGTGGGTATCATCGTATTTTCTATTCTTATGATTATCAACTTTCTTGTAGTGACCAAGGGTGCCGGCCGTGTATCAGAAGTCAGTGCCCGCTTTACCTTGGATGCCATGCCTGGCAAACAGATGGCGATTGATGCTGATCTAAATGCAGGTGTACTGTCACAAGATGAAGCCCGCGAACGGCGGGCAGATGTGACGGCAGAGGCAGATTTTTATGGCTCCATGGATGGTGCTAGTAAATTTGTAAAAGGTGATGCAATCGCAGGTTTTTTGATCCTGCTCATTAACATTATTGGTGGCCTTGCCATTGGTATGAGTACCCATGGTTTGAGTTTTAATGAAGCCACAGAAACCTATGTTCTGTTGACCATTGGCGATGGTCTAGTGGCTCAGATTCCATCCTTATTGCTGGCGACTGCTACAGCAATCATTGTGACTCGGGTCACCTCAACCTCAGACATGTCGAGCGAAGTGGTGAACCAATTAGGCAGCCCTCAAGCGCTCATTGTCGTTACTGGCATTATGACCCTGTTGGGTGTGATTCCAGGCATGCCTCACTTCATATTTTTATTGTTAGCAGCAATTACTGGTGGTTTTGCCTACCTCGCTGTAAAACGTTCTCGACAGGATGATGAGCCGGAGGTGGTGGACCCAGTGCAGCAACAACAAGATCAAGAGTCAAAAGATCTGTCGTGGGAAGATATTCCGCAGCTAGATATGATTGGCTTAGAAGTGGGGTATGCATTAATTCCCTTAGTCGACAAAAGCCAAGGTGGCGCGTTAATGCAACGCATCAAAGGCGTGCGTAAAAAGCTTTCACACGAACTTGGATTTCTGGTGCAATCGGTGCACATTCGGGACAACCTAGACCTATCACCTAATCAATACCATATTAATATTAATGGTGTGACCCGTGGTCAGGGAGAGTTAATGATGGGCAAGGACCTCGCCATTAATCCTGGTGGAACCCACGGCAGTCTCGAGGGTATTCCAACACAAGATCCAGCTTTTGGACTGGATGCCTTGTGGATTGATACATCCCAAAGAGAGTATGCCCAGTCTATGGGCTATACAGTAGTGGACGGTGCGACAGCTCTTGCGACCCACCTGAATAAAGTTTTACATGATAATGCTCATGAATTATTGGGCCACGACGAAGCTCAGCAATTGATGGACCAACTGTCACAAGCGGCTCCTAAGTTGGTTGAAGCAGTCGTGCCTTCTCAATTGTCAGTGGGTGTCGTGGCTAAAGTATTACAAAACCTTTTAGCTGAAGGTGTGGCGGTAAGGGACATTCGCACAATCGTCGAAATTCTGGCAGAACAGGCTCATAGAAGTCAGGATCCTGACGTTTTGACAGCGGCAGTGCGTCCAGCGTTAGGCCGTATGATGATGCAGCAACTCACTCAAGTGGGGAGTGATCTATCCGTGATGACATTAGATGCCGGATTGGAACAACAATTGCATAACATATTACAGCAAAGCAAAGAACATGGCTTAGCCATAGAACCCAACTTAGCAGAACAGTTGTTAGGTAACCTGCAAGATACCAGCGAAAGACTCGCCGAACAGGGTATTCCTCCAGTGTTAGTGGTCTCTCCAGGCATCCGTCCTTGGTTAGCTAAAATGGTTAAAAACCGTATTCCAGGTTTAGTCATACTGGGCTACAACGAAATACCAGACGAACAAGGCATTCAAGTAGTGTCGACGATAGAACAACAGCCCCTAGTGGATGCGCAAGCACCAGTAGAGTAAAACTAAAAGCATTAAGGTTGATTGAAGATGAAAATGAAGCGCGTTTTAGCCAAAGACACACGTACAGCTCTTGCCATGATTAAGGAGACTCTAGGTGATGATGCCGTCATTTTGTCAAATACAAAAATTGCTGGCGAAGTTGAAATTGTAGCGGCCATCGACTTTGACGAAAAGCGCTTAACAGCGCAGCGCAGCGCAGCTTTTTCTGATCGCCTTAGTGCTAATTTAGACCGCATTAAGTCACAACGAAACCAAAACCCAAACCCAAAACCCAATCAAAGTTCAGCTTCACCAGTCAAGGTTGCAGTTGAATTAAATCGTTCACGAAGTGACAAAAATCCTACAACATTATCTAATCATCAGGCTCCAAACAATGACAATATGATACGCATGGAAAAGGAAATGGGTCTTTTGCGCTTGTTGGTAGAGCAACAAATGAGTCAGAGTCCAAATCAGAACCATACTTTTACCAATGCGGCTGGGCTCAAGGTTTTCCAGAGGTTGGAGCGCATGGGATTTGAAAAACGTATGCTTGATCCCATGTTATCTGAGCTACCCCAATGCGATGATGCTGATTTATTATGGACACATGCCCAACAATGGCTGCAGGATCACTTAACCACCAGTTCAGAAGGGGTAGTGCACGAGGCAGGAATTTATGCCCTTGTAGGCCCCACAGGTGTGGGCAAAACCACAGCCATCGGTAAATTAGGTGCGCAACTGGCCATGAAGCACGGCAAGCATAAGGTGGCTTTGATTTCCATGGACCAACAGCGTATTGGTGCGCGAGACCAATTGAGAGTTTTTGGAACCATGTTAGGCATCGAAGTACATCATGTCACAGGCTTTACTCAGTTAACCACAACCTTAAATCAACTCACCCACAAAGATTATATCTTGGTTGATACTTCAGGGGGTAACCCCTTTGATCCACACATCCAGAACCTAGTTGACGGTTTCTTAGGTGTGCCCCATCAAATCAATGTTTACCTAACACTGGCTGCTAATAGCCAGTCTCATGCATTGCGCTATCTAATGACTCATTACTTAGGTAAAGTTAAAGGCGTTGTAGCGACAAAATTAGATGAATGTTTACCTTTAGGTGGCCTACTTGGAGCTCTTATAGAGTCAAAGCAGCCGTTAGCAATGATTACTGACGGGCAGCGCATTCCCTTAGACCTAGGTTATCCTAGTGCACAGCAACTCGTTGCTCACGCAGTGGCAGCTGAACTAGCAGAAGAAGATGGTGCTATAGATGCTTTGGCTAAGCTACTGCACGCTACACCAGGTAAACCCTCGGGGCTGAGTGATAGAAGCCTATTAAACCCAAAACCTGTCGCCAGTGCTAAGTTTGGCAGCCTAAAAGACACCCCCCTTGCTGCCATGGGCCTAGCGTCCTACAGGAGCCATTAGTATGAGTTCAAACGGAATACAAGTCATTGCTGTAACGAGTGGCAAAGGAGGTGTAGGTAAAACCAACACCTCAATTAATATTGCTGCCAGTTTGGCCAAAGAGGGTCATCAAGTGATGTTGATGGATGCTGACTTAGGCTTGGCAAATATTGATGTGAACCTAGGTTTACAGTGTACATTTAATATGGCCCACGTCATGAGCGGGGAAAAGACCTTAAGTGACATCATACAAATAGGTCCGTTTGGCATACAAGTAGTGCCTGCAGCCTCAGGTATATACGAAATGGCCAGCTTACAAAATGAACAATTGCAGCATTTAATTCAAGCCTTTAGTGAATACAATGGCAAATTAGATTACCTCATTATTGATACTGCAGCAGGGATCTCGGACACTGTTTTAGCATTTTTAAATGCCGCCCATCAAGTCATTGTTATTGCATGTGATGAGCCCTCTTCAATTACTGATGCGTACGCATTGATTAAAGTTATGAATCAGCGTTATGGGGCCAGCCGCTTTCACTTTATTGCCAGTATGGTGAAGAATGAAAAAGAAGGTCGTGCTTTGTATAGTAAAATTGAGCGAGTTGTCGATCATTACTTGGGAGCTACCATGTTGTATTTGGGAAGTTCCCCTCGTGATGAACAACTGCGGCTCGCTAACAAACAACAAAAAGCTGTGGTGCAAGTGTCACCTATGGCTAATTCGTCTCGTGCATATGCACACATGGCGGCTGCAGTAGAACGCTGGCAGCCACCCACAGGTTTAAGTGGCCAAGTTGAATTCTTTGTTGAAAGACTATTGCAACATAAAGCGTAATTGGAAATAATTAATTGATGCATAATCTTTCTCTTTATCAATCCCATGCTCCTGGGTCTGCTACAGACCCTTTAGTTGAGCATATGCCGCTCGTTAAAAAAGTAGCGTTGCACTTGAGTGCGCGTTTGCCGGCCAGTGTCGATATTGATGATCTCATTCAAGTGGGTATGCTAGGATTATTAGAGGCGTTGAATAATTTTGATGCCACTAAAGGTGCCCAATTTACCACTTTTGCTAAGCTCAGAGTGCGTGGCGCGATGTTAGATGAAGTGCGACGCTTCAGTACGTTACCGCGTTCTGTCATGACCAGTATCCGAGAGATTAACCAAGCCACTGCTGCTCTTGAGCAAGAAATGGGGCGCCCAGTTAAAGACACGGAATTGTCGGACGCTATGGGTATGAGCCTAGAGGACTTACAGCATCAAAAAGGTCGCAATTATAATTACCAAACGGTGCAGATTGAGGATCAGCCTGACGGTGCAGAGCCTCCTTTATCTGCCTTAATTCCAACTAGAGACGCAGACCAAGCGGCTTTCCAAAAAGCCCTCGCTAAGGCTATCGGTGAATTACCAGAGCGCGAGCAACTAATTTTTGCGCTTTATTATGATGAAGAACTTAACTTAAAAGAAATCGCAGCTGTGCTAGAAGTATCCGAATCTCGCATCAGCCAGATTCAAAGTGGTTCAGTAAAGAAACTACGTCAAAAACTAGTCGACTGGATTTAGTTCGACTTTATTAACCAAACATTATTCCCTAAACTTTATTATCTAGACATTATGAGTCGACTTTGTCAGATAGACCCTATTAGTCGACCTCAACCAATCAGAGCCACTTCCCACAAGATGAGGCTAATTGATTAAGTTAAATATCTGCCAGCAAGCGTAAATACTTAAATAATTTCTTCGAAGCGGATTTTGCTTTCGCTTCTTGATTGAGGCTCTGGGCCTGCTTCGCTAAGTGCGTAATGTGTTGCCGATCAGCTTTGTCATGTAATTGTATGATTTCATTAATCGTATCAGGATTGTTGGCAATTAAGCCATCCCGCCAAGTCTCTATCTGATGAAAAACGCGACGGTGCTCATCAGACCCTGAGTCGTGCACTGCTAAGGCCTTGGCAATGGCTTCTGAATCTTCATCGCGCATCACCTTACCTATGTATTGCAAGTGTCTGCGTTTAGCTTCATTTTGAGTGATGCGACGAGATTCATCAATTGCTGTTTTGAGAGTATCACTCATGGGGATGCGGGCCAATTCAGACGGTTTAAGGTCAACTAATTTACCTCCTAAAACCTGCAGGGCTTCCATCGCACGCTTGATTTGGGTACGGCTAGGTTCCTCTTCAACAGGCAGGTTTTGTTGCAATGCTTCGAGTTCTGCTGCGGCTTTGCGAGCTTTGACTTTGCCCATATTAAATTCCTTGCGAGTAAAATAATGTGGCGAGGCCCAAGAAGGCACAAAATCCGACCACATCAGTGATGGTGGTTAAAATAACGCCTCCAGCTAAAGCAGGGTCTATGTTCATTGCTTTGAGGATGACAGGCAAAGAGGTGCCGCAAATAGCAGCCACAACTAAGTTAATAACCATTGCAATAGCAATGATAAATCCAATGGTGAAATCTGAAAACCACCAACTCGCAATACTGGCAACTACAGTAGCCCATAACAAGCCATTGAGAGCCCCCACGATGACTTCTCTATTGAGTAGGTATCCAATGTTGCTATGTTCAACGTGACCTAGGGCTTGGCCCCGGATCACCAAGGTTAGTGCCTGACTGCCAGCAATACCGCCCATGCTGGCAACAATAGGCATCAGAATCGCAAGTGCCACTACTTTTTCAATGGTGTCTTGAAATAGTCCAATCACCATAGAAGCAAGGAGGGCTGTTAATAAGTTAATGCCAAGCCACACGGCTCGGCGTTTTGCTGTCTTTAAAACAGGTGCAAAGGTATCTTCGTCCTCGTCTAAACCAGCCATTCGCATGAGGGAGTGGTCGGCCTCTTCTCTAATGACATCAACCACGTCATCGATGGTGATGCGGCCCACTAAGCGCCCTTCTTGGTTAATGACGGGTGCTGAAACCCAATCATTACGTTCAAATAAGTTAGCGACATCAGTTTCATCTAAATCAGCGGTTATGGCTTCGCGTTCTGTGTCCATAACATCGGATATGAGGGTGTTAGGGTCACTGACTAATAAGCGAGTGAGGGGCAATAAGCCGATGTAATTGTCTTTGCGTGTGACCACAAATAGGTTGTCAGTCATCTCAGGGATGGTGTCATGGCGCCTTAAATAACGCAACACAGCGTCGATGGTGAGGTCAGGTCGAATACTCACCACGTCAGTATTCATGAGGCCACCAGCAGTGTCCTCAGGGTAAGATAAAACCTGCTCAACTCGCTCTCGATCTTGTTGTCTCAAACTGTTAAGAACTTCTTGTAACACCTTTTTTGGTAGCTGTTGTAAGATATCGGCGAAGTCGTCAGTGTCTAAGTTTTCTGTGGCTTGCAGTAGTTCTTCCGTGTTCATTTGATTAACGAATTCAGCTTGAATTTCGTCACTTAAATGGTGTAACACTTCACCTTCCAATTCTGGATTGATCAAGTTCCACAGCACTTCTCGCTCTCTGGGAGGCGAAGACTCTAATAAATGAGCCGTATGGGCGGGTTTTAAAGTGTGGTTGAGCATATGGCGGGCTTGAATAAAAGCACCGCTATCGAGGGCATCATTGAGTTCTTGAAGGCGAGATTTCATTGGACTGCTTGCTTTATTCGCCTTCGTCAAAATAATTATTCACCAATTGAGAAACCTCGTCTGCGGCTTGTTGAGCCCCGTCCCCATCCACCTTGAGATCCAGAACAGTGCCTTGGGCTGCGGCTAAAAGCATGACTGACATGATGCTTTTAGCATCCACCATTTTGCCTGCGTTTCCAATTTCGATGCTACATCCATGCCGACTCGTCACACCGACAAGCTTAGCAGCGGCGCGAGCGTGCAATCCAAGTTTGTTAATAATTGTGACTTGTCTTTGAATCATGCAAAAAACCCTACAGACGCGGCCCTATAAATCGTTAGATAATTTTTCATAAGAAGGGTCGAAACTTATCAAGAATAGCCGCATAGTATACCCTTTTTGGGGTTTTTATGCGATAGCGATTTGGTACATCGCACGTGCGTCAGCGGCTTCTCGTAAATTCGAGCGAAATTCAGGCTTTCCAAAACTCGTGGCTAAGGTCGCCAAAATTTGAAGATGTTCATCGGTGGCTTGAAGGGGCACTAACAGCACAAATAGTAAGTCCACTGGTTGCTGGTCAATGGCGTCAAAATCAACGGCTGTGGCCAATCGCACGAGGGCTCCTGTGACTTGTGTGCAGTTTGCTAGACGGCAATGGGGGATGGCGATGCCATCACCAAAGCCAGTACTGCCCAATTTTTCTCGGTTGATCAAGGCATTAAACAGCTCTTTGCCATCTAAGGTGGCCATTTGGTCCCCCAGTAAGTGGCTAATAGATTCAAGGGTGCGTTTTTTGCTAGCCCACTTCAGATCAGCAAAAGTGCGCTCTAGTGTGAGGATGTCACTAATATTCATAGTTACTTATTAACCCTATGGGGTAGTTGATCTCAAGTGAGTCGTTTACGTTCGTTAGAGGGTGGGATGTTCATGCTTTCTCGATATTTGGCAATCGTTCTGCGTGCTACTTTAATCCCTTGTAATTCAAGCATGTCAGTTAGTTTACTATCACTCAAGGGTTTGCGCGTTAATTCCGCCGCAATTAATTTTTTGATGAGTGCGCGGATTGCTGTTGATGAACACTCCCCTCCATTCGCTGTAGCAACGTGGCTAGAGAAAAAGTATTTTAGCTCAAATATACCCCTAGGGGTGTGCATATATTTTTGCGTGGTGACTCGAGAGATGGTTGATTCATGCATTTCCACATGTTCAGCAACTTCTGCAAGTACAAGGGGCTTCATGGCCTCTGCGCCATGCTCCAAAAAGCCTTGCTGTATTTCACAGATGCGCCCAGCAACCTTGAGTAATGTCTCATTTCGACTTTCAAGACTCTTTAAGAACCAACGTGCTTCTTGTAAGTGACTTTTGATATAGTTTTTATCACTCGTGTTGGCGCTGCCACCAAAATTTACATATTGTTGATTAATTCTGATTTTGGGCGCCGACTCTGGGTTCAGTTCAACACGCCACACGTTATTCACCTTACGCACCATAACGTCTGGAATAACATACTCGGCTTGGCTTGAGGCAATACTGACCCCTGGCTCTGGCTGTAATTTGGTGATCAGTTCAAAAATATGTTGCAGCTCATTTTCCTTATACCCTGAACGCCTTCTGAGTGCATTGTAATCGTGGCTACCCAGTAAATCTAAATGCTTGTCTACTATGGCTATCGCACCCTGTCGCCAAGGTGTTTCAGACGGTAAGTATTTTAACTGGATGAGTAGACATTCCCTTAAGTCCTGGGCCGCAACGCCGATGGGGTCAAACTGTTGAATTAAGGTGAGTACCGCTTGTGTCTCATCTTCTTCAATGAGCCCTTGGTCTTGTTGCACTAGATTACCGTTGATGCCTTCTGTAATTTCAGTTAGCGTTTGGCTCAAGTAACCACGTGCATCGACAGCATCTATAATGCTGGCCCCAATGAATTGGTCAAGGTCACTCAAACGGCTAACATTGAGTTGCCATGCTAGATGTTCTTGTAAACTCAGTTCTTGGGTATTGTTAGCGTCAAAATCAAAGTCGTCTGCAGGCCCAGTTGCAGGAGTAGTGGAGCTTTGATACACGTCATCCCAAGAACTGTCAGTGGCAAGCTCAACTGGGATTTCTTCATTCCAGTCACTCTCTGATTGGTGCGCGTCAACAGGATGCTCTACCGCTAGATCATCAAGCTGGGCATCGCTATTGTCTTTTTCTGCAGTTCCAATTTCATTTGGATCGAGTTCTTCTTCAAGTTCAAGCAGAGGGTTAGAGTCCAAGGCTTGTTGTATTTCTTGCTGAAGGTCTAAGGTCGAAAGCTGAAGTAAACGAATCGCCTGCTGCAACTGTGGCGTCATAGCCAGTTGCTGATTCATTTTGAGTTGTAAAGATGCTTTCATAGTTAAGTTAACTTATTGGTTCTTCTGTTGTTTTACTTGATCACAAAGTGAAGCCGTCACCTAAGTATACCTCTTTTACCTGCTGATTCGCTAAGATATCATCACTTGTGCCTTGGGCTAAGATATAACCTTCACTGACGATATAAGCGAGATCACAAATATCCAATGTTTCACGTACATTGTGGTCGGTGATGAGCACCCCAATACCTTTGTCGCGCAATTGTTGAATGATGTATTTAATGTCCTTTACGGAAATAGGATCCACTCCAGCAAAGGGTTCATCGAGCAAAATAAACTTTGGTGCACTTGCTAAAGCACGAGCAATCTCTACTCGGCGACGCTCTCCCCCTGATAAACTCATGCCTAAACTGTCTCGAATATGGCCAAGACTAAACTCTAAAAGTAGACTTTCTAATGTGTCTAATTGCTGGCTTTTTGTGAGTTGTTTTTGAGTTTGTAGAATGGCTAATATATTTTGCGAAACTGTCAATTTACGAAACACAGAGGCTTCTTGAGGGAGGTAACCGATGCCTTTACGGGCTCTTCCATGCATTGGTTGATGGGAAATATCCTCTTCATTAATAATGATCTGCCCACGGTCGGCATGCACTAAACCCACGATCATATAAAAACAGGTTGTTTTCCCTGCGCCATTAGGACCCAGTAGGCCTACCACTTGGCCAGCTTCAACGCGAATGCTGACATCTTTTACGATGGCTCGCTTACTGTAGGATTTAGCCAGATTTTTGGCTTCTAAGGTTGCCGCAGTGTTAATCTTATTGAGCATAGCATTCGCATCGTACAATATTGGTAGAGGGTTAATTGGAGTTAGGTAAGAAAATCATTTTGACTCGTTTGTCTTCACCACCGGTGGCCTTAACGTTATCCTTTGGAACGTCAAAAAGAATTTTATTGCCACTAAATTGGTTTCCTCGTTGGATCAGCTTCGCTTTACCAATTAAGGTCAAAAATTCATTTTCAACCTGATAATCTATGCTTTTTCCCCAAGCTTCCATGAGTTCGTCTTTGCCAGTCTCGGTGGGCTCAGATTGCTGGCGCATGTAGGCTAAACCTTCGTAAGGCCCTTCTTTAGCCAGCATGGTTTGAATGCCATTATCATTAAAGGTCAGGGTGATTGTGGAAGCTTCAATTTTCATAGTGCCTTGAGTGATGATGACGTTGCCTGAATAAATAGAAAACCCTTCTCCTTCATTCAACTCGGCACTATCAGCAGTGATCTCTAAGGGCTGCTTGCGGTCGCTATCAAGGGCCCAGGTCAAAGGGCTGGATAAGAGGGCTAAACAAGCCATGCAACACATGATCAAGCCATGCCAATAGGGCAATGGCTTAACCCTAAGGGACTGTTGGATAGACAGAAACATATTTAATTCCTCGGTGTGGAGTGAGTACCCTTGACTTTATTCAAGAGCAGTAAACGTTGGGTATCGAGTGTGAGGCGCATTCCTGTGCCCGTCAAGTCGCTATATTTGGATGTTAGACTGGCCCGTTGGTCAGATTCAGCATAATTTTGTTGGGGAAATAACCTAAGGCTTTGGCTGGTGAGGCTAAGTGGACGGTTAATGTCGGGGCCGTTAGTGACTAAGGCGTTACCTGTTAGGTTCACTTGGGCTCCTGAATCGAGTATCAGTCCCTCGTCTGCTTTGCCAAACCATGCTGAGTCCCCATCCGCTAAATAGATATTAAACCTGGGCTGCAACATGTCAGTGGTGCCAAACTCTTGAATGTGAGTAAACCGTTGCGCGGTTATTTTAGAGGATAAACTTCCCATTTCGTCATATTGGCTAATAGTGGCATTCGTCATGTAATAGTCTGGAATCCACTGGGCATCTTGTTCGCTTGTTTGTTGCAATGCTTTCTGCCACCACCATAATACGAGCAGCCCAACCAATCCTAAAGTCACCAAGTTGATATACAACCAGCGGCTGCGCAATAGCGTTATCATTTTGAGGCTGCAGTGAGCGGGGTGTTAAGGTAAGGTGCTAAGGCAGCATCCCAAGTGCCTTGAGCCTGCATAATTAAATCACATACCTCTCGCACGGCACCTTGGCCGCCATTGCGGCGGGTCACATATTGGCTGTACTGCATCATAGTGCTGGCAGCATTAGGCAGGGTAATACCTAAGCCGACCTTGATGATGGCAGCAAGGTCTGGCAAGTCATCGCCCATATACGCCATGTTAGCCCAGTCTAATTGTAAGTGTTGAGTGAGCTCATGCAGCGCAGTGAGCTTGTCTTCTCGCCCTTGCAACACTAATTCGATGCCCAACTGTTGAGCTCTTTGGCTCACAATACTGGAACTTCTGCCTGTGATAATAGCCACCTTGACACCGCTGGCTTGGAGCATTTTAATGCCTTGGCCATCCAAACTGTTAAAGGCTTTAATTTCTTCACCTTGGTTACTAAAATAAAGCTGGCCATCGCTTAGTACACCATCTACATCTAATGCGAGTAGACGCACAGAATGGGCGTGTCTGGTAAGCTGAGCCGCAGTGAGTTCTTGTGAAGGCATGTTATATGACTCCCGCTTTTAACAGGTCGTGCATGTTAATTGCGCCCACAGGGTGATTGTTTTTATCACATACAATAAGGGCATTAATTTGGTGTTGTTGCATGATTTGCAGGGCTTGAGCAGCCAGCATACCAGCTTGGGCTTGAATAGGATTATGAGTCATAAGCTCGCTAATGTGGCATTCACGCAGATCTTGGCTATGATCTAAGCTGCGCCGTAAGTCACCATCTGTGTAGATGCCTGTAAGTTGGCCTTGGGGACTCACGACCGCAGTCATGCCCATACTCTTTTGGGTCATTTCCATGAGGGCATCGGCAAAGCGAGTGTTTTGTGACACTGACGGTAAGTCATCGCCAGTGTGCATGATATCACTCACTTTAAGTAATAACTTTCGACCCAGTGCTCCACCTGGGTGAGAAAAGGCAAAATCTTTGGCACTAAAACCTTTAGCTTCTAACAAAGCAATGGCAATGGCATCTCCCATAACCAAGCAGGCTGTGGTGCTTGAGGTAGGGGCAAGATTTAAGGGGCAAGCTTCGGTACTCACTTTGACATTAAGATGCACATCGGCTGCTTTAGCGATGGTAGAGTCTACAGCGCCTGTCATTGTAATTAGCGGCGTACCGAGGCGCTTTAGCATAGGTAATAGGGTCACAATTTCTCTTGTGGTGCCAGAGTAAGACAAAGCAATGACCACATCTTGGGCAGTGATCATCCCCATGTCACCGTGACTGGCCTCACCCGCATGAACGAAAAAAGCAGGTGTGCCGGTACTGGCTAAAGTGGCTGCAATTTTGTTAGCAATGTGGCCTGATTTACCCATGCCTACTAAAACTATGCGGGCTGAACAATCCATTAATAACTGGCAGGCCTGCTCGAAGGCCCCATCAATGCGAGTGGCTAATTCAGCAACGGCTGCCTGCTCTAGGCTAATAGTGCGTAAAGCAGATTCGGCAAATAGTGCGGTCTGAGTTGGGTTGGCCCCCTCAGCGTTTTTTTGGCTCACAACATCTCCTAAGTCATGTGCGTGAATTATCTAGCGATAGTATAAAGTAAAAACATATACATAACATAGATCAACAGCAGTAAGCCGCCCATAGGCCTAGAAATATGACCCCCGCGACGGGCTTGAAATCCTAGGGTAAGGATAAAGAGCGTTAACATTAACATGAGCCCATAGTCCCGCCATAGTGCATCGGCTTCTATAACCACAGGGCTGATGAGGGCGGGTATCGCCATGACACCCAATAAGTTAAAAATATTAGAGCCGATGACATTGCCCAAAGCAATACCGTGTTGGCCTTTGCGAGCACTCATTATGGAAGCCGCAAGTTCTGGCAAGCTAGTGCCAATGGCAATAATAGTGAGGCCAATAATCATCTTACTCACACCTAATGATGTGGCAATATACACGGCGCCACCGACTAATATTCTTGACCCCAGTGCTAATAGAACTAAGCCCACTAACAACCAAACAATCCCTACCTTTAAGCTCATTTTGGCTAAAGGTTCTTTTTTGTCTTGTGAAGTTTCTTGAGAGTAATCTTGTTGAAAGCGTTTAAATAAATACAAACACACAACCAAACCAAGCAATAATAACCCACTGTCGATTGCGTCAAGATAGTAATCTAATAATACGATGCCAGCACCCATCGTGGCGAGGGTTAGTATGGGCAACTCAACCCGCACCAAGTTGCCCTTTATTGGTAATGGCGAAACAAGTGCAGTGGCTCCTAAAACTAAGGCTAAATTGGCTATATTGGAGCCGATGGCATTGCCAATAGCGAGTCCTGGGGCATCATCTAAGGCGGCCATCGCAGAGACTAGTATTTCAGGCGCGGAGGTGCCAAAAGCCACAATAGTTAAGCCAATTAACATGGGAGACATGCCGAGGTGACTGGCTGTTACCGAAGCGCCATCAACAAAGCGATCGGCACTCCAAATAAGTAGGATTAAACCGATCAAAACGGCGGCAATGGCGATAAGCATAGTTAAGTCTATTAATTGAAGTGGCGGTGGATAGGTAACTACAGGATCTCAACAGGATTAGTTCCAGTAGCGAGGCGCAATAAAAGCAAGACTCGACTGAATTTGCAAGTTTCTTTGCAGTTAAGCGAGTCAATGCTAAACTTATAGTCTTAAAAGTTAAGGCCATTATCGGAACTTCATCAATGCACACAGACGGCATAATTAATCTGCAAAATGTCAGCTTCTATCGCGGCGGTCGGGCTATATTTGAAGACCTAAATTGTGCCATAGCTGCAGGAAAAATCACGGCTATCATGGGCCCAAGTGGGACTGGAAAAACAACCCTGTTACGTCTTATTAGTGGCCAATTACAGCCGCATAAGGGACAGGTTTTTTTGTTTGATCAAGATATGGCTAAGATCAAACAAAAACAGCTTAACCAACTGCGCAAGCGCATGGGGGTGTTATTTCAAAGTGGTGCTTTGTTTACTGATCTCTCTGTTTTTGAAAATGTGGCCTTTCCCTTGAGAGAACACATGAACTTGTCAGCTGATGATTTGTATAATCGAGTGCTAACTCAATTGGAAGCCGTGGGTTTGCGTGGGGTGAAAGATTTCATGCCTTCACAGCTTTCAGGTGGCATGGCGCGGCGTGTTGCCTTAGCTCGGGCAGTCGCCATGGGGCCGGAGGTGATCCTTTATGATGAACCCTTTGCAGGCCAAGATCCTATTGCCATGGCAGTCCTACAAAGATTGATCAAAAGTTTGAATGATCAGTTGCAACTAACCAGTGTATTGGTGTCTCATGATGTTGCTGAAGCTTTTGCGATAGCAGATCATGTGATTTTATTAGGGGAGGGACGGGTGTTAGCCCAAGATCACCCTGACGCTTTAAAGACCAGCACTGACCCAGCAGTAAAGCAATTCATTCACGGAGAAGCAGATGGTGTTATTCCATTTCACTATCCTGCTCCCGCCTTGCAGGATGAGCTACGAGGGCCATCATAATGCTTCGTTTTGTGGTTGATTGTATTGCTAACTTAGGTGCGGTTTTATTACATAAGTTAGTGCAAATGGGCCAAGCTTTATTAATGTTGTTGCAAGCCACTACGGTGCAACCCAAGGCATCCAGTCTCACTAGGTTAATCCAGCAACTTTATGTAGTGGGCGTACAGTCGCTAATTATCATACTGGTTTCTGCGTTATTTATCGGCATGGTGCTGGGACTGCAAGGCTTTACCTTGCTATCAGCCTATGGGTCAGAACAGGCTGTGGGTCAAATGGTGGCTCTAACACTCGTGAGAGAACTGGCGCCAGTCGTGGCGGCTTTATTATTTGCTGGTCGAGCGGGTTCTGCGTTAACCGCAGAGATTGGCCTAATGAAAGCCACAGAGCAGTTAGCCAGTTTGGAAATGTTTGGCATCGACCCATTGCATCGCATTGTAGCACCAAGATTTTGGGCAGGTATTATATCCTTACCTTTACTGGTGGCTATTTTTAGCTTGGTAGGTATTTATGGTGGACACCTTGTCGCGGTGGAATGGCTGGGGGTCTACAGTGGCTCTTATTGGGGCAATATGCAGCAGGCTGTTGATTTTAATGAAGATGTTCTCAACGGCATGCTCAAAGCTTTAGTCTTCGCATTTTTAATTAGCTGGATTGCGTTATATCAAGGGTATTCATGTCTTCCAACGTCCCAAGGTATCAGTGCTGCGACCACTCGGACTGTGGTGTATAGCTCTTTGGCGATTTTAGGTTTTGATTTTATTTTAACAGCGCTAATGTTTGGAGGCGCAGTATGAACAAGAGATGGTTAGAACTAAGTGTGGGCGCAATGATGGTGGCTGGTATAGCTGCCCTTGTGGCTTTGGCGTTGCAGGTTAGTGGTGGCAGTATGCGTAATGTTGGTCATTACCCTGTGAGTGCTTTGTTTGAAAATGCTGCGGGTCTTGGCCCAAAAGCCAAGGTAACTATGGCTGGGGTGACGATAGGCGAAGTGGTTGCTGTGGGTATAGACCCCGATACATTAATGGCTGAGGTGCGCATGCAAATTTATGGGCAGATCAATTATTTATCCATTGATTCCAGTGCGAGCATTTTAACGGCGGGTTTATTAGGTGAAAAATATGTCGGTATTACTGCGGGAGCAGAAGACGATCTGCTAGGGGCTGGAGATGTGATTGAAGATACCCAGTCGGCACTCATTTTAGAAGAGCTTATTGGCCAGTTTTTGATTAACCTCGGTGATAAATAATAAGGAATAAAGAGCATGATGACGTTAAACATTAAGAGCACACGATTCACGTTAACTGTAGTGCTACTTTTATGCGCCCTAATGGCCAAGGCAGACGAATGGCAAGAAGCCAGTCAAGTGGTTGGGAAAAGTACACAAGCTATGCTTAGCTTACTGGAACAGGGTCGTCTAGATGCGCTTCGCGATAGCGAAACTGCAGGGGAAACTGTGCCTTTAGATGTGCCAAAAATGCTTTTAGGTATGGAAGTCATCATGGACACAGTCATTGATTTTGAAAGCCTTGCCAAAGGGGTGATGGCTAAATTCTACCGACGGGCATCGCCTCTACAAATCGATGAATTTCAGGCCGTGTTTAAGCGTTCACTGTTAAACACTTATTCGGGTGCGGTCATGTCTTTGGAAATAGATAATTTTGAGATTCAACCAAACCCCACGCTGAGTAAAAAGCCTGGCCGGCAAAAAGTTTGGGTCAAGGTGCTAGCCAATGGCGCTGCCTACGATATTAATTATGCCATGAAAAAACGTCAGCAAGGCTGGCGTGTCACCAATGTCACTATTGATGGTATTAATTTGGGTTTAGCTTTTAGGAAGCAATTTTCCAGTGCTATGGCCCAAAGGAAAGGCAATATGGATGATGTCATTGCATTTTGGAATGACCCATCCTGAGACGATTGATTACTAAACTTTGGTGGCGATAGTGGCGAGTATTTTGCTATCATGAGCGCCAAATTAGCCCTTGGAGAATATTTTGGACGCGCAACAAGTTAAACAAATTATTGAGCAGCAACTTGCTGGGACCCAAGTCATTCCTAGTGGCGAAGGTTGTAGCTTTGAGGTTACTGTGGTCGGCGACTTGTTTGGCGGTTTGTCTCCAGTGAAGAAACAGCAACTGGTCTATGGTTGCTTAACGGATCAAATTGCGGATGGTTCCATCCACGCTTTAGGCATAAAAACCTATACTCAAGATCAATGGCAGCGCTTAAACGCTTGACCTGGGCATTGCGCAAGTTATTTTAGAATTAAGAACTACTCACATTCGGCGAGCAATATTATGGATAAGTTAAGTATTACCGGTGGTAAACGCCTCGATGGAGAAATTCGGATTGCGGGTGCAAAAAACGCTGCACTACCCATACTAGCGGCAACCCTGCTGGCTCAAGAACCGGTCACTATTCGTAACCTGCCTCACTTACATGACGTCACTACCATGATCGAATTATTAGGTCGGATGGGGGTCTCTCTGCTGCTAGGAGATAAACTGAGTATAGAGATTGATGCAACCACGCTAGACCACTGCATAGCCCCCTATGACTTAGTTAAAACCATGCGTGCTTCTATTCTTGTATTAGGCCCCTTGGTGGCGCGCTTTGGCGAAGCAGAAGTATCACTGCCTGGTGGTTGTGCCATTGGTAGTCGACCTGTAGATTTACATATTCGTGGTTTAGAAGCTATGGGTGCAACCATAACGGTTGAAGAAGGTTATATTCGTGCCAAGGCAGACCGCCTGCACGGGGCCCATATATTTTTCGATACGGTTACGGTAACAGGTACTGAAAATATCCTCATGGCAGCTACTTTGGCAGATGGTGAAACCGTCTTAGACAATGCTGCGCGTGAACCTGAAGTCGTTGATTTAGCAGAATGTTTGATTGCCATGGGTGCAAAAATTACTGGCCATGGCACAGGTACTATCCGTATCCAAGGAGTTGAAAAACTTCACGGTTGTCATTACGACGTCTTACCAGACAGGATAGAGACAGGCACTTATTTAGTCGCCGCTGCAGTGACTGGTGGACGTATTAAAGTCAAAGACACTCGCCCTGACATCATGGAAGCAGTGCTTGCTAAATTGGAAGAAGCGGGAGCAGAAATTATCATTGGCGAAGACTGGATTAGCTTGGATATGTATGGCAAACGACCGACAGCGGTCAATTTAAAAACTGCACCATACCCCGCTTTTCCCACAGATATGCAAGCTCAGTTCTCGGCCCTTAACGCCATAGCAATCGGCAGTGGACGGATTACTGAAACTATTTTTGAAAATCGCTTTATGCACATCGACGAAATGGCTCGCATGGGCGCACAAGTGGTCGTCGAAGGCAACACTGTAATCCAACAAGGTATTGAAAGGCTGAAGGCAGCGCCGGTCATGGCGACAGACCTCCGAGCTTCTGCAAGTCTTGTGATTGCGGCCCTAGTGGCAGATGGCGAAACTATTATTGACCGAATTTATCATATTGATCGTGGCTATGATTGCATTGAAGAAAAAATGGGCGCTTTAGGCGCTATTATCAAGCGCGTTGCCTAAGTGGAAAATATCACCATGCCCAACAGTCTGACCATTGCATTGTCTAAAGGTCGCATCTTAAAGGAAACGTTGCCGCTTTTTGCCAGTGCTGGCATCGAACCTTTGGAAGATGTATACACCAGTCGTAAATTAGTCTTTGAAACCACTCAGCCCGGAGTCAGGTTTCTAGTCATTCGTGCGACAGATGTCCCTACCTATGTGTCCTACGGCGCTGCAGACATGGGTGTAGCAGGCAAGGATGTATTATTAGAACATGGGGGCAATGGCTTGTATGAGCCGTTAGACCTCCAAATTTCCAAGTGTCGACTTATGACTTGCGCCCCTATTGGCGCTGCACCGGCTGGCAGACGTCTCAGAGTTGCCTCCAAGTTTGTCAACATAACTAAGGCTTATTTTGCTGAGCAAGGGCAACAAGTGGACATTATCAAGCTCTATGGGGCCATGGAGCTAGCGCCTCTTTTAGGCTTGGCAGACCAAATTGTAGATATTGTTGACACGGGCAATACCCTCAAGGCTAATGGCTTAGAGCCATTGGAAGAAATTGCCGTCATTAGCAGTAGGCTAGTGGTCAGCCAAGCATCTATGAAGCTCAAACATGGCCACATAGGCCCCCTTATTGAACAGTTATCTGCGGCGGTTAGCGCCCTCCAGGGACATTAAAATGCAATGGCTTAAAGTCAACCGGCTCGATACCCAACAAGCCAATTTTGAGGCTCAGTTGAGTCAATTATTGGGTTGGGAAAGTGTTTCTGATCAACGTGTGCAAAAAACTGTAGCGGACATTATAGAACGTGTAAAATTGCAAGGTGACACGGCCCTGTTGCAATTGACCAATCAGTTAGACCGCACACCATTTAAAACGGCGTCCGAACTTGAAATCCCCCAGCAAAAGCTTGACCAAGCGTTGGCAGAAATTAGTCATCAAGAACGAGAGGCATTGCAAACTGCAGCCGCTCGAATCCGCGCTTACCACCAACACCAAAGACAAGATTCATGGAGCTATGTTGAAGCTGACGGCACTTCCCTTGGTCAGCAAATAACAGCGATGGATCGGGTGGGAATTTATGTCCCTGGTGGGAAGGCAAGTTATCCTTCATCGGTTTTAATGAACGCTATTCCTGCCAAGGTTGCTGGAGTGAAGGAAATCATCATGACGGTGCCTTTGCCTAATGGCAAAGTCAATCCGTTAGTCCTGGCTGCAGCAGCCATCGCTGGAGTAGATCGTGTTTTTGCTATTGGCGGGGCCCAAGCCATAGCAGCCCTCGCTTATGGTACCCCAATGGTGCCAAAAGTAGACAAAATTGTGGGTCCAGGAAATATTTATGTAGCCACGGCCAAGCGCGCCGTGTTTGGTGCCTGTGGCATTGACATGATAGCAGGGCCGTCAGAAATTTTAATTATTTGTGATGGCCATACTAACCCAGACTGGGTCGCTATGGACTTGTTCTCTCAAGCTGAACACGATGAGCAAGCTCAATCTATTTTGTTGTGCCCAGACAAAGACTATTTGGATCAGGTGGAAGCCAGCTTTAAAGCCCTGCTGCCAACCCTGGAACGCAGCAGTATTATCAAGACGTCAATTGAAAATCGTGGGGCTCTTATTCAGGTTGCCAATATGCAAGAAGCGATCGACATTTCCAATCGCATTGCTCCCGAACACCTGGAATTATCAGTCGCAGATCCTGAAGCTATGTTGCCTGAAATCCGTCATGCTGGGGCTATCTTCATGGGCCGTCATACAGCGGAGTCCTTGGGTGATTATTGTGCTGGGCCGAACCACGTGCTACCCACTTCAGGTACGGCTCGTTTCTCATCTCCCTTAGGTGTTTATGACTTCCAAAAACGCTCGTCGTTGATCATGTTTTCAGAGCAAGGGGCGAGTGATATGGGGAAAGTAGCCTCAGTATTGGCACGTGGTGAAAGCTTAACAGCCCATGCCAGATCTGCTGAATACCGCATCCTTGATTAAGCTTTATGATGGCGTTTTTTGGTGCTAATTTAGCGTTTGGTGGCCACAAGGGTCGCTCTCAACGGTGCAGGGTGCCCTTCTATTGAGCGGTTGGTGTCGTTTGGATCAAGAAAATCAGCAAGGGAGTGAAACGTCATCCACTCTGTGGCTCTTTGCTCTGCAGTGGTGGTTTGACTAACATCGACTGTGCGTATATTTTCTAAACCGATCTTACGCAGCATGTTCTCTAATGCCTCAGTGCTGGGCAAAAACCACACGTTGGCCATTTTTGCATAACGCTCTGGAGGCACAAGGATGGTATTGATGTCCCCTGGCACGACTAAAGTTTCCAGTACCAATTCTCCACCTGGGCGCAAATAAGACATGAGTTCTTGAATATGGTCGATGGGTGAGCGTCGGTGGTAAAGTACTCCCAAACAAAATACCGTATCAAAACAGCCAAAAGCAGGTAAGTGCTCACTGCGCAGTGGCAATATATAAGCCCCATTGGCAGGCAGTAATCGTTGCGCGACATGGAATTGATAAAGGAAGACGCGGGTGGGATCAATGCCCAAAGCAAGACTCGCGCCAGCACCCAACATGCGGAATAAAAAGTAGCCATTACCAGTGCCTATATCGAGCACTTGCCGGCCCTCTAGAGGGCTAATGTGGGGTTCAATGCGCTGCCACTTCCAATCTGAATGCCATTCTGTTTCTATTTCAACGCCTAACAAATTCCACGGACCTTTGCGCCAGGGCATGAAAGCTTTAAGGTGTTGCTTGTATTCCAGCAAGTCCAACGCTAGATGTTCAGGTTTAACAATACAAACACTGTCATCTGTGAAGCTATATTTGGCACACTCTATTTGCGGCATGGACTCAAGGGCGCGATCCCATTCTAAGGAACGGCCGTGGTTTTTGAATTCGTAATGCTGCTGTAAAACATGTCTTAGTTGTGGATGAAACTGCTCTAGGTTGGAGTTTTTTGTGAATTCAAAAAAAACCTCTAAATTTATACCCATGTTGGTCTCGCAGGTCACGTTTTAGTGAGATAATTCAAGCACACGATCCGGCCTTACTTGAAAGCGAGTAAGGCACAAAAGTTAAAACATTGCATGCAGGTCTCAACTCGGCTAAAGCCCGCGTCAAGTAGGCGTTGTCGGTGTTGTTCTAACGTATTGGGCACCAAAACATTTTCTAGGGCAGCCCGCTTCTGAGCGATTTCAAGATCACTATAGCCTTGGTAACGCTTAAAGTCGTGGTATAAGTCCACTTGTAATTCCTGTTGTTGTGGGTCATCAAAATAGACCTTTTCAGCCAGTAGTAAAACGCCATCTGAGCGCATGCCATCAGCAATATTTTTAAGAATACTCGGTCTTTCGATATCGGCTATAAACTGTAGTGTAAAGTTAAGGATAACTATGGATGCATTTTCTATGACCGTATCTTGTAAATTTTGTTGGCAAATTTCATAGCTGGCTTGACTGTGATCTCGAGCCATATTATGTCGACACCGATTGACCATAGCAGGTGAGTTATCTACCCCAACGATGTGAGCATCGGCGGGTAGGTTTTGGCGTAAACGCAAGGTCATAGTGCCAAGAGAGCAGCCCAAGTCATAACATTGACTATGGGGTTGGCCATATCGGGCCGCAAGTAAACCGATAACATCTAATAAGAAATTATAACCTGGCACTGACCGCTGAATCATATTCTCGAATACGTCAGCGACCTGAGCATTAAACTCAAATGGTACTGGCCTTGCAAGGGGTTGTGCAAAGATCATGTCTTGCTCAGGTGGTGGGGTAGAATGAGTCATAATAAGTCACTTACTGAGCAGATGGGCGGGTACCAAGGATAGCCGTGATAGTGGCATGTTTATTTTCACGTCGATAAGTGACTTTGAGCTTGCTGCCGGGCTTTAGTTGTGTCACGTAGTTTAAAGAATCATTCCAATCTTCAATAAGATTATCATCAAAATGGGTAATTAAATCGCCAGGTTGCAAGCCTGCTAAATGGGCAGGGCTATTGGCATAAACGCCCGACAACATGATGCCAGTGTCTTGGTCCAAAGCAAACACATTTTGACTATATTGACGTTTAAATACGCTGAAATCGATACCTAACCAGCCTCGGACAACTTGCCCTTGAGTGACAATACTACGTAAGACTTCAGCAGCAATATCAATAGGTATAGCCAAACCGATGCCTTGACTCCTTGAGCTTGTGGATGAGTTATAGAAGTGCGCAGTATTGATGCCTACCAGCTCTCCTTGTGCGTTAATCAAGGCGCCACCTGAATTACCTGAGTTAATAGCCGCATCGGTTTGAATGAAACTTTCGAAGGTATTGAGGCCTAATCGATTGCGTTCTTTACCACTGATAATGCCCATTGACACGGATTGGCCGAGACCGTGGGGGTTGCCAATGGCAAATACTAGATCGCCGACACGCGAATCTAAATCAGCAGGCACCTTGGCTGGGGTTAAGTTAACAAGTTCAATCTTGATGACGGCCAAGTCAGTGGCCGGGTCAGTGCCAACTAAAGTGGCGGCTGCAGATCGACCATCAGCTAAACCCACTAAAATTCGCTTCGAGTTTTCAATGACGTGATTGTTAGTAATAATGTGCCCTTCAGCACTGGCGATGACCCCTGAACCCAAATGCACCTCGTTAGTGTCGGCATCAATTAATTGGCCCTCTAATAAGTTGGCATAGTGAGGATCTTTTAATAAGGCAATACTGGTCGCGGGCATTGAAATCTGGCTATATATGCGTACCACCGAGGCCATGCTGTGTTCAAGTACATCGGCATAGCTAGGTTCTAACGTTTTTTGGGTACCGAACCCAGTGGCGGACCACAAAGGGATACCTGTGGTTTTTGTAAACCACTGGGGGGCGATGAACATGAGAGCGATGGCCAGAAGCACGCCCGCGAGGGCGAAGGGTAACAAATATTTGATAAACGAACGGGTCATATCATTATCGAATCGCTAATGGCTTAATAAAGATTATTAATGAGTGTCTGTCATGGGCCTACCTAGTTTAAACTTTGGTGCAGTTAAAGGCAAAAAACACTTGAGCTGTTTGTGTATAAAGTTGAAGTGATCATAGAAGCCAGTGGTGTGTGGCTGGGGCTATAATAAGTGATGCTTTGTTTAAGCACCTTATGTCTTATGGCTCAAACTAGTGGTTCTAAGCGCATGGGCTCAAGTTTGAGTGGGTAGGTGTGGCTATATTTTCAAAACCTTCAAAACCTTTATCAAACCTCCAAAGCCTAAAATATCCACCTAAAAGTCTTTCTAGCCTCTATGGCATTGCACTTAAGTACTCAAGTTTTAGCCGTGGGGGTCACAGGAATATCATAGGCTGATGGGGCCGTCGCTTCTTGCTTAGGTTTGAGGCCATAGCGCTCGTCTAAAGTACCATGTTCTTTAGTACTGCTGCTCGGTGCATAGTCCATGGGAGGGCGGATAGTCGGTGCAGGCTCAGCCTGGTGTTCTATAGCGCTCTCTTTTGGCCCTGCAATGGTTTCTAGGCTGCTCACAGTGTCTGGGTCATCACATAAGCTTTGGGCCCCTTTGGCCAACTGCTCATGCACATTGCGATAGCTATCAGTAAGTTGGTTGACGGCGGCAGCCGTGTCTGCAAAATGCAGATTAACCTGCTCTTTGTATTCGGCCATTTCTGTATGGGCCGTTTGCAGTTCCTTGCTAAGTTGGTTTTGACGTTTGAGGTCGCTATTATTAGTGCGCCCGAATAAAAATCCAATGCCAAAGCCAAGCAGGGTGATGACTAACCAAAAAAACCAATCGTTGCTGAGTAAATCCACCCGCAGCTCCTTTCAATAAAATGACTTGCAGGATAGTATTGTAATGGAATTCGTCCATTAGTACATCTCAGATATTACCTAACGCATTCATTTATTAACCCTATTTACTATTTTGACTGATATATGGCCTCACCTATCGAGCAGTATCGTAACGACCAGCAACAATTACACTTTTCTGCAGACATTGCGCAGGCCAATGCTATTGAGGATTTACAGAGACTTTATCTTGAATTATGTGCACTTGATGATGTTCAAAACCAACCTAGATCGTTATCACAGAGAATAGGGGCTTGGGCTGGCGGCCACTCTAAGCAGCAAGCAGCCACTAGAGGTTTGTATTTTTGGGGTGGGGTTGGGCGTGGTAAAACCTACCTCATGGATGTGTTTTACCAGTGCTTGCCTTTTGAGAACAAAAAGCGCACGCACTTTCACCGTTTTATGCGCCATGTTCATCACCGTTTATCAGTTCATAAAGGTATAAAAAATCCGCTAAAGATGGTCGCTCAGGAATTAGCTGATGAGGCTATGGTTATTTGTTTTGATGAGTTTTTTGTGACTGATATTACCGATGCTATGATCTTAGCGCACTTACTAGAAAACCTATTTCAAATGGGTGTGGTGCTGGTGGCTACGTCTAATATAGAACCCCAAGGCTTGTATGAAAATGGCCTACAAAGACAGCGTTTTTTACCTGCTATTGCTCTATTGGAAAAGCATACAAAGGTCATCAATGTAGATGGTGGGGTTGATTACCGTTTGCGCACATTGTCTCAAGCAGAGCTGTATCACTGGCCCCTCGATGCCGAGGCAGATATAAGTTTGGCATCAAGCTTTTCAGCGTTAGCACCACTGCAATCGCCTTTGCAAGCACCGTTGGAAATTGGAATCAGTGGCACAGGCGGGGGTGTCATCAATATCAATGGGCGGGCGTTCACCTATATTAGGCTGTGTGATGATATTATCTGGTTCAGTTTTGATCAGTTATGTGTGCAACCTCGGTCGCAAAATGATTATCTAGAATTGGCATATGAATTTCATGGCCTAATCATTAGTAATGTGCCTTGCTTAAAAGCAGGTATGGAAGATCAGGCGCGGCGCTTTGTCAACTTAGTGGATGTTTGTTACGACGCTAATCTAAAACTCATCATGTCTGCAGAGGTGCCCCTTCTAGAGCTTTATGCGGGGGGGCAATTAGATTTTGTATTTCGCCGAACGTTAAGCCGATTGCAGGAGATGCAGTCTCATGAGTACCTAGCGCGGGGCCATGTGTCAGGGTAAAAGTTCGAAAGGATACTTAGACTAAAAACATTTGCTTTAACACTTAACAAAGCACTTGTTTATCCTGTATAATCTCGCCTCGCAGTTTCTGTGTTGGCTCTGGGAGCGTGGCTTTTTCTAGCTTAGCTAAAGAGTTGTTAGGGGCATAGACTGCTAGGCACGTTATTGGCCACTCTAGTGAAGGTTGTATTAGGCAGCGCAATAACTCAATAATTATAGGTAGGCTCAATAAACTGGGCCGTTAAATAGGTTATTCACATGAAAACCGTAAGTACTAAACCAGCTGACGTGACTCGTGACTGGTATGTTGTCGACGCTGAAGGTAAAACTTTGGGTCGTATGGCAACTGAAATCGCTCGCCGCCTGCGTGGTAAGCATAAGCCAGAATATACCCCTCACGTTGATACCGGTGATTACATCATCGTTGTTAACGCCGAAAAGGTCCGTGTAACTGGCAATAAAGCAAAAGACAAAATGTACTATCGTCACACAGGTTATCCTGGTGGCTTGCGTTCTATGTCATTCGAAAAGATGGTTGATCACGCTCCTGAGCGCACCGTTGAATTCGCTGTTAAAGGTATGTTGCCAAAAGGCCCACTGGGCCGCGCTATGTACGCCAAGCTTAAAGTGTATGCGGGTACTGAGCATCCACATCAAGCGCAACAACCACAAGCATTGACCCTGTAAGGAGACGATCATGGCAGTTACTCAATATTACGGTACCGGTCGTCGTAAGACCTCTACCGCTCGTGTGTTCATGACTCCTGGCACTGGTGCCATTACAGTAAACAGCCGCGAACTGGATGTTTATTTTGGTCGTGAAACAGCCCGCATGATTGTTCGCCAACCGTTAGAGTTGACCGAAACAGTTGAAAAATTTGACCTAAAAATCACTGTAGAAGGTGGTGGTGGTTTTGGTCAGGCTGGTGCAATTCGCCACGGGATTACTCGGGCTTTAATGAGCTTCGATGAAACGTTACGCCCTAGTCTGCGTGCAGCTGGTTTTGTGACCCGCGATGCGCGTGAAGTGGAACGTAAAAAAGTGGGCTTGCGCAAGGCGCGTAAACGTCCACAGTTCTCTAAGCGTTAAGCTTATTGCATCGTTTTGGTGCATGTTTAAAAAACCCAGCCAGATGCTGGGTTTTTTTGTGGCTTGTTGAAAATCAAAGGCTTTTGTAGCCTTGGAGTGGGGCATTTACCTTGTCTATTTAGTACCTTTCCTTTAAAATTGCGCTCAGTAATTTTACAGCCTAGCTGGAGACCAATTGAATGAGTAATGAAGGCGTGAACACGCGACGTCGCGTACTAGTCGGTGCATCCTTAGTTGTGGGTGGAGTTGGCAGTGTAGCGGCTCTGACCCCTTTTGTATCTTCCTGGAACCCTAGTGCAAAAGCCAGAGCGGCTGGCGCACCGGTCAAGGCAGATGTTAGTAAATTAGAACCAGGCCAACAAATGATTGTTGAGTGGCGTGGAAAGCCTGTATGGATTGTTCGGCGCAGCGCAGAAGCTTTGGCGCATTTGGCCACTTTAGACGATAGTTTAGCTGACCCCGCATCTGTTAAGTCAAAGCAGCCAAGTTACGTGCCTAGCACAGCAGCGCGTGCTTTGCGTGATGAATACATTGTGATGATTGGCATTTGTACCCATTTAGGTTGTTCACCCACCTATCGTCCTGAAGTGGCGCCAGTCGACTTAGGAGAAGATTGGAATGGAGGCTTTTATTGCCCTTGCCATGGTTCAACTTTTGATTTATCTGGCCGCGTTTATAAAAATAAGCCAGCCCCGACAAACTTAGATATTCCGCCACATTTTTATGAGAGTGATTCAGTCATTCTAATTGGCGAAGATGGAGGAAATGCGTAATGGCTGTTGGTAATCCTAACCGCGCTAAGGCGGAAAGAGGTATTGTTCGTTGGATTGACGACCGCTTTCCTCTGACCCAAATGTGGCAAGACCACATGTCAAAGTACTATGCTTCCAAAAACCTTAACTTTTGGTATGTTTTTGGTGTTCTTTCTTTACTCGTCTTAGTGAATCAGATACTCACTGGTATATGGCTTACTATGTCCTATGAGCCCTCTGCTGAAGGCGCTTTTGCCTCAGTCGAATACATCATGCGTGATGTGGAGATGGGGTGGATCATTCGATACATGCATTCCTCTGGCGCCTCAGCCTTTTTTATTGTGGTTTATTTACACATGTTCAGGGGCCTAATGTATGGCTCGTACCAGAAACCCCGTGAGTTGATCTGGCTCTTTGGCATGGCCATTTACCTAACGCTAATGGCGGAAGGATTCTTTGGTTATTTATTGCCCTGGGGTCAAATGTCCTACTGGGGTGCTCAGGTTATCTTGTCTTTAGCTGGCGCCATTCCTGTCGTGGGTGAAGACCTCGTTCAGTGGATCCGTGGCGACTACCTGATTTCAGGTATTACCCTGAATCGGTTCTTCTCATTGCACGTTATTGCTCTACCTATCGTAATTATGGCCTTGGTTTTATTACATATTTTGGCATTACACGATGTGGGTTCGAACAATCCAGATGGCATCGAAATTGACAAAGATAAAGATGAAAACGGCGTGCCTGTTGATGGGGTCGCGTTTTGGCCCTACCACGTGGTGAAAGATCTGGTGGCTATTGGTATTTTCCTAACCGTGTTCTGCTTAGTCATTTTCTTTTTCCCAGAAGGTGGGGGCTACTTTATTGAGAAGCCTAACTATGAGCCTGCCAACTCGCTGAAGACGCCTGAACACATCGCGCCAGTGTGGTATTTCACGCCTTATTATTCCATGTTGCGTGCCATTACCTTCTCTCTGTTTGGTTTAGATGCTAAGTTCTTAGGTGTAGTGACCATGGGTGGGGCTATAGCCATCTTGTTCGTGGTGCCTTGGTTAGATCGCAGTCCGGTCAAATCAATGCGCTATAAAGGCTGGATGAGCCGGACGGCGCTGGCCGTTTTTGTGGTGAGTTTCATTGTTCTAGGGTACCTCGGTACCATAGCCACAACAGAGGGCCGCACACAAGCAGCTCAGTTATTTACCCTTTTGTATTTCTTGTACTTCATATTGATGCCGTTTTATACGCGCATTGAAGCGACGAAGCCTGTGCCTTCGAGGGTGGTAGAATCATGAAGAAGTTATTCTTAATTAGTTTAATATTGATGATGCCTATGTTTGCCCAGGCCAGTGGTGGGCCGAGTATAAAGCTGGATTCTATGGAAGCGGATGCGAGCGACAAAAGCTCACTACAGCGTGGCATGCAAACCTATGTCAATTATTGCTTGGGCTGTCATACAGCGCAGTACCAGCGTTATATTCGGGCGGCAGAGGATTTGCACATCCCCGAAGATCTGGTGATGGAGCACTTGATCTTTAGTGATCAAAAAATTGGTGATCAGATGACCAGTGCAATGGATCCTAAGCTTGCTGCTCAGTGGTTTGGAGCGACTCCACCAGACTTGACCAATGAAATTAATCTACGCGGTACCGATTGGGTTTACACTTATCTGCGCAGTTTTTATGCTGATGAGAGTCGTCCCTATGGAGTCAATAACGTGGTCTATCCTGCTGTGGGTATGCCTAATGTGTTGGCAGACTTGCAGGGTATCCAAACGAAAACTTGTGGAGAGGTAACCCAACTGGACGACCATGGAGCTGCCGTGATCGATAGTCTAACGGGTGAAGCAATAACTGAGCAAAGTTGTGAGCTACTCTCTGTGGCAGAAGGCTCAGGCACCATGACACCGGCTCAATTTGATGCAGCGATGTATGACCTCACTAACTTCATGGCGTATATGTCAAAGCCATACAAGAGTGACAGTCAACGGATTGGTCTGTGGGCTATTTTATTCTGCTTAATGATGACCGTGTTGTTCTACTTCTTGAAAAAGGAATTCTGGCGCGACGTCCATTAACGCTTGACTTTGAGGTATAATAGACGATTGCAGTCTATTTAAGCGCGACCTATGCCCGTGACCCTAGGTGAAGGGCATAGGTCGCGACTTCGTTCCGGCGCTGAGCGCTATCGTTTATTATTGAGGTATATCTACATGGGTGTAGTCGCTAAACGCTCTTCCATGACGTTTTTCTCTGATGGTTCAAATCATTATAGCCACCGCGTGCGCATTGTTTTGGCAGAAAAGGGTGTTACCGTTGACATCATTGATGTTGATGCTGAGCACAAGCCAGAAGATCTGGCTGATCTAAACCCCTATAACAGTTTGCCGACCTTGGTCGACCGTGATCTGGTGCTTTACGAAGCTAATGTGATGATGGAATACTTGGATGAGCGCTTTCCCCATCCACCATTGCTGCCGGTATATCCTGTAGCTCGTGCAGAAAGTCGGTTGTATATGTACCGTATTGAGCGTGATTGGTGCCGCCTTGCCGACCTAATCATGACCTCAGATGATGAAGCTGAAATCATTGAAGCTCAAAAAGAGCTGCGTGAAAGTCTGATTTCGACAGCACCAATCTTTACTGAAAAAGACTTCTTTATGAGTGAAGAGTTTACTTTGGTTGACTGCTGTATCGCGCCAATCTTGTGGCGCTTGCCGCAGTTGGGTATTGATCTTCCAGAGCTACAAGCAGCGCCCATGCTAGAGTATATGGAACGTATATTTGCGCGCGAAGGTTTTCAAGAAAGTCTGTCTGAGGTTGAGCATGAAATTCGGCTTTAATTGAGGCCGTGAAGATGATGACTCCAAGTCGATCTTACTTATTACGTGCCCTTCACCAGTGGATCTTGGATAATGATTCCACTCCACATATGGTGGTTGATGCGACTATCAATGACGTGATGGTGCCCGAACACTTTATTAGTGATGGGCAAATTGTGCTAAATATTGCACCTAGCGCAGTGGAAGGCTTAAACCTTGGTAATGAGGCGATAGAGTTTAACGCGCGCTTTGGTGGTGTGCCCATGCATGTGTACGTGCCTATACTAGCGGTGATGGCCGTGTATGCTAAAGAAAGTGGTGAAGGTATGGGGTTTGGTTTTGAACCAGGCATTCCAGATCCTGATGGCCCATCTAACTCACCTTTAGCAACGGTAGATAAACCAAAAGCATCGGGTACGGTGTCATCAATTGCAAGTCGTACGAAGCGTCCTACGCTCTCAAAGTTGTTAAATAACTAAACCGGTTAGTCATGCTTTTGAGAACATAAAAAGGGGTCAAAGAACCCTTTTTATGTTCTCAAAAGAAGCTTCGGTTTACTATTAATCGATGTATTCAAACACCTTAACAATACGCTGGATGCCACTAGCATTAGACGCAACTTTCACAGCCCAGTCGGCTTCAACTTGAGTCACAAGTCCCATTAGATAAACGATACCATTTTCCGTCACTACTTTAATACGGCCAGCAGGGAACGCCACTTCACCCACCATGCGAGCTTTTACCTTCGTGGTAATGAGCGTATCACTGGTTCTGACTACATAGGATGCTGGGCCGCTGACTAATAGTTCGTTATGTACCTTTCGAACATTGGAAATGCCGCGCGCTTTTGCCCCTGCAATCACCTTAGTGTCCTCACTGGGTACTTGACCTATTAACAATAGAATACCATTTACACTCACTGCGCTCACGTTGGCCGTTTCTAGCAAAGGTGATGCACGTAATATCGCATCTACCGCAGCGGTTTCGATCAGTTGATCGTTATATAGGGTGCCTAAAGTCCGCGAGCCTTTGTTGTCAGTAATCGGTTTGTCGCTAAGAGTAGGTGAGCAGGCGCCTAAAACAAAGATGCAGCTGGTGATTGTGATGAGTTGAATGCCACGTTTGAGCATTTATTCGTTACTCCCAAATAGTTGAAAATCAATTAAATCACAGAGGCAGTGAATAGTAATCAGCTGCAGTTGCAATATATTAACGTTGTTGTCACTAGGAATCCGAATAGCGACGTCGTCTGGATCCAGCACTGTGGCCATGTCGCCGCCACTTTGACCGGTAATCGATATAACCTGTAATTGACGGTTATGCGCGGCTTGTATGGCTTGGATTAAATTACCACAATTGCCCTGCTCTGATATCACAACGACAATATCACCCTGCTGGCCTAAGGCTGTGATTTGTTTGGCAAACACATCCTGAAAACTGGAATCACGAATGACAGCACTCATTGTTGTACTATCAGCAGCTAAGTTAAACGCTGGTAAGCTGGGCCGCTCCTGCTTAAAGCGACTTAGTAATGCAGCACTCAAATGATGGCCATTGGCTGCGTTGGCACCATTACCACAAATGAGGATTTTACCCTCTTGAAGGAAGCATTGGTGCAGCATTTGCGCAGCGATAGCAATATCTTGAGGTAGATGCTCAGCACTGTATGCGGCGCAGCCCATGTGCTCATGGAACTGATTGATAACCCTTTCTTGCAGGTCCATTAATGAACTCTAACCTTAGTCTGAAGTGATAAACGCATTATCGATCCATTGTATCTGAACTTGGGTATGGGGGCCATTAGAACCACTAATAGCCATGACATCAAAGCGGCAGTCTAGTTTGTTTAATGACGGGTAGTTTAGCAAAAAGACCTTCGCACTATGGATTAAATGACGCTTTTTGGCGGGGCCGATACTAGCAACCGCACCCCCCATATAATCATTTTTACGGTACCTTACTTCGACAAAAGCCAGCACATGATCTTTTTGTGCAATGATATCAAGCTCGCCACCGTGACAAAAAAAGTTACGCTCAATCAAGGTCCAGCCCTGCTGAGACATATGTTGCCAAGCAAGCTCCTCGGCCCACGCACCAATTTTAGTGGAGTGCATAACTATGGGCATTTTTATTATCTAGGATTGGCAATAACTTTACCTGCTCTAAATTGTCCCCATGAACTATGGGTGAAAATTCGGCCTTGACTATTCATCTGCAAAAGACCAGTGACCCCATGCACACGGCTGTTGTTAAACGCCTGTAACTGTTCAAGCCGAGGGAAGAGTCGGTAGGCATCAATACCAATGGCAAATAGACGGGTATACCTTTCTCGATCAGGCCATTCTTGGCTAAATTTTTGTTGAATTTCAGGCTGTTCAATTAACCAAGGTAATTCGGTAAAAATGACTTTTTCTAAATCTCGATCGCGGCTCGTTCTGGTGGGACCTTGGTAGATATGGTGACTGGCATAGACTGGAAGATCTGCAGCATAGTGAAAGGCTAAGGTGGGAATTATTTGACGCCCATCTGAAGGCAGTGCAAAGAGCACAATCGCATCCACGTCTTGACGTCGGCGAGGCTCAAATTTAACCTTATTCCCACTACCCGATAGATGTTTCTTGAGTAACTTTGCCCGCTCATGACTTTGGTTAATGAGTAACGCTTGGGTAATTGACTCCGAATGATCACCCGCCCCAGAAAAGCTTACCTGGGTCGCTATTTCACCACCTAAGCTCGTCCAAGAGGTAATAAAATGTTGGGCTGCTTTGGTGGCCCAAGGTTGGTCCTGATGGAGCACAATAATGCGCTTATGGCCCTCAGCTAAGCTACGATCAGCCAGTTGTGAGGCCTCATCCTCGACCGCTAAACCAAATTGAATTAAATTGGTAGTGATGTTGCTTCTGCCTCCTAAGGGAATGTAATTCAGCGCAAGTGTGGGGATAGTTAGGGCATCCTTTTGGCTCAGTTGAATGACCTTATCTTTATCAAGTGGGCCAATAATAATGTCGATTTGATCAGCGGCAGCTTGCCGATAAAGCCCATCTAAGCTACTGAGACTAGAGGTATCATAAACTTTAATGTAAGGAATCATGGCTGAGGTTTTTTGGGCCTCAAAGCGAGCCGTCATGAATCCGTCCACTACTGCCTGCCCCACTTTGCCTAGCCGGCCATGCAAGGGCATCGCTAGGGCGATACGTTGTGGCTGTGTTGCTCTAAGGTCAGTTAGGCTTGCCAGTGCGCCAGGAAGCGATAGGCTCGCCGGATGCAGTGGCCACTGTTGTTGCCATTGTTCTACAGAGCTGAGCTGTAGCTCCATGTCGTGATGGACCAAGGGTATTAAGGCAAGTGTGTACCAAGCACGGCTTACATCATTGTCAGCTCCAGTAACCTGCAGGTTTAGGGCTTGGGCATTAACCTTGGTTAGAGCCATCCAAATTCGTTCATTATATTGGCTAGGCTCTATGGTCGTGGGGAGCTGACTTAAGGCTATTAACGCATTGGCAGCAGCTAGAGATAGGCCATTGGCTTCATAAGACTCGGCCTTAAGGACCAAGAGTTTGGTTCTTGCTTGGGGATCAGTATCAGGCGTTAGTACCTGGGCTTGTTGCAGCCAAGTAATGGCACCAAAGCTATCTCCTAGCTTTAGCTGACTCTCCGCCTTTGCTTCCAAATACCGACTGAGCTGGTTTTTTGGTACCAACCCTAGGTCGATTTGGTTGAGAATACGCGCGCTCGACTGGGCATACCCAAGAGCTAACACTTGCTCTGCCATGTCTAACAAATACGCATATTGAATGGCCTTTGGCATGAGGTATATTTTTTGCAGTTCTCGATCTAAAGGTTCTGGTAAAGGTTGCGCTTCACCTGTGATTTCTATAATGCTCTGTTGCTCAAAGGTAGGTACCTTTGTATTTATCTGTTCGGGGCTGTTAGTAAAGAGGATGGCAAGGTTTTTATTGGCATTATCAGAGTTTTGCTCAGAGTCTGCAGGGGAATTTTCGCTGGGCATTAAACTGACACTGTCTTGATCTAGGTCTAAACTGAGTGGGGTTATTGACCCGGGTACCGGCACTTTTTTGTCAGTCATATCCATGGCAATGACCATCACCTTCTCAGCTTCTTCAACCGTCTCGATCTTCTCAACCGGTTGGACCGTTGGCGGGGCCGCATTGAGTACCTTGGGTTGCTTGGGCACGGTGGGTATGACATTTTGCTGCTGGCAAGCACTCACTAAAATGAGTCCGCATAAGAGGCTAAGAGCACGCAAAAAATGGTTTAGAGATAAGGTCATAGAACATTCTTAATGAGTATGGTTGAGGCGCTTTAGGTTATAATCCGCTATTTAAGACCACCTTAGTGATCTAACTTGAGTAAGCCTAGCATAAAAGCGGGTTCAAACAAGTCTAAAAGGCTCAAAGGCATGACAACAGCAACGCTTTACATTGTTTCGACCCCAATTGGCAACTTAGAGGATTTTAGTCCACGGGCAGTAGCAACCCTTAAAAAGGTTGACCTCATTGCCGTGGAAGACACGCGGCATAGTGGTCGACTGATGCAGCATTTTTCCATTTCTACACCCATGTTGGCAGTGCACGATCATAATGAACGTGCGCGGGCTAAAATATTGGTACAAAAGTTGGCTCAAGGCCAGTCTATTGCCCTTATCTCAGACGCAGGCACTCCACTTATTTCTGACCCGGGTTATCATTTAGTGAATGCCGTTAGAAACGCTGGCTATAAAGTTGTGCCAGTGGTGGGGCCATGTGCACTAATCGCAGGGCTCAGTGTGGCAGGTTTGGCGACTGACCGGTTTAGCTTTTACGGTTTTTTACCTGCTAAAAGTAGCGGTCGTAAGCAGCAACTGCAGCAGTTGGTGAGTGTGACTCACACTCAAATTTTTTATGAATCACCCCACCGTATTGTGGCCACAGTGGATGATATTGTTGCAGTCATGGGCGCCAATCGCCAATTGGTGCTGGCCCGCGAACTGACTAAAACCTTTGAAACTATTTTTAGTGCCAAGGCCAGCGAAGTCAAATGTTGGCTGGGGGCAGATCATAACCAGCAAAAGGGTGAGTTTGTGGTGTTGATTGAAGGCGCAGAACCAGAACAGCTGCAAGCTATTGGGCCTAAAGAAGAACGCATGCTGTCATTGCTGCTGGCTGAGCTGCCCATTAAAAAAGCCGCGGCGCTCACTGCCGCCATCACGGGGCATAAGAAAAAAGCCCTCTATGATCGAGCCCTTGAGCTACAAGGTAGGTAACTCTGCTAAAGCCACATTTAACCTTGCCAGCGCTAGGTAAACTCGGTATCCTGCGCCCGAGAAAGTCCGCCAGACAGTCGCTGCTATTCTGCGTTTAGGCGTTTGAGTAGGGGAGGAAAGTCCGGGCTCCATAGGGCAAGGTGCCAGGTAACACCTGGGCGGCGTGAGCCGACGGCCAGTGCAGCAGAGAGTAGACCGCCAACCCCGATTTATCGGGCGGTAAGGGTGAAAGGGTGCGGTAAGAGCGCACCGCGTGCGTGGTAACACGTTACGGCTTGGTAAACCCCACCTGGAGCAAGACCAAATAGGAACCCATTAGGTGCTGCCCGCACTGGGTTCGGGTAGGTCGCAAGAGGTCTGTGGCGACGCAGACCCTAGATGAATGACTGTCCACGACAGAACCCGGCTTATGTGGCGGGCTTTCTCACTTTTTAGTTTGTTGCCTGTCTTTTTTTTAATCGTTGCTTTAAGTTGGATCTGAATTTGCTCAGCGTTTGCTTTAATTAAACACTAATGTTTGTGCCCATGCGATTGGGTCTTTGCTGGTCTTACTTTGCCAACACCAACACCATCGTCAAAACGTCAACTATTCTCTCTGTATCTGCATCGCATCAGCAGTCCTATAAAAGTTTCTTGGTCACAGTTAATATCAGCATTGCCATTACCATCGAGACAAGTCTCTGCATCAACACTGCCATTAACATAGGCTTAGAGCTGGTTTAGAAAACATTGTGGAGCAGGGCCAGATTACGCTTTTCGCAGTGTCTTTTCTCCAGTTATGCTAAGCTTCCCGATTTACTGACCTGTGGAGATTTTTTATGCGCCATCGCATCAGAGCGGCGGGTATCTTGGTTGATCAAGATCGTATTTTAATGGTCAACGAAAACGATGATGGGCGTTCTTATTGGGTGCCTCCGGGCGGCGGTTTTGAGACCCAAGACGGCAATACACGAAACACGGTGAAGCGAGAGGTGTGGGAGGAGACCGGCTTAACTGTCTGTGTGGGCGAGCTTTTGTTTGTGCGGGAGTTTGGTGAGGTTTCCAGAAGTATTTATCATGTAGAGCAGTTTTATCTTGTTGATCAATGGCAAGGGGAGGTTTCTTTAAAAAATTTGGCAACATTGACTGAAGAAATAAGGTCCATTACTCAAGCTCGTTGGTTAACAAAGCAGGAGCTTGGCGAACTGGATGTGTTCCCACCACAATTAAAAGACCTATTGTGGGATAAGTTAGATCGAGCTGATCTATCAATTGTGCACTTAGGCTACTCATAAACTGCTATGACATCGATGTTAGAAAAAGTAGCCATGCATGGCATTGTGGTAATTATTAAGCGCACTCACCGCAAAGCCAGTGTGGGTTTTAGAATGTCATTGGGGCAGTTAGTCGTTTTGGTGCCTCATAAAATGCCAAGGTCTCAAATCGACCGTTTACTAGAGTCTAAAAGTGACTGGATACTAGCAAAATTGGCAATGCAGGGCCCGTTTATACCGCCGGTTCAAAGACGGTATGAGGCGGGGGAAAGGCTGGTTTTTTTAGACCAAGAGCTAATTTTGCAGATTTCTTTGGGAAGTCACAGCACCAAACTCAAGGGTGCTAATGAACTCAGTGTGAGCGTTCCTCGCGTCAATCCGATATGGATACGTAATGCCCTTGTGCGCTGGTATAAGCTGCAAGCGCAAGAGCATATAGAGCAGCGGGTTAGTCACTTTGCACCCTTAGTGGGTGCTTGGCCGAAAAAGATTGACGTTAAAACGTATCGAGCCCGCTGGGGTAGCTGTAATCATCGGGGTGAAGTGCAATTTAACTGGAAGTTGATGATGGCACCCCGTGCAGTCGTTGATAGTGTGGTAGTTCACGAGTTGTGCCATCTGCTGCATATGCACCATGGCCCTGAGTTTTGGGCTCAAGTAAAACGTGTGTTGCCAAATTACGCAGATGCAAAGCAATGGCTTAAAGAGGAAGGTCATAGGCTATGCCTCGATTGATATTGATGGCCTTTAAGTATTAAAATATCGACATTATCTATAAAGCGACCAAGAAACGTCATGCCCCAAGAAAATTCAGCCGCTAAGGTGTTGTACCATTTAAAGCACGACATTTTGACAGGCTTCTTTGGGGCTGGCCATAAGCTTAAGATGAGTGTCTTAAAGGCGCGTTATAACGTAGGTGTCAATCCATTGCGTGAGGCCTTGTCGCAACTAGTGGTCATGCAGTTGGTGCAAGTGCAGGATCAACGAGGCTATCGAGTATGCCCTGTCACACGAGTGGAATTGATAGACATCTACCATACACGAGCCCAAATTGAGTCATTATGTGTCGGATTAGCTATCCAAAGGGGTGATGAAGCTTGGGAGGCCGATATCGTTGCTGCAGCCTATAGACTCCACTCTAATGCTGGATTGCTGCAGGCAGACGGAGATCTCCAAGCTTGGGAGCAACTGCATCAACAGTTTCACTATAGCATCGTCAAAGGTTGTGGCTCTGAAGAATTGCTCAGGGTGCGTTTAGATCTTTATGAAAAGGCATCTAGATACCGTAATTTATGGCTCACACACAACGCAGGTCATGCCGCTTTTGATGTCAATCAAATGGAGCATGAACAGCTTGTTTCAGCGGTTCTAGCTAGAGATCTCGAAGTGGCCCAAAAACTAATTTCCCAACATATACTTGTTCCTAGTCGGGTCTTACAAGAGCTGATTTAAAAACCAATTTAAAAGACCATTTCTTGGCCTTTTTAGCGTCTCAACCTATCTTTATCTTTTCACTTGCAAAATAGTCTTGATCTACCTACACTGGTCTGGTGGATAAAAGTGGGGGAAAGTGGATATTTTTCCCCAAATGTAACGTTTTTAGGGAAAAGTCCGATGTTTCGTGGCGCTGCAGCAATTAATATAGATACCAAAGGACGTATAGCGATGCCAGTACGTTTTCGTGATCTATTAATTGACAAAGTAGAGTCTCAAACCAACCCGCAGTTAGTGGTCACTATTGATACAGAAGAGCCCTGTTTGATGATCTACCCATTGAATGAATGGGACCTAATCCAGCAGAAATTAGAGCAGTTGCCTAGTTTCAACCCTAGCGCTAGACGTATACAACGTTTATTGATCGGTCATGCCACAGACTTAGAACTTGATGCTAATGGACGTATATTGTTACCTGCGTTACTTAGAGAATATGCTCAGTTGAACAAAAAAGTCATGCTCTTAGGTCAAGGAAAAAAAATTGAATTGTGGAGTGAGCCGTTATGGAACACTCGCCGCGAAACCTATTTGCAGGCCAGTAGTAATACTGAAGAATTGCCAGAACTATTGCATCAGTTGTCCTTGTAGTCAGTTATGGCTGACATTATGAATGGAACTGAAATGAACCCAGAATTTCACCACAAATCCGTTTTGCTCGATGAAGCCGTAGAACTATTGGTCCATAATAGTGATGGTATTTACATGGATGGCACCTTCGGTCGGGGTGGACATAGTCGACTAATCCTGCAGCACCTCAGTTCCCAAGGTCATCTACATGCGTTTGACAAAGACCCATTAGCTGTTGATCAAGCAAAGTTGATGATGGTTGAAGACACACGTTTATCCATCACTCAGACCTCCTTCGCTCATTTAGACCAATTCTCCCAGCAGCAAAACTGTTTTGGTCAAGTGCATGGGATTCTGCTGGATTTAGGCGTTTCATCACCCCAGCTTGATGATGCCACTCGTGGCTTTAGTTTTCAGCATGATGGCCCATTAGATATGCGTATGAATCCTGATGTGGGCGAATCTGCAGCCCAATGGATAGCGCGCGCAGATGCTGAAGAAATAGCCCATGTACTTTATCATTATGGTGAAGAGCGCTTCTCTAGACGCATGGCTCGAGCGGTCGTGGAGCATCGTCAACAACAGCCAATTACTACGACTAAACAATTAGCCAACATTATTGCGATAGCTAACCCTAAGTGGGAAAAAGGTAAAAACCCCGCAACTCGAGCATTTCAGGGCATACGTATTCACATTAATGAAGAATTAAAAGATCTAGAGTTAGGTTTACATGCGGCCCTTGAAGCGTTGGCTCCGGGTGGCCGGCTAGTGGTGATTAGTTTTCATTCTCTAGAAGACCGCATTGTTAAGCGCTTTATGCGCGAACATGCTAAAGGTGACTCCCATATTCCGCGCGGCCTACCGGTGACTGAAGACCAGCTTAATCGGCGCCTTATTTTATTGAGCAAGGCCCGCAAACCATCTCCTCATGAAATTGACATTAACCCTCGATCCCGAAGTGCAGTAATGCGCGTGGCAGAAAAAATCGCATGAAAGACATGAGCGAAAACCTTAATTTATGGTTAACACGCGCAAGCTTGCAGGCTCAGCGCTATGCCATGTTGTTGGGGATCTTTTTGCTCGTAGGCTTAGTTATTAGTGCGCAATTAGTTGTTTATACTTCGTTTTTGGCCAGAGGCCATATTAACCATCTGCATCAGCTAGAAAGAGACCGCAACGACATGCAGGTGGAATGGGGTCAGCTATTAATAGAGCAAAGTGCTTGGGCGTCCCATAGTCGGGTTGAATCGATTGTGATTGAGCAGCTTAAAATGGGTGTGCCACCTGCTCAAGACATCGTTTTGGTGCGCCAGTTATGAACGCCATGGAGTACCCATGGCGTATGCGCTGGGTATGGTTGATATTACTTCTTGCAGCAGCGGCTGTGGCATGGCGTTTGGTGCACCTGAATTTAACTGAGCGATCTTTTTTAATGCGCCAAGGCGATGCGCGAATGGAACGTCAAGTTCTCATTCCTGCTCATAGAGGCATGATTTTAGATCGTCGCGGAGAGCCTCTGGCCGTAAGTGCGCCGGTGGTTAGTTTATGGGCTAACCCTCAAGCATTAGGTAAGGACATAGGGCAAGCCAAACAGGTTGCGCAAGGTTTAGGGTTGCCAGAAGTTGCCTTTTTAAAACGTTTAGAACGTCTAAAAAACAAAGAATTTATGTACCTTAAACGGCATGTCAATCCTGCTGCTGCTGCGTCCTTTTTGGCCTATGATTGGCCAGGCGTGCATGGTGTTGAGGAATTTCACCGCTACTACCCAGCGGCTGAAGTAGCGACTCATTTAGTGGGTTTTAACAATGTTGATGACCAAGGGCAAGAGGGTATGGAACTGGCATATGACGCTTGGTTGCAGGGCACCTCAGGTAAAAAAGTAGTACAAAAAGACCGCACTGGGCGCACCGTTAAGGATCTAAGGCTACTTTCTAACGCTCAACCTGGCAAGGATTTAAACCTAAGCATTGATTTACGCATGCAGTATGCTGCCTATCGCGAACTCAAAGCTGTTGTGCAGCAGCACCAAGCTAATTCAGGCTCTGCAGTGGTGTTAGACGTGCAGACAGGAGAAATATTGGCCATGGTTAACCAACCGGCCTACAACCCCAATAACCGATCAGTCATGAACATCGATAGTTTGCGTAACCGAGCTTTGACTGATGTGCTTGAACCGGGTTCGACCATGAAACCTCTGACTATCGCAGCAGCGTTAATGAGCGGTCAATATGATCTTGATAGTGAAGTGGATACCAGTCCCGGATTTGTAAAAGTCAAACGTAAGACGATCCGTGATCACCGCAACTATGGCGTACTCGACATTACGGGCATTATTACTAAATCCAGTAATGTGGGTGTTACTAAATTAGCTTTATCTTTACCTGATCAAAGTGTCAGGGAAACTTTTTATAGCTTTGGCTTAGGGCAAGCGACAGCCAGTGGTTTCCCGGGTGAAAGCTCAGGTATTCTGCCGAACTACCCTAAGTGGAATCCAATTAATTTAGCCACCATGTCTTATGGCTATGGTATCGCTGTCACTCCCGTGCAATTAGCCCAAGCCTATGGAGTATTTGCCAGCTATGGACTCAAACGCCCGGTGTCAATTTTGAAACAAGAAAAAGTCCCCGAAGCAGAACGAGTAATGCCCGAGCATTTAGCCAAGCAAGTGGTTGCTATGCTAGAGACGGTGACCCAAAAAGGCGGTACGGGCACTCGCGCCAGAGTGCCCATGTATCGAGTAGCTGGAAAAACGGGCACGGTGCATAAACCCTCGAAAGATGGGGGTTATGATGACGATGTTTATGCTGCCGTTTTTGCAGGTATGGCGCCAGCCTCGAAGCCACGCTTGGTGTGTGTGGTAATTATAGATAACCCTAAGGGTGAACAATATTATGGTGGCGAAGTGGCTGCTCCCGTATTTTCTCGCATTATGACCGAGAGTTTACGTCTTTTAAATGTGGCACCAGATAATCTGCTGCCATCACCAGGTTAACAGTGAGGTTGGATGTGGAAACCAAGTGCTTACATGAACTGATGCCCCTTACGGGACAAGCCCAGCAATGGGCAGATGTTTGTGTATATGGGGTGTCATCAGATAGCCGGCAGGTCAAACAAGGTGACTTGTTTATCACCTGTTTAGGGGAGCCAAAACGGTTGCACTGCTATGTAAAGCAAGCGCAAGAAAGAGGGGCCGTGGCGGTAGTTATCGATGCACAACAGGCATTTAAATTGGACTCATCTGGCCTCACTGTTCCTATCATCAGTCTACCTAATTTGGTCTCTATGCAAGGCTTGATCGCTGCCCGCATCAACCATGATCCAAGCCAACACATGTCTCTTATTGGTATTACAGGAACCAATGGTAAAACGAGCTGTAGTCAGTTTATTGCGCAGTGTTTTTCAGATTTAGGTCTAACCTGTGGCGTCGTGGGCACTTTGGGCTATGGATTGCTTGATACTTTGGTGCAGGGGCCAAATACCACGCCTGATGAAGTGACGATGCAGAGTCAATTAGGGGCTATGGCACAAGCAGGTGCAGTTGCCTGCGCCATAGAAGTGTCCTCCCACGGACTCGCACAAGGGCGACTAAATGGCTGCCGTTTTGAAACGGCCGTGTTCACTAATCTGACTCAAGACCATCTTGATTATCATGGCACCATGCAAGCCTATGGTGAGGTCAAGGCGCAACTATTTAGCTGGCCGAGTTTACGCACTGCCGTGGTGAACTTTGACGATGATTTTGGTCGAGGGTTGCTCAACGAAATTGCCCCATCAGTGAAAACGTACACTTACAGTGCTCAGATTTGCCAAGTAGATTATGCAGACGTGGGGGTGTCCTCCCTTGTTCAGCATGAACATGGCATAGAAGCAGTAATTAATACACCTAAGGGTCAATCGTTGTTAAAAGTTGGACTTATTGGACGCTTCAATCTGAGTAATTTATTAGCCACTTTGGCTGTTCTTTTATTACATAAAATTGAACTGACAGCAGCGATTGCGGTGATCAACAGACTGACGACCATATGTGGACGAATGCAGATCGTAGGGCAGGAGCGGCAATCAAAAAATAGCCCGCAGGCCATTGTAGATTATGCCCATACGCCTGATGCGTTAGAACAAGCGTTAATGGCTGCCAAAGAGCATCTAACTCAGGGTCAATTATGGCTAGTGTTTGGCTGTGGTGGAGATCGTGATGTGGACAAACGATCCAAAATGGCCAGTATTGCCGAAATCTGGGCTGATCATGTCGTGGTCACAGATGATAATCCCCGCACAGAACCCAGTGGCAAAATTCTATCAGATATTGGGCAGGGTTTTAAACGCTTAGATAAAGTAGTCATAGAAGGTGACCGAAGAAAAGCCATTGCCTTAACGATGGGACGCGCTAGGGCAGGAGATATCGTCCTAATTACTGGCAAAGGTCATGAAACTTATCAAGACATTGCTGGCCTTAAGCATCATTTTAGTGATCAAGAAGAAGTCTTGAGTGCACTAGCAGGAGGCTTAGCTTAATGGCTGTCTTTCATTTATCTGACCTATCCAAAAACTTGCCAGGTAGTCATGTTATCGGTATCGCAGCCTTTAGTCATCTATCTACAGATACTAGAAACCTAGCGGCGGGTGATTTATTTGTTGCTTTAGTTGGCCCTAATTTTGATGGCCACGAGTTTATTGCACAAGCGCAAAACCAAGGTGCCTGTGCAGCTTTAGTGAGCACAGAAATAGACACAGATTTGCCATTGATAGTGGTGCCAGATACGCGTATTGCATTGGGGCAGCTTGCTGCAATTAAGCGTCAAAGTCTCAATGGTCAGTTTGTTTCAGTCACGGGTAGTAGTGGCAAAACCACTGTCAAAGAAATGTTACAAAAGGTCCTTTTTCAGGCAGGAGAGGTGGAGGTTACCCAAGGTAATTTTAACAATGACATTGGCGTGCCTTTGACCCTGTGGGGCATGCGAGATGATGTTGATTATCGGGTGCTCGAACTTGGCGCGAACCATATTGGTGAAATTGCCTATACCAGTCGCATGGTGGGGGCCGATGTCGCCATTTTGAATAATGCCCAAGAAGCTCATTTATCGGGTTTTGGCAGCCTTGGTGGGGTGGTCAAAGCCAAAGGAGAAATTATTACTGGCCTCTCTAAAAAGGGGCAGGTGGTTTTGAATCTTGATGACCCTCACTTTTTAGTGTGGCAAACGTTGGCCCAATCGAGGCGAGTGTGGAGTTTTAGTTTAAGCAATAAAAAGGCCAGCGTTTATGCCAGTGCTATCGAGCGTACTTCGCGCGGTAGTCAATTTATGTTGCATGTAGGACAGCAACAGCAGCAAGTCGATTTGCAATTATTAGGCCAGCACAATGTGGCTAACGCCCTAGCCACTGCCGCGGCGGCATCAGCTCTGGGCTTATCGCTGGATCAAATTGTTCAAGGCTTAGCACATGCAAGGCCTTATCAAGGACGCCTTGTGAGCCACCAATTGAGTCACAACCGGTGCGTTATTGATGATACCTATAATGCCAACCTAGGTTCTGTAAAAGCGGCCATTGATGTCTTACAACAGTGTCAAGGGCAGCGGTGTTTTATGCTTGGTGATCTAGGAGAACTAGGCCAACAAGAACTGCAGTTGCATCAGCGTATTGGCACCCAAGTTGCGGCCGCTGGTATAGAGCAATTTTATGCCTTTGGTGAGTTGGCTGCTGCTGCAGTGGATAGTTATCTGCGAGCCGGTGGCAATTACGGCAAGATTTGTGTCAATAAACAAGAGTTATCCAGTTGCTTTGAGCAACTGCCAAAAGTTGACTTGAGTTGTTTGGTTAAAGGATCACGATCCAGCCAAATGGAACAAGTTGTAGAAACATTAATTAGCGATGGAATCTAGCCCATGTTGTTATGGTTAGCAGAATATTTAACCCAGTATTATAGTGCCTTTGGTGTTTTTCAATACCTCACTATGCGCGGCATCATGGGTGTCCTTACTGCCTTGTTTATTGCCATGGCTATTGGGCCCTATATGATTGAACGCTTAAAAGCTAAGCAAATTGGCCAGTCGATCCGGCAAGATGGTCCCAAAAGTCATTTGGTTAAGGAAGGCACACCAACTATGGGTGGAGCGCTTATATTAGTGGCTATTCTCATCAGTGCTTTATTGTGGGGCGACTTAACCAATCGTTATATCTGGGTCACTATTGCTGTCACTGCGGTGTTTGGTGCCATTGGTTGGGTCGATGATTACCGCAAGGTGGTAGAAAAAAACTCTCGCGGTTTAGTGGCAAAGTGGAAATATTTCTGGCAGTCAGTAGGAGGACTAGGTGCGGCTTTGTTCTTGTACTACAGTGCTCAAACACCTCAAGAATTAGAACTTATTGTTCCATTTTTTAAATCGGTCGGTATTAACATTGGGGTGATGTATATTTTGCTCACCTATTTTGTCATCGTCGGCACGTCAAACGCGGTTAATTTAACCGATGGTTTGGACGGTCTTGCCATATTACCCACTGTACTCATCGCCGGTGCCTTAGCCGTGTTTGCTTATCTAACAGGCAATTCAGTTTTTTCTGCTTATCTCAATATTCCATACATCAGGGGGGCAGGAGAGTTGGTCATATTTTGTGCAGCCATCGTGGGAGCTGGTATGGGGTTTTTATGGTTCAACACTTACCCAGCTCAAGTATTTATGGGTGACGTGGGAGCGCTTTCCTTAGGTGCTGCTTTGGGAGTGGTGGCAGTGATTGTCCGGCAGGAACTGGTGCTGTTGATTATGGGGGGGGTATTCGTCATGGAAACTGTTTCAGTCATCTTGCAAGTTGCCTCTTTTAAATTGACAGGCAAGCGAATTTTCCGCATGGCGCCCATACATCATCATTTTGAACTCAAAGGTTGGCCAGAACCACGCATTATTGTACGTTTTTGGATTATCACCGTGGTGTTGGTTTTGATTGGTTTAGCCACCCTCAAGCTCCGTTAATTAAAGAGAAAGTAAGATCCATGATTAAACACATTGAATACCAAGAGGGCTAGCTAAGGATGTCGTTGATCGTCAGTGACCGCTTCAGTCTAATCATCGGTTTGGGAAAAACTGGGTTCGCGTGCGCCCAGTATTTGGCGCTTCAAGGGGAACGATTTCAAGTTGCTGATTCTCGGCAACACCCACCCTTTTTTGATCAGCTAACTTTAGAACAGCCAGAGACTCCTATTCATATAGGTGATTTCCCTTATGATTTATGTGTCAACGCAGATCAAATTATTTTAAGTCCTGGCGTATCAATGCAAGAACCTGCGTTAGTCGCGGCGGCAAGAGCTGGGGTTCCAATACGCAGTGATGTTGATATTTTTGCTGAAGCTGCGCGTTTAGCAAACGTACCAATCGTCGCAATTACTGGCTCCAATGCCAAAAGTACGGTCACCAGTTTAGTGGGGCAAATGGCTAAAACTGCGGGTTTAAATGTTGCCGTTGGCGGCAACCTTGGTGAGCCATCAGTATCGTTGTTAGCTGACAATGTTGATTTATACGTCATGGAGTTGTCCAGCTTCCAATTAGAATCTACCTCCGGTTTGGGTGCTTCGGTGGCTTGCGTACTTAATGTGAGCCCTGATCATATGGACAGATATGATAATCTAATGTCCTATCATCAAGCTAAACATCGCATATTTCAAGGCTGCAAAGCTGTGGTGATCAATGGAGATGACCCCCTGACTAATCCACTAGTCCCAGGCACTGTAACTCAAAAAAGTTTTAGTTTAGGTGATCCTGACGTTGGTCAATTTGGCCTAAGAGAAGAGGCAGGTACCCCATGGATGGTGCAGGGCTTGAAACCTATTCTGGCAGTCAACAAATTGGCTATGTTTGGGCGACATAATGTGGCTAATGCATTGGCTGCACTCGCCCTGGGCCAAGCAGTAGGATTGCCAATGGAGGCCATGACCAAAACGTTAACGGTTTTTACCGGTTTATCTCACCGATGTGAGTGGGTGGCTGATATCGATGGGGTCGCCTACATTAATGATTCAAAGGGTACCAATATTGGCGCCACTGTCGCCGCACTTGAAGGTCTCGGCCCAGCCCTGACTGGTAAAATCATGCTCATCGCCGGAGGCCTAGGTAAGGGTGCTGATTTCTCTGAACTGGTTGCCCCCCTCTCTCGTTATGGCAAGCAAGTGGTGTTGATTGGTCGAGATGCCAACGATATCGAAATGGCATTAGTTGGCAAAGTGAGGTGCATTCACGCACAAGACATGCAATCAGCCGTATCCATAGCTCACGCTCAAGCGGTTAGTGGAGATTTGGTTTTGTTGTCGCCAGCCTGCGCTAGTTTTGATGCCTATGCAAATTTTGAGGCAAGAGGTGATCACTTTTCGGCACTAGTGAGGGCTTTAGCATGATGGCTTTAGTTCAGCAGTGGCAGGCAGTCACTGCCCAGCGGCTAGATTTGGCTTTATTTTTACCCGCGCTAGCATTGGCACTTATTGGTTATATTATGATTACGTCTGCATCCATGGATGTGGTCGCTGTTCAGTTTAACGATCCTTTTTACCAAAGTAAGCGTCAGCTTTTATTCATGTTTTTGGGCAGTATTACACTTTTGGTTTGTTTGATAACGCCCGTCCATGTGTGGCAGAAACAAAGTCCATATCTATTGTTGATTGCTTTGCTACTGTTGGTCGCCGTATTAATTCCAGGTTTAGGAAGAACCGTCAACGGAAGTACCCGTTGGATTCCTATTGGCCCATTAAGTTTGCAGCCCTCAGAGTTTGCCAAAGTTGCTGTTGTTGTTTTCATGGCAGGTTATTTAGTGCGCCAACAAGAAGAAGTGCGAAATAATTTTTCTGGATTTTTAAAATCTTTAGTGGTTTTAGGTGCCTTTATCGTACTGTTTTTGTTAGAACCAGACTTTGGTGCGGTGGTGGTCATGATGGGTGCTGTTTTGGGGATGTTTTTTTTAGGAGGTATGCGTAAACGTCATATTTCAATCGTACTGCTGGCGACAGTCGGCTTTGGAACGACCACGATTTTAGCTGCTGAATATCGTTATAAAAGGTTGATATCTTATTTAGACCCATGGGCAGATCCATTTGGCACTGGCTATCAATTAACTCAGGCTCAAATTGCGTTTGGCCGGGGAGGTTGGTTCGGAGAAGGGCTGGGTCAGAGTATGCAAAAGCTATTTTACTTACCCGAGGCCCATACTGATTTTGTTTATTCTGTATTGGCTGAAGAGTGGGGTGCTTTTGGAGCCATGGTGGTCGTGGCTTTGTATGGCGTGTTTATCTTGCGGGGTTTAAATGTGGGTCAAAAAGCCGAACGCTCAGGACGCCTATTTTCAGCCTACCTAGCCTATGGGTTAGTACTCTTAATTGCAGCTCAAGCCATCATTAATATTGGTGTAAATTTAGGCTTGCTGCCTACCAAAGGTTTAACCTTACCTTTTGTGAGTTATGGTGGGAGTAGCATGTTGGCGTGTGCTGCTAGCTTGGGGATTTTATTACGCATATCTCTTGAAAATAGTGTGACTTATGGCACCTTGAAAGCCGAAAATGATGTTCATTTGGACCTTCGTCACAAGACCTTGGATACCTTGAATACAGACGTCACCCCCGGGCTTGATGATGTAGACCAATGGTTTGTTGACGATGATAAAAAACAGGATTGGCGTCATGACAAGGTCTAATGCTCAAGCCCATGGAAAACGAATTCTGATTATGGCGGCAGGGACGGGTGGCCATGTTTATCCAGCTCTAACCACGGCTGCTATGCTGCAACAACATGATTGGAAAGTTGAGTGGTTAGGCACGGGTAAAGGCATTGAAAGGCGGTTGGTTCCAGATGCAGGCTTACGATTACATTGTGTGGATGTGGTCGGTTTAAGGGGTAAAAGTAAGTGGTCATTATTACTCGCCCCATGGCGTTTATTTAAGTCGTTATTACAATCGATGAAGGTGATATACCAATTTAAGCCGCACTGTGTTCTGGGTATGGGTGGCTTCGTAGCAGGTCCAGGAGGATTGGCGGCCAAGTTGATGGGTGTTCCGCTTATCTTACATGAGCAAAATGCTATTCCTGGACTGACCAATCGATTATTACGCCCTCTGGCGAATGTTACCTTGCAAGCTTTTTCTGGTAGTTTTGCAAAAGGCCATGCCATTACTGTGGGCAACCCTTTACGACCCAATATTATAGCAAAGAAGTCAGAACATTTAGGGCTCAGAATACTAATTGTAGGGGGCAGTCTGGGTGCCCTTGCACTAAATCAAGTGGTGCCAGAAGCGATGGCGTTATTGTCACCGAATGAGCGCCCAGAATTGTGGCATCAAACAGGGACTAAGTACCAGCGAGAGACTCAGGACATTTACAGTAAACTTAAAGTTGTGGCGCAAGTAGATGCCTATATTGATGATATGGGACGCGCCTATGCTTGGGCTGACTTAGTCATTTGTCGGGCAGGAGCTTTGACAATAAGTGAATTAGCTGGCGCTGGTATGGGGTCGATATTAGTGCCTTACCCCTATGCTGTAGATGATCATCAAACGGCAAATGCTAATATTTTAGTGCGAGCTGATGCAGCTATATTAATGCCACAAACTCAACTATCAGCCCTCACTCTTAGTCAAAACATTAGGGCTCTACAGAGCCATCCGTTAAAGCTGGTTCAGATGGCTGCAGCCGCGCTAACATGCGCCGCTCCCCAAGCTGCTGACAAAGTGGCTCAACACTGCATGGAGATTGCTCGTGGTTAAAATGATTCCACCAAATCAATATACTATCCCAGAAATGAGGCGCATCAAGCGTATTCATTTTGTGGGTATTGGCGGCGTAGGCATGTGCGGTATTGCTGAGGTGTTACTTAATCAGGGCTATGAAATAAGTGGTTCTGACATCAAAGTCAGCCCAGTGACCCAGCGCTTAGCAAGCCATGGTGCGCAAATTTTTATAGGTCACCAAGAGGCTCATGTTCGCGGAGCTCATGTGGTCGTTGTGTCCACTGCGGTCGCAGATGAAAACCCAGAACTATTGGCGGCACGGGCGCATCGTATTCCAGTGGTACAAAGGGCGCAAATGTTAGCTGAGTTAATGCGTTATCGCCATGGAATTGCGGTTGCAGGTACTCATGGAAAAACGACGACAACGTCGTTAGTGGCTTCCATTTTGGCGGCTGGTGGGCTAGACCCTACGTTTGTAATTGGCGGAAAACTAACGAGTTCTGGAACTAATGCTAAGCTTGGAGCGAGTGCCTATTTAGTTGCTGAAGCAGATGAAAGCGATGCTTCGTTTTTACATTTGCAGCCGTTAACGTCTATTGTCACCAATATTGATGCCGACCACATGTCCACCTACGAAGGCGATTTTAATCGTTTAAAGAAAACCTTTGTGGAATTTTTGCATAATTTACCCTTTTATGGACTTGCCATTGTTTGTGTTGATGACCCAGTAGTATGGGAAATATTACCTCAAGTGAGTCGACCATTGATGACCTATGGTTTTGATGACAATGCTGATATCAAGGCCGTTAATCTTGAACAAGAAGGTATGGTGACTTCGTTCACTGTGTGCAGGCAAGGCCATGCAGATCTTGCTATCGCACTCAACATGCCGGGCAGGCATAATGTTCAAAATGCGCTAGCAGCTATTGCAGTGGCGACTGATCTGGAGGTCGCAGATGAACATATTGTAACTGGCTTAAATCATTTCTCTGGTGTGGGTCGCCGTTTTCAAGTGTTGGGTGATTACCCCGCTAAAGACGGCACTGCCACTCTGGTTGATGATTATGGACACCATCCTCGTGAAGTATCAGCAACCATTGATGCCATCCGAGCAGGTTGGCCAGACCGTCGTTTGGTGATGGTATACCAGCCCCATCGTTATTCACGCACGCGAGATTTATATGAGGATTTTGTAGATGTCTTATCCCGAGTTGACGTGCTCATATTATTAGACATTTATCCCGCAGGTGAAGAACCAATCACCGGTGCTGATGGTCGCAGTTTGTGTCGCAGTATTCGGTCAAGAGGACTGGTTGATCCAATTTTTGTAGAGCGAGGCGCTGCTGTTGCTCCAGTGTTAGAAAATATACTGCACGCGGGTGATCTTTTGTTAACTCAAGGAGCAGGAGACATTGGCCAAATCTCCCGCGCTTTGCTTGATAAAATGCAACAAGAAGAACGTTAAATGACAACTCTGAATCTGCCCCAGATGTGGGCACACTTATTAACAGTTCCCGAGGCACGCGTTGCTGTCATTTATGGTGGCACTTCTGCAGAACGCGAAATTTCTTTGATGAGTGGTGAGCAAGTTCTCACTCATTTGAAAAATGTTGGTGTAAATGCCTTTGGACTAGACCTTGGAGCTGATGGGCAAGATCAGTTGACTCAGTTGCAGCAGGCCGAGATGGACGTGGCATTTATCATGCTGCATGGCCGAGGAGGCGAGGATGGTACGCTTCAAGGTGTACTGGAATTCATGTCAGTGCCTTACACGGGTTGTGGGGTCTTAGCCTCTAGTTTGGGTATGAACAAACTCATGACTAAAGTAGTTTGGTTGGCACACGGAGTGAAAACCCCAGACTATGAAGTACTCCATAATACGAGCAATTGGCAGCAAGTAACCCAACGTCTGGGTCTGCCATTAGTGGTTAAACCCGTGCATGAAGGCTCAAGTTTAGGTATTAATATTGTTGACTCAGTAGAGGCTTTAGAAAAAGCGTATCAAGATGCCACAGCATTTGACCGTGAGGTCATGGCTGAACAATTTATTGATGGTGATGAATACACAGTACCCATACTCAATAATCTGTCTTTGCCTGCAATTCGCTTAGAGACGGACAATACTTTTTATGACCTGCAGGCGAAGTATTACTCTGATCAGACACGTTATTTGTTTGATAACCCAATGACAGAACTGCAGCAAGGGGCCATGGAGGATGAATGCCGTTTGGCTTTTGAAGTGTTAGGTTGCAAAGATTGGGGGCGTATTGATGTGATGCGAGATAAGCAAGGCCAAAACTGGTTATTAGAGGTGAATACCACTCCTGGTATGACTAGCCACAGTTTGGTTCCGATGGCAGCCAAAGCAGTGGGGCTAAGTTTTCCCCAACTAGCCCTTGTTATTTTGAATTTGACCTTGGCACGAGTTGAGGCCGGGTTATGAAAGTGGCTAGTGGAGCGCAAAATGGTGGCTGGACTTGGGGTGCTAAGTTGCTGCTGTTGGTGGTGCTTGTGATCGCAGGATTTATGGTCTGGCAGGGCGTTAAACCATGGTTGCAGCGTCCATTGCAGCAAATCATTTTACAAACTGATATACCTGCTGCTGAAAAGTTACGTTTACAAGCGCAAGTTAATGCTCACTTGGCCGACTCTTTTTTTGGGGCAGATTTGCAGGCGATTCGCCTAGAAGTGGAAGACCACCCATGGGTTGATGGGGCCAGGGTCAGTCGTGTTTGGCCAAATAGACTAATGATTGAGGCTCCACGACAGATATTTATGGCCCGTTGGAAGGATGGTGGCTTCATCAATCACAAAGGGGAATTAGCCTTAGTTGAGCCGCGTCAGGTCGTTGCAATTGAACAGCTTCCATTATTAGCTGGGCCTGCAGGAAGTCCATGGGCTTTGAGTCAACTGTTTCGGCACATGAGTTGGTTAGTAGAGCGTGATGATTTGACCATTGTTGAACTCACTATGGCACGTCGTGGCGCTGTTGAACTACGCTTGCAAAACGGTATTATTCTGTTGCTTGGGCGTGATCAAATTTTGCCAAGACTACAGCGCTTGATGACGGTTTACCGGAGTCATTTTGTGACCAAAGTAGACACAATTAAACGTATTGATGGTCGCTATCCATACGGGGTATCTGTGGCATGGAAAGAGGTTGATTCATAGGGCTTATTTTGTAGTTAAATTAAGGCTAATTTAGTCGATAAATCCACCACTTAGAAGGTAAAGTGTGGGATAATTAAAGAATATTTTGATGGATGTTTTTGGTCCTTTTTAAAGTGTACAAATAAGGGAAGATTTAGGTGGCAGATGCAGCAATGAAACCCATGGTTGTGGGCTTGGACATTGGTACTTCTAAGGTGGTCGCTATGGTGGCAGAACTAGGAGACGATGGCCAACTGCAAATGGTGGGAATTGGTGCTCAAGAGTCGCGTGGTTTAAAGCGTGGCATTGTTGCCAATATTGAATCTACTGTGCTGTCTATAAAGCGAGCCATCGAAGAAGCTGAATTGATGGCTGATTGTAAAATTAATGCAGTCACTGTGAGTATGGGTGGTAATCATATTAGCAGTATGAACTCCCATGGCATTGTAGCGATCCAAGCTGGGGAAGTTTCGGAGCTTGATTTAGAACGAGTAATTGATGCAGCAAGGGCGGTCGCCTTGCCGTCGGGTCAAAAGATATTGCATATCTTACCGCAAGAGTATGTGATTGATGGTCAAGAAGGTATTCAAGACCCACTGGGCATGGCGGGGGTGCGTTTAGAAGTAAAAGTGCACATTGTAACCTGCGCACTTAACGTCTCGCAGAATATAGTCAAATGTGTGAGTCGCTGCGAGTTAAATGTGGATGACATTGTTTTGAACGCTTTGGCTTCAAGTTATGCGGTGCTGACTGATGATGAAAAAGAGCTAGGTGTGTGTTTAGTTGACATGGGTGGAGGCACTATTGACGTGGCCGTGTTCACTGCAGGTGCGATTAGGCATACTGCTGTAATTCCTGTTGCTGGAGACCAAGTCACCAATGACATCGCCATGGCCTTGCGTACTCCAACAGTGCATGCAGAAGATGTTAAAGTAAGGTATGCCTGTGCTTTGGCGCAACTAACGGATTTATCAGAAAGTATTAAAGTGCCCAGTGTGGGTGATCGCCCCGCTCGTGACTTGTCTCGTCAAGCTTTAGCAGACGTGGTGCAGCCAAGATATGAGGAACTATATACCTTGGTGCAAGCAGAATTAAGGCGCAGTGGTTATGAAGAATTAATAGCCGCGGGCTTGGTGTTGACCGGTGGTACAGCGCAGATGGAAGGTGCTGTAGAGTTGGCTGAAGAGATTTTTCATATGCCGGTTCGCCTGGCCAAGCCACACAAAGCCCAAGGGCCAAGTGGCCTGCTGGATAATCCAACCTACTCCACTTGTGTGGGACTACTAAATTATGCCCTGCAGGCAGGGTCTTCTATTCAGGTAGAACTGCCAAAGCGTGCAGGTATCGGCAGTAGCACAAGCCAGTGGTTAGGCAAGATAAAAGATTTAGTTAAAACAAATTTTTAACGATAAACCACCTTGGTGGATATCAATAGTAGAGTCTGGTGAACGATAGGATTCGTGATCAGAAAAACAATAAATTAGACTAGGAGCAAGGCGATGTACGAATTAGTTGATAACGTGCCGCAAAATGCAGTCATTAAAGTGATTGGCGTAGGTGGCGGTGGTGGTAATGCTGTAAGTCATATGCTGTCAAGCGAAATAGATGGCGTTGAATTTATCTGTGCCAATACTGATGCTCAGGCTCTTAGGGGGATGGAGGCTCGTTCAGTTGTTCAGTTGGGCTCTCAAATCACTAAAGGTCTAGGCGCTGGAGCGAATCCTAATGTGGGTCGGGAAGCGGCCATCGAGGACCGAGCTCAGATAGAAAGCATTTTGCAAGGTGCTGATATGGTGTTTATTACTGCCGGTATGGGTGGTGGAACTGGAACAGGAGCGGCCCCTATTGTGGCTGAAGTGGCTCGCGAAATGGGCATCCTAACTGTGGCAGTAGTGACCAAGCCTTTCCCTTTTGAGGGGCGTAAACGCATGGCTATTGCAGAGCAGGGGTTAAAAGAATTAGCCGAGCACGTTGATTCACTAATCACCATTCCCAATGAAAAGTTGTTGCCTGTACTGGGTAAAAACTGTAGTTTATTGACCGCTTTTAGTACGGCTAATGATGTCCTTTTAGGCGCGGTACAGGGCATTGCAGACCTGATTACTCGGCCTGGTATGATCAATGTCGACTTTGCTGATGTACGAACGGTGATGTCAGAAATGGGCATGGCGATGATGGGAACTGGTTCCGCCAGGGGTGAAGACCGGGCTCGTGAAGCGGCAGAAGCAGCTGTTAGAAGTCCACTCTTAGAAGACGTCGATTTGCGTGGAGCGAAAGGTATATTGGTGAATATTACTGCCGGCCTAGATATGAATTTAGGTGAATTTTCAGAAGTAGGCAACACCATAGAGGAGTTTGCGTCAGAAAATGCCACCGTCGTGATTGGCACAGTAATAGACCCTGAATTGTCCGATGAGTTGAAAGTGACCGTTGTGGCTACTGGTTTAGGGCACGCTTACGCTCAATCAATTGAACCAATTGTGAAAGCTGTGGTCAATAGTAATATGAGGCGTCCTACGGTCGACCAAATGGAGCTACCAGCAGTTAAAGATACGTCTGCAGGTGATGCTCAATTAGGTGGTGCAGAGACGTCTGGTGATTCAGAAGGTGATATTGGTTACTTGGATATCCCTGCATTTTTGCGGCGTCAAGCAGATTAAGATTTAGAATTTTTCATTTGATGCCTTTTACCTGCTATGGCGCCCTGACGGGCTTCAGAAACAGATTTTTGTGCTATAATACTCGTCTATAGATGAGTGTAGGGTCTTGGACATAATGGTCAAACAGCGTACGTTAAAAAATATGATTAGAGCCACGGGTGTGGGTATTCATACGGGTAAGAAAGTCTACCTCACATTGAAACCAGCTCAGGCCAATGTAGGCATTGTTTTTTGCCGTACAGATCTAGATCCTGTAGTCAGCATCGCTGCCACTGCGGCTAATGTGGGAGATACCACGCTATCGACCAATTTAGTGCAAGATGGAGTAAGAGTTTGCACTGTAGAACACCTATTATCAGCCTTTGCAGGACTGGGTATAGACAACGCTTATGTTGAGTTAAGTAGTGAAGAGGTGCCGATTATGGATGGCAGTGCGGCACCATTTATCTTTTTGCTGCAGTCGGCGGGGGTTGAAGAGCAAAATGTATCTAAAAAGTTTATCCGCATTAAGAAAGCGGTCAGTGTCACCCAGGAAGACAAACAGGCTTCTTTGGAGCCACATAATGGTTTTCAAGTTGGTTTCACCATCGATTTTGATCATCCACTTTTTGAAAGTGGAAACTGTACGACGCAATTAGATTTTTCGAGTACGTCATACGTGAAAGAAGTGAGCAGGGCGCGTACCTTCGGTTTTATGAAAGATTTTGAATACCTACGTTCTAAAAATTTGGCGTTAGGTGGCAGCTTAGATAATGCGATTGCGGTCGATGACTATCGAGTGCTAAATGAAGATGGTCTGCGCTATCAAGACGAGTTTGTGAAGCACAAGGTATTAGATGCCGTGGGAGACATGTATCTATTGGGCTTGAGCGTAATTGGTAAATTCCAAGGTCATAAATCGGGTCATGGACTAAACCATATGCTGCTCAGAGAATTATTGTCTCAAGAAGATGCTTGGGAAGTAGTGACATTTGATGACGAGGTGGACTCGCCTATTGCCTATATGAGTCCAGCCGCTGCCACAACCTAGCTGGCAACAACGGAAGGGCCGGTGTTCTGAAAGAACTCCGGCTTTTCTACGTTTTAGGCCTTTGAAAAAAATCCTGAGACCCCATGAAAGAAGGAGAGATTCAAAATCTCGCGTTAATCCCTAACAAGCGCATCAGCGCATATAAAAAGACAAGATAATGGTACAGATTTTTAAATCACTTTTTGGCAGCAAAAACGATCGTGAAGTCAAACGATACAATAAAATTGTAAATAAGATCAATGCATTAGAGAGTAGTATGCAGTCTCTGTCAGATGCTGATCTGGCAGCTAAGCGCATGGAGTTCAACTCACGTTTTGAGGCCGGTGAAAATCTAGACCAGTTACTGCCTGAAGCCTTTGCCGTGTGTCGAGAGGTATCAGTGCGTTTGATGGCATTACGCCATTTTGATGTTCAAATGGTAGGTGGCATTGCTTTGCATCAAGGTAAAGTCTCTGAAATGCGCACAGGTGAGGGTAAAACCCTTGTGGCCACGTTGGCTGTTTACCTCAATGCCATTCCTGCAAACGGCGTACATGTGGTCACGGTGAATGATTACCTTGCGCAACGGGACGCTGAATGGATGCGACCTTTGTATGAAGGTTTGGGTCTATCTGTGGGTATTATTTTATCTGGCCAAGACGGTGCAATTAAACAAGAAGCCTATGCTTGTGATGTCACTTACGGTACTAACAATGAGTTTGGCTTTGACTATCTGCGGGACAATATGGCCTTTAGTGCCATTGACAAGGCTCAGCGTAGCCTAAATTTTGCCATTATCGATGAAGTGGATTCGATTCTCATTGATGAAGCTCGTACACCTTTAATTATTTCGGGCCCTGTTGAAGATAACACTCAAATGTACCTCACCATCAATGGTTTGGTGCCCAAATTAGAGATGCAACCGGCAGTGGAAGGTGACGAAGAGCCTACTGGACATTACACTTATGATGAATCCCACAAAACCATAGAACTTACGGAAGCAGGCCATCAGTTCGTAGAAGAGTTATTGATAGGGGCCGAGCTATTAGCGGCAGGAGAGAGTCTTTATGCGGCATCCAATTTAACACTATTGCATCATGTGCACGCTGGACTAAAGGCGCATGTTGTTTTCTCTCGAAACATTGATTACATCGTACAAGACGACCAAATTGTAATTGTTGACGAACACACTGGCCGAACTATGCCGGGCCGTCGATGGTCAGAGGGAATTCATCAAGCCATCGAAGCAAAAGAAGGTGTGACAATTCAAAAAGAAAGTCAAACCATGGCTTCCACTACCTTTCAGAACTACTTCAGACTTTATGACAAACTAGCTGGTATGACGGGTACTGCCGATACTGAAGCCTTTGAACTCAACCAAATATACGACTTAGATGTGCTGGTGATTCCGACCAATGTTGATGTCAAACGAAAAGACATGAACGATCTAGTTTATTTAACGATGGCTGAAAAATTTGACGCGATCATTGCTGATATTCGCCAATGTGTTGAACAAAAACGCCCAGTTTTAGTGGGCACTGCGTCTATTGAAATGTCTGAATTAGTGTCTGCAGCACTAACAGAAGCCGATGTTGCCCATAACGTCCTTAACGCCAAACAACATGAGCGTGAAGCCACCATTATAGCCGAAGCTGGACGACCGAGTGCAGTGACTATTGCGACCAATATGGCTGGCCGTGGCACGGATATTGGCTTGGGTGGTAAGCTAGAAGTTGAGTTAGCTGCCTTAGGTCAAGGGGCTTCTGATGATGACAAAAAAGTGGCGATAGCGGATTGGCAAACACGTCATGATTTAGTGGTGGCCGCTGGTGGACTTCACATTATAGGTACCGAGCGCCATGAGTCGCGACGCATTGATAACCAACTTAGAGGTAGGTCGGGTCGTCAGGGTGATCCTGGCTCGTCTCGTTTCTTTTTATCGTTAGAAGACAATCTCTTGCGTATCTTTGCCCCAGAACGTATCAAAGGCCTAATGCAAAAACTGGGTATGGAAAAAGGGGAGGCGATTGAGCACCGTATGGTGTCTAACGCCATAGAAAAATCACAGCGCAAAGTTGAAGGTCGTAACTTTGATATGCGAAAGCAGTTGCTTGAATACGATGATGTCGCCAATGACCAACGCACAGTGGTTTATGACCAGCGCAACGAGCTCATGTCTACAGATGACATTGCAGACGTGATTGCCAATGTTCGGGCTGAAGTTGTAGACAGTTCTATAGATGGGTTTGTTGCCCCCCAAAGTCTGGCAGAACAATGGGATGTGAGCGGCTTAGAGGCAGAACTACACAAACAATTTGCCATGGAGTTGCCAGTCCAACAATGGCTTGATAATGATGACCGTCTTGAAGAAGAAGGCTTGCGTGCAAGAATTCAAACTAAATTAAGTGAGAACTATCAGGCTAAGACCGAGGTAGTTGGGGCAGAAACGATTCGTGGCTTTGAGAAACAGGTAATGTTGCAAGTCATTGACTCTCGTTGGAAAGAACATTTAGCTACTATGGACATGCTGCGTCAAGGAATCCATTTACGCGGTTATGCACAAAAAAATCCCAAGCAAGAATATAAACGTGAATCTTTCGATCTGTTTCAGCAACTTCTGTTGTCGATTAAAGAAGATGTGATTCGTATCTTAAGTCATGTTCAAGTGCGTTCACCAGAAGACGTTGCCGCTGAAGAGCGTCAAAAACGTGAGCGTGCGCAAGCCGCAATGCAATTTCAGCATGAACAAGCCCAAGCTCAAACTGCGACGCAAGTGATGGGTCAGACCATGGTGAGAAATCCATCAAAGCCTCCTGTTAAGGTGGGTAGAAACGAAGTTTGTCCTTGTGGTTCAGGCAAAAAATATAAGCAATGTCATGGTAAATTGAGCTAATACACGTGCATTAATTAGGTACAAAATTATGGCAGTTGGACCCTTAGCTAAGGTAGTTTATCATCCGATTGCAGGTTTTCGATTGGGTACCACAGAAGCTGGTATGAAAGTATCAGGGCGCAAAGATCTGGTGGTAATGGAAGCCCAAGCAGGTTCAAGTATGGCGGGTGTCTTTACTGCTAACGCTTTTTGTGCAGCACCTGTGCATCTTTGCCGCCGTCATTTGCTCAGTGATCGTCCCCTTGCATTAATCGTTAATACTGGCAATGCTAATGCGGGCACCGGTTTGGATGGCGAGGCTGATGCTCAGACCTCCTGCCATGAGTTGGCCCAAGCCCTGAATTTGAAAAGCTCTCAAGTGTTGCCGTTTTCTACGGGTGTCATTGGTGAAAAGCTCCCTATCGGAAAAATTGTAACGTCTTTACCTAAAGCGATTAATGCACTCGATGTAAATGGCTGGGAAGATGCGGCATTGGGTATTTTAACCACAGACACCCGTCCCAAAGGAGCCAGTGTCCAGTTTCAGCATCTGGGTCGCTCCATCAGCCTGTCTGGGATTGCCAAAGGATCAGGTATGATTCGACCCAATATGGCAACCATGTTGGCGTTCGTAGCAAGCGATGTAAAATGCACGCCCACCTTAGCTCAAGATTTGTTAAATCAAGCGGTAAATCAAAGCTTTAATCGCATTACGGTAGACGGAGATATGTCTACGAACGATTCGTGTATGTTGATTGCGACTGGGGCAAGTGACTTGTGTTTAGATGAAGACACGGATTTGGTCGCTCTATTTAGCCATGCCTTAACTGAACTCATGCAAGAGTTAGCGCATGCAATTGTACGTGATGGGGAAGGGGCAACTAAGTTCATCAGCATTGAGGTGTTAGGTGGCGCTAGTAGTGAAGAATGTTTGCAGGTGGCCTATGCCATAGCCCATTCGCCGCTCATTAAAACAGCCATGTTTGCAAGTGACCCAAATTGGGGCCGCATATTGGCAGCTGTGGGCTATGCGGGTGTGCCTAATCTTGATGTTAACAGCCTCACTATTCATATCGGGGATTGCTTGTTGGTTGAACACGGAGGCTGTGCACAAAGCTACAGTGAGGCAGCAGGACAAGAAATCATGAACAAAGATGAGATAAATATTCGGGTCGATTTAAAGCGTGGTGATGCCAAAGAGACCGTGTGGACCACAGATCTGTCCTATGATTACGTTAAAATTAATGCGGATTACCGCAGTTGAAGAGCACCATGACTAACCAACGGGTAGAGGTGGTGGCGGCAATCGTGGTCGATTCTGAACAGAGGATCCTCATGGCCCAGCGAGCCGATTGGCAACACCAAGGGGGGAAATGGGAGTTTCCTGGCGGTAAAACAGAAGCCCATGAAACTCATCTTCAAGCGTTAGCTCGTGAGTTGCAAGAAGAGGTTGATCTATGCATTGATACCCAAGCGTGTGAACTGTTTCAGGCAGTGCACCATGACTACAGCGATAAGCACGTGTCGTTATACTTTTATCTAGTGAAACAATTTTCAGGCGTCGCCAAAGGCTTAGAAGGTCAGCCGTTAGAGTGGGTTGATGCCCAGACCTTGTCTGAAATGGTCATTCCAGAAGCTAATAGGCCCATCGCAGAAGCACTCCTTGCCGCTTGGCCAGCTCATCAGATCACTGATCAGATCACTGGCTAGATTCGGCATCAGATAATACCTCTTGCAACAATGCCTCTGCCTGTTCTGGCAAAGAGCTAGCCACTGCATACATGACCTCGTCTGCCATTTCTGGCACCACTTCACTAATACTATCCACTAAATCTGACGCATGGTCAGGATCAGTTTGAGCAATGGACTCAGCCACTTGCGCAGCGTCTTCAGGTAATACTTCTGCTACTGCCGTGGCGATGTCGAAAGCTTGATTTGGGGCTTCTTGTCCCAAGGCAATAGCAAGCTCTGCGCCTTCTCCAACATAATCCTCATCTTCTTCTGAGGCCAAGAATGTATGTAATTCTTCGTCTGGGCTTGCGGCAATAGTTTCTGCCACACCGGTGGCTATTTCTACACTGGCATTGGGTACTTCTTGGGTCACAGAGGTGGCTATTTCCACTCGCTGATCTGGCGCTGCTCGGGCTGCTAACACCGCAATCTTAGCCACCAGCTCTGGCATATCATCAGCAATTTCATGGCTCACAATAGCTGCAATCTCAGCGGCCTGTTGAGGCGCTTCATCCAATAGTTTGAGAGTAAGACGGCTCAGAGCATTAAAACTAGCGTGTGGTTCTAGTTTTTGTTGTTTAATTAAGTCGCACATGTAACGTGCTAAGTCTGCACCCGACTGAGGCGCGGAACCTGCCACATTGGTAATAATGTCAAGCTTCAAATGGGGCAGTTCATCAGCCAAGGCAATGGCCAAAGCAACCGCTTGCTCTGGATATTGATAGGCGGTTGCTTGGGCAATATTGGCAGCCTCTTCGGGTTGATTAAGGGCCACACTAACCGCAATTTCAACCACATCATCAGGATTTTCTTCGGCCAATAGCAGCACTGTTTCAGCAGCAATGCCCGTGTCATCCAGACTGTTGTATTCTGTTCGAGGGTCAAGCTCTGTGGCCATTGGGGTCAAGCCCTGAACGACAAATGATTCTTGCAATGCATCAGGTACCGCAGAACGTATGCTCATTCGGTACATAACGAAGGCCACTAATATTAAACTAGCCACAATTAAGTAGCCAAATAGGGCATCTGGACCCATGTGTTTCATCATCAACGACGATGTATAAGGACCTATAGCGCCTCCCAAGGCGTAAGCTAAAATAAGTTTACCACTCGCTGCCACCATTTCTGTGGGTTTGAGTCGATCAAAAGCATCTGCTAAGGCAATGGGATACACACAAGCCAAGGCACCACTTAAAATGACTGCACAAGCGATAGTGATAGCCATTTCATTACGCACTGCCATAATAGGCAGTACCATGGCGGCCAAACAGGCAAGCAAAAGGGTCATAACTAAGACGGTGCGGCGGTCAAACGAGTCAGCTAATTTGCCGATGGGAAATTGGAGCAAAAAACCGCCCACCATAGTGGCACTCATAAAGGTGGCGATTTGACTTTTAGTCATGCCAACATCGGCACCGTAGACACTACTCATATTGTAGAAAGCCCCTAAACAAATACCAGAAATCATGATGCCCACCACACCCAAAGGAGACGTTCGGTAGAGGACTTTTAAGGACATTGGCTCAGGCTCAATAAATCGCGGCCCACCTGAGCGACTCATGAGCACTGGAATCATGCATAAACAAAACAACATCGCTACGTAGATATAGAGAATTGGATCTTGTGGTTCGGCCAAGTTCAGCATCAGTTGGCCTAAAGCTAAACCTAAATAAGTGACAAACTGATAGCTGCCAAACACAGTAGCACGGTTTTCACTGGTTGAACTCTCGCTGAGCCAAGTTTCCATAGTCATGAAAAACGTGGCGTTGGTAAAACCAATTAATATCCGTAATAGGCCCCATATTAGGGGCACAGACCAAATGCTATGCAACAAGGCACACATGGTGGCCACAGAAGCACAAGCCGCAAAAATACGGATATGGCCCACTCGGCTTATCAAATGTCGACCATACACAGAACCCAACAACATTCCAACAAAATACAGTGACATGACCAAACCGATGGCGTCAGTGTCCTGACCATCAAGGCGCATACTCATTGGTATAATAATAAATAGCAAACCATTGCCCATAAGCAAAAGCGTGCAGCTTAAGTATAGGGATAAAAGTTGATTCAATGCTCTCACAGGTTGCCTATCAATGATTGATCTTAAGTAAAAATTTAGGCGCAAAATATAGCAAATTGTGGTGTGGGTCAATGTTTAGTAACCCTTTATTTAGCTAAATACCTAACCTGCTTGTACAGGCGATGCAGACCATCACTAAGTCTATCAACCTGGGCTTAGCAAAGTGGCGTTTGCAGTTTATCAATTAAGGCTGAATGCCACATTTGGCTCGCTTACGTGTGACTTTTTAATGCCACAGATAAGCCTAGGACAAGCACGCAGACGCGCCACTATTATGAGTTTAAAGGGATCACTAAGTTGAATAAAAAAGGCATGAGCAGTCCGCCCTACCAAGGTGCATAGTTGAACCTTGCTAGGACGGAAAGCAATGATGGTGGCTAAACTTCGTAAGCCTCTATAGGTGGGCAAGAGCAAATCAAGTTTCGGTCACCATAGACGTTATCTATGCGGTTAACCGTAGGCCAAAATTTAGCATCTAGCGTAGCAGCAGTTGGAAATGCCGCAACAGTGCGGGTGTAACCTCGGTTCCATCCATGACTGGCTAAGTCAGATTGCGTATGGGGAGCCATCTTGAGGGGGTTATGTTTCGGGCTCCATTCACCCGTTTCAATTTTTTCAATCTCTTTTCGAATACTGGCCATGGCATCACAAAAACGGTCAATTTCTCGTTTAGGCTCAGACTCAGTTGGCTCAATCATCAAGGTCCCTGCCACTGGAAAGGACATTGTTGGGGCATGAAAGCCATAGTCCATTAAGCGCTTGGCAAGATCTTCCTCACTGATGCCCGTGGTTTCCTTAAGAGGACGAATGTCAATAATGCACTCGTGGGCCACTCTGTCATTGCGGCCTTGATACAAAATGGGGAAATGTTCACTTAAGCGTGCAGCCATATAGTTGGCACTTAAAATGGCTTGTGCTGTAGATTGTGTTAAGCCTTCTGAACCTAACAAGTTAATGTAGGCCCAAGAAATGGGTAATATTGAACCGCTACCGTAGGGGGCTGCAGAAACCGCCCCATTAGGGTCAGTCTTGCCGTGCACGGGAATTACAGGATGGTTAGGCAAAAAGGGTGCTAGGTGCGACTTTACGCCAATAGGCCCCATCCCTGGACCGCCACCACCGTGGGGTATGGCAAAGGTTTTATGCAAGTTAAGGTGAGACACGTCTGAGCCCATAAGACCTGGCTTACTTACGCCAACCTGAGCATTCATGTTGGCACCATCCATATACACTTGGCCCCCATTGTCATGAATGATTTGGCAAATTTCTACAATGCTTTCTTCATACACACCATGGGTAGAAGGGTAGGTAATCATCAAGCATGAAAGTTGCTCGGCGTACTGTTCAGCTTTGGCTTTGAGTTCTGCAACATCGACGTTACCCAGTTCATCACAACCCACTACCACCACTTTCATATCCACCATAGACGCACTGGCAGGGTTAGTGCCATGAGAAGAGCTTGGAATGATACAAATGTTGCGGTGACCCTGACCTATGCTATGTTGGTATTTACGGATAGCAACAAGGCCAGTATATTCTCCTTGGGCCCCTGAATTGGGCTGCATAGAGACACTATCGTAACCTGTAATTTCTATCAATTGGGCTTCCAAGGCGCGAATTAATTCCATATAACCTTGAGTTTGATCAGCTGGTGCGAAGGGGTGCATATTGGCAAATTCAGGCCAAGTGACGGCAGCCATTTGTGCCGTTGCGTTAAGCTTCATGGTGCAGGAGCCTAAAGGGATCATGCCATGAACGAGAGAGAAGTCTTTATTCTCCAACTTCTTCAAGTAGCGCACCATGTCTGTTTCACTGTGATGGCTGTTAAACACAGGGTGCTCAAGAATGGCATCTTCACGCATTAACTCAGGCGCCATGCCCATATTAATGCTACTACACAAGGTATCAGTAGCGCTTAAATCAAAATCTACTTGAGTGCCTGCAAAAATATTTAACAAGGCTTGCACGTGGCTCACTTGGGTGGTTTCGTCTAGACTAATACCTAGGTTTTCAGTGCCCACTTTACGTAAATTATAACCATCACCCAAGGCCCGTTGGTAAATCTCCTCTTGCTGGCCCTTAGTCGGGACAGTCAAGGTGTCAAAAAAGCTTTGATTATTGGCAGGGTAGCCTAGAGTGTCAAGCTGAGCTGCTAAAATGGCGGTGAAGCGTTGAATGCGGCTGGCAATAGTTCGCAAACCGCTTGGGCCATGGTATACCGCATAAAAAGACGACATATTGGCTAACAAAGCTTGGGCTGTACAAATATTAGAGTTTGCCTTTTCTCGGCGGATATGTTGCTCGCGGGTCTGCATCGCCATACGCAATGCAGGCTTACCCTTAGTGTCAACAGAGACGCCAATAATACGACCAGGAATCGATCGTTTATATTTATCTTTACTGGCGAAGAATGCAGCATGAGGGCCACCAAAACCTAAGGGCACACCAAAGCGTTGGCTCGAACCAAATACCACGTCAGCACCCAACTGGCCTGGAGACTTAAGCAAAACCAAACTCATGATATCAGCTCCCACTGCCACCAAAGCATTTTGCTTGTGGGCCTCATCAATGATGCTTTTTAAGTCACTAATACTGCCATCACTACCGGGGTATTGCACTATGACACCAAACACATCATGTTGGGCTAAGTCTATTGTTGGGTTGCCTGTAACAATCTCAAAGCCAAAGTATTCTGCCCGTGTGCGGATCACAGAAAGGTTTTGTGGATGAGTATTCTCATCTACAAAAAAGGTGACACTCTTCTTTTTATTCGCACGTTTGCAAAGAGCCATGGCTTCTGCTGCTGCCGTAGCTTCATCAAGCAATGAAGCGTTGGCTAATTCCATCCCTGTAAGATCCATAACCATCTGTTGATAATTAAGTAATGCTTCTAAACGCCCTTGAGCAATTTCTGGCTGGTAGGGAGTATAAGCGGTATACCAAGCAGGATTTTCCATCACGTTACGTAAAATAACATTGGGCACCAGAGTGTTGCTGTAGCCCATACCAATACAAGACACATTAACAATGTTTTTATTAGCCATTGTTCTAAGTTGGGCTAGTGTATCTGCTTCGGAGCGGGAAGCGGGCAGATCTAAAGCTTTACTTAAACGGATGCTGTCAGGTACCGTTTGATCCAGCAATGCATCAATGCTGGCCACATCAAGAAAGCTCAACATGGCTTCATTGTCGGCTGCATTGGGGCCAATGTGACGCTCAATAAACGCATCAGTTTGTAGTAGCTGTGAAATGGGTGTTCTAATAAAAGTAGGTGCAGACATAAGGCATCCTCACATAGCGCAATTAACAAGGTGTAAGGCCAAGACTAGCAAGGCATTAAACGTGGGAGTTTGTGGTTTAGTCTTCGCTAGCCACAACATCAGTATAGGCTTCGGCACTCAGCAGAGAGCCCAGATCGGCATCATCAGCTAATTTGATCTTTATAATCCATCCTTCGTTATAGGGATCTTCATTGACTGTTTCAGGAGCATCTTCTAATGCTTCGTTAACGGCGGTGATTTCTCCAGATACAGGTGCATAGGAGTCTGATGCCGCTTTGACAGATTCAATGACCGTGTACTCTTCACCGGCATCAAGGCTACGACCGATATCTGCCGCTTCCACAAATACAATGTCTCCTAATAACTCTTGAGCGTGATGGGTAATGCCCACAGTAACAGTTCCATCGCCATTGTCAGAGATCCATTCATGGGTGTTGGTGTAAAGCAATTCAGCAGGAATATTGCTCATGATTTTTAGCTCCTGGTCAGTGTTGATAAACGTCTTAAGGGTCTATCGATAAAAGACCCAACAATTTGATTGCAAGCATAGCATTTTGATTCCTTTCAATCAATAAATTAGCCTATAGGAAACTTTTCCCTAGTTTGCTTAATGGCAAAGGCCTCTCAGTTCTGTGGCATGACGGCAGACAAAAGCCGTGTTAGCATGCTTATTATCCCATTAAATCAATGAGCAATATCATGTCAGTAGAACAACCGGATATGCCTGAGTTAAAAATTGAGTCTGGTTCTGGCCTGCAAACAAGTGTCGAACCGTTGCAGTTAGGCAAGCGCTTGCGGGAAATTCGTCAGAGTTTAAGTTTAACCCTAGAAGAGGCTAGCCAAAAAACAGGGTTAGCACGCTCAACCCTTTCTAAAATTGAAAATGAGCAAATCTCACCCACCTTCACGGCGGTCCAAAAGTTAGCCAATGGGTTACAAATTGATATCCCTCAGCTTTTTGCAAAGCCACGCAGCACTATGGCCTCTGGCCGCAGAGTGCTTACTAAGGCTGGTGCAGGCACGCCACACCCGACCAGTACATATGAACATGAGCTATTATCAACAGACCTTGCGCGCAAAAAGATGGTGCCGTTTAAAACTCGGGTTCGGGCTCGTAGTTTTAATGACTTCGGTGATTGGGTGCGTCACGAAGGTGAGGAGTTTTTGCTGGTGTTGGAAGGTGAGTTAGCCCTTTACACGGAGTTTTATGAGCCCGTTGTGATGTCGGTAGGTGACAGTATGTACTACGATGCAAACATGGGGCATGCATTGGTAAGTTTAAGTGAGAAAGATGCGCTCGTGTTATGGATTGCCGCTCGATAAACTCAGGTTAAACGGGTGATATGCCGGTATTGATACAAACAAAATTTGTTTCCTATAGGAAACTTGCTTATACTTTCAGTATAATTCAACTGCCTTAAAGCTGAGAGAAGCCCATGTCTGATTTTTTATTAACCACCCCTTTGCATAACATGCACATTGCAGCTGGAGCTAAGATGGTTGCGTTTGCTGGTTATGATATGCCAGTGCAATACCCATTGGGGGTCAAACAAGAGCACCTTCATTGCCGTGCAAAAGTCGGTTTATTTGACGTCTCACACATGGGGCAAATACGCCTTTCTGGGGCCTCAATGAAATCGGTGGCATTGGCTTTAGAAAGTTTGATTCCCGCAGACTTCGTCAATCTTGAGCAAGGGCGACAGCGGTATGGGTTTTTTACAAATGCTGCGGGTGGCATTATGGATGACTTAATGGTGACTAATGCAGGTGACCATTTTTTTATTGTGGTTAACGCAGGCTGCAAAGACCAAGATATCGCTCATATGAAAGCGCACTTAGGCCATAATATTGAGCTTGAAGTTCTTGACGGACGATCTCTGTTAGCTCTGCAAGGCCCCATGGCTGGAGCAGTATTGGCCCGTTTGGCGCCAGTCACAGAAGCCATGCACTTTATGGATGCCAAAGCGGTCTCTATTTTAGGCTACGATTGTTTTATAGGCCGAGCAGGTTATACGGGAGAAGATGGCTTCGAAATTTCTGTGGCTAATGAAAACGCAGAAAATTTAGCAACGCGTTTGCTGGCGTTTGACGAAGTGGAGTGGATTGGTTTAGGTGCGCGTGATTCGCTGCGGTTAGAAGCGGGTTTATGTTTGTATGGTCATGACTTAAGCCCAGGTACGACGCCTGTGGCTGCCAATTTAAACTGGGGCATTCAAAAAAGCCGTCGGTCAGGGGGAGAGCGTGAAGGTGGCTTTCCTGGCGCAGACGTTATTCTTGCTGAATTGGCCAATGGAGCCAAGCGAGGACGTGTGGGCTTGTTACCTGAAGGTAAAGCTCCTGTGCGAGAGGGTGCTGAGTTAGTGACAGCAGAGGGTCACGTGATTGGGGTGGTAACATCAGGTGGGTTTGGACCAAGCTTAGCTGCTCCTCTTGCTATGGGTTACCTTGATAACGCCTTTAGTCCCATTGGCACTCAAGTATTTGCCCAAGTGCGTGGCAAGCAATTGCCTTGTAGAGTGTGTAAAATGCCTTTCGTAGAACAAACTTATCGCCGGTAATTCACTGGCGCAGACCTAAGGAGCTTTTGCGTGGCATACCAACCGGACCAAACTCAAACATTGTTGTGGCACGATTATGAAACCTTTGGTTTAGACCCTCGTTGGGACCGACCTTCGCAATTTGCTGCAATTCGCACTGATTTAGAATTTAATCCGATTGGCGCACCCATGATGTGGTATTGCCGGCCAGCAGATGACTACTTGCCATCTGCTGGTGCATGTTTGGTGACCGGTGTCACGCCCCAAAAATGCCTGCAAGAAGGGTTACCTGAGTTTGAATTTATGGCTCTCATTAATGAGCAAATGAGCCAGCCAGGAACCTGCAGTTTGGGTTACAACAGTTTGCGGTTTGATGATGAGTTCACCCGCTTTGGCCTGTATCGAAATTTTTTTGATGCTTACGCACGCGAATGGCAAGGGGGTAATAGCCGCTGGGATTTAATCGACTTAGTGCGTACTGCATCATCCATTCGTCCTGAAGGCATCAATTGGCCGCGCAATGAAGCTGGTGAATTAGTTCTGAAGTTAGATCAATTGGCCCCTGCTAATGGCATTGAGCATAGTGACGCTCATGATGCTCTAGCCGACGTGCAGGCCACCATTGAATTAGCTCGGCGACTCAAACAAGCTCAACCCCGCCTGTATAATTATGTTTTTCAGCTCAAGCATAAAGCCCAGGTATGGGGGCAATTAGATCTTCAAATGCGTAAGCCAGTGTTGCACGTGTCTTCTATGTATGGGCGTGACAATGGGTATATGGCTTTAGTAGGAGCCTTTGCAAAGCACCCTGGCAACAACAATGGGGCGCTGGTGTTTGATTTACGCCAAGATCCTCGTGTTTGGCAAGGCTACAATTCGACACAACTGCAAGCACTTCTATTTAGTCAAAAAGACGATCTGCCCATAGGCACTGCGCGGCCGGCAGTGAAGGAAGTTCATGTCAATAAATGCCCTGTAGTGGCTCCGCTACAAACTTTATCTGACGAACAGGCTGATCAGTTTTATATTGATAAAACTCAATGTCAAAAACACCTTCAGTATTTAAGGCAAGATGAGGATTTGTGTAAGGCGCTTGTCGAGGCCTTTGCGCAGCGGCCTGATTTCCCATCCCTAGACCCAGATGCTAACTTGTATGGGGGCGGGTTTTTCAGTGACAAGGATCGCAAGCAAATGCAGCAAGTGCATGCGCAAGATCCCTCGACCTGGAATGAAGGCGCATTTGTTTTTTCTGACAGTCGTCTAGATGCCATGTTGTTTCGCCTCAAAGCCCGCAACTATCCACACCTTTTAAGTGGTGATGAAATGCAGGCTTGGGACGCTTTTCGCAGTGAACGTCTGCTTGATGCAAGCGCTTCTGGGGCCCGCACTTATGAGCATTTTGCCAAAGAACTCAACGAGCTGGGTGAAAAAACTAAGGACCCTGCTAAAATTGCGATTCTAGAGGAACTGCATATGTACGCAGAATCCATTTATCCAATGAGTTAACTGAGTGTCTTGGTTAGCTTTATTTGGGTATAGCACTTTAGCGGCGACGCTGCTTCCTGGTGGTTCGGAAATAGTATTGGCTGGCATGTTAATAGAGCAGCCAGAGAGTGCATTTTGGTTATGGCTTGTGGCAACGTTAGGTAATACCTTAGGTGCCTGTGTTACTTTTTTTATGGGCACTTTATTGGCGCTTAAACTCAAGCCCCTCACATTGGCTAGACAGTCCCACTCCCAGACTCACACCCAGTCCGAATTTCAGGGAAACAAGGAACCGCAACGCACAATTTTACAAAACATCAGACACCGTTTAACGCATCAGTTCAATTTATCAGCGAAGCGCACCGATCAACTGAATCGCCATGGTGCTTGGTTGTTATTGCTAAGTTGGGTGCCCTTTGTAGGCGATGGCTTTTGTTTGGCTGCTGGCTACTTAGGCTGGCCAAAGAAACTGAGTTTAAGCCTGATTGCCTTAGGCAAAGCGGTCCGTTATGGCCTGTTGTGGCTGTGGTTGGTATAGCGCGTTCAGCGCTACCTTAGCGGGTTTAAATTGAGTTAACCTATGCCTCAATCAGCTAAGTTATGTTTCTTCTCGGAGGAACACCCATTGGTCTTCAGTACTTTGTTCTGCGCTATAATAATAGCCTGATTGGTTGAAGGCTTTAATGTCTTCTACTTCTGTCAGTTCATTTTCGATGATGAACCGAGCCATCATACCGCGTGCTCTTTTCGCAAAGAAACTAATTATTTTGTATTGACCATTTTTACGATCTTTAAATACAGGTGTCAAAACGCGTCCAGCTAATTGTTTGGTAGCAACTGATTTGAAGTACTCATTGGACGCTAGATTCACTAACACAGGATTGGTTTGTTGAATGAGCATCGTATTGAGCCCCTCAGTAATCGTATTGCCCCAATAGGCGTATAGATCTTTACCCTTTGGGGTGGCTAATTTGGTGCCCATTTCCAGCCGATATGCCTGCATCAGATCCAATGGTCTTAACAAACCATATAATCCAGACAGGATGCGCAAATGAGATTGGCTAAAGTTGAGTTGTTCGTCAGTGAGTGTTTCAGCTTCTAGGCCAGTATACACATCGCCCTTAAAAGCTAAAATCGCTTGTTTGGCATTATCAAGGGTAAAAGGTGTTTGCCAACTGCCATAGCGAGCTGTATTGAGGGCAGCTAATTTATCACTCAATTTCATGAGTTGGGCAATATCTTGCGGCGGCATGGGCGCCAGCACGTCAATTAATCCTTGAGCTTCGGTCAAATAATCGGCGTGACTAGTCAGCGACGAGGGGCTAAGCGTTTCAAAATCTAGAGTTTTGGCAGGTGAGATGACTAAAAGCATAAGCGATGATGGCAAAAATTAAGAACCTTAAGTGATTAGGATATTAGGTAACTAATGCGCATAGCGCAAGTGTTAACACTCAAGTTAGCATTAACAATGGGTTAGTTTAATCTGCAGTAGACATGATAAGCGGGTATGCTATTCTTTGCGCCGTTCACCAGCAGTTGGGTCGACTCATTATTTATAATGCCAAGTCAAATATTTTCTATGGAGGGAAAATGTGGTTAGAAAAAATTCAACACATTGCTACGCTAGCTCGATTTAGGTACCAGCCAGATCAACTGTTAATTATATCCATAGATGGCTGTGGTGGTGCAGGAAAGACAACTTTTTGCCAAGCTCTGGCACTAGAAATAGAGTCTTGGGCCCATCCTCAGGTGCTTAAGTTAGATGATTTCTATCATCCCTTAACGCCAACTCAAAGAAAAAAACTGCAACAACGGCAAGCTTGTGAAGGGTATTTTAACGTCACTGAATTCAAAAAAAACATACTCAATCCATTAACTAATGGCATTAAGGTTGGCTACAAGCCTTATGACTGGTTAGGGGGGGAAAGTAATCAAACACTTGAATTATTACCCTCTGGGGTGTTGTTAATTGATGGGGTGTATGCCTTTAGTGAACCCCTACGCGACATGATACAACTCTCTATATTTGTTGATACGCCTGAACAGTTGCGTAAACAAAGACTGCTCGCGCGACCGCAGCTAGATACAGATTGGGTAGATCATTGGCAGACGACTGAAACCTGGCATCATCAGCAGCAACAAACCGTGAGCGCTACCGATTTTGTGCTGCTGGGGTCTTAGAAATCGCAGCTTAGCATTGAGTATCGAGCACAGGTAACGACTTTACCAAATCATCGATCGCCTTAACTTGAGTTAAAAAAGCCTCTAACTGCGACAGTGGCAGGGCACATGGCCCATCACACTTAGCTTGGGTTGGATTAGGGTGAGCTTCAAGAAATAAACCAGCAATGCCTTGTGACATGCCAGCGAGGGCCAGTTGAGTGACTTGAGCACGTCTGCCACCCGCGGCATCTTTTTGACCGCCTGGGATCTGCAAGGCATGGGTGACATCGAAAAGCAGTGGATGGCCAAACTCCTTCATAATACCAAAACCTAACATATCTACCACGAGGTTATTGTAGCCAAAACTGCTGCCTCTTTCGCACAGCATTAATTGGTCGTTACCTGCTTCTTTAAATTTGGTAATAATGTGTACCATTTCATGAGGCGTTAAAAATTGGGCTTTTTTGATATTAATGACGGCTTGAGTTTTTGCCATAGCGACGACTAGGTCAGTTTGGCGGGACAAAAATGCTGGCAATTGGATAACATCAGCCACTTCTGCCGCCGCCTGGGCCTGATGTGGCTCATGAACATCAGTGATAACTGGCACGTTAAAGGTTGATTTTACTGTGGCTAATATGTCGAGTCCTCTATTCAGGCCTGGTCCGCGAAAAGAATTCACTGATGAACGGTTAGCCTTATCAAAAGACGCTTTAAACACATAGGGTATGTTCAGCTTTTGTGCCGTGTTGACATAATGATCAGCAATTTCTAGAGCGAGATCTTTCGACTCAAGCACATTCATGCCGCCAAAAAGAGTAAATGGTCGTGTGTTACTGACCGTCAGATCGCCAACGGATAAAGTTATTTGAGACATGGGTTAAAAATCCTTTGACGGCCAATTAATCGTTGGTTTCCATTGTATCAGGCGCTTTCTTGCAATCCCATATTTTCTTGATCAAGGGTATATTTATTGATTACAAAAAAACAACAAATAGGTATTTAGTTGGAGACTCACGGGTTGTCTGGCCTCGCACTGTGTCAAGACTCAATGGCTAGTTTTTTGGTGATTTACAGCTTGATTTTATCTGATCAAATGTCTATATTTGGTGTCGTATCTTGTTGTGAGGCACAATATATAGTGATTTAGGGTGTTTTAATCACTAATTGCCAAAGCTTTCAATTATACCAAATTCCTTCAGCTTTTAAAGTTGGAAAAAATAAATGTCAACCAAGAAATAGGCAGATCAATGCAAGGTTTGATGGTAACAAAGCGCAATGGACAACAAGAAAAAATTGACTTAGACAAGATCCATCGGGTCATAGACTGGGCTGCAGACGGCCTAGAGGATGTTTCGGTTTCTCAAGTTGAATTGAAGGCACAAATTCAATTCTTTGATGGCATTCGCACTTCAGATATCCACGAAACGATTATTAAATCTGCAGCCGATCTAATTTCTGAAGAGACGCCAGATTACCAATACATGGCTGCTCGCCTGGCTATTTTCCATCTTCGAAAGCGAGCTTTTGGCTGTTTTGAACCCCCTCACTTGGGCGCACACGTGAAGGAAATGGTGGCTCTCAAACGTTACGATAGTGACTTGCTGAAAGATTATACTGCGGCTGAATTCGACCAACTTGATGCTTGTTTGGATCACTCCCGTGATATGAATTTCAGCTATGCAGCGGTCAAACAGATGGAAGGTAAGTACCTAGTACAAAATCGAGTGACAGGGCAAATTCACGAAAGTGCCCAAATTTTGTATATGTTGGTTGGTGCTTGCCTATTTTCTAACTACCCGAAGGCGACTCGTTTAGATTATGTGCAGCGGTTTTACGATGCAGTGTCGCTATTTAAAATTTCTTTACCGACGCCTATAATGTCAGGGGTGCGCACCCCAACGCGTCAGTTTAGTTCCTGCGTACTCATAGAATGTGGTGATTCTTTAGACTCAATCAATGCCACGTCTTCCGCCATTATTAAATACGTGAGCCAGCGCGCAGGTATCGGTGTTAACGCTGGGCGGTTGCGGGCGCTGGGCAGTCCTATTCGTGGTGGAGAGGCATTCCACACGGGCATGATACCCTTCATCAAACACTTTCAAACAGCGGTCAAAAGCTGTTCACAAGGGGGAGTGCGGGGGGGAGCTGCGACTTTATTTTATCCCATATGGCATTTAGAAGTAGAGTCTTTATTGGTTTTAAAAAACAACCGTGGTGTAGAAGAAAACCGTGCGAGGCACATGGATTATGGGGTGCAGTTCAATCGGTTGATGTATACGCGCCTAATTAAAGGTGGCAATATCACCTTATTCAGTCCGTCAGATGTGCCTGGTCTGTACGATGCCTTCTTTGACGATCAGGACGAATTTGAAAGGCTCTACGCCATTTATGAGGTTGACGAAACGATTCGCAAGCGCACAGTTAAAGCGGTGGATCTATTTAGTAAATTTGCGCAAGAGCGAGCTCAGACAGGACGTATTTATCTACAAAATGTGGACCATTGTAATACCCGGAGTGCTTTCGACCCGAAAAAAGCACCGGTACGTCAGAGTAACCTATGTTTAGAGATCACTTTGCCAACCTCACCATTGGACAGTATCGATGATGCAAGTGGTGAAATTGCCTTATGTACGCTATCGGCTTTTAATTTGGGTGCTTTAGACGATCTAGATGAATTGGAAAACCTAGCAGATCTAATCGTGCGGGCCTTAGATAGTTTGCTTGATTATCAAGAATACCCAGTTCCAGCTGCTTATGAAGCGAGTATGAAACGTCGCACACTGGGTGTGGGCGTGACCAACTTTGCCTATTACTTGGCTAAAAATGGGGCCAAGTATTCTGATGGATCTGGTAATGCGCTGACGCACCGCACGTTTGAAGCCGTTCAATACTACTTACTCCAAGCTTCGAGTCGTTTAGCACAAGAACAAGGGGCTTGCCCTGCCTATGGTGATACCTTTTACTCCCAAGGTGTAATGCCCATTGATAGTTACAAAAAAGACATCAATAAGTTCTGTGACCAAGAGTTGTTGCTAGATTGGGATGCGTTACGTCAGCAGATCAAAAATCATGGTCTACGCAATAGTACCCTCACAGCACTTATGCCTTGTGAGACGTCTAGTCAAATCACCAACAGCACTAATGGTATTGAGCCTCCACGAGGTTATGTGAGTGTTAAGGCCAGCAAAGATGGTATCCTCAAACAAGTGGTGCCCGAATTTAAACGCCTGCGCAGTGCTTATGAGTTACTTTGGAACATTCCAAATAATGAAGGTTATTTACAGTTGGTAGGCATCATGCAAAAGTTTGTTGATCAGGCTATCTCTGCTAATACCAACTACGATCCGGTGCGTTTTGAAAATGAAAAAGTACCTATGAAAATTTTATTAAAGGACCTTCTTACTGCATACAAGTATGGGGTTAAGACTTTGTATTACCATAACACCCGTGATGGTGCTAATGATGAGCAAGATGATGGTTGTGACAGTGGTGCGTGTAAGCTCTAGTGAGTAAAGCATCAAAAATACGATCGATATAATTTTACACCTGCGAGATATACATGGCTTATTCCACCTTCAATAAGGTTAAAAATGACCCTTTAAAAGAGCCGATGTTCTTTGGTCAAAACGTTAATGTTGCCCGTTATGACCAGCAACGCCACGCTATTTTTGAAAAACTAATCGAAAAACAATTATCTTTCTTTTGGCGTCCCGAAGAAGTTGACTTATCCACTGACCGTAAAGATTTTATGGCCATGGCTGAGCATGAGCAGCACATATTTTTGAGTAATTTGAAGTATCAAACCTTACTTGATAGTGTGCAGGGTCGTTCCCCTAACATTGCATTTTTGCCCGTTGTGTCCTTACCTGAGTTAGAGACATGGCTTGAAACTTGGTCCTTTAGCGAAACAGTCCACAGCCGCAGTTATACCCACATCATTCGTAATGTGGTGGATGACCCTAGTATCATTTTTGATGATATTGTCGATAATCCAGAAATTGTGAAACGTGCCGAAACAGTGACGCGTTATTACGACTTATTCATTGAAATGTGTAGTCAATACAGTTTGTTGGGAGTGGGCACACACCAGATTAATGGTAAGCAGATTGAGGTGAGCTTAAGTGCTCTAAAGCGTCAGCTTTATCTGACTGTTGCTTCGGTTAATGCACTCGAAGCCGTGCGTTTCTACGTGAGTTTTGCCTGCAGCTTTGCCTTTGCTGAACGGGCCATCATGGAGGGCAATGCCAAGGTGATTAAGCTGATCGCTCGGGATGAAGCTTTGCATCTGGCAGGCACTCAACACATGCTTAATTTAATGGCTAATGGCCAAGATGACCCAGAAATGGTGGCCATTGCAGCATCGTGTAAAGACGAAGTGATAGAGATTTTCCGAGAAGCCGCAGAGCAGGAACGTGACTGGGCTAAGTACCTGTTTAAAGACGGCTCAATGATTGGCTTGAACGCTGAAATACTGAGCAACTATGTCGATTACATCACCAATATCCGCCTACGTGGTTTAGGGTTTGATGAAATATTTGAAGTGCGCAGTAATCCCTTGCCATGGATGAATGCATGGTTAGTAAGTGATAATGTTCAGGTGGCGCCCCAAGAAGCTGAAATTAGTTCATACCTTGTCGGTGCTATTGACAGCAATATGGAAGACTCAGACTTTGATGATTTCGACTTATGATGGTCGAGATCCTTTAAGTGCTGGGGCCCTAATTAATGAGTAGAACAGTCACTGTTAACGACGTGCAGACCTTTACCTATGGTGAAGAGTTTTCCCTTTTGGATAGTATGGAAGAGCACCAAATCCGTGTTAACTATAGCTGCCGAGGGGGTTATTGTGGCAGTTGTAAAGTTAAACTCACTGCCGGTAAGGTAAAATGGGTGCAAGACAGCCTAGTGCCTTTGGAAGATGATGAAATTTTAGTGTGTTGCTGTGTGCCAGATGGCTCAATTAAGTTGGCCATCTAGCAGCAAGAGCAGGCCTTAACGGTGGCTGCGCGCCTGTTTTAAAGTATCTGCAATCAAAAAAGCTAACTCCAAAGCTTGATCTGCATTGAGTCTCGGATCACAGGCCGTGTGGTAACGGTCAGCTAAGCCTTCGGCAGTGATATCGTGAGCGCCGCCCATGCACTCCGTGACATCCTGTCCGGTCATTTCAAAGTGCACACCACCTGCATATGTTCCTTCTGCAGCATGCACGTCAAAAAAGCTTTTTACTTCCCTTAGAATGTCTTTGACTTGGCGAGTTTTATAGCCAGTATGGGTTTTAATGGTATTGCCATGCATGGGGTCGCTGCTCCAAAGAACCTTGCGCCCCTCTCTTTCAACGGCCCGAATCAACTCTGGTAGATAAGTTTCTACCTTATCCGCTCCCATGCGAGCAATAATATTAATGCGACCCGCTTCATTGTCTGGATTGAGTATATCCAGTAAACGCAGCATATCGTCCGCGTTCATGGTGGGGCCTGCCTTAAAGCCTAAGGGGTTTTTAACACCCCGTAAAAACTCGACATGAGCACCTTCGACTTGTCGAGTTCGGTCTCCAATCCAAAGCATATGGGCCGAACAATCGTACCAATCATTAGTTAGGCTATCTTGACGCGTTAGTGCTTGTTCATAGTTTAAAAGCAGCGCTTCGTGAGACGTGTAAAGGCTAGTTTGGTGAAGTTGTGGGGTATTACCCGCATTTAATCCACAGGCATTCATAAAGCTCAATGAACGGTCTATTTGGTCTGCCAAATCTTCATAACGCGCGCCAAGGGGGCTGGTCCGCACGAAGTCCTGATTCCACTGGTGTACTTTATTCAAGTCGGCAAAACCACCTTGTGCAAACGCCCTGAGCAAGTTAAGAGTTGCTGCAGACTGATTGTAGGCCTGAACTAAACGTTCGGGATTGGGCACTCGAGCATCTGCAGTGAAATCTGAACTGTTAATAATGTCGCCCCGATAACTAGGCAGTTCTACTCCACTAAAGGTTTCGGTATCAGCCGATCGAGGTTTCGCAAATTGGCCTGCTAAACGACCAACCTTGACCACCGGACAACTGCCTGCAAAGGTTAACACCACCGCCATCTGCAACATGACTTTAAACGTATCCCGGATATTAGAGGCATTAAACTCGGCAAAACTTTCTGCACAATCCCCACCTTGTATTAAAAACGCATGGCCTTCAGTGACTTGTGCCAATTGTTGTTTTAACGCCTGTGCTTCACCTGCAAATACCAATGGAGGTACCTGAGATAGTTGTTGTTCAATTCGAGTCACAGAATCGGCATTGGGGTAGTTAGGTTGCTGTAATATTGGAAATTCACGCCAGCTGGTAGGAGACCAAGTTTTCATTAGGAGAGCCAAAAAAGGGTAGGTTTGACAATGCGTTACGCAGTGCACTATGAGTTTTCATTTTATATCACGCCTATGCTTAAGGTTCAATCGTGCGAAGTTATATTTGAATTTAGCGTTTAAGCATAACAGGGCAGATATGACTTTATGGCACACTTGATTGACCAACATTGGTTTTCACGCGCACACTAACTTTTCTGATGTGGTTTACTTTTGCTTACATTAGACTATATTATGTTACATATAGTTATTTTAAGATAACAGTATGTAATGATTTATTTCTATTTCAATAATTAGGTCAATTTGACTGGTTAATAGATAACCTAGGACGAAAGTGTGGATTTTAATCAAAGTACGCAAATTTTAATTGTCGAAGACGATGAGCGTTTGGCTGAACTGACCAGAGAGTATTTAAGCAATAACGGCCTAAGTGTGAGTGTGGAGCACAATGGAGCAGTTGCGGTAGAAAGAATTAAGGCTGAACAACCTGACTTGGTGATTTTGGATTTGATGTTACCAGGGGAAGATGGTTTGGGTGTATGTAGGTTAGTGAGGTCTGAATATAGTGGTCCTATAATTATGCTAACAGCCCGCACTGACGAATTAGACCAAGTGGTAGGCCTAGAAGTCGGTGCCGATGATTATATTTCTAAGCCAGTAACGCCAAGGTTATTACTGGCTCGGATAAGTGCCATGTTACGTCGTAGTAGTAAGTTAAAAGCGGCTTCAGACACTATTGGATTGCAAGAACCTACTGATGCTCGGCATCATTTTGGCAGTCTGATTATAGACAATTCAATGCGTGAAGCCTGGCTAGGCGATGAGGATATTGATTTAACCAGTGCAGAGTTTGACTTGCTGTGGCTGCTAGCCAGCAATGCTGGAAGAGTGCTAAGCCGGGAAGAAATTTTCTCTGCATTGCGAGGCATTTCGTACAATGGTCAAGACCGTTCAATCGACGTGAGAGTGTCTCGAATTAGGTCAAAAATTGGTGATGATCCAGAGCACCCTCGGCGGATTAAGACGGTTCGTAGTCGAGGCTATTTGTTTGTTAAGGAGAATTAAGTGGTTTTGCCAGTCAACCCAATGAACTTGGGGCGTATGGAAAAACGTATGGCTCTGCAGCAAGAGTTAATGGCGGCTATTTCCCATGAAATTCGAACCCCAGTGGCACGTTTAAGCTTTGCTCTGCAGTTATTGCAAGATATTTTAGAGGGCGATAGTGTCAGTGAGCAGCAGCAGCGTATGAAATCTTCCTGCAAAGGAATGGCGCAAGATCTAGAAGAAATTAATGACTTGGTGGCCGAAATAATGACCTATATTCATCTAGAAGATGGAGGCCCAAGAATTATTTTTCAAAAGGTAGATGTGAACCACATCCTTACCAATATGTGTGGCCAATATGCACCCCAGAACCCTCAGTTAAGCATTAAAGTAGACCCTTTGCTCGATGGTCTAATCATTGATGCAGAACCTGTGCAGTTGCGCAGAGCTTGCCAGAATTTGTTGGGCAATGCGTGTAAGTATGCCCAAGCTAAAGTGTCCCTCGGGTATCATATAGAAGGTGACTTTTGTGTATTGCGTATTGAAGATGACGGACCTGGTATACCAGAGTCTGACTATGGCCACGTATTTGCTCCATTTACCCGTTTAGATGAAAGCCGTAACCGAAAGACAGGTGGGTTTGGATTAGGCTTATCCATTGTTAGACGCATCGCCTATTGGCATGGAGGCCGGGCCATTGCAGGTCGAAGCGAAACCCTGGGTGGCGCTAACATGATGATCCGAGTGCCAGTACACCAGCCTAAAGACAATCTTCCGGGGCCTGCAATGCCTGACCCTGCTGATCTGTCTGTTTAACACCCACTAAAGTGGCGGCAGACGTTTCTCTGGCCGTAACAAGAAAATCCATCATATATTTACTATCGGCTTGGTCACTGCGCACTGCCGCATAAAGGGTGCACCAAATACCAGCTTGCGACATCGGTATAGCCGTCACATAACCACGGCTGGAGTATTCCTCTAAAGCCCAATTTGGCAATGCACATACCCCCCGACCACTCGCGACTAACTGCATCATCATGACGGTCAGTTCAGCATGCCTTATGGCGCCAGGTTCAATGTCGGCAGGCTCCAAAAATTGCACAAATACATCGAGCATATCGCGATCAACTGGGTAACAAATAAGTGTTTGATCAGCCAGATCTTGGGCTTCTATAAAGGTTTTTGAAGCCAGTGGATGATGATTACTAACCGCAAGCACAGATTCATAGCTGAACAAAGGTACATAGCTTATGCCGGGGAGATTTTTAGGGTTCGCAGTGATCACCAAATCTAATTCTCCACTGCGCAGTGCGGGCAGAGGGGCAAAGTTGAAACCACTGGATAAGTCAAGTTCCACTTCTGGCCAGTCAGCCCGATAAATGTCTAAACTGGGCATTAACCATTGAAAACAACTGTGGCATTCTATGGCAATGTTGAGGCGGCCTACGGACCCTGCAGCGAGACGACTAAGTTCACGCTCAGTGTTACGAATTTGTGGTAACAAATCATCTGCAAGCAGCAGTAATCGCTGACCGGCAGTGGTAAATTCTACTGGTTTTGTTTTGCGTATAAACAGATCTAAATTGAGCTTGTGTTCAAGGTCTTTGATTTGGTGGGATAAAGCTGACTGAGTCAGGAAAACTTTCTCAGCCGCCTCAACTAGGCTGCCTGTTTCTCGAAGGGCGGCTAGCGTGCGCAGGTGTCTTAACTCAATCATTAGGTCTACTTATACCTTGGGATTTAGTAATAAAAATTCCATAAGCGCCTTTTGAGCGTGCAAACGGTTCTCGGCCTCATCAAACACCACGCTGCGTGGATCATTGAACATGTCATGACTAATTTCTAAGCCCCGATAGGCGGGTAAGCAATGCATGAATAGGGCTTCTGGGTCTGCCAAATTCATTAGAGCAGGGTTTACTTGGTAGTTCTCGAAACTAGCTGCGCGAGCTTTTTTCTCATCTTCTTGGCCCATAGATGCCCAAGTGTCAGTGACGACCAAGTGACTGCCTTTGACGGCCTGTTTAGGGTCTTGTATCAGCTGCACTCGGTCGGCATTGACTGCCATTAACTGTGCATTAGGTAAATAGCCGTCTGGACAAGCAATGTTGAGTTTAAAATCAAATTGTCTAGCGGCATTAATAAATGAATGGCACATATTGTTACCATCACCTATCCAGGTCACTGTCTTGCCCTTGATGGAACCTCGGTGTTCAACAAAGGTTTGAACGTCTGCTAATAATTGGCAAGGATGGTAGTCATCTGTGAGCGCATTAATGACTGGAACTCTGGAATGAGCTGCAAATGCTTCTACTTGAGTGTGGGAAAACGTCCGAATCATCACTATATCGACCATGCTCGAAATAACTCGGGCGCTATCGGTGATGGGCTCTCCACGACCTAGTTGGGTGTCATTTGAAGATAGAAATATGGCTTGGCCACCGAGTTGTGCCATGCCCGCTTCAAATGATACACGGGTCCTGGTCGATGACTTTTCAAAAATCATGCCCAAAACTAAATTACGAAAGGGTTCGTAGGGGGTCTTTAAAGTGCGTATTTTTTTGAGTTCAATGGCCCGTTGAATAATCCAATTAAGCTCACTAGGATTCAAATCGAGCAATGTTAGAAAGTGCCGTGGTGACGAATTGGACATGAAAAGTAGCCGCCTAAACCGAGAATGATAGGGCTAATGGCCTATGCTTGCAAATACCTTAGCCAATAAAGCTGATAAATAGTGTAAATTATGGTGCCTTTTTAACCAATAATAACTGACTAAATTAGTCGGATATGGGTATAATTACGTTATTACATCATGCAACCATCAATGAGCGAGACTATAGTCATGGATACCTTAACCACGATTAAAGAACAGATCGAAAGCAATGCCATTTTACTGTACATGAAAGGCACCCCAAAATTTCCCCAATGTGGGTTTTCTTCACAAACAGTGCAAAACCTTATGAACTGCGGTGAACGCTTTGCATTTGTTAATATTTTAGAGCATCCAGACATACGCACTGAGTTGCCTAAATATGCCAACTGGCCAACCTTTCCGCAGCTGTGGATTAACGGAGAGCTCGTTGGTGGCTGCGATATCATTACAGACTTAGCTCAATCAGGTGAGTTGGCTGAAATGATCAGCGCTGCGGCTCCTGCTGAAGAAGATGCAGGCGCAGAATAATTTAATAAACCATAAATTAACTATTATAGAGGAACCGCTATGAGCGTTTTAGTCGGCAAGCAAGCACCAGATTTCACAGTACCTGCAGTACTTGGTAATGGCACTATCGTTGATGATTTTAATCTTTCTGAAGCTATCAAAGGTAAATACGGGCTGGTGTTTTTCTACCCATTAGACTTTACCTTTGTTTGTCCTTCTGAGCTGATTGCATTAGATCACCGTATGGACGAGTTCAAGGCTCGTAACGTTGAAGTTATTGGAGTGTCAATCGACTCTCATCACACCCACAGTGCATGGCGTAATACAGCCATTAACGACGGTGGCATTGGCCCAGTTAAATACACCTTAGCTGCAGACATGGCACACAACATTTGTCGCGCTTATGACGTTGAATTAGCTGATGGAAGCAAGGCGTATCGTGGCGCGTTTATTATTGACCGTGAAGGCCAAGTTCGTTCACAAATTATCAATGACCTGCCACTAGGTCGCAACATGGACGAGCTATTGCGCATAGTCGATGCTCTTCAATTCCACGAAGAGCACGGTGAAGTATGCCCAGCTGGCTGGAACAAAGGTGATTCAGGCATGAAAGATTCAGCTGCAGGAGTGGCTTCTTACCTGACTGACAACGCCGATAAACTATAAGTTTTGTGCTAAAAAAAGCCCCGCTAACCTTGCGTTAACGGGGCTTTTTTGCATATAGGGTCAGCCCAATGCTTGAACAATGGAGGGCCAAGCCAATGCAAGTATTTCTATGGTGACTTGATTGCCTTACCTTGACGGGTTCATTAACCCTTACATTCGTCATTGCATAACCGTATTGGGCTAGTTAAAATCACCCTCTGTTTGTTTTCGTCGCATTTTTATTGATAAGGCACCCTGAATGGCCCCTACTTCTGCTATTACGAGTCCAAAAGTGACTCAAGCATCCGTTCCTATGCGTTTTGTAGGGCCAATGAAAATTAGTGCTCAAGCTAGTTTTGATGCGGCATGGCAAGAAAAAGTCTCGGTGCCCCTAGCCACCTACGAAATCCCTTTATGGCATTCTGTGGGCCGGGGAGCGCGCGTATCGAATCTATGTAACGAAGGCATTAAAACGACTTTGATTGATGAACGTATGACTCGTTCAATCTTGTTAGAAGCGAAAGACGCTCACCAAGCATTAGGGGCTTGGCAGTCGATTCAGATGCGACAACAAGAAATGCAAGACATTGTGGGTCAAACAAGTCGTTTTGCCACCTTGTTCAATATGAACATGCAAATTGTAGCTAATTTGCTCTATTTGCGCTTGGAATTTAACACTGGGGATGCCTCTGGCCATAATATGGTGACCCATGCGGCTGATAGTTTGATGCAGTGGCTACTAAAGCAATACCCACAATTGAGCTATAGTTCTATCTCTGGTAATTACTGCAGTGATAAAAAGGCCACTGTGGTGAATGGTATTTTAGGGCGTGGTAAATACGTCGTAGCAGAGTTAACCGTGCCACGAGCTTTATGTGAGCGAAAATTGAATACGACCCCTGAAAAGGTGGTCGATCTCAATATTAAGAAAAATCTGTTGGGTACATTAATGGCGGGTGGTGTGCGCAGCGCTAATGCTCATTTTGCTAACATGTTACTCGGATTTTACTTAGCTACAGGCCAAGATGCGGCTAACATTATAGAAGGTTCCCAAGGCATGGTGCACGCAGAAGTGCAAGAGGGGGATCTTTACTTTTCTTGCACGCTACCCAACATTATTGTGGGCACTGTAGGCAATGGCAAAGGGTTAGACTTTGTGACCCAAAACTTAGCTAAATTAGGCTGTAATCAAGACATTGAAGTGGGCGCCAATGCGCGCCGCTTAGCCCAAATTTGTGCGGCTACAGTCTTGTGTGGTGAATTATCTTTACTCGCGGCTCAAACCAATCCAGGTGAACTCATGCAAGCCCATTTGAAGTTAGAGCGTTAAATGAATGATCAAACCAATCGCCGTAAACGGCAGCACATCGAAGTTATTGGCCGTGATGAGGGTGTAGAGCGTAATGGACGTTTTTTTGATGCCATGCAGTTGCAGCATCGAGCCATGCCAGAAATCAATTTGCATGATGTTGACCCCAGCATTGAAGTGATGGGCAAACGCCTTAGTTTTCCGTTGCTGATTTCGTCGATGACTGGGGGTGATGATGTCTTAGTTGCTAAGGTGAATCAACATTTGGCGGAAGCCGCACAAATCACAGGTGTGGCGATGGGCGTGGGTTCGCAACGAGTGATGCTAGAAGATACCAAAGCTCAAGCAAGTTTTGATTTGCGCCGCTATGCCCCTGATGCCCTTTTATTTGCCAACATGGGTGCTATCCAGCTCAATAATGGCATGGCATCAGCCCAGCTTCAGCAGGCTATAGACGTCTTATCTGCAGATGCGATCTTTCTCCATCTCAATCCGCTGCAAGAGGCTGTGCAGCCAGAAGGTGATACTAATTTTGCTAACCTTGCCCAAGCCATCGGCCTTGCTCAAGTTGAACTTGAGGTCCCCATCGTACTAAAAGAAGTAGGATCAGGGCTGAGTGTGGCAGATATAGAGTTAGGTTTGCGCCATGGGATTCGGTGGTTTGACGTCGCTGGACGTGGTGGGACCTCTTGGGCGCGCATTGAACAACAGCGCCGTGAGGATAACCACACGCTAGGATTTACCTTACAAGATTGGGGTATTCCGACGCCTTTAGCCATGAAAAATGCGAGGCCTTACATGCAACAAGCAAATTTCATTGCCAGTGGTGGCTTGCGCAATGGGCTAGACTTGATAAAGAGTGTTATAATGGGCGGCTCTTTAGGTGGTATCGCTAAACCACTTCTGGCTCCGGCCATGGAATCTACACCTGCCGTCGTGGATGCCATAGAGGCCTTAAAAAAAGAGTTTGTCACCGCTATGTTTTTGTTATCGGCAAGTAGTGTAGATGATTTGCATTTAAATGATTCCTTAGTGCTTAGTGAACGATAGTCTAAGATATTTATATTTCATTAAGTTGGTCGTAAGGAAGGTCGAGAAGTTATATGCTCGTTGGTATTGATGATTTAAGTTTTTATACCGCTAACTTTAGCCTAGATTTGCAAGAGTTAGCGGCCCACAATGGCTCTGATGCTGCTAAATACACTGTTGGTATAGGCCAAGAGCGTATGAGTGTGCCCGGAGCTGATGAAGATGTAGTTACTATGGCGGCAAACGCCAGTGTGCCTTTGATAGCAGGCATGAAAAAGCGGGGCGAAGATCCCAGTTTAATCCGCACTATTTTGTTTGCCACAGAAACAGGTATCGACCAATCCAAGGCGGCTGGAGTTTATCTGCACTCGCTTCTTCGGTTAAGTCCTCGCTGTCGTGTGGTTGAACTTAAACAGGCTTGTTACAGCGCCACTGCGGCTTTGCAACTTGCGTGTGCTTGGGTGGCTCGTAAACCCAAGGAAAAAGTATTAGTTATTGCCTCAGATATTGCTCGCTATGACCGACAATCTCCCGGGGAAGCTACCCAAGGCTGTGGTGCAGTAGCCATGATAGTGAGCGCCAACCCCAGAGTCCTTGTGCTAGATTCTGAAACGGGAGTGCATACAGAAGATGTGATGGACTTTTGGCGTCCTAATTATCGCTCTACCGCGTTGGTGGATGGAAAGTACTCAACTAAAGTTTATTTACGCTGTGTGCGCTCTGCATGGCAAGATTTTCAGCAGCAAAGTGATTTGAAGTTTGGTGACTTTGATTACTTCTGTTATCACTTACCGTTTAGCCGCATGGCTCAAAAAGCCCATAATCATTTAGCGAATGGCAATGCCCACGAATTGACTGTAAAAACTTTAGAAAATCAAATTTCTTCGAGCCTTATTTATAATCGGATTACGGGTAACAGCTACACTGCAGCTATGTATATTGGTTTTATCTCACTACTTGATAATACAGCAGCTAATTTGGCAGGCAAACGTGTTGGGTTCTTTAGTTATGGTTCTGGCAGTGTGGGTGAGTTTTTTACAGGCACACTAGTCAATGGATATCAAAATATGCTGCACCAGCAGCAGCACCAATCCATGCTGGAAGCGCGGCAGGCGCTCAGTTACGCTGAATACCAAAAAATGTACGCCTTTGAAGTGCCTACAGATGGCGGTGAACACAAGTTTGAACATCAAACTACGGGGCAATTTCGACTCGTGGGTATCCGCGATCACAAACGCCTTTATCAGGTGCAATGACTGCGCCTGATCAGACGATTTTCCCATCTCGGCCACCTTGCTCTAAAGTAAGGGTGCCGGGTAAAGTCATTCTTAGTGGTGAACATGCAGTGGTTTATGGGACCCCTGCCTTAGCGTGCGCCATTCAAAAATATGCCTTTGCTAAAGTTGTCAGTATCGACATAGAAGGCGTTCACCTGATAGTGCCTGCATTTGGCATTGATCAACACTTTAGCCATGGGCAACTGACCCAGTTGGCCCACCAGACACAATCGCGTCACCAAAAGTTCCTTCAGGACTCAGCTCTGCTATGCCTTGTCATTGAGAGTCCGGCGCAGTTTTTTGCCGCAGCTTTGGGTGCAAGTGGACTGGCCGTTTTGTTAGCAGATCAGCCTGGTATAGCTATTGAACTCACTATGGATTTAGTGGCTGGCGGTGGTATGGGCTCGTCGGCTGCGTTAGTTGCAGCCATGCTAGCAGCAGCCTTTAAACACATCGGAAAGCCTTTAACAGCGGCACAATTAATATTAAAAACGACTCACAGCGAACATTGGCAGCATGGTCGATCTAGTGGCTTAGATCCATACGTGTGTATCATGGGTGGTTTACAACGCTACCAACTTGGCACTGCTGAACGCCAAGCGTTAAAACCTTTAAGTGCATGCTTTCTCGTTTCTACAGGCAAACCAGATAGTTCAACAGGTGAGTGTGTGGAAGCTGTGAGGCAACACAATTTTTCGGCTCATTTGTGGTCTCAATTTAGTCAAGTTCAAGAACAATTGCTGCACTGCATGGTCACAGACACTGAGGGCGGTAGTTTGCCATCTAATCTAACAACGATGGTGAGTGTTATCGCAGCCAATCACAAGCTGTTGCAGCATATTGGAGTGGTGCCAAAAACGGTATCAAATTTTATTGCTGAGGTTGAATCTAAAGGTGGAGCCGCAAAAATTTGTGGTGCCGGCAGTATCGATGGTGATCATGCCGGGCTAGTTTTTGTGGCGGGTGTGGAGTTAGGTCATATGCAAAAACTGTGCTTAAATTATGCTTATGAAATGCAAGAAATGCTGCCAGATTTAGAAGGTGTGGTTTACTTTGACTAGTTTAAGCTTTATTGCCTCTGCACCAGCCAGTGCCATGCTCATGGGGGAACATGCAGTGCTGTTTGGTCATAGTGCTTTGGTATGTGCCTTAACCCAGCGCATCTTTGTGAAGGCATCCAAGCGCGCAGATGGACAAATAGTCATAACCTCTAGTTTAGGTTACTTTGAATGTGCTGTTAATGAGCTAGCCATGCAAGTAGAGCGAACGTCTTCTTTTGCTTTTGTGTTACAGGCACTAACCCTGAGTGGCCAAGTTGAAACTGGGGGTGTAGAACTTGTGATTGAATCTGAGTTTGAACACACCCTAGGTCTGGGATCATCAGCAGCGGTCACGGTAGCGTGCATGGGCGCTATGGCGCTGCTTGCCAATGGTAGGTTTGACCCTCAAGAAGCCATGAAAACCAGTATAGAATCGATTCGTAAAGTGCAGGGCAGGGGTTCTGGTGCCGATGTTGCGGCGAGTGCTCTTGGGGGCATTGTAAAGTTTCAAGGCAATCCATTAAGGGCTAAAAAGACGTTGTTGTCGTTAGCAGCATTGCAAGACGCACCTCATCTACTGCTTGTTTATTGTGGTTATAAAACTCTGACACCGCTAGTCATTGCCCAAGTGGCTGAGGCAGCTGAGCAAGAACCGCAGCGTTTTGCGCAACTTTATGAGCAAATGGGTGCTTGTGTTGAAACCAGTGAAAAGGCTTTAGAACGAGAAGACTGGTGGGCTTTCGCCCAGTCCATGAATCAATATCAAATATTAATGAGAGCCTTGGGCGTGAGTGATAAAAGTACTGAAACTATTATTCGTTTGGCTCAAAAAAAGTCACCATTAGATACTTTACTGGGCGCCAAAATTTCTGGGTCTGGTTTGGGGGATTGTGTGCTCTTGCTCGGTAGTGAGGCCTTAGATTGGCCCCACCCTCAAATATCAGTTCAAATAGAACCCCAAGGTCTGCGCCAAGAAATGCAATTACCTAAGGCGCAACAACGCGAGCAGCAGTTATGAGCCAAAATTCAAACCAGACAATGTCCGTTGCCATTTGGCTAGATCAGGTTTTGGGTGCAGCTAAAAATAATACACCAGCGGCTCAAGCGAGTGCCTATGCACCCAGTAACATTGCCCTGAGCAAATACTGGGGTAAGCGTGAGGCAAGCTTTAATTTGCCAGTTACGGGCTCCTTATCCATCTCATTAGCTGAACATGGGACTCAAACAGGTCTCTCGGTGATCGATGCGCCCGCGCATCAAGTGATTTTGAATGGTGAAGAAGTTGACGCCGGACAGAGTTTCGTAACCCAGCTGATTGAGTGGTTAGACCGGGTTTTACCCAAGCACATTAAATTGCGGGTAGATACTCACAATACTGTGCCAACAGCAGCAGGACTTGCATCTTCTGCCAGTGGCTTTGCAGCTCTAACCCTAGCTACCAATAGTCTGATGGGCTGGCACTTGCCAGAGCAGCAGCTTTCGGCATTAGCACGCTTAGGTAGTGGTAGTGCCAGTCGATCCTTATGGCATGGTTTTGTTAAATGGCAAGCAGGCGATAGGACTGATGGCAGTGATAGCATTGCTGAACCTTTGGAGCAGCAGTGGCCCCAATTGAGGATTGGTTTATTAACCATTTCAAGCCAAACTAAAGCGGTCTCTTCACGCCTAGGAATGGCGCGTACAATAGCGACCTCAGCCTTGTATCAACAATGGCCTCAGCAAGCTGAGTCTGACCTTGTGACTATTGAAAGAGCAATCGTGGCAGGTGATTTTGAAACCATGGCCAAAACCGCAGAACATAACGCCATGAGTATGCATGCAACGATGGCTTCCGCATGGCCCCCACTAGTGTATTGGCTGCCAGAATCATTAATTCAAATGCAAAAAGTTTGGCAGTTACGTGAACAAGGGCTACCCCTTTATCTGACCATGGATGCGGGTCCTAATGTTAAATTGCTGTTTGAGGCTAAGTATCAGCAAGAGGTACAAGCAGCCTTCCCTGACATTCAAATAATTACGCCGTTTGCATAATATATGGTGTTTAGCCTAGCTTTATACAATTTTATATTTACTGGCATTATAAATCATAAACTATTGATATTAATATATAAAATAAATTAATAAATGGTCACATTGACTCAGGTAAAAGCTTTAGGTTGAATTTTGAAGGTTGCACAATGTCTTGTATCCTCTAAAGCGGTATAGGGCAGTCAGATGGTGATCGAGGCAGTTGACACGCCAAGCCTTTGACGTATATAAGTGTGTTTAATGGGCTGGGCTATTGGTAAAAGAGAACGCAAAAATGAAAAAGTTTGCCTTAGATGCGATCGATATAAAAATTCTAAATGCGGTCCAGCAGCATGGGAAAATGAGTAAGTTTAAACTGGCAGAGCTCGTTAATCTGTCACCAACACCATGCTGGGTAAGGCTTGATAAACTTAAAAAAATAGGCGTGATCAAAGGTTACCAAGGACAAATAAACCTTGATCAGCTTATTGATTTTACCAAAGTCATTGTTACTGTTGCACTGAAAACTCATAAAAAATCTGACTTCGATCGGTTTGAGTCTTACATACAGCAGATAGACGAAATTGTAGAATGTTACGCCACAGGTGGAGGATCTGACTACGTGTTAATGGTCATTTCTAAAAATCTGCATCATTTTCAATCTTTGGTGGAGCAGTTGCTTACTGATGAAATTGGTATCGACCGTTATTTCATTTACATAGTCACTAAGCAGGTTAAAGCGGCCCCGCCAAATCTGTTAACACTGTTGAGTGATTAGTTGTTGCCAACCATAGTGAAAATATCAGTTATAGCATCAGTTATAACAGCACTGAGTGATCTCACAAGATCAATAAAAACCCTCAATTCTGGCCATAAATAGCTGATATTCAGCTCTCTTCAAAGCTGTTGTTTCATTTTTATTGGCAGGCTTCAAACGGCTTCCCTAAACAGACTTTTTGTGCAAATAAATGAGACCAAATAGTCTCACCTTGAGTTTTTTTTAGTCTACTCTCTCGCTTCAATTCTCCTATAGTCATAGGATATGCTGGCCATATCGCATAACGTCTGCTAATGGCCGCTATTTCAACCGATAAGGATTATACAATGACAGCATCTGAGGAGTTTGGTTTTGGCACACAAATTCGTAAGTCACCTTTTTTTGACGCGACTGTGCGATGGGGTGCTAAAGGGTTTTCGGTTTACAACCACATGTATATTCCAAGGGATTTTGGTGACCCGGTGCAAAACTTTTGGAACTTAGTCAATGACGCTATTTTATGTGATGTTGCGGTTGAACGTCAGGTAGAAATAACAGGTCCAGATGCAGCCAAGTTTGTGCAGCTTTTGGTGTCACGTGACCTCTCTAAATGTGCTGTAGGCCAATGTAAATATGTGCTTCTCACTAATGTGCAAGGTGGAATTTTAAATGATCCTATTTTACTTAGGTTAGCTGAGAACCACTTTTGGATATCCCTGGCAGACAGCGACATTTTGCTTTGGGCTCAGGGTGTTGCTGTGGCTTCTGGTATGGATGTGCATATCTGTGAACCAGATGTCTCACCGCTACAGTTGCAGGGCCCTAACTCAGGCGAAATTATGCAGGCGCTGTTTGGTGCAGGCGTGGGTGACCTTAAATATTATTGGTTACGGGAATATGAACTTGATGGCATTTCGTTAATTGTTTCTCGCACAGGCTGGTCAAGTGAATTGGGCTATGAGATATATCTGCGTGACGCTTCCAAAGGTGACCTCTTATGGGAAAAAATAATGGCGGCTGGCCAACCTTGGGGTCTGAAACCAGGTCATACCTCAACCATTCGGCGTATTGAAGGCGGTATGCTCTCATACCATGCAGACATGGATATTAATACCAACCCGTTTGAACTAGGACTTGACCGTTTAATTGATCTTGATGCTGACTTTGAATTTATTGGAAAGCCTGCATTACAAAAAATTCGTCATCGAGGTATTACCCGCAAGCATGTTGGTTTATTGATCAGTGGTCCCGCAATGACAGGATCTAATACGCGCTTTTGGGCGCTCGAAAAAGACGGTCAGTGGGTTGGAAAGGTCACCTCTGCAGTTTACTCACCTCGCCTAGAAAAAAACATTGCCTTGGCCATGGTCGATGCCGATGTCGCTGCTTTGGGTACAGAATATCAAGTCATAAAACCAAGTGGTAACGAGACTGCAACGGTTGTTGAAAAACCCTTTTTCGATCCTAAAAAGAAATTGGCAGCCAATTAACGCTTGTTGAACTCATCCGCTGAGCCAACCTATATCTGTTATCATGCAAAGTAGAGCCACCATACAAGCAGAGAATGCCTCTCAATGAGGAGGCCACTATAGTCGGTTCAGCTTGTTTTACAGTATGCGTTAAGCCGAGTCATGGTGGGGTTTGCTACTCGCCCTTCTAAAGGGGCTTCAAAGTGCAGCTGAGTACTTTGCAGCCTATTGCTGAGTTGAAGTAGTCCAGCTGAAGCAACAAAAGCATGAAGACTTAATCTCATAAGTTAAATAAGTCACATAGGCCAGAGTAATAATGAAAGGTTTTGTGTTATCTCGCCACAGTCAGGACACTGAGCAAGGTCTAATCCTGAGCTATTGGCTAGTGACCGATCATGGGCCCGTATGCCTGCAGCAAACCCAGCAAGAAGCTGTGTGTTTTTTCCCGCTATCACAGCAAGATGATGCCAAACATATAATCCAGTCCATGGCATTGCCAAGTGCCAGTTGGCGCTTTCAACAAGTCGCGCTTAAAACCTTTGACCATGAGGCTGTGATGGCGCTTTATATGACCAACCAAAAGGTCTTTCAGCAAGTGTGTGGTGTTTTGCGTGAGGCAAATATTGTGCTTATGGAACAAGATATTCAGCCTCAAGAGCGTTATTTAATGGAGCGCTTTATCAGCGCAAGTTTGGTAGTTGATGGGCTACCAGAGAAGGGCACGATCACAGATACTCGAGTAAAAACTTGCGACTATACGCCGAATATTAAAGCCATTTCTCTGGACATTGAAACAACCATGGATGGTAAAACTATTCATAGTATTGCGGTCTATGCCATGGAGCAGGAGACTCCAGTAGAAAAGGTTTGGTTACACTGGCCTGCCCAAATGCCTTCAGAGCTTTTACAAGCTGTGCCGCCATACACACAGGTGTGTGAGAATGAAAGGCAGCTATTAAAGCAGTTTATCCATTGGTTACAAGACTATGACCCAGATGCAATTATGGGTTGGTCAGTTGTGCAGTTTGATTTTCAAATTTTGTGCGCTCGGGCTCGTGAGTTAGGGGTGCGTTTACGATTAGGTCGTGGAGGTGAAGAAATTCGATGGCGGGCTGGACAGGGAAATCGCCCTGCAAAGCTCTACATGCCGGGCCGTGTGGCTTTAGATGGCATTGAAGTAATGCGCGCAGCAACATGGCAATTTGAATCTTTTGCCTTAGACCATGTGGCCCATCAGTTGTTGGGCAGAGGCAAAGACATCACCAAACCACAAGACCGTGGTGAAGAAATTCAGCGCTTGTATCGACAACAACCTGATGCGTTAGTCAGGTATAACCTCGAAGATTGTCACTTGGTGTGGGATATTTTCATGCAAGCTAAGCTGTTGGCTTTTCTTATTGAACGGGCGCGTTTAACAGGATTACCAATGGATCGGATGGGGGGTTCTTCTCAAGCTTTTGATCACTTGTATTTACCAAGATTACACCGCCAAGGTTATGTAGCACCTGCTTTTGCCTCGGGTCAAGCAGGTGATAGTCCGGGTGGTTTTGTGATGGATTCTAGACCTGGCCTGTACCACAATGTATTGGTATTGGACTTTAAAAGCCTATATCCAAGCATAATTCGAAGTTTCAAAATTGATCCTTTAGGTTTGATTAGAGGTTTGCAAGAAGCGGATGCTGTGAGTGGCTATAAAGGTGCCCAATTTAGTCGTCAACAAAGTATCTTGCCTGAGATTATTAGTGACTTATGGGCTGCAAGAGATATGGCTAAGGCGGATAAAAATACACCCTTATCCACGTCTATAAAAATTGTGATGAATGCCTGTTATGGCGTACTAGGGTCTAATGTCTGTCGTTTTTATGATCAACGTTTAGCCAGTTCTATTACTTTGCGTGGCCATGCCATCTTGAATCAAACTAAAGATTTGATACAACAACAAGGCATGCAGGTCATCTATGGTGACACGGATTCAGTATTTGTGTGGCTCGGTGACGATGCTATGTCTTTAGATCAGGTGCAAGGCAAAGGCAATGATCTAGCCCAGTCACTTAATCAATGGTGGACCCAACACCTCAAGTTAGAGTTCAAACTGGAAAGCTATTTAGAAATTGAGTTTGAAACCTATTTTAGTCGTTTCGTCATGCCCACAATAAGGGGACAAGAAACAGGCAGTAAAAAGCGCTATGCAGGTGTGACTGTGTCTTCAAAAGGTGAAAAAAAGATGCTTTTCAAAGGTCTAGAACAAGTGCGAACAGATTGGACCAAATTAGCAAAAGAACTTCAGGCAGAGCTTTACCAACGGGTATTCAATGATCAGCCCTATGTGGATCTTATCAAGCCCCTATTAGAGCAAGTAAGGTCAGGGCAGCTAGACCACAAATTAGTCTATCGAAAACGGCTGCGTAGGCCCCTAGATGAGTACCAAAAAAACATTCCACCCCATGTGCAAGCAGCACGAAAAGCAGAGACTTGGCGTTTAAAAAATCAATTACCATCGGCTTATACCAATGGTGGTTGGATCGAATATGTGATCACCCTTACTGGGCCAGAACCCTTAGAAATGAGTCCTGGTAACTATGATTACGAACATTACATTGAGCGTCAAATAGAACCCGTGGTTGATGGTATTTTACCTTTTTTAAATGACAGCTTTGCTAATCTCACTGAGCGGCAGTTGGGCCTTTTCTAGTCATTAGCCCATAGTTTGAGTAATTAGATGCTTTGGTAAGTCTGTGATTTTTTCACAGCCAACTTGCTCCATTACCTGCTGTAACTGGCGTTTGAGTATCTCTAGCACCTGGTTGCCACCTTCTGCTCCTAGGGCACAAGCACCAAACATTGGGGCTCGGCCAAGGAAGGTAAACTTGGCACCTGATGCCAAGGTTGATGCAACGTCTGCACCTGAACGAATGCCACCATCCATCATCAATGTCACTGTGTCACTGTATTTTTCTGCCAGTGCGGTGAGAGGTTTGATGGTAGATTCCCCTGAGTCCAGTTGCCTGCCTCCATGGTTCGATACAATTAAACCATCGACACCGAGTCTAATGGCTATCTCAGCATCATCTGGATTAACGATGCCTTTGATGACTAAATTTCCTTGCCATTGGTCACGAATGGCTTTGATCTTGTCCTCTGTTAAACGTCCTGAAAAGGTTTTGTCCATAAAAAGTCCAAGATGTTGCATGTTTAGACCATCAGGAATGTATGGTTTCATGGTTTTAAACTCAGGTTGTCCTGCTAACAGTTGTTCCAGCGCCCATCTTGGATGGCCTGCTATTTGTAGGATATTGCGCAAGGTCATTTGTGGTGGGATAGATAGGCCATTACGAATTTCTTTGGGGCGGTAAGCAAAAGTAGGTGTGTCAGCTAACAGCACTAAGGTTTTGCAACCCGCCTGTGCAGCCCGCTCAAGGAGTTGATCGCGTAACTGGTTCTGGGTAGGGTGATAGAGTTGGAACCAAAAATCGCCTTCAGTAATTTCTGCGATGGTCTCAATACTAGAGGTGCCCACGGTACTCAGGCAAAAGGGCACGTTGTGCTGTTTAGCCGCCTGTGCCAAAATTTCACAGGATTTAGGCCACATTAGTCCTTGCAGTCCAACAGGTGCGATACCGAAAGGGGCGTCATAAGTTTTGCCAAAAAGATGTGTCGTTTGTGAAGCACCGTTGAAATCACGTAAGTAGTTGGGGCGAAGTTGGATAGCCCTAATATCCTGTGTATTTCGAGCCACATTAATATCAGAAAAACAGCCCCCCGTGAGGTAGTCGTAAGCAAATCCAGGCATGCGCTTTTTTGCGTGATCAGCTAGCATTTCAATAGAGGGGTAACGTGAATCCATGTTAATTTGCCTTCGCTCATGGTTTAGTCTCTATACATTTTAGGCTATATAAAATAGCTTGTCTGGTACACAGAAACTAAAGCTGGGTTGTAAAACGTTGCGACAGTATGCTCTTGCCCATGATTCTGCTCTAGTAGGTAGGAGGGAAATAAGGTAAAGTGATCTGACCAAGTTTCAGGTGTTTGATATGAACAAAGTAGAGCAAATTAGTAATGCCATAGAGGACGATATCCGTCAGTGTCGATGGTTACCAGGTAATAAATTACCCGGGCAACTGGCTTTGATGAAGCGCTTTGGCGTGTCACGTACCTGTTTGCGAGAAGCTATAACGACGCTAGAAATGAAAGGCTTAATCACGACCCGCCATGGCTCTGGTTGTTATGTAAACAACTTATTCGAGTTTCAGTTTACTGAGCCCATGTCAGGTATCGAACTTAATTCTGTGGCGTTACAACTTTCCATCATGGAGACGCGTTTGGTGCTAGAAGGGGAGGCTGTGAAATATGCCTGTGAGCGCGCGACAGACGACGAATTACTGACCATAGCTGATGCCTACAAGGCCATGATAAAACGCCGTGGTAATGCGCTGCAAAAAGCTAAGGCTGATGTGAATTTTCATATGCTCATTGCTGAATCTTGCCATAGCCTAATTGTTGTGTCTTTGAGTCAGGTGTTTTATGCCCAATTCTTTAATGCTATTTATGGCACCCTCTACAGTGTTGCAGGCCATGATTTGACCCTATCTGAAGAGGTTTCAGCGGCTATTAGAATGCAACATCAGGCTATTTATGAAGCGGTTATGATCCGTGATGGGATAGCCGCGAAGGCTGCAGCACAGGAACACATTCTCTACTCGATGTCCTTGCTCGAGAACCGCATTTAACAGGCTTCAATGAAGACAGCTGTGGATTGCCAAAAAGGCCCCAGAAGCTTGTTCTTAAAACCTAATAAAGGTAACATAACGGCCTTAATTTTCGCGCCATCTATGTCCCCCTTTTTAGCGATAATATTTTGCAAGGACAAACGCTGGAGCGCTTCACCCCAAGTGGCCTTTGGTAGGGGTCACCACTGAGCAAGGATTGTTTATGCCCGTAGTCACACTTCCTGATGGCAGTCAGCGTGCTTTTGAGGCGCCTATCTCTATCCATGACGTCGCTTTTGACATTGGCCCAGGCCTTGCAAAAGCAGCGATTGCTGGCAAAGTGTTGGGTGAATTAGTGGATACTAGTTTTGTCATCACTCAAGACACAGATTTGGCCATTGTTACGTCTAAGGATGAGCAAGGCCTTGAAGTGATGCGTCATTCTTGTGCTCATATGATGGCCCAAGCAGTGCAAGATGAGTTTCCCGGCGCACAGGTGACCATAGGGCCTGTGATCGAGGATGGGTTCTTCTACGATTTTGCTTATGAACGCCCGTTTACGCCTGAAGATTTAGTGAAAATTGAAGCGCGCATGAAAGCCCTGACTAAGGAAAACCTTAAAGTTGAGCGCCGCATCATGAGTCGCTCAGATGCTGTTGAATTTTTCAAAGACCTTGGTGAAGACTACAAAGTAGAGATTATTGACAGTATTCCGGGCGAGGAAGATTTATCTTTTTACAGCCAAGGTGGCTTTACAGACTTATGTCGTGGCCCCCACGTGCCGTCTACGGGCCACATTAAGTCGTTTAAGTTGATGAAAGTAGCGGGTGCATACTGGCGAGGTGATTCTAACAACGCCATGCTGACGCGTGTTTACGGAACGGCTTGGGCAGACAAAAAAGATTTAAAGGCTTATTTACACCGCTTAGAAGAAGCTGAGAAACGGGATCACCGTAAACTGGGTAAGAAACTAGATCTATTTCACACCCAAGAAGAAGCGCCAGGCATGGTGTTTTGGCACCCCAATGGCTGGACTATCTATCAAGTGGTAGAAGGTTACATGCGCGAGCGCCAAAATGAAGGAGGCTACCAAGAAGTAAAAACCCCACAAGTGGTTGATCGCAGCCTTTGGGAGCGTTCTGGTCACTGGGATAAATTCTCGGAGATGATGTTTACCACATCTTCAGAAAGCCGCGATTATGCCGTTAAGCCGATGAACTGCCCGTGTCATATTCAAATTTTTAATCAAGGTTTGAAAAGTTACAAAGAATTACCGATTCGAATGGCAGAGTTTGGCTCTTGCCATCGTAATGAGCCTTCTGGCACTTTGCATGGTATCATGCGCGTGCGCAGTTTTACGCAGGATGATGGTCATATATTTTGCTCTGAAAATCAGATGCAAGACGAGGTGGCTCGATTTATTGATTTTTTGTATGACGTGTACCGTGACTTCGGATTTGATGACGTCATTTTGAAGTTGTCCACGCGTCCAGAACAACGGGTAGGCTCAGACGAAGTGTGGGACCGTGCCGAAGCAGCCCTTGAAGAAGCGCTCAATGCTAAACAACTGCCCTTTGATATTTTACCGGGTGAAGGCGCTTTTTATGGCCCGAAAATTGAATTCTCTTTGAAGGATTGCCTCGGCCGAGTTTGGCAGTGTGGCACCATCCAAGTCGATTTTTCTATGCCGGGGCGCCTTGATGCGCAGTTTGTAAACGAAGCGGGTGATCGTGAAGTTCCAGTGATGCTGCACCGAGCAACTTTGGGTTCATTTGAGCGTTTTTTAGGTATTTTGATTGAGAACTTTGCGGGTGCTATGCCCCCTTGGCTCGCGCCCAAACAAGTGTCAATTTTGAATATTACGGACAAACAAGCACCTTTTTGCCAAGAAGTTGAAGAAAAACTCACAAAAATGGGTTTTAGGGCCTCTGCGGACTTGAGAAACGAAAAGGTAGGCTTTAAAATCCGCGAGCACACAATTCTTAAAGTTCCTTATCTGCTAGTGATTGGTGATAAGGAAGTTGAAACTCAGTCGGTCACAGTGCGCACGCGCACAGGTGAAGATTTGGGCAGTATGAGCCTCACAGCTTTTGCAGATCTGCTCAATGCAGACATTGCTAAGTTGGGACGCACCGAAGCGTAAATTAATGCTTCAAAAATGAATGCAACAGGTTAGCATGCAAGGTGGCAGCTAACCTATTAGGTTAACAAGTACGGAGATACCGAAATTAAACGGGAATACAATAAGGGCAAAACAAAACGCCCAACAATTAACGAACATATTGAAGCGACAGAGTGTCGTCTCATCGGCGCTGACGGCGAGCAAGTCGGCATCGTTTCTGTAGCTGAAGCACTGATAATGGCAGAAGCTGCCAAGCTGGATCTGGTTCAGATCGCAGCTGATGCTGAGCCTGTGGTCTGTAAGATCATGGACTATGGCAAACAAGTGTTTGAAGTAAAAAAACAGAAAGCAGCTGCTAAAAAGAAGCAAAAGCAGACGCAAGTGAAAGAAATCAAGTTCCGTCCAGGGACTGATGTAGGAGATTATCAGGTAAAACTACGCAACCTGATCCGTTTCCTAGAAAATGGTGACAAGACGAAAGTAACCTTGCGTTACCGTGGTCGCGAGATGGCACATCAGGAATTGGGTATGGAGTTACTCAAGCGTGTAGAAGTCGATTTGGCTGAATACGCTGGAGTAGAGCAATACCCAAAGATGGAAGGCCGTCAATTGACTATGGTTTTGGCACCCAAGAAAAGAAAGTGACCCTTAAAAGTCACAATCGGGAGACCGCTTAAGAGTTTAGGTTCTTAATTGCGTCTTCATTAACAATCAACGAATGCGTGGAGTAAATGTAATGCCTAAGATGAAATCTTGCAGCGGCGCTGCAAAACGATTCAAGAAAACTGCTAACGGCTTTAAACACCGTCAGTCCTTCACCAGTCATATTTTGACGAAAAAGAGTACCAAACGTAAGCGTCATTTACGTGGCACTTTGCAGATTAGTGCTGCAGATAAGCCATTAGTAAAGCGCATGTTGCCGTATATCTAATTAGTCACTGGTAAGGAGAAAGTATAATGTCTCGCGTAAAACGTGGTGTGCAAGCACACCGCCGTCATAAGAAGATCCTCAAGCTGGCTAAAGGCTATTACGGTGCACGTAGCCGTGTATTCCGTGTTGCTAAGCAAGCCGTCATCAAAGCTGGCCAATATGCCTACCGCGACCGTCGTCAACGTAAGCGTCAGTTCCGTGCTTTATGGATTACCCGTATTAACGCCGGTGCGCGTATGAACGGGCTATCCTACAGCCGTTTGATTTCTGGTTTGAAGAAGTCTTCAATCGAGATCGACCGCAAAGTTTTGGCAGACCTAGCCATTCATGATAAAGCGGTATTCACAGCGATCGTAGAGAAGGCTAAAGCGGCACTCGCTTAAGCTGGTTGATCTGATGCTAGCCTTGGTTAGTGTCGATTAAACTACCTTCGTATCCTCTCACGAGGATTAGAAACAGGGGAAGAGTGCAAACTCTTCCCCTGTCTTGTTTTAGATGGAGAAAAATATGCAACACCTCAAGCAACTGGTCACCGATGGCTTGGAAGCCGTGGCTCAAGCGGCAGACGAAGCAGCCCTTGACCAAGTTCGGGTTCAGTACTTAGGTAAAAAAGGTGAGTTGACTCAGCAACTTAAAAGCCTGGGCAAGTTATCTGCTGAAGAACGCCCTGCAGCGGGTGCCAAAATCAATGAAGCTAAACAGCAAGTCCAAGATGCCATCACGATAAAGCGCACGATGATGGCGGCTGATGCCCTCAGTAAGCAACTTGCCGAAGAAAGCATCGACGTGACTCTGCCTGGTCGCGCCCAAGTTAATGGGGGTTTGCATCCAGTCACCATGACTATCGAGCGCATTGAGAATTTCTTCTCCCAAATTGGCTTTTCTGTGGCTCAAGGCCCAGAAATAGAAGATGATTACCATAATTTCGAAGCCCTCAATATCCCAGCTCACCATCCAGCACGGGCCATGCACGACACTTTTTACTTTGGTGATGGCACTCTACTGCGTACCCACACATCAGGTGTACAAGTAAGAACCATGGAAAAACAACAACCGCCCATTCGCATTATTTGCCCTGGCCGAGTTTACCGCTGTGATTCAGATCAAACCCACTCCCCCATGTTCCATCAGATAGAGGGTTTATTGGTGGATGATAATATTAGTTTTGCAGACCTCAAAGGTATCCTGCATAACTTCCTTAACGTGTTTTTTGAACGTGACCTCCAAGTTCGCTTTCGCCCTTCGTACTTTCCGTTTACCGAACCTTCTATTGAAGTGGACATTGGTTACCAAGGGGAAGACGGTGAGCAAAAATGGTTGGAAGTGTTAGGTTGTGGCATGGTGCACCCTAAGGTATTTGAGCACTCAGGTATCGACACTGAAAAATACACAGGTTTTGCCTTTGGTATGGGTGTTGAACGCTTAGCTATGCTGCGCTATGGCGTAAAGGACTTACGCATGTTCTTTGAAAATGACCTGCGCTTTTTGGCCCAATTTAGTTAATCTTCGATTGAGAGATAGACATGAAATTTAGTGAACAGTGGCTGCGTGAATGGGTTAACCCAGCAGTTGGCAGTGATGAATTGGTAGCCCAGGTTACTTTGGCTGGCCTAGAAGTTGATGGTGTAGAGTCTGCTGCTGGCGATTTTACGGGCGTCATCGTGGGAGAAATTGTCAGTGCAGAACAACACCCAGATGCAGATAAGCTTCGAGTTTGTCAGGTTAATGATGGCACTTCTCACACTCAAGTTGTTTGTGGCGCACCCAATGCACGCGTTGGTATTAAAGTCGCGTTTGCCACAGTGGGTGCAGTGTTACCCGGTAACTTCAAAATTAAAAAGGCCAAGTTACGGCAACAAGAGTCATTTGGCATGCTCTGTTCAGGTGCAGAATTAGAGATTAACGAAGAAGATGATGGCATCATAGAATTCTCTGCTGATGCACCCATAGGTGCTGATATTCGCGAGTACCTTAATCTCAATGACAAGATCATTGATGTGGATCTTACCCCTAATCGAGGCGATTGCTTGAGCATTGCAGGCCTTGCAAGAGAAGTGGGCGTGCTCAATTCGTTAGATATCATGGCCCCAGAATACACCGAATTAGCTCCCCAAATCGAAGACGTTTTCCCGGTAAGGGTTAATGAACCTCAACACTGTCCCCGTTTTTTAGGTCGCGTATTAAATAATATTGATATCACACAAACCTCACCATTGTGGTTGCAAGAAAAGCTACGACGTTGTGATATAAGAAGTATAGATCCAGTGGTCGACGTGACCAACTACATTCTCTTAGAAATGGGCCAACCCATGCATGCCTATGATCTAGACAAGGTCAATGGGTCAATTATTGTGCGCATGGCGAGTCAGGGTGAAAACCTAACCCTACTTGACGGTCAAAAAGTTGAACTCAACAATAAAACATTAGTCATCGCTGATAATGAAGGTGTATTGGGCATGGCTGGCATTATGGGTGGAGCAGACACTGGAGTCAGTGGGTCGACGAGTAATATATTCTTAGAAGCTGCTTTTTTTAGCCCCATCAGTATTGCTGGTAAAGCCCGCAGCTATGGCCTGCATACGGATGCGTCCCATCGATTTGAACGCGGTGTAGATTATGATCTGCAGCGCAAAGCAATGGATCGTGCCACAATGCTGTTGCAAAGCATCGTAGGTGGTGAGGCAGGCCCTATCGTAGAGCAGGTTTCAACGGCAGACCTACCTAGTTTGAGTCAGATCACCTTGCGTAAAGCTCGCTTAGAATCGTTATTAGCTCACAAAATTTCTGACCAACAAGTGCTGGATATTTTGACGCGTTTAGGACTTACTTTGGTGTCATCCAATGATGAAAGTTGGTGCTTCACTGCACCCTCTTGGCGCTTTGATATCGCTATTGAGGCTGACCTTGTGGAAGAGGTTGCGCGTATCTATGGTTACAATAATCTACCCAGTACTAACCCAGTGGCAACCATGGAGATTCCAGCCAAGCCAGAAGTACACCGTCCTCTATCTATTTTGCGTCGCCACATGGTGAGCCGGGGTTATCAAGAGGCTATTACTTATAGCATGGTCGAACCCGAGTTGTTGGCCAAGTTTGACGATCAAAATAAACCCGTGGAGCTGATTAACCCTATATCTGCTGATATGGCCGTTATGCGCACAAGCTTATGGCCAGGCTTAGTAAAAGCCTTGCAACACAATCAGAACCGTCAGCAACCTCGAGTGCGACTGTTTGAAACGGGACAGCGTTTTATCCCAAGTGAACAAGGCTTGCAGCAGCAAGATGTATTTGCGGGTTTAATTTATGGTTCACGGCACCCTGAAAGTTGGCACGGTAAAGCTGAACAGGTTGATTACTTTGATGTGAAGGGTGACCTTGAGTCTTTATTGAGCCTTAGTGGTCAAAATTTCTCTTTTGAAGCGGCTGGGCATTTAGCCCTGCACCCCGGGCAAAGTGCTGCCATTAAAGTGGGTGAGCTCATTGTGGGTTATGTTGGCGCCATGCATCCGGGTTTAGTTAAAGACTTAGACCTTGCAGGACCAGTGTTGATGTTTGAAATAGATCTGGAGTCAATCAGCATGGGACTACTGCCTAGCTATGAGACCTTGTCTAAGTTTCCAGAAATGCGTCGTGACTTAGCCATTGTATTGGATCAACAGGTGAGTGTGGCCAAGGTTACAGACTATATTCAAGCCAGCGCTGGGGCCTGGCTTAATGCGGTGCGCTTATTTGATGTTTATCAGGGCCAAGGTATTGAAAATGGGCAAAAAAGTCTTGCTTTAGGCTTGACGTGGCAGCACCCAGAGCGCACTCTTACAGATGATGAGGTAAATCAATGGGTTGAACAGGTGATTAAACACCTTGCTCAGCACGCGGGTGCCAGCTTAAGAGGCTAAACACACCCCCTTAGTTGCAGAACTAATGGGTATCTAGACTAGATGAACTGGAAAATAATAAATAATAGGCGAGGATCTAGCTATGGGATCACTGACTAAAGCCGATATGGCAGAACGTCTTAGTAATGAACAAAAGCTCAGTAAACGTGATGCAAAAGAAATGGTAGAGGCCTTCTTTGATGAAGTCTCTTCCAGCCTGATAAACAATGAGCAGGTTAAGTTATCAGGCTTTGGCAACTTTGATTTGCGAGACAAGCGATCGCGACCTGGGCGCAATCCTAAAACGGGTGAAGAAGTGGCTATTTCAGCGCGTCGGGTGGTGACTTTTAGGCCTGGCCAAAAGCTTAAAGACCGAGTTGAGTCAGAAAACTAATCTGCTCGCCCAATAGTAGCAAAGACTTGATTTAATTCCATATCTTGCTTGAATATGCGCCTTAAATACTTCCAAAACGGCAGTGATTCAAGTAATATACCGCCTCTCTTGAGGTTCTCATTGAACTGCATCAAGGGTCGTGTCGGGGCGTAGCGCAGCTTGGTAGCGCACCTGCCTGGGGGGCAGGGGGTCGCAGGTTCAAATCCTGCCGTCCCGACCAATTATTCCATTAAAATTTGACATCTAGCGTGTCTTTTTTTGGATGTTTTAAAAGTCTAGTTAGTAAAGAATTTGTAATGTCTAACGTCTC
>Ga0209197_1000008_pt1 | contig 115258 bp, 103 predicted proteins | sample COGITO_mtgs_1105_4_FD_184802 | JGI IMG/M metagenome (GOLD analysis project Ga0209197, IMG submission 184802) | Pelagic marine microbial communities from North Sea - COGITO_mtgs_110512 (SPAdes) (version 2) | ecosystem: Environmental > Aquatic > Marine > Epipelagic ... | reverse complement strand
AGGCTATTTACGATGCCTTCCTGGGCGACGACATTCAAAAAGCCTTTTTACATGGTCATTCTTTTACGGGAAACCCAATAGGCTGTGTAGCAGCTCTAGCTAGTTTAGAACTTCTCGAAAAAAAAGAATGCCAGGAAGCTATCAAAAGAATCAGCCAAAGTCACAAGACCTTTGCTAAAAGTCTAGCATCTTTTGACCTTATTAATGATATTCGATACACAGGAACCGTATTGGCTATTGAATTAAAAGCAGATTCATCAGGCTATGCCAGCACCATGCGGCAAAAACTTTACAAAGACTTTTTGAATGAGGGAGTTTTACTAAGACCTTTAGGAAATGTCATTTACGTATTACCTCCATACTGCATCACTGCTGAAGAATTGAAAAAAGTTTATGACGTTATTCGAAAAAAACTAATCGATTTATCAGAATAAAAGGCGAGCTAAATCATCAATACAACTGAATCGTTCCTCGATAAATCTCTTCATTCTTGGTTATCTTGTTACCCACCTTAAGAACATAGAAATAAGTCCCTCTTGAAAGCACATCGTTTTGATGCGTGGACAGGCCATCCCACCAGCTCCCATCAAGACCATAAGCGCCATTTCGGTACACCTCATCACCCCATCGATTGAATATGCTCATGTTGCTGTAAGAATAAAATTCTTCCGTAAGATCTTTTATTTTAAATGCATCATTGACACCATCTCCATTGGGGCTAATTACATTTGAAACTTGCAAATCTTCCATGAAAAGAATGTTAAAAGCTACCGTGGTGTCACAACCAGAATACGAAAGCGTATAATCCCCGTATTCAGTAACTGAAACTTCCGTTTCCAGTGCCGTTTGTTCAGAGAAATCAGCCACAACAGGTCCTGCAATAAAGCCCCATTGATCTTCGATACCCCAGGACGCTACCTTAACTGTGGTAACCATGTCGTCACGAACTAAGGGCTCATAACTTACAACCGGTAATTTTCTGACAAAGTCAAGTTCTAGAGTATCTGAGGTTTCACAAATCTGATCGGTAAATTTCAACTGATAGGTTTCAAAATCAGTTACCGTAAACTTTGGTGTTCGCCAATTAGAGCTTGGGAAAAAATCATATTGAGATGTACCTTGATCCGAAATTACCTCCCACAAAACAGAATTTTGATCTATGTACCGTTCTCCGAATAAATTAACATCCTTATCACAAATCAAATCTCCTCCCAGTTTTGAAACTTTCGGGGCCTCGTATACATCAAGTTCAAATTGGTTTTGGTAATCACAACCGTAATTATCCGTGACCGTCATTACATAAGTGTGTACACCTGAAATCGAAGGTTGCACGACCAATTGTGTGGAATCCACACGTAAAATGGACTCAGGATCTTCAGGACAGTCCCAACGATATTCCAAAACCTTAGGATTGAGAAAATCATTACCATCCCCAACATTAATAGACAACTTCCATCCGCAAATAAAGCCATTATCCTTTGCCAAGTTATCGGTGATTCTCAGAGCCCAAACTCCATTAACAGGCGACCCAACAAAGTCTAGTAAATTACCAGAAGGGTCATACGTGCCAGAAATCAATGATTTCCCGACGGTGTTGTCCAATTCATTGGTTATAACCTCAAATTCGGGATCTAAAGACCAACAGTACTCCCAGCATTCCCCTGCAACAATTAATTCACGGTCAAGATGATGATCATTATCGATGGGAAGGCCCAAAAAATATTCGTCATTTTCTCCTATATCCTCAAACAGTTGTACCTCCTTATTGTCAGGAGATATCAGATACATTTCTAAGTCCCCCAACCAGGAATGCTCAATATTGACACACACCTCAATGGAATCGGCTAAAGAAATTGTGGTTGCAGGATCAAATCCTGTAATTTCAAATTCTGTTTCATAAGAAACCCCCTCACCGTCCGGCAAGAAAATTCCATCAATAAAGTCTACACTCCCCAGCACATCATCCCATGAAACGGGTTTAAAAAAATTTGTTGCAGTACCCGCGTCTATAATCTGAGGAGAAATTACTAGGGAGTCTAAGGAACAAATTTTATGGGTGTCTGGGAGAAGTTCCGTCCCCAGGTTGTAATAAAAATTAGAGGTGGCCACACCAGGATTATCATAAATAACAGTAAGAGAATCGTAGGCAACACATCCGTTCTTATCGACAGCGCGAAGACGCAATGGATACACACCTAACTGAGAAAATTCATACGTAAAATCTCGTTGGTCAGATATCACAATAGGATCCGAAGATGAACTGTTAACATAGCTCCATTCAAAAGATGAATCACTTTCTGGATCATTGCTTACAGCCCGCAAATCAAAATCATTACAAGCATCTAATTCTCTGAGAGGATTAATCCAATCGCTGGACTCTATTCCCACAGAATACTGACAATCGTTGCTCTCTTGGGCTAAGATGTGACATGCAATTAATGCACAAAAAATAAAGAGTAAATTTTTCATATTGTAAGACCGATACTCACTTGTTTGAGTAATAATCGTAAAGTTTATTTTGCTTGACAAAACGACAAATATAACTTTTTTTAACCGCTGTAGCAATTTAGTATTTGCACCAAATAGCTTAGTTTTGCAGTAATGAAACAAGAAAACATCCGCAACTTTTGCATCATTGCACACATCGACCATGGCAAAAGCACATTGGCCGACCGACTTTTGGAACACACCCAAACGGTAACTGAACGAGAATCTCAGAACCAACTCCTGGATAACATGGACCTCGAGCGGGAACGTGGTATAACAATCAAGAGCCATGCCATTCAGATGGAGTTTCTCTACAAAGAAACAACCTACAGACTTAACCTTATTGACACGCCAGGTCACGTAGATTTCTCTTATGAAGTTTCTCGATCAATTGCTGCCTGCGAAGGAGCATTACTGATTGTTGATGCAGCTCAAGGGATTCAGGCCCAAACCATTTCAAATTTGTATTTGGCTCTAGAAAACGATTTAGAAATTATCCCTGTCCTCAACAAGATTGATCTACCTAGTGCGAATCCAGAAGAGGTGAAAGATCAAATAATTGATTTGATTGGATGTGATGCTAAAGAAATCATTCCAGCCAGTGCCAAAACGGGCGTTGGAATTCAAGAAATTCTGGAAGCTATTGTTGAGCGAGTACCGTCGCCAGAAGGAGATGATAAAGAACCTCTACAAGCCCTAATTTTCGACTCTGTGTTTAACCCATTCAGGGGTATTGAAGCCTATTTCAAAATCGTTAATGGAACCATTCGCAAAGGAGATAAAGTAAAATTCTTTGCCACCGGCAAGGAATATTTTGCCGATGAAATTGGGTCACTAAAGCTCGACCAAGAGCCTCGTAAAGAAATAAAAGCGGGTGATGTAGGTTACATCATTTCAGGAATCAAAGTCGCTAACGAAGTTAAGGTTGGAGATACCATCACTCACACAGAGAGGGCTTGCGATAAGCCAATTGAAGGTTTTGAAGACGTAAAGCCCATGGTTTTTGCAGGAATTTACCCTGTAGATACGGAGGATTACGAAGAGCTTCGAAACTCAATGGAGAAATTACAATTAAACGATGCCTCGCTTACTTTTGAACCTGAGTCATCAGCGGCTTTAGGATTTGGCTTTCGATGTGGGTTTCTAGGAATGCTTCACATGGAAATCATTCAAGAACGTCTAGAAAGAGAGTTTGACATGACTGTTATTACCACGGTACCCAACGTATCGTATTATTCTTACTCTAAAAATGATGAAAAACTGTTGGTAAATAACCCATCAGACTTACCCGATCCTTCCGTCATTGAAAAAGTTGAAGAACCCTATATTACTTCTCAAATCATTACCAAATCGGAGTATATTGGAGCGATCATTACATTGTGTATCGAAAAACGTGGGGTGCTTAAAAATCAAGTTTATCTTTCTACAGACCGTGTAGAATTAAGTTTTGAATTACCGCTAGCTGAAATTGTATTCGACTTCTACGACCGACTAAAAACCATCTCCCGAGGATATGCTTCTTTTGATTATCAACCCATCGGTTATCAGCAGTCTAATCTGGTGAAAATGGACATTCTATTAAACGGTGATCAGGTAGACGCACTCTCTGCTCTTATTCACAGAGATAATGCTCATAACATTGGTAAAAAAATATGCGTAAAACTAAGAGAGCTCATTCCAAGACAGCAATTTGACATTGCAATTCAAGCAGCTATTGGAGCTAAAATTATTTCTCGTGAAACCGTAAAAGCTCTCCGAAAAGATGTAACCGCTAAATGTTATGGGGGAGATATCTCACGTAAAAGAAAGTTATTAGAAAAGCAGAAAAAAGGTAAAAAGAGAATGCGTCAAGTAGGTAATGTGGAAATCCCACAATCTGCATTTATGGCCGTTCTTAAACTCGATTAATACTGCGTAATGAAAAATAAAATAAAAGCACTTAATGCTAAGATAAAAGAAGCTCACAAAGGAGGAGGAGATCAAAGAATTGATGCACAACACAACAAAGGAAAGCTAACAGCTCGAGAGCGCTTACACTTTCTTCTCGACGAGGGATCTTTCGAGGAAATTGGAATGCTCGTTACGCATCGATCAACAAATTTTGAACTCGATAAGCAAAAATACTTAGGAGATGGCGTTGTAACTGGATACGGCACGGTGAACAATCGTTTGACTTATGTCTATGCACAAGACTTTACCGTTATGGGTGGGTCACTAGCCGAAGCGCACGCAGAAAAGATTTGCAAAATTATGGATCTTGCCATGAAAAATGGGGCGCCCATCATTAGCTTAAATGATTCAGGGGGCGCTCGTATACAAGAAGGAGTTGTTTCCTTAGGAGGTTATGCAGATATCTTCTACAAAAACACACTTGCATCCGGAGTTATTCCTCAGCTGTCTGCCATCATGGGCCCTTGTGCAGGAGGTGCCGTATACTCTCCCGCTCTAACAGACTTTATCATGATGGTGGAAGATACCTCATACATGTTTGTTACCGGCCCGAACGTCGTAAAAACAGTTACCCATGAGGAGGTTAGCTCTGAAGAATTGGGGGGAGCTTCAACACATTCCTCAAAATCAGGTGTTGCACATTTCTCATGCGCAAACGAAGTCGTGTTGATTGACAATCTCAAAAAGCTGCTTTCCTACATTCCTCAAAACTGTGAAGAAGAAGCTCCAAAACAAGCATACACATCTACCAATGAAAATAGAGAACTATTAAACAATGCCATTCCTGAAAACCCAAACCAACCTTATGATATCAAGGCCATTATAAAGGGTGTTGTAGATGAAGACTCTTTCTTTGAGGTACACAAAAATTACGCAGAAAATATCGTTTGCGGCTTTGCTCGTATTGGAGGAAGGTCCATTGGGTTGGTCGCAAATCAACCTGCCTTCTTAGCAGGGGTTCTAAATATTGAAGCCTCAAAAAAAGGAGCTCGTTTTGTGCGATTCTGTGACTGTTTTAACATACCCTTACTGGTCTTGGAAGATGTGCCAGGATTCTTACCAGGTACAGACCAAGAATGGAATGGAATCATTACACATGGGGCGAAACTTTTATATGCCTTCGCTGAAGCCACTGTACCCCGCATTACAATCATCACGAGAAAAGCTTACGGAGGCGCATACGATGTCATGAACTCCAAGCATATCGGGGCCGACATGAATTATGCATGGCCAACCGCTGAGATAGCCGTAATGGGAGCTAAAGGAGCAGCTGAAATTATCTTCAAGAAAGAAATTAAGGAAGCTGAAAATCAGGAAGCCAAATGGAAAGAAAAAGAACAAGAATATGCCGATTTGTTTGCAAATCCTTATAATGCTGCTGCACGAGGCTATATAGACGAAGTTATTGAACCTTCACAAACGCGTCAAAAATTGATAAAGGCATTTACCATGCTCCAAAATAAAGTAGTCAAACTACCAAAAAAGAAACACGGAAATATCCCACTATAAGATGAATGTACTCATATTAGGTTCCGGGGGTCGCGAACATACCTTCGCCTGGAAATTATCACAGAGCCCACTATTAACAAAACTTTACATCGCTCCCGGCAATGCTGGTACTGGTACTTTGGGTGAAAATGTCAACATCAAAGCAGATGATTTTTCTGCTGTAAAATCACTTTGTCTAGAGAAAGAGATTCATCTCGTGGTGGTAGGCCCGGAAGATCCTTTAGTAAAAGGAATTCACGATTTCTTTCTCGATGATGCCGAGTTAAAGGAGATCCCCGTTATTGGTCCTCAAAAAGCTGGAGCCGAATTGGAGGGATCTAAAGATTTTGCAAAGAAATTTTTATTCAGACACAACATTCCAACAGCTGCATACCAGACTTTTACCTCTGAAAATTTAGAGGAGGGTTATGCTTTTTTAGAGACACTAAAAGCTCCCTATGTTCTCAAAGCGGATGGACTGGCTGCTGGAAAAGGTGTCCTCATCTTAGACTCTTTAAAAGAGGCAAAGTCCGAATTGAAAGAAATGCTTACCGAAGCTAAATTTGGAGCAGCAAGTACCAAAGTAGTTATCGAAGAATTTTTAGACGGAATTGAACTTTCTGTTTTTGTTCTAACCGACGGAAGCAACTACAAGGTTCTTCCTACAGCCAAAGACTACAAGCGTATTGGTGAAGGAGATACCGGCTTAAACACTGGAGGTATGGGCGCTATTTCACCGGTTCCGTTTGCAGATGATGTGCTGATGCAAAAAATTGAGGAACGTATCGTAAAACCAACCGTTGAAGGACTCAAAAAAGACAAACTTCCGTACAAAGGATTCATCTTTATAGGGTTAATCAATGTAGACAATGAACCAATTGTTATTGAATATAACGTTAGGATGGGTGACCCAGAGACAGAAGCTGTGTTACCTCGTATTAAATCTGATTTATTGGAATTGTTCAAAGCCGTTGGAGATGGTACGTTGAATGAAAAAACACTTGAGTTAGACCCTCGATTTGCGACAACAGTCATGATGGTATCAGGGGGTTACCCTGAGGCTTATGAAAAAGGCAAAGTTATGACGGGAATCGAGACGATTAAAGACTCCATTGTTTTTCATGCTGGCACCAAACAAGTTGGTAATGAAGTACAAACTAACGGCGGTCGCGTCATGGCTATTACTTCTTTTGGAGACACTATGAACGAGGCCCTATCGAACTCATTTGCCAATGCAGAAAAAGTTAAATTCGAAGGAAAATACTATCGTAAGGATATAGGTTTCGATTTATAAGGCATCTCAAAATATGAAATAAAAAGGGTGTGTAGATTTACATGCCCTTTTTTCATGATCCTATATAACAATCATCAAAGAACAAAGGTGCGCTGTGAAATTTAAAGGGATTTTAAGTTCTTTATTTTTTAAGGACTTTTAAATTTACCTCTTGCTGTTTCATCAAAAACCTTCTCTCGTACAGAGTCGCGAGGCATGAATGAAGCAATACAGATGACGCAGCAGGCACCATCAACCACTTGGAGAAATTCACATCAAAAACATATAAGCCAGCAACCAAAATAATGAATACATCAAACACATAGGTAATCGCTCTGATGCTTTTTATCTTGTTGTGGTTGCTTTCTATTTTCTCCTCAAGTTCTTTTAAGTTGATCTTTTTAAGAGCGTCTGAATGATTCATAATTCGGAATTTAGTTCTTAAATTTAGAAATAATCTTTAATAAATAAAGTTTGGACATTGAAAGTATCAGGCAATATTGCCTCTCAAAAAAAGCAACAACAGAAGGGTTCCCCTTTGACGACAACACTTTAGTCTTCAAAGTAGCTGGCAAAATTTATCTCGCAACAAATTTAAATGCGCTTCCTCTCCGCATTACCCTGAAATGCGATCCAGAGAAGGCCATCGATCTCAGAGAACGTTATGAGTCAATCATTCCCGGATATCATTCAAACAAAAAACACTGGAACACCATGGCTTTAAATGGTGAAATACCAAAAAATATAATCCATAAGCTCATCAATCACTCGTATGATCTTGTCATCAAAAAGCTGCCGAAAAAAGTAAAAGAACAACATTCGTTAATCAGCTAAAAGCGATGTCTAAAACCAGACATCAAACAAACAGCACATATTATTTACATGCTTTTGAAAATAAATCGTTGACATCTAACTAGAATTACCGAAATTTGGCGCAATGAAGTCAAATCAAAAGTACTGCAAGAGCTTAACCGCTTACCAAAGATACAAAAGTCATGAAGTGAAAATTGGAAGCATTGGTGTTGGAGGTGACAACCCAATACGTCTGCAATCCATGACAACCACAGACACCATGGATACTGAGGCTACAGTTGCGCAGTCCATACGCATGATTGATGCCGGCTGTGAATTGGTCCGTATTACGGCCCCCGGTAAAAAAGAAGCTGAAAATCTAAAAAACATAAAAAATGAGCTTCTTAAAAAGGGGTACAAAACTCCTTTAGTCGCTGACATTCACTTTACGCCTACTGCAGCGGAAATAGCGGCTCGTATTGTTGAAAAAGTACGAGTAAATCCAGGCAATTATGCAGATAAAAAGAAATTTCAGGAGATTGACTATACCGAGGAAAGCTATCAATCGGAATTAGATCGTATCGCCAAACGTTTCACTCCACTGGTGAAAATATGCAAGGATGAAGGAACTGCCATGCGAATTGGAACGAATCACGGTTCACTTTCCGACCGAATTTTAAGCCGATACGGAGATACCCCGCTGGGAATGGTCGAATCTGCCTTAGAATTTTTACGCATTTGCAAGTCTTTAGACTATCACAACGTCATCATTTCCATGAAAGCCAGTAACCCTCAAGTTATGGTTCAGGCCTACCGCCTGCTCATCAATAAAATGGAAGCTGAAGGAATGAGTTACCCGCTTCACCTAGGTGTTACCGAAGCAGGAGAAGGCGAAGATGGCAGGATAAAATCGGCTGTTGGAATAGGAACACTCCTTGAGGACGGCATTGGAGACACGGTCAGAGTTTCGTTGACTGAAGAACCTGAATTTGAAATTCCAGTTGCAAAAACACTCGTAGATCGGTACTTGAAAAGACTGCCTCACGATGAAATTCAATCGATCGATACCATCCCGATCAACCCCTTTGAATACACGAAAAGACAGACCTATGAGGTCTTTAATATAGGTGGTAAAAATGTACCCATAGTCATTGCTGACCTACACAAAAAGAACAAAATAACTCCTGCAGGGCTATTCTCCCAAGGTTATCATTATTCCGTCCCGCTTGACAAGTGGAATATTGCAGACATGGCTTGTGATTATGTATTTACTGGAGACAACACGATTGATTTTGCCATCCCGGGTACATTAGGCGTCATCTACAACCACAAAACTTGGTTAAATAACCAAGGAGAACGTTGTTTTCCTATCCTGGAAGCAAGCAGCTATTTAGTTGGGGTAGAATTGTCTGCTGATTTGAACTTCATCCGCACCAATTTAAATGAGGTGAATGACGAATTGATTTCAAAACTAAAAACAGATACACGAGTTGTTTTGGTTATTGAAACGAGCAACAAACACGCCATGTCTGAGCAACGAAGGTTGATCCTTGAATTGATGAATTCAGATTGTCATACGCCGGTAATTATTGGCAGAAGCTACATGAATTTATCCGAAGAAGAGTTTCAGTTACAGGCATCAACGGATATCGGTGCGTTGTTACTTGATGGACTTGGAGATGGTACGTTTATTCAAGCTGGAACCTGTGGAAGTGACCAAATGAAAATGCACACTGCTTTTGGGATTCTTCAGGCTACTCGAACACGGATTTCCAAGACAGAATACATCTCGTGCCCAAGTTGTGGGCGAACACTTTTTGACCTCCAAGAAACAACAGCAAAAATCCGCTCCAAGACAAGCCACCTAAAAGGTCTTAAAATCGGAATTATGGGTTGTATCGTAAATGGACCGGGTGAAATGGCAGATGCCGATTATGGATACGTAGGTACGGGTGTTGGTAAGATCACTCTATACAAAGAAAAAGAAGTCGTTCAACGAAACATCGAATCTGAAGCTGCTGTGGATGCACTGATAGACTTAATAAAAGATCATGGCGATTGGGTTGATCCAGATGATAATCTATAAGCTATCTTCGATACAAACTTCTTTCAAAAAAGCAATCACAATTGTTATTCGATCGTGCATAATTCTGCTGTTACATTCACTTAATACAGACCAATAGCTATACCAGTAAATTTCTAAAGCCTTGAAATACAGTAGCATCTAACATATTTTAACTATATTTGTTATAGAAATTAATCTTCTCTCCAGATGAATAAAATTAAATCACTTAACCAAGGAAAACTATCTGCAATGTTTTGCATGTTATTTCTGATCGTTAGCAGCTTTTTTTCACATAATATTCAAGCACAAAACAACAGGGTTTACTTAGAAACAGGTTCCGTATTTTTAGATTCTTTCCTTCTTGGCTCATACCCACAAGAAATATCAGATATACCGGGTTGGTCAATTGGAGAATTCCCAGAATGGGCTGAAGTATCTATTGTAACGGAAATTATCGAGAAGGAGACCGACTTTGAGAGTATTTTAAAATATTACCTCAACGTTTCAGGGAATCCTGAAGATTATGATCTGGGAGAATATCTTATTACAGTAAATCTTACCAATCCATGGACAGGAGATATCATTGAAGTCATTGAAACAGTTTTCGAAGTCATTGAAAACGAAAACTGTATCTGTCCGATGGTCTATTCCCCAGTTTGTGGGGCTGATGGGAAAACCTATGGAAACGATTGTGAAGCAAGCTGCAAAGGGGTGGAAATCGTTTCAGAAGGAGCGTGTGAAACTGAGAGTTGCATTTGCACCGAAGAATATGACCCCGTATGTGGAGCTGATGGGAAAACCTATGGAAACGATTGTGAAGCAAGCTGCAAAGGGGTGGAAATCGTTTCAGAAGGAGCGTGTGAAATAGAGCCAAAAGGCTGTTATGACGAAGAAAAAAAATATTATGCAGAAGGTGAAAGTTGGAATGAGGATGCTTGCACCACTTGTTTCTGCGAAGGTGAGCAAATCGTATGTGCATCCATAATGTGCATGGAGCCTTATTGTGAGAACCCTATTTACTATGACGACACCTGCTGTCCTACCTGCCCCGAGGAAGAAGGTTGCTATGACGAAACCGAAACCTACTACAGTAATGGCGAAGAATGGAAATCAGACGATTGTACGTTCTGTTCTTGCGAGCAAGGAGAAATCTATTGCGCCGTCATTGATTGTGCTCCAGCAAATTGCGACAACCCCATATACAAAGAAGGAGAATGCTGTCCTACCTGCCCGGATGAAACCAGTTGTTTCGATGAAGCAGGCGTATATTACAGCAATGGTGCTGAATGGAATCTAGATGATTGTACGTTCTGCTCGTGTATTGAAGGCGAACTTCTATGTGAAGCATTCGCTTGTGAAGAACCGAGCTGTGAGAATCCAATTTACACCAATGGACAATGCTGTCCTGATTGCCCAGAAGTATGCGAGAACAAGTTCGAAGAGCTTGTCCACTATGGTGAAGTTTTTGGCGTAAACAACTGTGATGTTGCTTTGAAGGCCATCGAAATGTTCGGTTTAGACTGCAACACAAACCTTTCCGATTATGCTTACTTACTTGGCTTTGAAGTCGAACAAGAAATCACCTTAGCTGAGTTTTGTCCATGCTCTTGCGAGGAAAGTACAGCAAACCCTAATTGCTTAAATAACAGCGATTACAATTACGATGCTAAATTGAGTTCAGAGCCATGCATAGACCCCTGTGCCGTAATGGATTGCATGCCCGGTTACACTTGCATTAATGGAGACTGTGTAGGCCCTGTAGAACCGGGATGTTTCGCAGAAGACGGTCTACTGTACGCACTAGGATCCGTATTTGAGGACGAATGCAAAAACTGTTTTTGTGAATTTATGTCAGACTCTTTAAAGGGCGAATGGGTTTGTGATGAAACTGCGGATTGTAACGACTGTAATGAAGTAATTTGCCCTCCAGGCACCTTCTGCAAGACGGGTGAATGCATCTCATATGATGTTACAGATTTTGGGTGTACTAAAGATGACCAATGGTTTGCATTTGGTTCGGAAATAGAACAAGGCTGCAACCGTTGTGTCTGCAACCCTGGCTTCAACCCTTATGCTGATGGTTTCTGGGCTTGTACCGAAATGGCTTGTGAAGGTTGTACAGACCCTAATGCCACTAATTACGAAGAATACGCAACGATTGATAACAACTCTTGTGAATACGAATGCGCCAACGTTGTTTGTTGCTTGGCAATGACGGCCAATTGCCTGGCTTGCTCAGAATGTATGAGTGTTGAGGAATATTGCGAGCTCTACCCCACAACCGCTGGGTGTTCAATTTATGGATGCACAGACCCTAAAGCTGAAAATTACAGCCCGGATGCAGATATTGAGGATGATTCATGCAATTACAACGTTGAAACAAATGACGCCGATGAAGTAAATTGGGACTTCGAAGTCACTGGCATCAATCATACACTGATTTTACCGGAAGGCCTAAACAGCGAATTATCAAATGGAGCTACCTTAGAGCTTGGAGATAAAGTAGGTGTATTTTTTGAGCACAATGGCCAAATGATTTCTGGAGGATTTACCACTTGGGAAGGAACCACAACCATCATTCCTGCCCAAGGAGACGATGTAACTACGAATACCAAAGATGGATTTGATCTGGGTGAAACTTTCAAATGGATGGTATGGGATGCCTCGGAAAACATAACCATTGAAGCTGAAGCTAATTTTGTCGATGCAGGTAGTGATGATTATCAAACCAATGGTATTTCTACGCTATCTTCCATCAATGCATTACCACTAGTTAACAATCAAGAAATAGAACTTAAAGCGGGATGGAACATGTTCTCCACCTTTATGAAACACGACAATATGAAAATGAAAAATATTTTTCATCGATTTGTCGAGCATGTTATCATTAGCAAGAACAACCTCGGACAAGCCTACCTTCCTGAGTATGATTTTGACGGTATTAACAACATGATTCCAGGACATGCCTATCAAACAAAATTATCAGCAAACAATACCCTTTACATTGAAGGTGAATATACCAAGCCAGAAAAACACCCCATTACCCTCACTGAAGGTTGGAATATGATAGGTTATTTGAGAACTAATGATGCCACCACAACAAATGTATTTGCAGGTATAGATGACCTAGTTATTGTGAAAGATAACTCAGGAATGGCTTACCTACCAGAATTTGAATTTAATGGAATCGGAATGATGACTCCAGGGCAAGGGTATCAAGTAAAAGTATTGTCAGAACAAGTTTTGCATTACGCCTCAAACAAGTATGAATACAGGTTTGAAGTATTAGAAATTAAGACTGAATTAGAGTACTTTAACCCTCCTACAAATACAGGGTCTAACATGAGTTTAGCAATACCAGAGCATGCGTGGGAAGATAAACCTGAGGAATCTGATGAGCTAGCTGTATTCGATAGCAATGGATTACTGGTAGGAGCCATGCCTTATCAGGGTGGGGATATGGTGATGCCTATCTATGGTAATGATGAACTCAGTCCTACAAAAGATGGTTTGTATAAAAACGATGACTTTAAATTGGTTTTATGGTCGTCGAAAACACAGTTAAAAACTGAGATCAACGTTGAATGGGAAAAACCTTCTTCAGGCTTCCAAAAAGACAACATTGTATACGCATCAGGACTCAAGGCCGAAGAAGAAATTCAAGGATTACATACGTTAAGATTATTCCCGAATCCTACGAATCATAAAACAGAAGTTCAAGTCTTTTTGGTTGCAGATGGTGAACTCAAAATTTCAATTTTCAGCCTCATAGGCAAACTCATTTACCAATCAAATAAGAGACATCAAAAAGGACACATGCATCATATCCTTGACATTGAGCATCTACCAGCTGGGTCTTATATTCTTCAAGCTGAAACCAACAACAAACGGATTAACAAAAGTTTAATCATCAAATAAACACACTAAAAACGCCACATTTGTAAATGTGGCGTTTTGCTTTATTGGAAATCGTTTAGCGTACTAAAGAAGCCCTTTATTTAAATTTATAAAGTCCTCATACCCTTTATCTAAAGGCAGTAATTCTTTAGAGGCAGCGTGAACAGCCAGAGAATCGCAACGCTCATTTTCAGGATGATTGTTATGCCCTTTAACCCATTCAAACTTAACCTTGTGTTTTTTGTAAATAAGTAAAAAACGCCTCCATAAATCTGGATTCTTTTTCCCCTTAAAGCCCTTCTTCACCCAATTAAATACCCAACCCTTTTCAACAGAATCAACAACGTATTTGGAATCTGACGTAACCAAGACATCAGCACCATCGTTCTTGATACTTTCTAAGGCGACTATAACAGCGAGAAGTTCCATTCTGTTGTTTGTCGTTAGACGAAACCCCTCCGCTAATTCTTTGCGGTGCTTGCCAGATATCATGACGATTCCATAACCTCCCGGGCCGGGATTTCCGGATGCTGCGCCATCTGTGTAGATGAATATTTTCATGCAATCACCGATTCTATGATTTTAGCGAAATGTAGCGCCTCAAGCTCCTGGACCTTTACTTGAACCTCCTCAGGGCTGTCCGTAGGATCGATATTGCAAGTCGCCTGAAATATAACAGCTCCTTCATCATAATTTTCATTCACATAATGAATGGTAATACCGCTTGTAGACTCGTTGTTTTGAACAACAGCACAATGCACATGCATTCCGTACATTCCTTTCCCCCCATAATTGGGTAAAAGTGCTGGGTGTATATTAATAATCTTGTTTGGATAGTGTTGAATGAGCGAATCGGGGATTTTAAGCAAAAATCCTGCTAAAACTACAATGCTTACATTGTATTCTTTTAAAGCATCAAGCACTTTTGTGCTCTTATTGAGATCATTTGAAGAAAAAACTAAAGACTCAACCTGATGCTTTTTTGCCCGTTCAAGAACAAAAGCATTGGGCTTATTGGAGAGGACTAAAGCTACTTCAACATTCTCATTTACAGCAAAATGACTGATTATATTTTCAGCATTAGACCCTGAACCTGAGGCGAAAATTGCAATTCTTATCATAGAACAAAAGTAACTAACATTTCAGGAACTACGATTATGAGATGAGGCTAATTTCATGACACGAAAAATTTGGCTATTTTTAAGTTTATATTTTTCTTTGCATCGAAATATTAATCAAAACTAAAAATCATGGCTGACGTAGCATCTAAAGTAAAAGCTATCATTGTTGACAAACTTGGCGTTGATGAAAGCGAAGTAACAAACGAAGCGAGCTTCACAAACGACCTAGGAGCAGATTCATTAGACACCGTAGAACTCATTATGGAGTTTGAAAAAGAATTCGATATTCAAATCCCAGACGATCAAGCAGAATCTATTGCTACCGTAGGATCAGCAATCGAGTACATCGAAAAAGCTTAATTTAACTTTAATTCTATGCAACTTAAAAGAGTTGTTATAACCGGTTTAGGAGCATTAACTCCAATTGGCAATAACGTACCAGATTATTGGGACGCCTTATCTAAAGGCACCAGTGGTGCTGCTGCTATAACTCGTTTTGATGCATCAAAATTTAAGACACAATTTGCTTGTGAAGTCAAAGACTTTAATCCTACAGATCACATAGATCGAAAGGAAGCAAGAAAACAAGACCCATACACCCAATATGCCATGGTAGCAACAGCTGAAGCCATGGAAGACTCCAAGCTAGACTTAGATCGATTAGATCCGGATCGAGCTGGTGTCATTTGGGGTTCGGGAATTGGTGGAATCAAAACTTTTTACGACGAGATTTCTTCCTTTGCAAAAGGAGAAGGAACGCCTCGTTTTAATCCGTTCTTCATTCCAAAAATGATTTCGGATATTGCATGCGGGATGATTTCTATCAAGTATGGTTTTCGAGGACCAAACTTCACCACAGTATCAGCCTGTGCATCCTCTTCGAACGCTCTTATAGACGCATTCAACTACATTCGTTTAGGTAAAGCAGATGTGATCATCTCGGGCGGATCAGAAGCTGCGGTAAACGAAGCCGGTATTGGAGGATTTAATGCTTTAAAGGCTCTTTCAACAAGAAATGATGATCCCGCAAGAGCTTCCAGACCTTTCGACAAAGACCGTGATGGATTTGTATTAGGTGAAGGTGCCGGTACTCTAATTCTCGAAGAATATGAGCACGCAATAAAACGAGGGGCTAAAATCTATGCAGAAGTTATGGGTGGAGGTTTATCTGCTGATGCACACCACATTACGGCTCCTCATCCAGAAGGATTGGGTGCCATTAAAGTCATGGAAAATGCATTGGATGACGCTCAAATGAAACCTGAAGACATTGACTACATCAATGTGCATGGTACCTCTACACCACTCGGAGACATTTCAGAGTCTAAAGCCATCAAAGAAGTATACGGACCTCACGCATACGATTTGAACATCAGTTCAACAAAATCTATGACAGGTCATCTTTTAGGAGCGGCTGGTGCTATTGAAGCCATCGCATCTATTTTAGCACTTCAAAAAAACATCATACCTCCAACGATCAACAATGAGAATTTTGATGAAGGCTTAGATCCAAAACTGAATTTCACGCTCAACAAAGCTCAGAAACGAACAGTTAAAGCCATCATGAGTAATACATTTGGTTTTGGCGGACACAATGCTTCAATCATTTTAAAAGCATTTGAAGCTTAATGATGAATTGGCTTCAGAAGCTTTTTTCAAATCCATCAGACCAGCTAACACTTGACTTAACGCCAATATTAGGTTTTCAGCCAAAAAATGCATCCCTTTATCATCAAGCGCTTTGTCACAGCTCTGTAGATGTTTCAAAATATGGAGACAACGAAAGGTTAGAGTTCTTAGGAGATTCGATCCTAAGCACGGTAATCACTGAACACTTATACCACAATCTTCCTGAAAAAAATGAGGGCACCCTAACGGATATTCGCTCTAAGTTAGTCCGTCGTAAGACTTTAAATGACTTAGCTAAAAAGTTGGAAATAGATGTCCTGGTGAAAACTAATCTAGGAATTAAAACACCTCCTTCTATTTTTGGTAATGCCCTAGAGGCTCTGATTGCTGCAATATACTTGGATAAAGGGGCCGCTACTTGTAAAGCTTTCATTATTGATAAAATGATAAGCCCCAATTTCTCGCTACATGAACTCGAAAAAGAAATAAGCAGTTATAAAAAACACTTCTTACACTGGGCCCAAAAAAAGAATAAAGATTGCCGTTTTGAAGTACTGGGAGAAACCGGAGAATCTCACAAAAAAAACTTTAAAATTGCTCTTTACCTAGCAGGGGAAAATGTAGCAACGGCTCAGGGTAGTTCAAAGAAAAAGGCAGAAGAAGCTGCTTCAAAAATTGCTTGTGAATCTCTTGATGTGTAAACGATTTTCGATTGTTTTTTTGGTTATATTTATCGATGTTTCTAATGGGACTGTTTTGAAATGACAAAAAAGAGTATTAGCATCGATTTTGAGTATGATTACGACTTCCTGCTAATCGGAATATGCAGTCCATTAAAAGACTATCAACTTTGTTACAAGTTGAACCAAGAGCTAAATGCATCATTGAGCAGAAGCGATTTTGATATTGCTATGAATTTTGATGACGGCTTAGAGAAAGCCTATTTTTCTCTTTATGAGTATTGGAATGATCAATACCAAAACCAGTGGTATTTGATTACTAACAAATGTCAAATTGAATGCGCAGACGAAAATCAAAAACAAGGAACTATATTTGACGGCTTTGCTCAAAGCCGAAAAAAAGTAAAATATCTAATTCCTGAAAACTCAAAAATAGACTATTACATCCAAGTACACGGAATATTTAATGACGATGCAAAACATTCGCTTCTCAAAAACATAAAAACTCTAGATCGAGTTGTTAGCACGTATGAAATTGACATGATGGAGCTTCGATCGAAAGAAAACTTAATTATCAGATGAACAAAACTAAAATTATTGCTACGATAGGACCCGCTTCTTCAGACAAATCTGTCCTAAGAAAAATGTTTTCCGCAGGATTAAATGTGGCTCGAATAAACTTTTCACACAGCAATCACCAAGAAGCAAAAGAAATATACAACTGGATACAAGAGCTTAACGAAGAAGAAGGTCGAAACGTTGCTGTTTTGGGAGATCTTCAAGGACCAAAATTAAGAATTGGGGTAGTTAAAGCTGATCAGGTTATAAAAAAAGGAGATAAGATCACCATCACAACAGAAGAGTGTGTAGGAGATGCTTCAAAAGTATACATTACGTACCCTGAGTTCCCAAAAGATGTAGAAGTCGGGGATAAAATCATGCTGGATGATGGAAAATTAATCCTCAAAGCAGAATCTTCAAACAACAAAAATGAAGTTAAGGCAAAAGTCATTCAGGGCGGTCCTTTAAAGTCTAAGAAAGGTGTAAATCTTCCCAATACAAAAATTTCACTACCCTGTCTTACCCCAAAAGATCTTGCAGATTTAGATTGTGCATTAGAGTTGGGTATCGAATGGGTGGGATTGTCTTTTGTTCGATCTGTCAACGATATAAAAGAACTCAAGAACATCATCGATCGAGAAAAATCACCAGCCAAAATAGTGGCCAAAATTGAAAAGCCAGAGGCCATTCAAGAAATTGATGCCATCATCAACGAAACGGATGCGATCATGGTTGCTCGTGGAGATTTGGGTGTTGAAGTTCCTATGGAACGTGTGCCAGCGCTTCAAAAAATGATTACTCGTAAATGCATCAAATACTCTACTCCAGTAATCATTGCAACGCAAATGATGGAGTCTATGATGGACAGCCTGAGCCCTAGTAGAGCGGATGTAAACGATGTAGCAAATGCAGTTCATGACCGAGTTGATGGTGTCATGCTTAGTGGCGAGACATCTGTTGGGACCTACCCTGTTCAAGTGATTCGAGCAATGAGTAAAGTGGTGAAAAATCAAGAAAACCACAACAATCATGAAATGGAAGAGTTTCTTCCTATTGAAAAGAAAAACGATCGTTACATCTCTGATACGATCTGTTTTAATGCATGTAAAATCGCTGAACAAGTCAATGCGAAGGCAGTAATGACCATGACACATTCAGGCTACAATGCTTATAAAATTTCTAGCTTCAGACCTCCAAGTCAAATATGTATTTTCACAAACAATCGTAAGATTATGAACACACTGAGTTTATTATGGGGTGTTCGTGGATACTATTATGACGAATTCGTGAGTACTGATCATACCATTTCTGATATTAAAAACATCATCAAAGAAAAAGGGATTGTCAAAGACGGAGACATGGTAGTTAATATAGCTAGTATGCCTATTACTGACAAAGGAATGACAAACATGTTACGATTAAGTAGCATATAAAAAATATGAAAAACATCAACATACCTCTGCTCACCGATGTCTGTGAAATTGCAGGTGCTCCAGGATTTGAACAAAGAGTTCGCGAATTGGTAATCCGAGAAATAGAGGATCATGTTGACGATTATCGTATAGACAACCTTGGTAATGTCATCACTTTAAAAAAAGGAACATCCTCAGAAAAAAAAGTGATGATTGCTGCTCATATGGATGAAATCGGGTTCATCGTCACTCACATTGATGACCAAGGTTTTGTTCGCTTTCATACACTCGGGGGGTTCGACCCGAAAACTCTGACGGCACAAAGAGTTATAATACACGGCAAAAAAGATCTTGTAGGGGTTATGGGCTCTAAACCCATACACGTAATGACAGCTTCTGAGCGGTCAACAGCCCCAAAAACTACCGACTACTTCATTGACCTTGGTATGTCAAAAAAAGAAGTGGAAAAACACATTGGTGTAGGTGATTCTATTACCCGTCAAAGAGAGTTAATTGAAATGGGTGAATGCGTGAACTGCAAGTCTATTGACAACAGAGTTTCTGTTTTCATCCTTATTGAAACACTAAAAAACCTAAAAGATTTTCCTTACGATGTTCATGCGGTATTTACGGTTCAAGAAGAAGTAGGTATTCGAGGGGCACAAGTCTCCGCTCAACAAATTCAGCCGGACTTTGGATTTGGTTTAGACACTACAATAGCTTATGATGTCCCGGGTGCAGCTGGTCACGAAAAAATAACTGAACTGGGTAAGGGGGCTGCTATTAAAATCATGGACTCACAGACCATTTGCGATTACAGAATGGTCGCGTACATGAAAGAACTTGCCAAAAAGAAGAAGATAAAAACTCAACTAGAAATTCTTCCTGCTGGCGGTACCGACACCATGGGGGTTCAAAGGAGCACTCCAGGTGGATCAATTGCAGGAGCTATTTCAATTCCGACAAGGCACATTCACCAAGTCATTGAAATGGCAAACAAAAACGACATTCAACAATGCATTGAATTGCTTGGTGCGTGTATAGAAAATTTAAACGATTTCGATTGGGATTTCAAATAAATACGGCTTCATAAAGGCCCTTAACAAAACATTCAAATACAAAATACAATTTGAGTTCTTCGTTAAAATATCTCTCTTTCTGGCTTACAAGCAGCTTAATTTTATGGCAATGCGCAAGTATTCAAAGCCCATCAGGCGGTAAAAAAGACTTGACACCCCCTTTAGTAATTAAGACTTTCCCTGAGCAAGGAGCGACAAATGCAAACCCAAGTACCATAGAACTTGAATTTGATGAATTCTTTGTGTTAAAAAATTTATTGAATGAACTTTTGATCTCCCCGCCATTAAATCAAAAACCTATCGTTTTCCAAAAAGGAAAGGCATTATTCATTGAACTCAAAGAGGCACTAAATCAAAACAGCACCTACACGATAAATTTGGGAAAAGGTATCGCTGATCTTCATGAGGGGAATGTTTTGGAAAATTACACATTGGTATTCAGTACAGGTTCTGAATTGGACTCACTACTCTTGAGTGGTACGATTTATTCTTGTCCACAAAAAAACTTACCTAAAGGACTAATTGTCGCCGCGTATGAAAAGAGTTTGTTCACAAAAGACTCAACCATTTTCCTGCAAAAACCCGATTACTTCAGTATTGCCGATGAACAAGGTCACTTTCAAATTCAAAAAATGAAAGCCGGACAATACGAGCTCATTGCATTTGAAGATGTCAATAGTAATTATCAGATTGATCATTATACAGAAAAGATTGCTTTTCACCCCAAGGCTATTCAATTAAAAGACAGCGTAGACACTAATCTTTGGTTGTACCAGCAAGAAGATGAGTTAAAAATATTGGATCAAACGAGTAAACAAGGCTCTATAAAATGGGTGTTCAATAAAAAAGTAGATTCATTTGATCTTCTTTCAGACCCTGAAGTAAAATACTTCAGTAAAACAATTGATGACAGCCTTTTCATATGGCCAAGACAAACACAGAAGGATTCCGTTCTGTTTATCCTAAACGTTGAAAATTCAAGAGACTCTTTGATGTATTCATCAAAAATTACCGAAAATGTTGACATACGCATCTCGCAAACATCAAACAACTACGTCAAAAATGGAGGTAATTATACCTGTTTTACAACAGCTCCGATTGTAGAAATAGATACGTCAAAAATTCAACTGAAATCTAGCGGCAAACTCAAAGATTTTTTAATTCACGCAAAAGATTTTGAACTTGATATTGAATTCGAATACGAAGAAAATCAAACCTATCAACTTACTTTTGACCACGGAGCCATAAAAGGCTTACATGACAGTCGAAACGACAGTGTCAGCCACACCTTTTTTACTCAAAAAGAAGATGCCTTGGCGAACCTTAAAATAAACCTTGAGAACGAGCCTAAACATTACTTTGTCGAGCTCCTGAAAGATGGAGAGGTTTTCGAACGAATCTCAGCAGAAATGCCGATTTATTTCAAAAACCTATTGCCCGATAATTACGAGCTTCGCTTGGTCGCTGACTCGAATAACGATGGAGAATGGACGCCAGGAAGTTATTTTGAAAATCGCTTACCAGAAAAAGTTCATTATTATGGAAAAGTCTTAAACTTAAGGGCCAATTGGGAACTAGAAATTGATTGGAAACCTTAATTGATTAAGCTCCAATCATCTCTATCCTCTAAAAAAGTCAAACGTTTACGGAAATCAACCAGATGATTTTTAGACAAACTCAGGTTTACCAAACCTATTTCATTTTCTGGAGCCATGGCGATGAGCCCTCCATCAAGGTCGATCACTTGAGAATGTCCAGAATGGTTGACCTGATTCCCATCAACTCCAACTCTATTTACCCCAACGACATACGCTAGATTTTCAATGGCTCTTGCTTTTAATAAAACATCCCAGACATCGATTCTACTTACAGGCCAGTTCGCTACAAACAAGAGCAAATCATAATCTACATCATTCCGAGAAAAAACAGGAAAACGTAGGTCATAACAAATGAGTGGGCATATTTTCCACCCCTTGTAATCTACAACAAGACGAGAGCTTCCGGCAGTAAAATGAGAGTCTTCATTACACAAGCCAAATAAGTGTCGTTTGTCGTAGTGAAGTATTCTTCCATTAGGTTCAACCCACAACAGCCGATTGTATATCTGTCCATTTTCTTTCACCATGATGGAGCCACATAAAGCAGCACCATTCTTTTCTGAAACAGACTTCATCCAAGAAACTGTCAACCCATCCATAGCCTCTGCCAAGTGAGTAGACTCGACTGAAAAGGCTGTGGTAAATAATTCGGGCAAAAGAATGAGGTCAACATGACTCACACCCGCTAAATAGGTTTCAATCTGCTTCCTGTTTTTCTCAGGATCTTCCCAATGTAAATCACATTGTAATAAGCAAATATCTAAGGTTTCTTTCATAACTATTACTGAATCAAAGATTTTGATCTCATTCAAAAGTAAGCAAAGTAGCTTGAACCACGTTCCTCAAAATTTCAAATAAAAAAACCATCTCAAATGAGATGGTTTTTTTTACAATTAAGGAATATGTGTAAAAGAAAAAACTATTCTTCTTCTAATATTGCTTCTATTTTTAAAGTATCAACAGCTTCAGGAACTACTTCCACTTCAACGACTTCAATCGTATTTGCTTCCACCTCAACCTCTGCATGGTGAGCACCAACAGAAATGTGCGGTGCAATGATTAGAGATATAATAGACATAAGCTTAATAAGTATGTTCATAGAAGGTCCTGAAGTATCTTTAAATGGATCTCCAACCGTATCTCCAGTTACAGAAGCTTTATGAGCCTCAGAACCTTTAAATTCCATTTTACCATCGATCTCAACACCTGCTTCAAAAGATTTTTTAGCGTTATCCCAAGCACCACCGGCATTATTTTGGAACATACCCATCAATACACCTGACACAGTTGTACCTGCCAACAAACCACCTAACATTTCGGCAGAAGAAGCATCTGGAAATACATCTTTGAACCCAAACCCAATTAATAGTGGACTTACTAGCGCAATCGCGCCAGGAAGCATCATTTCTCTGATAGATGCTTTTGTAGAAATGTCAACACATTTGTCATATTCAGGTTTTGCTTTCCCTTCCATAATTCCAGGAATTTCTCTAAACTGACGACGTACTTCAGTAACCATTTCCATCGCTGCTCTACCAACGGCTGCAATAGCCAATGAAGAAAAGATAAATGGAATCATCGCACCGATAAATAACATGGCTAAAACGGGTGCTTTAAAAATATCAATAGAATCAATTCCGGCGATCCCAACAAAGGCAGCAAACAAAGCTAAAGCAGTAAGCGCGGCAGATGCAATCGCAAAACCTTTACCGGCTGCTGCTGTTGTATTACCAACCGCATCTAAATTGTCTGTTCGACCACGAACTTCCTTAGGAAGACCCGCCATCTCTGCAATACCACCCGCATTATCTGCAATAGGACCGAAAGCATCGATAGCCAATTGCATCGCCGTCGTAGCCATCATACCTGCAGCGGCAATTGCAACTCCATAAAGTCCCGCAAAAGAATAGGAAAACATGATTCCACCTGCCAAAACAATCGTTGGCAATACCGTAGACTCCATACCTACTGCTAAACCGCCGATAATGTTGGTTGCATGACCCGTAGAAGATTGTTTGATGATAGAATCAACCGGTCTTCTACCCATTGCGGTATAATATTCGGTAATGATCGACATTAAAGCGCCTACAACAAGACCTACAGTAATTGCCCAAAACACATCCATGGCAGTGAATTCAAATCCACGAATACTCATGTTATCAGCCAGCATCCAGTTCACCAAGAAATAAGAAGTAATCCATGTGAATACCATAGAACCCCAGTTACCCATATTCAAAGCTTTCTGAACAGAATCTGACTCTTTACTAATACGAACCATCAGGGTCCCTAAAACAGAAAAAACAATTCCCAATCCAGCAATAACCATGGGTAATAAGACCGGTGCAATACCATCAAAAGCATCATTAGATACGATCTCTTTACCCAACACCATGGTTGCTAAAATAGTTGCTACGTAAGAACCAAATAAATCGGCTCCCATACCTGCTACGTCACCCACATTGTCACCAACGTTGTCTGCAATCGTTGCAGGATTACGAGGGTCATCCTCAGGAATACCCGCTTCTACTTTCCCAACAAGGTCAGCACCTACATCGGCTGCCTTTGTATAAATACCTCCACCTACACGTGCAAATAAAGCAATCGACTCAGCACCTAATGAGAATCCAGCCAGAACTTCTAGAGCTTTCTCCATCTCGATACCGTTTACACTTGCACCTACAGATACTACATATAAATTGTAAAATATAATAAACAATGCACCCAGACCTAGTACAGCCAATCCAGCTACACCCAAACCCATCACAGTACCACCAGTAAAGGAAACCTTTAAAGCTTTTGCCAGTGACGTTCGAGCCGCTTGCGTTGTTCTGACGTTTGCTTTCGTTGCGATGTTCATACCGAAGTATCCTGCTAAAGCAGAAAATACCGCACCAATCAAGAAAGAAATAGCGATTACAGGGCTGGAGGTCTCAACCAAGGTCCCAGAATAAGCCAACAAGAGTCCTGCGATAACAGCAAAATACCCCAAAACTTTCCATTCAGCTTTCAAAAATGCCATGGCACCCTTGGCTATATGGTCAGCCAATTCAATCATATTTGCATCACCGGCATCTTGTTTAGATACCCAAGCAGACTTAACTGCCATTATAATAAGTCCTAACACACCTAATGCAGGCACTAAGTAAATCAAGTTATTTGTCAAAAATTCCATTGTTTTTTAGGATTTTGGTTAACAAGTGCGCAAATATAAAATAAAAGTATCAAGTAGAATGTAATTAGAGGCAATAATATACAAGGGTGAATAAGGCTATCACTGATCATGTTGTAATTAATTCTGGATGACTGCTATCGATTTTACTGTTGATCTCGAGAAGCATCTAAGGCCCTGAGAGTAGGAGCAAGATGTATTATGGACAACAACCGAGCGGTTTAAATCAACTCATTTTATTCAATACCATACCAGGGATTACTATACTAATAAAAGCGATATTAAGTGCTCTTCCATTTCCACTGCCAACCCAATTTATACAACCAAATCCCGATGATTTTTATTTTTGCATTAGTGTCATAGTAACACAATAATTTTATATCTTGGTCGAATGAATGCAACCCGCGCGTACACAAGGTTATGTTCTTAAGATTTTAAACAAGTAAAGATGAACCGATTAGAAAATACATTTAACAGCTTTTATTTTATCTACGACAGATAGAGGCTTTACTTGTATTTACTACAAAAATAAAACATGAAAGCCTCGATGAAAACGAGGCTTTTTTTAGTTTAAAAAATCGAATGAAAGTAGCTATTCAAGGAGTTAAAGGGTCATTTCACCACATCGTCGCCGAGCAATATTTTGGTGAAAGTATCGATTTGGTCGAATGTTTATTATTCAGCGAAATGCCCGATCTACTTATTAATAATAAGGCGGATGTGCTCATCATGGCTATTGAAAACTCAATAGCCGGGGCAATTTTACCAAATTATGCACTCATTGATGAGTACCAATTGAATATTTGCGGCGAGCACCACCTACCCATTCACCACAACCTAATGGGGATAACAGGACAAACTATAGAGGACATCAATGAGGTGTACTCCCATCCGATGGCCTTGCTGCAATGTCGAAAATTCTTCAAAAAATACCCGCACATTAAATTGATTGAAGATAAAGATACGGCAGAAGTTGCAAAACGCATTGAAGCTAAAAACCTAAAAGGGATAGGTGCCATTGCAAGTGATTTGGCAGCCAAAACATACAACTTAGAGATTTTAGCCACCGAAATTCAGACAATCAACGACAATGCAACGCGTTTTTTTATTTTAAAAAACGACATTCCTGACAAGAGCATTGTTGCTAACAAAGCTTCCATTAAATTTGCAGCCAATAATGATGCGGGAAGTCTAGCTGAAATATTAGGCATTTTAGCCAAGTACGGTTTAAACTTAACTAAAATACAATCCATGCCGATTATAGATACACCATGGAAATATGCCTTTTTTGTTGACTTTACTTTCAGTAATTACAATGGATACGTAAAAGCAATGAAGGAAGTAAAAGGTAAAGTTGTCTCAATGAAAATTTTAGGTGAATACACCAAAAGTAAGCGATAATGATAAAAAAGGCCGAAAGATTACAATCTGTTACAGAATACTATTTCTCTAAGAAATTAAGAGAAGTGGCGCAATTACGTGCAGAAGGCAAGTCTATCATTAATATGGCAATTGGTAATCCGGATATAGCTCCTCCAAAAGAAGTTATAGATGCTTTAACAACGGTCATGTCTGAAGACGGAACTCATCAGTACCAAAGCTATCAAGGAATCCCTGAACTTAGAATAGCTATCGCTGAGTTTTACAAAAAACATTACCGAGTGGAACTCGATCCAAACGGAGAAATTTTACCTCTGATGGGATCCAAGGAAGGAATCATGCACATTTCTATGGCCTACTTAAACAAAGGTGATGGCGTGTTAATCCCGAATCCCGGATATCCTAGCTATGCCTCAGTTGCCAATTTAATGGAAGCTGATATCATTCATTACAATTTGGATGAATCCAACAACTGGCAACCCAACTATGAGGAACTCGAAAAGCAAAACTTAAGTCATGTAAAAATCATGTGGTTGAATTACCCTCACATGCCCACAGGTACTTCAGCATCAAAAAAAGATTTAGAAAAAGCAATTGCATTTGCAAAGAAGCACGAACTTTTGATTGTTAACGACAACCCATACAGTTTCATCCTGAATGATGAACCGCAAAGTATTTTAGATATTGACGGAGCTGAAGATGTCGCTATAGAACTCAACTCATTGAGTAAAACATTCAACATGGCTGGATGGCGCGTAGGGATGGTTGTAGGAGAATCTTCCATCATCAAAACCATACTGCAAGTTAAAAGCAACATGGACTCTGGAATGTTTTTAGGCATCCAAAAAGGAGCCATTGCAGCGCTTCAAAGCCCTGACAGCTGGTTTGATGGGCTTAATGCCATATACATCAAACGAAGAGAAATGGTTTGGCAAATTTTTGATTTACTGAATTGTACGTACAAAAAAGAAAATGGAGGATTGTTTGTATGGGCAAAACTGCCGGAGGGGCAAAATTCAAAAGAGTTTATCAATAAATTATTGAACGATAAAGAAATCTTCATCACTCCTGGAGCTATTTTTGGCAGCCAAGGAGAAGGGTACATTAGAGCGTCTCTATGCACCTCAGATACACTACTTAAAGAGGTGTTAAATCGTTTGTCAACCCTAAAAAATTAGCAATGGAAAAGCTGGCAGTCATCGGTTTAGGTTTGATAGGGGGTTCAATGGCTTTGGATTTGAAAAAGCGATTGAAATACGAAGTATTGGGTTTAGACAAAAACCCAAATCATATCAAAAAAGCACTGGAGTTAGGAATCATCGACAGAGAAGCTGATTTTTCAGAATTGGCGAATGTTTCCGTGGTCATTGTTGCTGTTCCGGTTGATAAAATAGCAGAAGTAACTGCACAGGTTTTGGATGTCATTGGAGAACAAACACTGGTATTTGACGTAGGTTCTGTAAAAAATAACATCTGCGAATTTATTAAGACACACCCAAAACGAACAAACTTCGTGGCAGCCCACCCGCTTGCTGGAACTGAATTTTCAGGCCCTGAGGCAGCTATTTCAAACCTCTTTGATGAAAAAGTTGCCATCATATGCGAGTCAGAAAAAACGAATTGGGAAACTTTAGATCTTGCCATTAGCTTGTTCAAGCAATTGAACATGCGAATAAAAATGATGAATCCGATCGACCATGATCGCCACGTGGCTTATGTATCTCATTTATCCCACGTAAGTTCATTCATGCTTGGTAAAACAGTATTGGGAATTGAGAAAAATGAACAAGCTATCTTTGACATGGCAAGCACCGGATTTGCCTCGACGGTTCGATTGGCAAAAAGTTCAGCAAACACATGGACTCCTATTTTTATCGAGAACAAAGAAAATATTGTTAACGCTCTGGAAGAATACATTAAAAATCTGGCGGAATTCAAGAAGTTTATCGAATCTAACGATGACGATATGTTGAACAAAACAATGAACAACACCAATTACATCAAGACCATTTTAGATGGGATAAAATCAAACGATAAGTAAAAATTAAAACAACAGAAGATGGAAATAACGAAAAACAACAGAAAATGGCTAGACAGTTTGGGCTTATCACACCCAGTTGTTATCGCAGGCCCTTGTAGTGCAGAGTCAGAGGAGCAAGTTTTAAAAACTGCACACGAATTAAAAAAGACAGATACGAATATTTTTAGAGCGGGTATTTGGAAACCACGAACGCGTCCAGGTGGATTTGAAGGTGTCGGTGAAAAAGGATTGCCGTGGTTGCAAAAAGTTCGCGAAGAAACCGGATTCAAGGTTACTACTGAAGTTGGGAATGCAGATCATGTTGAGAAAGCATTAAAATACGATGTAGATATTTTATGGATCGGAGCCAGAACCACAGTAAACCCATTTGCCGTACAAGAAATAGCAGATGCACTAAAAGGAGTTGATAAGCCTGTCTTGGTGAAAAACCCCGTAAATCCTGATCTAGCATTATGGCTTGGAGGTGTTGAGCGTATCAAAGCAGCAGGTATTTCTCAACTGGGTGTTATACACAGAGGATTCTCATCCTACAAATCCCAAAACTACCGCAACAAACCAAAATGGCAAATTGCGATTGAATTGAAAAAGGAGTTCCCAGACCTTCCTCTTATCTTAGACCCTTCTCATATATGCGGTAGAAGAGACACGATATTGGATGTAACTCAAACGGCATTAGACTTGAACTATGACGGTTTCATGATTGAAACACACATAGACCCAGACAATGCTTGGAGTGATGCCAAACAACAAATTACACCGACAAGGTTGAATGAGATTACAGAAGAACTAGTAATCCGAAAAGAGAACAGCCCTAAAGAGACATTCCAAAAAAAATTGGAGATCTACAGAGGTGATTTAGATCTTCTTGACAACAACCTAATTGGATTGTTAAAAAATCGGATGGACATCTCGGAACTCATTGGAGACTTAAAACGTGAAGAAAATGTTGCCATTCTTCAAAGTTCAAGATGGGAAGAAATTTTAACATCAATGGTTGATGAAGCAAATAAAAAAGGCCTAAACAAGGAGTTTATTTCTGAAATATTCAAAGCCATTCATGTGGAATCAATTAAGATTCAACACGAAACCAAATAATTCAAAAAAAGAAAAAAGCCACTTGATGAAGTGGCTTTTTTCTTTTTAAGTTTTTCTTAATTCTCAACGAAATCGATGACGATACCATCTTCGGTTTTGGTTGCTTTGGTAAGACCTAGTTTTCCTAAGGTCTTCATTCCTTTATCCCACTTTTTATTACTCAACTGAGTAAGCTCTTTGAGCTCATTCAAATCCATAGATTTCCGTTCACTGAGAATGTCAAAAATAACTTTCTCATGTTCTTTCAATTCAACAGTCGGTTTGTTGTCAAATTTCTCAGGCCTCATCTGAGGGAAAAATAACACCTCTTGAATGGATAACTGATTGGTTAACAACATCGTCAGTCGATCAATTCCAATCCCCATACCTGAGGTAGGCGGCATACCGTATTCCAAAGCTCTCAAAAAATCTTGATCAATGAACATGGCTTCATCATCTCCTTTGGCCGACAAGGCCAATTGCTCTTCAAAGCGCTCACGTTGATCGATCGGATCGTTCAACTCAGAATAGGCATTGGCAATTTCCTTACCATTTACCATAAGCTCAAAACGCTCTGTTAATTCAGGATTATCTCTGTGGACCTTACACAAGGGAGACATTTCTTTAGGATAATCCGTAATGAAGGTTGGTTGAATGTAATGCGGTTCACACTTCTCTCCAAAGATTTCATCTATAAGTTTTCCTTTACCCATGGAATCTTCTACCGCTATAGCTAAACTTTTACAAGCCTCTCTCAACTGAATTTCATCCATACCCGAAATATCAATTCCGGTATGCTCCTTTATTGCGTCCGTCATTGTTACTCGAGCAAAAGGAGTCTTAAAGCTGATCTTTCTATCGCCAACCACCACATCTGTTTCTCCATTTACATCCATTGCAACCCGCTGAATCATTTGCTCGGTAAAATCCATCATCCAGTGGTAATCCTTGTAAGCTACGTAGATTTCCATGACAGTGAATTCGGGATTGTGCGTGCGATCCATCCCTTCATTTCGGAAATCTTTCGCAAATTCATACACGCCATCGAAACCTCCAACAATCAATCTTTTTAAATACAATTCGTTGGCAATTCTCAAATAAAGAGGAATGTCAAGAGCATTATGGTGAGATATAAATGGTCGCGCAGATGCGCCACCCGGTATCGGCTGAAGAATCGGAGTTTCGACCTCCAAATAGTCTTTTTCATTAAAGAACGCGCGCATGCTATTGATAATCTTGGTGCGTTTGATGAATGTCTCTTTGACTCCTTCATTAACGACCAAATCAACATAACGTTGCCGGTATCGGAGTTCAGGATCCGTAAAGGCGTCATATACTTTACCGTCGTCATCTGTTTTGACAATTGGGAGTGGCTTCAAAGACTTCGACAAAAGTGTGAACGTCTTTACCATCAGAGATATTTCTCCTACCTGAGTTTTAAACAACTCTCCTTCTACGCCAATGAAATCTCCCATATCAAGTAATTTCTTGAACACTTCATTGTAAAGCGTCTTATCCTCACTTGTGCATATTTCATCACGATTGAAATACAATTGCAAACGACCCTCCGCATCTTGCAACTCAGCAAAAGATGCTTTACCCATAATTCGGCGACTCATCAGGCGACCTGCCAAACAGACCTTTTTGCCCTCCACGAAGCTTTCCTTACAATCTTTGGTGTAAGCACTAACGTCGAAGGCTGCTGCTGGGTAAGGTTCGATACCCAAATCTCTTAGCTTTTTAAGCGACTCTCTACGGACCGATTCCTGTTCTGATAACTGCATACTCATGTCTTAAAATTTGGACAAATATACCAAACTTTTGAAAGATAAATCGTTACTTTGCAGCCTGTAAAAACAGATTAACTAAAGCGTCAAAATATCATGAAGGATTTGATTACTGGTTTTGGAGACCAACTAAGACATGCTCTCGAAATTGGAGCCAACACCTCACTGAAAGAGAACACTAAGAAAATCGAAAGTGTTTTAATCACAGGTCTAGGAGGTTCTGGAATTGGTGGGACAATCGTATCTGAACTTACCGCTGAAGAATGTTCGGTTCCCGTTGCAACAAACAAAGGGTATGACCTACCGGGGTACATCAATGAAAACACCTTGGTTATCTGTTCTTCATTTTCTGGAAATACAGAAGAAACTATTGAAGCATTTCACAAAGCAAAAGCAAAAAATGCTGAAATTGCTTGCGTAAGTTCTGGTGGGCAATTAATTGAGTTGGCCAAAGAAAATAACCTCAACTACATTCAATTGCCTTCAGGCGATTCCCCTAGAGCCATGATGGGTTATTCCATTACACAACTTTTATATGTTCTAAATCACTACGGTTTGATTAGTGATGGCTTTAAAGCTGAGTTAACGAACTCTGCTGCACTAGTAGATAGCCTGCAAGAAGAAATTCAAGCAGATGCAGAAAAAATCACGGATCACCTGTACGGTAAAGTCCCTGTTGTATATGCATGTGATGGATACCAAGGGATGGCTGTTCGATTTACGCAACAATTGGCGGAAAACTCAAAAATGGTGAGCTGGCACAACATCATTCCAGAAATGAATCACAATGAGTTGGTGGGCTGGAGAACTAAAAATGAAGATTTGGCAGTGATTTTCTTCCGTAACGAAAGTGATCACAAACGCAACCAAAAGCGTATAGAAATCAATAACGAAGTCGTATCAAAGTATACTTCATCAGTTATGGAGTACTGGTCAAAAGGTGAGACCATGTACGAAAAAACTTTCTACTTAATCAATGTTGGTGATCACGCAACGTTCAACCTATCTAAAAGAAACGGAGTGGTTGTAGAAGAAATTGATGTCATCAACTACCTCAAAGGAGAACTCGCAAAGTTCTAAGCATTGAGTTCATACTTGTTGCATCAAATCGCTTAACTTTAGAGGTGATTTTGTGATGAGCAATCAGCAATTAGAATGCAAAACGTTAAATACATCAATCTAGGTCTAATAGACTACAAAGAAGCCTGGGATTATCAGGAAGAATTGTTTCAAGGTATTATTGATGTAAAACGAGAAAATAGAAAACGAGAAAAAGAAAAGCTTGCTTTGGAAAAAATCCAGAGCAAGCTTATTTTTTGTGAACATCATCACGTTTTTACCCTAGGGAAAAGCGGTGTTCAGTCAAATTTACTGGTTAACGAAGCCCAACTGGCTGAAAAGGGGGCAAAGTTCTACAAAATTAATCGAGGGGGTGACATCACCTATCACGGACCAGGCCAGCTGGTAGGCTATCCTATTTTTGACCTCGATAATTTCTTTACCGACATTCATAAATATTTGCGTTACCTGGAAGAAGCTGTGATACTCACTCTTGCAGAGTACAACATTACGGGAGGTAGGATACAAGGTTCAACCGGAGTTTGGTTGGACTGGGACAATCCAAAAGCGCGTAAAATTTGTGCCCTCGGTGTTCGCTCAAGCAGGTGGGTAACCATGCACGGGTTTGCCTTCAACATCAACTCTGACCTTAATTTCTTTAGCAACATCATTCCCTGTGGGATCACAGACAAGGCAGTAACATCACTCCAAAAAGAACTGGGTCAAACAATAGACATGCAAGAAGTACAAACCAAGATGAAAAAGCACTTGGAGCTCCTTTTTGACATGACGTTGATCTAAAAAGACCTATCGCACCAGAGCGTCTTTAAAGTTTGAATTAGTCAATATATTCCTTATATTGTATAGGCTCCATAACAAGAGATGACCGAGTAAGTCTCTTAAAAATGACAATATCATCGCCAAAATCAAGAATCAAAACATGAAACACGCCTCCCCCATTCTGAAAGCTATACTATTGATTTTAATTTCCTTCAATGTATACATTCTGTTAAGCGGGAAAACATACGTGTATAAAGCTATAAAAATTGGATACATGCAAGGAAACGCCTCAGCAAGCATTGAAGATGTTAGCTTTTTTGAAACACGCACAGTGGCATCCGAAAATGGCGAGCAGTGGCCTTTGGGAGCTGACTACAATCAGAAAAAAATCAGCGAGGAATTCAGAGCGAGACTTGAAAAAAATGAATCCATTGCTTATACTGTTATCCAAGACGATAGCATTCGCTACGAGGAATATTGGGGGGTCGGATCAAGAACATCGAAGACGAACTCTTTTTCTGCTGGGAAAAGTATTGTAAGTATGCTTGTGGGAATTGCTATTGAAGAAGGGGCTATAGACAGTATCCATCAAAAAGTTATTGATTTCATTCCCGAGTATAAGAACAAGAAATATCCGTACAACTCAGAAGTAACCGTTGAGGATTTACTTACTATGAGTTCAGGCATGGATTGGAATGAGGGTTACATCAACCCCTTGGCAATTACTGCAGAGGCATACCTCACTGAAGAATTAGAAGAGCTCTTGTTGCAAATTAATTTTACCAGTAAACCAGGAGCTAAATGGAACTACCAAAGCGGGAACACCCAAGTCTTAGGAATACTCTTGGAGCGTGCTACAGGTATCCGTTTAAGCGAATATGCCTCTGAGAAGCTTTGGAAACCGTTACAAGCTAGCGATGATGCACTATGGATGTTAGATCATGAAAACGGCGTTGAAAAAGCCTATTGTTGTTTCAACTCAAATGCCCTAGACTTTGCGCGATTTGGTCATCTTTACTTAAATGATGGTCGATGGAAAGGACAACAAATTGTCGATAGTACCTATGTAGCAACATCTCTAAAAGCAAGCCTTAATGAACAATATGGCTATTCTTGGTGGCTTTACAACACCGAATATAAGTATCCGGTATTTTGCATGAGTGGCATCAACGGGCAATATGTAATTAACATCCCAAAATTAAACCTAGTCGCTGTTAGATTGGGGCACAAAGAAGAGAAAAAATTGGAGGACCAACCCAAGGACCTCATCTTCTATATTGAAAAAATAATCGAACAATACGATATCTGAAATCATACAACAATCAACAAATAAAATATCCAAATAGATTCTCATAGATAATTTAATCATGAATGCGATAGACATCCAAAACATACTTTTCCTTGACATAGAGACTGTTAGCGGAACAGCAACATACGAAGAGCTCAACGAGAGTATGCAAACACTTTGGGCTGAAAAAACCAAATGGCAGCGCAAAGAGGAAATCACGCCCAAAGACTTTTATGCTGAAAGGGCCGGGATTCTGGCTGAATTTGGGAAAATTGTATGCATATCAGTAGGCTTTGTTCATTATGCCGATGGCATGAAAAATTTTCGCCTGCGCTCCTTTTTCAACCACGATGAGGCTCTGGTGTTGGGAGAGTTTGCAGAGATGCTCAATGGCAAATATTTCAATCACAAAGAACAGGTTTTGTGCGGGCACAATGCAAAAGAATTCGACTTCCCCTATATCTGTAGACGAATGATTATCCACGGCATTCCCCTACCCTCAATATTACAAATTGCTGGCAAGAAGCCCTGGGAGATCCAACATCTAGACACCATGGAACTCTGGAAGTTTGGGGATTACAAACACTACACCTCCATCAAGTTGTTGTGTGCCATCCTGGACATTCCTACACCGAAGGTCGATATCGATGGAAGTAAAGTAAGTTCTGTGTACTGGGAGCAAAATGATCTAAAACGAATCGCTAAATACTGTGAAAAGGACGTTTTAGCGACCGCACAAATATTCATGAAATTCCGAAATGATCAGCTCATTAAGGACGAGCAAGTTTCTTTTAGTTTTTGAATCATTCGTTCAAAACATCGAATCGTCACCATCATTTATTTCAGTTTCCAACTTTTAATCTTTAACTTCCAATCCCAAACACAAAACCATCAGTCAAACACTACTACATATAAACAACCTATCCATATCCTTTGGGGAAGGAGAACAACGAACCCAAGTACTGCATTCGGTAAATTTATCTCTACGTCAGGGAGAGATGTTGGCTTTGGTAGGAGAGTCGGGTTCTGGGAAGTCGCTTACCAGTCTGGCCAGTATGCAATTGATTCCAAACATGAAATCACACATTGACCAGGGCGAAATTTGGTATCTAAAGGGGGAAGAAAAAATTGGAATTCACAATTTGTCCGAAAAAGAAATGCAGGGCTATCGAACAAAAGAAATCGCCATGATTTTTCAAGAACCCATGACGGCACTAAATCCGTCCATGACCTGTGGAAAACAAATTTCTGAGGCGATCCAAACCCATCTAAATTTAGAGCCTAAAGCCATTAAAAAACGTTGTTTGGAATGGTTTGAATCTGTTGAGCTTCACGACACAGAACGCATCTATTCCTCATACCCTCATCAGCTTTCCGGAGGACAAAAACAAAGAGTGATGATTGCCATGGCCCTCTCATGTGAGCCGAAAATACTTATTGCCGATGAACCAACAACAGCACTGGATGTAACGGTACAAAAAGAAGTTTTAAACCTCATCAAAAGACTTCAGAAAAAACATCAAATGGCATGTCTATTCATTAGTCATGACATCGAATTGGTAAGAGATGTAGCAGACAAAGTCGCCGTCATGAAAGAAGGGGAAATTGTAGAGTACAGAATAAAAAATGAACTTTTTGAAAACCCAGAACACCCCTACACAAAAGCACTTTTAGCCTGTAAACCTGACATTCAAAAAAACCTTAAAAGCCTAACCACAGTCAATGACTTTATTGACAACTCTGAGTTTAACTTAGATACCTTTTATGCTCAAAATGAAATAAATATTGATGATGTAAAACGTAAAAGAGCTTCCTATTATACAAATAAGCCTCTTTTGGAAATTAATGGTCTCACAAAGGTATACGAAGAGAAGGGGTTCCTGAAACGAGGAACTCAAATTAAAGCTTTAGATGCCGTAAGTCTAAAACTCTTTAAAGGAGAAAGCCTAGGGATTGTAGGAGAATCTGGCTGTGGCAAAAGCACACTGAGCAAGTGTATCATACAGCTCGAGAAACCAAGTGCTGGCAGTATTTTATATCAGGGTGAAAAGGTTCAATGGCTACTCAAAAAAAATCCTTTGCGTTTCAGAAAAAAGATACAAATGATTTTTCAAGACCCGGCGAGTGCTCTGAACCCAAAAATGCAGATTGGTGACATCATCACTGAGGTCATGCAGATACACCAAATCGGAGCTAATCACCATGAAAGAAAACAAAAAGCCATAGATCTACTAGAAAAAACAGGTCTTAAAGCTGAGCATTTCAGACGTTATCCACACGAATTTTCAGGAGGGCAAAAACAACGAATAGGAATTGCCCGAGCTCTAGCTTTAGAGCCTGAAATACTTATCTGTGACGAGTCGGTTTCAGCATTGGATGTTTCTGTACAAGCCCAAGTACTTAACCTGCTTAACGAGTTGAAAGAACTCTTTTCATTAAGTTATATATTCATCTCTCATGACCTGAGCGTGGTCAAGCACTTTTGTGATCGAATCGTTGTCCTAAATGATGGGATTGTCGAAGAAGAAGCATTTTCAGAAGAACTCTTTGAAAAGGCAAAATCTAAGTATACTCAAAAACTCATAAATGCCATACCGGGTAAAAGCATGCATTCATAAAAAACACAAATCAATACGATCATTCTTTAGATATAATGCTAACAGATCTCATTCATTTATTCTTCCCAAAATATTGTGGTGCATGTTCAAAAACACTCACAACCCCCATTGATGAATTGTGCTTAGCCTGTGAAAATGAACTCATCTTTGAGTCAGAAGCAAATTGTTCCGATCTAAAAAATGCTTTGAGGGGGCGACTTAAAATAATTTCTGGCGCCTATTTAAACGACTACAACAAAAAAGAAGGTATGCAAAAAGCACTGCATTCGATAAAATACCACAAACGAAGAAAACTCGCTGTTATTCTGGCAGAACAGCTTGCAATTAAATTAGGGAAATCATTTTTCAAAAAAATAGACTACATCGTTCCAGTGCCCTTGCACCCAAAAAAAATGAAAACTCGTGGATTTAACCAATGCCTCCTAATTGCCCAAGGCATAAGGAATAAAACAAGTATCCCTATTGTATCGGACTGTTTGATTCGAAAAGAATTTACCGAAAGTCAAACCAACAAAAATCGACTAGAGCGATGGGAAAATGTGGAGAATGCCTTTGCGTTCAAAAATGAACCATCTATCAAAAACAAACACCTACTTTTGGTCGATGATGTATTTACAACAGGAGCAACCATTGAAGCTTGTATAAAAACCATTCAAAGAAAAATCCTTTGTGACTGTTCCGTAATTACCCTTGCGAAAGCATGATTTTTAGCGCGAATATACCGCAGTAAAGGGAGCCTATTTGTGTAAGACCTGAATTGTAGTCTTATTCTTTTGAGTCAGCAAGACGTCTTTACCTTCTAGGATTTTATCCACTTCTTCATTTTTGTAGTGACGAACCGTCATCAAATCCAAACCGCGAACACACTTCACCCTAAAGTCTTTTGAAAGTTCTTCTACAAGAGCATCAATCTGTAAATCATCGACATCTAAAGCAAAATAACAAGATACAGCCGAGTTTTGCACCAAGTTCACTTTCGCATTGTATTTCGCCAGCGTTAAAAATGCTTCGGAAAGGTGATTCTCAACGATGAAATCTAAGTCACTTGCTGAGATAGATAACAGCGTTTGGTTTTTCTTCAAAATATAGAACGATGTTTCTGGGAAAGTTGCTTCATCCTCAGCAACCCAAGTTCCTTTCTCGTTTAGATCTATAAATGAGCGAACCTGTAAAGGAATACGGTTACGCTTCAATGGTTGTAGCGTCTTCGGGTGAATAACTGACGCACCATAGAAAGCCAATTCAATAGCCTCTTGGAAAGATAGTTTTTCTACTTTTTTAGCATCCTCAAAATAACGAGGGTCCGCATGTAAAACACCAATGACATCTTTCCAAATGACTAGTTTTTTTGCTTCTAAAACCGTAGCAAATATCGCCGCACTATAATCCGAACCTTCTCTACCCAAAGTTGTGGTAAAGTTTTCAGAAGTACAACCGATAAAACCTTGGGTAATGGTTAGGCGATTGGTGTTTACTTTATCTTTAATGCATGAGGTTGTGAGATCCCAATTGATGATTGCGGACTGATGCTTGTTGTCCGTCTTTATAACATCTCTTGCATCCAACCAATCGTTATCGATTCCTATTTCTTTTAGGTAGGCACTCACAATCGTCGTTGAGAGAAGTTCTCCTACAGAAACAATTTGATCGTATTCAAATGGATAGTTAGGACGGGGCTCATTCTCTAAGGCCCATTCTATTTCTAACAACAAATTTGAAACGACGTCAAAAACAGGATGACTCTCATCGAACAACTCTTTCAAAAAATCGCTGTGAAAATCTTTAACGAAATTCAATTTATCAAAAACATCGTCTTGTTTTAAATAAAATGCGCGAGCCACTTCTTCGAGTGCATTGGTCATTTTCCCCATGGCAGAAATTACAACCAAGGGTTTATCATCCTTATACTTTGTAAGGATTCTTGCAACATTTTTTACGCTTTCAGCATCTTTTACCGAAGCACCACCAAATTTAAAAACTTTCATTTTCAACGAGTTTTCAGAAAATTAAATTTCTGATCAGAACATGCTTTCAAGTTCAGCAATCAACTGAAACTATAAAGTCATCTTCTTTTATTAAACATAGGAATCATTTCGGGTTAAATTTACTCTAATGATTTTGATTAAAAACCAACTTAAAATACATAAGTATTTAAAAACAAAGTTCTTAGACAAAAGAGAACTACAAAATAATTCACATAAAAAAGCTCACTTTATTAAAGTGAGCTTAGTGCGGATAGAGGGAGTCGAACCCACACACCTCACGGCACTAGATCCTAAATCTAGCGTGTCTACCAATTCCACCATATCCGCCGGTAAACCACACGAGTGCTTTTTTACTCATGCGGTTGCAAATTTATAACTATTTTCATCTTAGGCAATGAAATAATCAGTTTTATTCTTTTTTTCATATTGCACAACAAGCCCCAAATACTTACATTTGTTAACTTCATAAAGACCATATGCTTACAATAGATCCAAAAGAACTAAACACCAAAGAATTACACGGATATTTAATGGGTTCCGTAGGGCCACGTCCTATTGCTCTGGCGAGTACTATTGACGAAAATGAAAGGCCTAATTTAAGCCCTTTCTCTTTCTTTAATGTCTTCAGTGCTAACCCACCAATAGCCATTTTTTCTCCGTCTAGAAGATCTAGAGACAATAGCACGAAACACACGCTTGAAAATGCCTCAAAAACCAAGGAGGTTGTTATAAACCTTGTGTCGTATAATATTGTTGAGCAAATGTCTCTGTCCAGTGCTGATTTTAGTAAAGGAGTGAACGAGTTTACTAAAAGCGGATTTACTCCTGTGCCATCAGAAAAGGTGAAACCCTTAAGAGTAAAAGAGTCTCCCGTTCAGTTGGAGTGTGTCGTTCAAGACATAATATCTATGGGCAACGAAGGTGGCGCAGGGAATTTGGTGATTTGCGAGATTGTGAAAATCCACATCTCCGAGCACGTTCTTGATACAAATAAGCAAATTGATCCTCACAAAATTGACCTCGTGGGTCGTATGGGTGGAAACTGGTACTGTAGAGCTTCGGGAGAGTCCATTTTTAAAGTAGAAAAACCCGGGTCCAAAAAGGGAATTGGGTTCGACGGCCTTCCAAAACGTATTCTCAATAGTTTTATCTTATCAGGAAATGATTTGGCAAAACTAGCGGGTGTTGAAAAACTTCCCACGACAGAAGATGTAAGCAAATACAAAGAAAATACCGATATCGCACACATTCTTCATACCACGACCGATGATGAAGAAGCTAGAGAAGAATTACACTTGCATGCCAAAGAGCTTTTAGAAAAGAATAAAATAGCTGAAGCTTGGAGTACATTATTAATTGATAAACTAAACCGCGTATAAAATGAGTAACTTATCTGTAGAAGGAAAAGTAAAGCGTATTCATGACGAGCAAGTCATTAGCGACCGCTTTAAGAAAAGAGAATTTGTCATTGAAACTGAAGAGCAATACCCGCAAGTATTGATGTTTCAATTGGTACAAGACAAAACCAATTTGGTTGACCAATTTAGCACTGGAGACAAAGTTGAAGTTTTCTTCAATTTGCGCGGTAGAGAGTGGCAGAAAGATCCATCAGCTGAAGTTAAAGTATTTAACACATTAGATGCTTGGAGAATCCAAAAAGTTGAGGCAATGCAACCAACCGACATGCCAAATGCAGAGCCAGTAGCGCCAGCGAGCCCTGAGGATGATCTTCCTTTCTAAGAAATAAACAATTCAAAAAAACCCTTCAGTATGAAGGGTTTTTTTTGAATGATCTTTTCGATTAAGCTATACCGTATCAGGCGTATAATGCTTCTGCACCCACTCACCTAATTTTTGTAATAAAGGGTCTAAATCCTTAGCCGCTGGAGTCAAAGAGTATTCTACTCTTGGAGGTGTTTCGTTATAAGCCTTCCTATAAATTAGTTGATCCTTTTCCATTTCTTTTAAATGATCCGTCAAGACTTTTCTTGATATTCCATTTATGATTGCGGCCAATTGGCCAAATCGAAGGGTTCGGTTTCTAAGATGGTAAATTATCTCAAGCTTCCATTTACCTCCTAGTTTTTCATTGAAAACGCCTACTGGACAAACCATTTTTATGTACATTAAGGTTTAACATCGGTTACTTGTGACTAACTAGTTTTTTAAAGTTCCCATAAAGTAACAGTAACTTATTAAAACTATTATTAGTTACTTTGTAAAACTAATATATAAAAACAAAACAGATTATGAAAAATTTAAGATCAGCAAGATCCGGACAATGTGCATGTGGTAAAACAAAAGATCCAAACGGTAATTGTGATGGCTCGCATGCAAATGAGGGCCGAAATAAATACATGAAAAGTATAGTTTCTGCAATCTTCATTGGTTTGGCTCTTTTCTCATTTCAGAGTTTTGCAAATACGCTGGACGGAGACGTTAAAGTTAAAGATGCAAAGATTGTATGGAAAGGCTTCAAAGTGACAGGAGCTCATGAAGGGCTGATTTCCTTAGACTCTGGAACCTTAATCTTTAACGAAGATGAACTGGTGGGTGGTAACTTTGTCGTAGACATGCAAAGCATGACCTGTACAGACCTTTCTGGAGAATATAAATCTAAACTAGAGGGACACCTCAAGTCTGCTGATTTTTTTGGCACCGACCAATACACTGAATCTACATTAAACATAACTAAAGTATCCAAAATAGATGCAACCTCATACCAGGTAAAAGCAGACTTAAGTATCAAGGGGAAAACCGAAAAAATTGAATTCATCACTTCTCTTTACGGAAACAAAGCGACATCATCTATGAAAATAGATCGTACTAAATTTGGAATCGAATATGGTTCCGGGAGTATTTTCAAATCACTAGGCGACAAAATGATTTATGATGAGTTCGAATTGATTATCGACCTAAACTTTTAATTCCATATCATCATTTTGATGGGCTGAACAGAAAAGATGTGAAACGAAAAGATTTTATAAAAAATGGAGTACTATCATCGCTGATTGCGATGGTAGCTCCTTCTGTTTTGAAAGCGGACACCAAGGTTACTTCTGATGAAAAAGAGACATCCACCAAAACCAAACTAGGCCACAACCACATGCCAAACTCTAACATGAATACCATGAATAGCGTTTTACATAAAGCAAATACTCGAGGTAGTGCAGATCATGGATGGTTAAAAGTAAACCACACCTTTAGCTTTGCAAACTACCAAAATCCAAATCGTATGAATTTTGGAGTACTTCGTGTGCTGAACGATGATACCATATCCGGAGGTATGGGGTTTAATCCACATCCTCATAATAATATGGAAATCATCACCATTCCTTTAGAAGGAAGCATCAAGCACAAAGACGACATGGGTAACAGCAGTGTTATCGCACGTGGAGATGTGCAAGTCATGAGCGCCGGTAAAGGAGTTGTTCACAGTGAATTTAACGCGCATGAGCAAGATGATTTAAAACTGCTTCAAATATGGCTTTTCTCAAATAAGAAAAATGTGGAACCACGTTACCAGCAAATCCCTATTAGAGATGTGGAGAAAAAGAATGAATTTTATCAGATATTGTCTCCCCACAATGATGATCAAGGCGTTTGGATTCATCAAAATGCTTGGTTTCATCTTGGCGAATTTGAATCGAAAAAAAGAGTGACTTACAAAATACAATCCGCAGAAAACGGAATCTATGCTTTTATTATCGAAGGTAAAGCGACAATAGAAAATCAAAGTCTGGAGAAAAGAGATGGTTTTGGTCTTTGGAATACAGATGCTATTGAAATACAAGCTGAAGAGAATTCTAAAATCCTTTTGATGGAGGTTCCCATGAAAATATAACCCTGAATTGTTAATGATTTGTTATCTCTTTTATTCAGCAAATATTGATTAGTATTTGCCGTTATAGGTGAAAGAGAATGATTCTCAATCCCGGGGGGGATTAATAGAAAAAAGCCACTTAATAAGTGGCTTTTTTATGCTCTATACTTTCATACAGATGTTGCCAACTGCACATTCATTAACAAAAAAAAATAGCATGGAAATCCAAGCTATTTTTCATGTAACGTTCTATTCATTATCTAAATGTGGAAATGCTTACTCTCTTTAAGCATTGGGTGGTTTTTAGGCGTTAACTCCATGCTGGCAAGACTCTTCGTTACCACTCTAATGAAGAGGCCCGTAAAACCAAGGAAAGTACCTATTTCAACAAAACCTATGTGCCAATGACTACCCACGGTACCTGGCATAATCATCACAAAGAAATCTAAGTAGTGACCGACAAGCACAATTGAACCTATGGTTATTACGGTACCCGGCAACCTTTTGGAGTCACGACTCATCAGCATTACAATAGGCACGGCAAAGTTCAATACCAAGGCAGTGATAAACGGCACTTTATATTCATCAAAACGCGCAATGTAATACGTAACTTCTTCAGGAATGTTTGCATACCAGATGAGCATAAACTGAGAGAACCATAGGTAGGTCCAAAATATACTAAATGCGAATATAAATTTACCTAAATCGTGGATATGACTGTCGTTTACAAGCTTCAATTGCCCCTGATTTCTTAAATGAACAACAAGCATGAAAACAACAACCAATGCGGTTACAAACATACTTGAGAAAACATACCAACCAAATAATGTGGAGAACCAGTGCGTATCAATAGACATAATCCAATCCCAAGCCAACATAGAGGAGGTCACAGCAAAGAAAACCAAGAAAATAGCGGAAACCTTTTTACTCGCTGCATAATAGCCAACACCACCGTCAATATCTTCCTGTAGCGAAAGACTGATTAACTTCTTAAGTGCCCAGAACCAACCTGCAAAGTAGATCAAAGCTCTCACAAAGAAGAACCCAAAATTCAAATACCCTTCTTTACCCGCAATAATTGCATCATAGTTTGCACTATCAGGATTCATAATCCCTTCAGCCATCCAGTGGTAGGTATGGTTCCCAAATAAATGGAAACCGGCTGTTAAAATGATTATAAATATGACAACCGCAACGTAGGGTAAAAATGTACCAACAGCCATTAACACTCTTTTAAGGACGACTGACCACCCAACTTCAGCTACATATTGTAGTGCTAAGAAAAAGACGGATAATAACGATACACCTAAAAAGAAAATCGCAGCAACAAGTAAGCTAGACCATGGTCTTTGACTTTTGGCGTGCAGCGCATGTATGGTTGCATGAACGACATCATTTACATCCTGAGCTTCATAAATTTCTTTTTCTGAAAAATATAAATGAAACTCATCTTCAATTTTGTGAAACAATGAGGCGTAATTAGACGCAGCTGATTCGCTAACTCCATCAGAAACTTCTTGTGCTATCGCACCGGCAAAGGTTGTTACCTGGAGTGTAATTTCTTCATCAGTATGATGTCCTGCTCCCTTAATAAAGCCGTAACCCAAGGCAAAAACACCTGTAAGCATTAATACCAAGGAAATAAGCTTTGTATTTTTTGTAACCGTATACATGGTTCGCTTTCTTGTTAAGGTTATTAATTTGATCCGTTTTGTAGTTCATGTACGTAGTGTACAATCTTCCAACGTTCTTCTTTGGTTAATTGACTGGCGTGAGGCCCCATAGCATTTAAACCGTAAGTAAGTGCATGGAAAATATGGCCACTCTTGAGCTCACTCATGGAAGAACCTGTTCGTCTTGGCGCTAGATCATCACTGTATGAAGGAATTCCACCATACACAGGGTGACTTATAGAACCTTTACCGTCTCCATTTTCTCCATGACAATGTTGACAGAACATCAGGTACAATTGTTTTCCCTCGTCAAGTATTTTATCATCCAAAGCAATTGGGTTCTTCAATACACGACCAGCCTTGAGGTAATCCTCTGTTGTATTTTCATATTCAAAAGGAACGAAACCTCTAGGAATGGTACCCTGAACGGGTAACTGAGAAGTAATTCCATTTTCAAAAACAGGATTCTCTGTATAGGTGTCGTAAGATGCCGAACGGTACATGTTTGGCATGAACTCATAACCGGGATGATTACCCTCAGCACCACAGGACTGTAGTATCAGGGTAGCCATTACTGTTGCTAGAGCTAAAGATGCGATCTTGTTTACTTTTTTCATGCTGTAGATCGGTTAGGCGATTTTTTCTTCTTTCACTTCTACCGCTCCTGTCTCTTTGATCAAGGCGATAATTTCAGCCTCATTTCCATGGGCTTCAATTTCCATCAAGAACATATCATCGGTCGTTCTTGGATCTGGACTAGTTTCACTAGAACCAGGATATAATTTACAGCGTATGAGGTAAGTTAAAACCATTAAGTGAGCTGCAAAAAAAACAGTCAACTCAAATCCAATAGGGATAAACGCTGGTAAATTTTCAATAAACGTAAAATTAGGTTTTCCTCCAATAATCATTGGCCAATCCTGAATCATCATATACCACATCATTAACATACCAAGGAATAAACCTGTACATCCGTATATGAATGAAGTAATTGCCAAACGTGTAGGCTTTAAGCCTAAAGCATGGTCAAGACCGTGTATTGGAAATGGTGAATATACCTCATCGATGTTAATCCCTTTTTCGCGGATGTCTTTTACCGCTTTCAAGATCACATCGTCATCATCGTAGATTCCGTAAATTACTTTTTTACTCATGACTCTTATTTTTACTTTGAGAACTTGATGACTTAACAATCGTTTTCAATTCTGCCTGAGCGATAACCGGAAAAGTTCTTGCGTACAGTAAAAACAATACGAAGAAGAATCCTATCGTACCGACAAAAATACCGATATCTACAAACGTTGGAGAGAACATCGTCCACGAAGACGGAAGATAATCTCTGTGAAGAGACGTTACGATAATTACAAAACGTTCGAACCACATTCCAATATTTACCACAATGGAAATAAAGAAGGTAAACCCAATGCTGGTTCTTAATTTCTTAGACCACATGAACTGAGGAGAAAACACATTACAAGTCATCATCGCCCAATAGGCCCACCAGTAGGGCCCTGTTGCTCTGTTGAGGAAGGCGTATTGCTCAAATTCAACGCCCGAATACCATGCAATAAATAACTCAGTGATGTAAGCAACACCTACAATCGATCCCGTTACCATGATTACAATATTCATGTACTCAATATGTTTGATGGTAATGTATGCTTCCATGTGAACTACTTTTCTCATCACCAAAAGCAAGGTTTGAACCATAGCAAATCCGGAGAATATTGCTCCAGCAACAAAGTAGGGAGGGAAAATCGTTGTATGCCATCCCGGAATAACGGAAGTAGCAAAATCCATAGATACAATTGTGTGTACCGAAAGGACAAGTGGTGTAGCCAACCCTGCAAGTACCAATGAAAGCTCTTCAAATCGTTGCCAATGCTTTGCTTTACCTGACCATCCAAAAGATAAAATGGTGTAAATTTTCTTTGCCAAAGGCTTTACTGCTCTATCGCGAATCATGGCAAAATCAGGAATCAACCCCATGTACCAAAACACTAAGGAAACGGTCAAATACGTCGAAATTGCAAATACGTCCCAAAGGAGTGGAGAGTTAAAATTAACCCATAGAGAACCGAAGTTGTTTGGCAATGGCAAAACCCAGTAGGCTAGCCATGGTCTACCCATGTGAAAGATTGGGAATAATCCTGCCTGCACAACTGCAAAAATTGTCATCGCTTCCGCGGAGCGATTTATTGATAAACGCCACTTTTGTCGAAATAGTAACAATACAGCCGAAATAAGCGTTCCGGCATGACCGATACCTACCCACCATACGAAGTTGGTAATGTCCCATGCCCAACCGATTGTTTTGTTAAGTCCCCAGACACCGATACCTGTTCCAGCTGTGTAAGCCAAACACCCGGCACCCCACAAAAATGCTGCTAGTGCAAATAAGAATAATGCCCACCACCATTTGTTAGCCTTACCTTCTATTGGACGAGCCACATCTTCTGTGATGTCGTGTAACGTCTTATCCTCTAGGATAAGTGGCTCTCTAATTGGAGATTCGTAATGCATTTGTCTATCTAATTAAATTTTATCCTTTGTTACGTACTTTTGTTTGATACCATACGGAAGGTTGTGTATTTAACTCTTCCAACAAGTGGTATGCTCTTGGGCTCTTAGACTCCGTATATACTTCAGATTTTTCATCCAAAACATCTCCGAAAGTTAAGGCACCTGTATCACATGCTATAGAGCACGCTGTTTGTGCTTCACCTGCACGAAGTTTTCTATCATCTTTCTTGGCATCTAACTTCACTTTTTGAAGCATTTGAATACACATAGAACATTTTTCCATGACACCACGTGAACGAACAACAACATCAGGGTTCAACACCATCTTACCTAAGTCATCATTCATATAGAAATCAAACTGATCGTTTTCGGAATAGTTGAACCAGTTGAATCGACGTACTTTGTAAGGACAGTTATTTGCACAATAACGCGTACCCACACATCGGTTGTAAGTCATGTGATTCAATCCTTCTCTTGAGTGCGTAGTCGCAGCAACTGGACAAACCGTTTCACAAGGTGCATGATTACAGTGCTGACACATGACCGGCTGGAATACGACTTCCAAAGACTCTGCTTCAGAAGCTACTTCCATAGCCAAGTACTTGTCAATGGTAGAAACATCTTCTTCCTCTGCACGTTCATCTGTCATGTCACTTGAATAATAACGGTCAATTCTCAACCAGTGCATGTCTCGTGATCGACGAATTTCTTCTTTTCCAACTACGGGAACATTATTTTCTGCATGGCAGGCAATAACACAAGCTCCACAACCGGTACATCCATTTAAGTCTACAGATAAGTTCCACCAGTGAACATCTCTATCATGTTCCTCCCACAGTGTAATTTTTTCAGGCTCTAAAGGTCCTTTATGAGTCTCAAGAATCATCTGTTGGTTACCCGATCGAGGATCTATTTGATAAGCATCAAGCGTCGTCTCTTTTACGATTCGATCTCTACCCATCATGGTGTGATGAAGTTGAGTACATGCAAACTCATGAACTTCTCCTTCTACTTTAGTAATCGTGGCACCAGAAATCGTGGTGTTAAAGTCATTAGCGAGAACCGATGCATTAACACCTACACCGTCACCGGCTTTACCTGCACCTTGACGTCCGTAACCAAGAGCCAAACCTAACGTTTTGTATGCCTGACCAGGCTGTATCAACACAGGAACTCTTAGGGTTGTTCCGTTGACTGTTAAATCAACAACATCTCCATTCAATGCTCCGTTGGAAACATAATCGTTGGTTAAGCCTAAATCTTTGGCAAAACGAGGAGATACCGTTAAGTAGTTATCCCAAGTCATTTTAGAAATAGGATCCGGAAGTTCTTGTAACCATGGATTGTTGGCGTATTCACCTGAGCCGATAGCTGTTTTCGAATACAATACCAAATCGATTGAATCAGAAGATAAATTGTTTAGTGCTTTGGTCGCATTAACAATTGAACCTCTTCGATTTAATGATCTCTCGGTAGATTTTGAAATATGTAACCCATCATGCAACGCTGAGTTCCACGAAGTAGAACCTAGAATATAACGGTTCCAATAATTCTTCACATAGGAATAGAAATCGTCTCCAAGACCGGTCCAAGACATTAAAGAAGCTTGCGCTTGTCTGGTATTGAACAATGGATTGATGGTGGGTTGCACCAAAGCATAGACACCCGTGTAAGGGTGGGCATCACTCCAACTCTCTAAGTAGTTGTGATCAGGGCAAACATAATCAACAAGTGAAGTGGTCTCATCATTCTTTGAACCAAAAGACACAGACAAATCAACCTTACTCAAGGCTTCCGAAAAAGCAGCGCCATCAGCTAAATTATAAACTGGATTGGCATTGTATGTGATTAATGCTCCTACTTTTCCTGCTTTCATATCACTTAGTAATGTAGCAACGTCAGCATCATTACCCTGCTTGAGGTAAGATCGTTTTTTGAAATCGATGGTCTTACCGTTGTTTCCTAACAAATCGTTAATCGCATTAACGACTGTATGCATATCTTTATCGTTTCCACCGGCTATAACTAGGGATTTACCTTTGGCATCCCACAGGTCATTTGCCGCTTTTTGCAATTGAGTGTTGTAATCTGATACGGGTGCTTTTACAAGTTTCGCTCCAGCTTTTTTAGCAATAAGGTTGTATAGAGTAACCAAAGCAACTCCAAGCTCAGAAGCCTTAACAGGAGTTCTGTAATCAGAATTTGCACCGGTTAAAGATAAGTTTGACTCGAATTGATAGTGACGAGACATTGGACTTGCATTCGGATTTCGCTTTGCAGCGTAATCTTTACCATGACCTGAGTCTAACCAATCGCCAATGAAATCTGCTGCAAAAGAAACAACCACATTCGCTTTATCAAAATGATAGGTAGGAAGTGTTCTTACACCAAAACTATCCTTATTCGCATCCAGCATAGCAGATGCTGAGAGTGGATCGTAACTTACGTGCTTAGCCCCATACTTTGAAGCAAACTCTTTAATTACCGCTTTTGTCGATGGGGATACGATGGAAGAACTTAACAAAACAATCTGTTTTCCAGAATTTTTTGCGGCATTTAGACCTTTTACAATCGCTCTATCAGCTTTTCTCCATGATGTTTTCTGACCGTTTTCAGAAGGTTCTTTTAAACGAGCAGAGTCGTACAAATTCAAAACGGATGCTTGAACACGTGCGGATATACCGCCTACTTGGGTCAAATCATTCGACTTTAAAAAAATTGGGCGACCTTCACGAGTCTTTACCAATAAACTCGCAAAATCATTACCATCATAGAAACTAGAAGCATACCAATTCGCGTTACCTGCGATAGTCTCCTCCGGTTTTACAACAAATGGGATTACTTTTTGAACGGGCGCCTCACAGGCTGCCAATGAAGCAGCTGCGGTACTAAAACCTAAAAACTTCAAAAAATCACGACGCGATGTTGAAGACTCTGATAGTTTTTCTTCATCGCCTAAAAAAGCTTCTGTAGGCAATTTCTCGGCAAATTCTCTTTCTTGGAACTGCTCCAATTCTGGATTGTTCGCTAATTCACCTAAACCTTGGAAATATGTTTTCTTTGTAGCCATCTTAATTATTTCCTTTTCTAATTAGTAGTGACACTTACCACATTCCAGTCCACCAATTTTATCAACCGAAATATCATCTCCATGATATTTCTCAACCCAGTTTTCGTTAAGGTCGTGATAGTAGGCATTCGCAGTGTCTACTTTGTGTTCTCTGTGACAGTCTATACACCAACCCATCGTTAAGGATGAGTACTGTTCTACAACCTCCATCTCTTCGATAGGGCCGTGACAAGTTTGACATTCCACTCCTGCAACATTAACGTGTTGTGAGTGATTAAAATATGCTAAGTCAGGAAGGTTGTGAATACGTACCCACTTGATTGGTTTTTGCTCGTACCCTTCAATATAAGTTCGAGTTTCCGGATCGAAACCTATCGCATCGTATATCTTGGCAATCTCTTGTTGTCCATTTTCGGATTCACCTTTAATGTAAGTATGACAATTCATACAAACATTTGCAGATGGCACCCCTGCACTTTTACTGTGTCGAGCTCCACTGTGACAGTAATTACAGTCAACTCCGTTTTCTCCTGCGTGAATTTTGTGAGAGAAAGCAATGGGTTGCTCTGGCTGGTATCCTTTCTGAACTCCAACCGTTAACAAACCATCCCAAGCACCGCCTAATGCATAAAGTATCACAAATATGCAGAACAAAGCAATAATTATTGGTGTCTGTTTCAACCATATTATTGCACTTTGCAACAAGCTACTTGTCTCCTGCCCCTTAATCTCTTTAAGAACATTTTTTATTCGTGCTAAAACAAATGCAAAAAGTAATAGAGTCACTAGAACAGCGATGAGTATAACCATCGTATTCGAAGCAGATGAAGCCTCTCCTTCTACGCCAGCATCTGCTGCTTCTACAACAACTTCTGCAGGGCCAGCTTCAATATAAGCCAATACGTTATCTAAATCCTCATCAGAAAAATAAGGAAATGCTGGCATCGCAGACTTGTTGTACTCCTCGTAAACAGCGATAGCTGCTTCGTCTCCGCTGGCTATAAGCTCAGCCGAATTTCGAATCCAAGAATACAACCATTCCGTAGAATATTCTTCAAGCGTATGATCACCTAAACCTGGACCAATTAACTTCTTACTTTCAGGTCCTAGATAGTGACATGATGCACAGTTACTTGAAAATAACTCTTCTCCAAGGTCCAAAGATTGGGCAAACCCAAAGTGGATTGTGGTGAAAAATAACAAGGCAAAAAGACTTAATTTCTTTCTACCGTTTGACTTACAATGTTGACTTGTCATAATAATACGCTCTTTGTAACAATTTAAGTAGCCTAATTAATAGAATGCAAAAATAATATATTCATACGTCAGCCAATAACAGAACGAAACAATTTCAATAGTTTATAACGATTCTAAATTGGATGTTTAGAGAGTTTTTCATTTTGTTTACATTTGTTCAAAATAAAAGATCATGATGATTAAACCCTTTTTTGTTTTAGCGTTCTGCGTACACATAAGTTCTATGGGGCAAAGCACACAAAAAAATTGGCCTGTTGAAATGCAAGACTCCTTGGAGTCAGTATTGAACTATGTCAACACGAATCGTGTTGACGATTTGTTAGAGAAACAAAAAAGAAACAACAAAAACACAGTACGTGTGTATCGAGTACAAATATACTCGGGGAACAGAAATGGGTCAAAACAGGCTCAAGAACGATTTAATGAAATCTACCCCAACCTTAAAGCTCAAACATCCTACGAACAGCCTTATTTCAAAACAAAGGTTGATGCTTTTCGTACACGTTTAAACGCCGAAAAGACTCTGAAAAAATATAAAAAACACTTTAAAGATGCCTTCATCTTTGAAGAATACATATCGATTGATAAATTGTAATCGCAAAAAAAAATCCGCTCTTAGCGGATTTTTTTTGTGTGTTTTTTGAGCATTAAAGAGTTTTCTTTACTTCAATTTGTTCGAAACCTTCTACAATATCTCCGATTTTAATATCGTTGAATTTATCGATGTTCAAACCACATTCGTAGCCCTTAGTAACTTCCTTAACATCATCTTTAAATCGTTTTAAAGATCCCAATCCTCCTGTGTAAATTACAACCCCGTCACGAATAAGACGAACATCTGTATTACGAGTAATTTTACCATCTAAGACGTAACAACCAGCAATCGTACCTACTTTGGATACTTTGAAGGTTTCACGAACTTCAATATTACAAACAATTTCTTCTTTGGTATCCGGAGACAACATCCCTTCCATCGCTTCTTTCACCTCGTTAATCGCATCGTATATGATGGAATATAAGCGAATATCGATTTGCTCTTTCTCTGCCAGTTTACGTGCAGATATAGACGGACGAACTTGGAATCCAATCACAATGGCATCCGAAGCAGTCGCCAATAAAATATCCGAGTCTGAAATTTGACCTACGGCTTTGTGAATGATATTTACCTGAATGGAATCGGTAGATAATTTCTGAAGTGAATCGGAAAGAGCTTCTATAGATCCATCAACATCACCCTTCAAAATAACATTCAACTCTTTAAAGTCGCCAAGAGCAAGACGTCTACCAATCTCATCAAGTGTAAGATGTTTTTGTGTTCTAATCGACTGTTCACGCTGCAACTGTGTTCTCTTTAAGGCGATCGATTTTGCTTCACGCTCATCAGTCATCACATTAAAGTTGTCTCCAGCTTGGGGTGCACCGCTTAAACCTAAAATACTCACGGGCGCAGATGGTCCTGCTATATCAACATTATGACCACGCTCATTGAACATCGCTTTTACTTTACCCGTATAATGACCTGCAAGCAAGAAATCACCAACTCTCAGAGTCCCTGCTTGAACAAGCATCGTGGTTACATAACCTTTCCCCTTATCAAGTGATGCTTCTATGATAGAACCAATGGCTGGCTTATCAGGATTTGCTTTTAAATCTAACATTTCAGCTTCCAACATCACCTTTTCAAGTAACTCTTCAACACCTTGTCCTTGTTTTGCCGAAACATCATGAGATTGAAACTTACCCCCCCAATCCTCAACCAGTAAATCCATAGCAGCTAATTGCTCCTTAATCTTTTCTGGGTTTGCGTTAGGCTTATCTATTTTATTGATCGCAAAGACGATCGGAACATCAGCGGCTTGAGCATGTGATATCGCCTCTTTTGTTTGAGGCATGATCTCATCATCTGCTGCAATAACAATAATTGCAATATCGGTAACTTGAGCTCCACGGGCACGCATGGCGGTAAAAGCTTCGTGACCCGGTGTATCAATAAAGGTGATACGTTTGCTACTCTTCAACGCTACCTCATAGGCTCCTATGTGCTGTGTGATACCTCCGGCTTCACCTGCAATCACATTTGCATGACGAACATAATCTAACAGTGATGTTTTACCGTGATCTACGTGCCCCATTACAGTTACAATTGGTGATCGGGCAGTTAAGTCTTCCGGATTATCATCGTGTTCAATGATTGACTCTTGAACTTCTGCACTAACGAATTCAACCTCGTAACCAAACTCATCGGCAACGATTGTCAATGTTTCTGCGTCCAAACGTTGATTCATGGTTACCATGATCCCCAACATCATACAAGATGATATAATTTGAGTAACCTGAACATTCATCATTGTTGCAAGCTCATTTACAGTAACGAATTCTGTTACCTTAACGACTTTACTTGCTTCGTCCGCTAGAATCTGATCCTTGACATCTTGCTCACGGCGATCATCTCTCTTAGACCTTCTGTGCTTGGCTCCCTTAGATTTTCCTTTCCCTGTAAGTTTATCTAGGGTTTCCGCAATTTTCTTTTGGATTTCTTCCTCAGTAGGCTCTACCTTGGCAACTTTAGGCTTTCTACCTTTGTTTCCTCCGGGCTTATGATTTGGCCGAGCAGGTTTACCTGCAGTACTTGGCCCTTGGTTAATCCTTTTTCTTTTCTTCTTATTGTCTTTGTTCCCGGCTGGATTGCTAGATGAAGCTACTTTCTTTTTTGGTTTTGCAAATTGACTTAAATCAATGACCTGACCCGTAAGTTTAGGACCGGTAAGTGTTTTAGATCTCCCCTTTAAAACTTCATTTGGCTTAACCTCTGCAGCCTTTTGTTTTGGTTGTTCTTCTAATTTGTTTAGCTTTTCAACTTTCACCTCAGTGATGTTTTTAGCTTTTACTGGGTTATTTACATCAATCTTCCCAACTTGTTTTGGCCCAGAACCTGATAGGGCACCTTTGGCCTTTATAACCTCTTTCTTCTTTGGTTTAGGCGTTTCTTTTTTCGGAACTTCCTTAGAAATAATCCCCTTAGATGGTTCTTCTTTCGTTACTGGTGATGAAGTTTTTTCCTCAGATGCGGCCGGTTTGGTTGCGGGTTTGGCAACATCAGCAGGGGTCGGAACTTCTTCTTTAACAGCAGTCTTTTTTGTAGGTTCTACATCAATTTTTCCAACCATCTTTGGGCCAGTTAAATCTGATTTTGCCTTGATCACTTCTTCTTTTTGAGAAGACTTGACAGCAACAGAAGCTTTTATAGCTTCTTTCTCCTCAAGCCTCTCTTGTGCAACTTCGAGTGAGCGTTTGTGTTGCTCAACATCAGCCATAAACTGCTGTTTCAACAACTCATAAGCTTCTGGAGTGATTTTGGTATTTGGACGTCCGTCGATCTCTATACCCTTAGAGGCTAGATGGTCTACGACGTTCGCAATACCGACATTTAATTCTTTTGCAACCTTACTTAATCTCATGCTTGATCGTTATCTTGTAGCGTTTTTGTTTATTGCAATTCCTGCGATTTAATCTTCAAATTCAGATTTAAGAACCGCTTGAATTTCTTTGATTGTTTCTTCCTCTAAATCAGTACGCTTTGCTAATTCAGTAGCCGAAAGTTCTAAAACAGACTTTGCTGTATCACAACCAATAGTCTTTAATTCATCGATAATCCAACCGTCAATTTCATCAACAAATTCTGTTAATGCAACATCTTCAGTATCGTCTACATCTCTGTAAACATCTATTTCATAGCCGGAAATTGCTCCTGCCAGTCTTATATTACTTCCACCTCTACCTATGGCTAAAGACACTTGGTCTGGCTTCAAGAAAACTTCTGCGCGATTGTTGTCATCATCAAGGGTGATGGATGAAACTTTAGCAGGACTTAGAGCTCTTGATATAAATAGTGATTTGTTACTGGTGTAATTAATTACATCAATATTTTCATTACCAAGCTCCCTTACAATTCCATGAATTCTAGAGCCTTTCATACCAACACATGCTCCTACAGGATCAATGCGCTCGTCGTATGACTCAACCGCTACTTTTGCTTTCTCACCAGGTATCCGCTCAACACGTTTTACAATGATTAACCCATCAGCAACTTCAGGAATTTCTTGCTCAAACAAACGTTCAAGAAACTTAGGAGATGTTCGAGACAAAACAATACGAGGTTTCATACCTTTTAGTTGAACTTCTTTAACAACTCCACGGATGGTGTCACCCTTTCTGAAGAAATCAGAACGAATCTGTTGGTCTTTTGGAAGTATCACTTCATTGTCCATATCATCTATGATGATGACTTCTCGGTTACGAATGTGATGAACTTCACCTGAAATAATGTCGCCAACCAGTTCTTTATAACGGTTGTAAAGATCTGTGTTGTCATGTTCTTGTATTCGACTGATCAGGTTTTGGCGAAGAGACAAAATTGCACGTCGACCGAAGTCAATCAAGTGTACTTCTTCCGAAACTTCTTCACCAACTTCAAAATCAGGTTCGATTTTTACAGCATCTGTGTAAGCAATTTCGGCATTATCATCTTCAACTCCATCATCCTTAACAACAATACGGTTCCTCCAAATTTCTAAATCTCCCTTGTCTGGGTTTACGATGATGTCGAAATTATCGTCGGATCCGTATCTTTTAATAATCATGTTTCTGAAAACATCCTCAATAATCCCCATCAGCGTTACTCGGTCGATATTCTTATCGTCCTTAAACTCTGCAAACGAATCTATAAGAGCTAAATTCTCCATTTCACTTCACTTAAAATGTAATTAACACTATTGTTTGTTTTATTTCACTATGTGCTATCGTGCGTTTATTCACGACAGTAATTTTTCCCTTACCTGTGGGTTTCACTTCTCTTGATTTCCACTCAAGCTGAATCGATTGGTCATCTGCAGCGTTCATCTTGGCTTCTATGACTTCTCCATCATGAAGCGTAACTTTCACTTTACGACCTACATTTTTGATGTACTGACGCAAAACCAATGGCTCTCCGATACCTGCAGATGCAACCGTCAAAGAAAAATCTGCTTCTTCTCTATCAAGGTTAAACTCAATAGCGCGGCTTACTTTTTTACAATCAGCTAGCGTCAAACCGGTATCACTATCTAGTAGAACCTTAATATCATTGCTAGTACTTAAGGTCAGCTCAACAACAAAGATGTCTGTTCCCTCAATTCCTTCTGCAATTAACTGTTGTACTTTCTCCTTCAATATCTTAAGTATAAAAAGAGGGGACTCTCCGTCCCCTCCTATCTTTCACCGTAAATACAGTGCAAATATATACATTTTTCTTTCCAATCACCAACAGATCGTATTTTATAATCGCTCTAAAAGCTCTAAAACACTCTACAACATTTAGAATCCTGATGACAGCTACTGCATTGATTTAGCGACATTAAGATTGGCGCTTTGATGACTGCAACCAGGGTAAAAAGAAAAAAAGCCTCGACAAGTGTCGGGGCTTAAGCTTTGTTGTCCGACTAGGGCTCGAACCTAGACTCTTCTGTACCAAAAACAGACGTGTTGCCAGTTACACCATCGGACAAATGCGGTGCAAATTTATTTCTTTTTTTTCACTTAGCACAAAAAACAACAAAAAAGAATTGATAAAGTTTTATCCCCCCAAACACTAAACTTCAATCATTCGCTGAATCAAAAAAAGTGCACCAAATTTTTTTATACATTCGCGGTACATTGTATGTAATTTAATAAGTCTGATAAAATGCAGTATCAAAAAATCAATAACGTACTCGGTTGGATTACCTTTTTAATTGCCCTTAGCGTCTATGTTTTAACGCTAGAGCCTACCACAAGCTTTTGGGATTGTGGAGAATATATTGCCACAGCTTATAAATTACAAGTAGGTCACCCTCCAGGGGCTCCAACCTACCTTTTGTTGGGGAATATATTTGCTAATTTCGCGATGGGAGACACCACTAAAGTTGCCTACATGATGAATCTCATGTCTGCTGTTTGTAGCGCTTTCACCATCTTATTCTTGTTTTGGAGCATCACGGCGTTTTCAAAAAGAATTCTTGGTAAAATTGAATCAGGAAGTCAAATCATTTCAATCATGGGCGCTGGCTTAGTCGGCTCGCTTGCCTATACTTTTTCGGATTCTTTTTGGTTCTCCGCAGTAGAAGGCGAAGTTTATGCCATGTCTTCTTTTTTTACAGCACTTGTTTTTTGGGCTGCCTTAAAATGGGATGATGAGTATGATCGAGAAGGAGAATCAGCAAACAGATGGCTCATATTAATCACATATTTGATCGGGCTATCCATTGGTGTTCACATGCTTAACCTACTCGCTATTCCTGCCATTGTGTACATGTATTATTTCAAAAAATACAAGACTACAAAAAAGGGGTTCATCGCCACTGGGATCGTATCCATTGTCATTCTTGGGTTCATCTTTTTTGGATTAATCCCACAAATCGTGAAATGGTTGGGTGTTGTCGAAAGAATCTTTGTTAATAATTTAGGGCTCCCATTTAACAGCGGAACCATTTTCTTTATCGCAGCGCTCGTTGCTTTGATCGTGTTTGGTCTGAAGAAAGCTAAAGAGCATGGGAAAGACTTAGCTCATGCAGCCATTTTAGCAATAACATTCATACTCATTGGTTATTCCTCTTTTTCAGTACTTGTTATTCGGTCTAACTCCAACACCCCCATTGATGAAAACAACCCTGAGGAGGCTGTCAGTTTACTGGCTTATCTAAATCGAGAACAATATGGGTCTACACCCCTCGCCTATGGACAATATTACACGGCAGGATTAGACAAGAAAAACCCTTACTCGGATGGGACACCCGTTTATACCAAAGACGATAAATCTGGTAAGTATATCATTTCTGATGAACGAAAAAACCACAGCCCAAACTTTGATAAGAAGCACTCGGGAATATTCCCACGTATGTGGAGTCGAAGTGATCGACACATCAGAGCCTACAAAGATTGGGGAAACATCACGGGGCGGAAAAACAAAAAACCAAATTTTGCAGAGAATTTAACTTACTTCTTTAACTACCAAATCAACCACATGTACTTCAGGTATTTCATGTGGAACTTTGCAGGGAAGCAAAACGACATCCAAAGCCACGGTTCAATTACAGAAGGGCAATGGATCTCAGGGATTCCCTTTTTGGACGAATGGCGCCTAGGACCCCAAGACAATTTACCCTCTGCTCAGTCCAAAAACCCCGGAAGAAATCACTTTTACATGCTACCCTTCCTCTTGGGGCTCATAGGTCTTAGCTATCAATACAAAAAAAACAATAAAGATGCTTGGATTGTTAGCCTTCTATTCATTTTTACAGGGCTGGCAATTGTCGTGTATCTGAATCAGTACCCTTATCAACCCAGAGAAAGAGATTATGCTTACGTGGGCTCTTTTTACGCCTATGCCCTATGGATTGGTTTAGGCGTATTGGCCATCATCGAAAAACTAAGAACATTTGCCTCGGGGAATGCTGTTGCCATTGCAACAACTACCATCTGTTTGATAGCTGTGCCCGGAATTATGGCAAGTGAGGGGTGGGACGATCATGACAGGTCCGATAGATATACTGCACGTGATTTTGCAAAAGCCTACCTAGACTCTTGTGAGCCTGATGCTATTTTATTTACCATGGGAGATAACGACACATTCCCTCTTTGGTATGTTCAAGAAGTTGAGAGCTACAGAACGGATGTTCGAATCGTTAATCTTAGTTTGTTAAACACCGATTGGTACATAGATCAAATGAAGCGAGATGCATACGACGGTAAAGGAGTTCCTTTCTCTATGCCTCACAAACTATATAGACAAGGTACTCGTGATGTAGCTTTATTCAAAGATGTAGGAGCAAGTAAACAGCGTTGGCCTGTTTCTAAAATGAATAAGTGGATTCAAAGTGATATGCCTCAATCCAAAATAAACTACGGAAAAGACTATGTATTCTTTCCTACAAAAAAATTAAGCATACCCGTAGATAAAGATAAGGTTCTAGCTAACGGAACCGTTCGTCAAGAAGATCAAGATTTAATCTTACCGAGTCTGGATTGGAATTTGAACGTCAGTCAGATGGAAAAGAAACACATGCTGATTATAGACATGATCGATCAAAATAAGTGGGATCGACCTATTTACTTCTCCATTACAATAGGTAACAGCGCAAATTCATACGCTTACTTGTGGGATTACTTTCAGCTGGACGGACTTGCTTATCGATTGGTGCCAATAAAAACTAAATCTGAACCCGGTAAAATTGGTCGTGTTGAAAGCGATATTCTTTACGGGAACTTAATGGAAACCTTTGAGTATGGTAATGTTAATGATCCAGATGTTTACTTGGATGAAACAAATCTTCGACTGGTGAAAAACATTCGAAGTAATTTCTCGCGACTGGCTGACCAGCTGATTTTAGAGGGGAATACAAAGGCTGCAGTTGAAGTGCTTGATAAGTGTGTTTGGTTGATGCCTAACGAAAAAATTGCATACAATTTCTTCATGTTACCTATGGCTGAAAACTACTATATATGTAACGAAAAGGAAAAAGCAAGAGAGATTATCACCACCATGATTGAAGGTATTGAAGAGAAACTAAACTACTACAACCAGTTTGAAGGCTCTCATAAGAATCGTATTAAAAATGAAATCCAAAGGCCTCTTGCGCTATACAACAGTGCCGTTAAAATAGCTTACGGCTTTGACGACCCAAATTATGCTGAAAAATTGGCAAAGCAATTTCAAGCGATATTGAAAGAATCAGACCTCAAGTAAATCGAAGTTTGCAAAATATTTCATGAGTTATCTCTACAAAACTCCGAAGCTCTTAAAATGGTATTACCCAGATTTAATCTGGGACTACCCTTTAGAGGATAAAAGCATTTATTTGACCTTTGACGATGGACCGACAAAAGAGCATACCAAATGGATTCTGGAGCTGTTGGGAAAATACGACGCACAAGCAACTTTTTTTTGTGTTGGAAATAATGTTCAAAGCTGTAAGGAAGAGTTTAATGAAATCATAGTAAGGGGCCATTCTGTAGGGAATCACACATTCAATCATTTGAATGGGCGCAACCACAGCCTACTCTCTTACATTCGAGATGTCAGGAAATGTGATGAAGTTTTCAAATCATCGCTGTTCAGGCCACCGCACGGTAGATTAAGTAAAAAACAAAGTTTGGCACTTACTAAAGATTTCAAAATCATCATGTGGGATGTGTTAAGTGGCGATTTTGACCAGAATTTAAGTGGCGAAGATTGTTACAATGCTGTAATTAACAACGTTGTAAACGGTTCCATAGTCGTATTTCATGACAGCATCAAAGCAGCGCCTCGATTGAAAATTGCTTTGCCTAAAGTTTTGGATGAATTAACCTCGAGAGGTTACACGTTCAAGGCAATCAAATAAAGGCTTTCAGAGCCTTTTTTAGCTGTGCTTTAGGCACAACACCATTCTGCCTCCACATCAAGCTTTCCTCCTTGTAAATCATTAAAGTTGGCACACTTCGGACGTTAAGTTTTTGTGCTAAAATGGGGTTTTTATCGATGTCTATTTTGATGACTCTTACCTCCTCACTCATCTCTTTAGCTACCTCTTTCAAAACAGGGGCTAAAGATTTACAAGGACCACACCACTCAGCAAAAAAATCTATCAATACAGGTTTTTTGCTTGCTACTATTTCTCTGAAATCAGCCATCTCTACTTTAAACTACCACACATATCTTCAGGTCTTACCCAAAGATCGAACTCCTCAGCGGTGAGGTAACCTAAATTGATAGATTCTTCTTTTAGAGTCGTTCCATTTTGATGAGCAGTCTTGGCAATCTTCGCTGCTTTTTCATAACCTATCTTGGTGTTTAATGCCGTTACGAGCATTAAAGAGTTGTCTAAATTCTTTTTCAAGTTTGGGTAATTAGGAGCGATCCCAACCGCACAATTGTCCGAAAAAGAAACACATGCATCACCTATCAAACGAGCAGACTGAATAAAGTTAGCGGCCATAACAGGCTTAAAAACGTTCAACTCGTAGTGCCCTTGAGCACCGCCAATGGTAATGGCAACGTCATTACCCATTACCTGCGCACAAACCATTGTTATGGCTTCACACTGAGTAGGGTTTACTTTTCCTGGCATGATTGAAGATCCCGGTTCGTTCGATGGAATAATGATCTCTCCAATACCCGATCGAGGACCTGAAGCCAACATTCGGATGTCATTCCCTATCTTATTTAAGGAAACCGCGAGCATCTTCAAAGCTCCGTGCGATTCTACAATCGCATCATGAGCAGCCAAAGCCTCAAACTTATTTTCGGCCGTTATAAAGGGCAGACCTGTGAACGAGGCAATTTTTTCCGCTACCACCACATCATATCCTGCTGGAGTATTGATTCCAGTCCCCACAGCAGTCCCTCCTAAAGCCAATTCGGAAAGATGATCAAGTGTGTTTTTTAGTGCTTTAAGGCCATGATTTAATTGAGAAACATAACCCGAAAACTCTTGACCTAGAGTAAGAGGTGTCGCATCCATTAAGTGCGTTCTCCCAATCTTTACAACATCTTTAAAAGTCTCTGATTTTTCTTTCAAGACATCGCGTAATTTTTCAACTCCTGGAATGGTACATTCGATGAGCATTTTGTATGCTGCAATATGCATTCCTGTTGGATAGGTATCATTCGAGGATTGAGACTTGTTTACATCATCGTTCGGGTGAATGATCTTTTCAATATCTGTCAAGGAGCCTCCATTAATTACGTGAGCTCTGTTTGCGATAACCTCGTTGGTATTCATGTTTGATTGGGTTCCTGAACCGGTCTGCCAAATAACAAGAGGGAACTCATCGTCATGTTTTCCTTCAAGAATTTCATCACAAACTTTAGAGATTAAATCTCTTTTTTCTTCGGCCAAAACACCCAGCTGACAATTCGCATGAGCAGCTGCTTTTTTAAGAAAAGCAAACCCATGAACAACTTCTATCGGCATACTGGATGCTGCTCCAATTTTAAAATTATTTCTAGATCGCTCTGTTTGAGCTCCCCAATATTTCTGAGCGGGGACTTTTACATCCCCCATCGTATCTTTCTCTATTCGAAATTCCATAATCTAAATTGTTTGCTTAATGCATGTTCCACGAGCAAAGATAAGAATCAATATCTATTGCAGCCGTATTTTCAATTCCTTGATTTCATCTTTTAAATCAACCTTTTCATTCAGCACTATAGCCGATTCTAATGTTTTTTTAAGAAAACTTTGGTGTGCCCCCGATGATGCGCGAAATGCTCGATGATTGATCGACATAAAAAGCTTGTCTATATTTCTATTGAGATTTAATGCCTCCTTTGATAACAGAGCCTCTGAGAATTTATTCCAAACATAGTCCCGAGCCTCTTCATTTGGATGAACTCGATCTTGATCATAAAAACGATAGTCGCGCAACTCATCAATAACCAACTCATAGGCGGGGAAATAATGAACATCAGTAAAAGACTTTTGTAGCGCATCACATGCCAAAATTAAAGCCGACTTAGACACATTGTTTTCTTGGAGTCCATGGCGAACATGACGGATAGGACTTACGGTTAATAGAATCTTAATGTTGGGATTCTGCTTCTTCAACGCTGTATAAAAAGTTTGAAAAACAGCCTGAATTTCCTCAGAGCTTGATCGTTCTTTTGTGAAATTATTGTTGGGCTGTTTGTGGCAGTTGGCAACTGGTTTTCCTGAAACCAAATGATAAAGGAACGATGTGCCAAAAGTCAAAATTAAAAGTTTTGACGCTCTCAAGTCACTCGCCACAAGAACTTGTATCTTTTGAAGCTTTTCCTTCAAATCAATTTTGGTATGCGCCCAAACTGAGGAGTGACATGAATAATGAAATACAGCCTCATCTGTTTGCAAAAAAAGCTGCTCGTCTATTTCTGATCCGTTTAGTGCATCTGTCAAATTACGCATCAATGGAATGGGGTGAAACAATATACCGTAGGGATTGTTGGTGCACGAAAACTTGTAGCGGACCAACTTATTGGCCATTTGTTCTGCAAAACAGGAGCCTGAAGAAAAAACAGGATCACTGTGCGACAGGTCAAAAGTGTAGCCAGGTATCGGCACTTGTAGAAACCAGTTCATTCTAAATGAATTCTAATACATTTTCGGGTGGTCTTCCCAACACAGCCTTTTGTCCCTTTACAACTATAGGGCGTTCTATCAACTTTGGGTACGCAACCATTGCGCTAAGAATCTCATCATCGGACAAATCCTTTTCTTTGAAGTTTTCTTTCCAAGCGGGCTCTCCTTTTCGAATTAGTTGTAGGGGGCGGATTCCCAGCTTTGAAACTAGGGATTTCAACGCTTCTACAGTAGGTATTGTTTTGAGGTATAATACAACCTCAGGTTCCACGCCATTTTCTTGCAATAAGGCCAGAGTTTGTCTGCTCTTTGCACACCGTGGGTTGTGATATATTTTCATCTTATCAGGGTGTTTATAATCGGTTTAAAATAACTCTTTATTCTTTCTGCCCTTCTTGCATCAGGTAAGATTTGATAAATGCATTTAAATCTCCATCCATCACAGCTTGTACATTCGAACTTTCATGATTTGTTCTCAAATCTTTAACCAATTTATAGGGGTGCATCACGTAATTTCTAATCTGAGAACCAAAATCAATTGCTTTTTTAGATCCTTCCAATTTGTCTTTTTCTACCTGACGTTTTCTGAGTTCTAACTCATACAATTGTGATTTTAATAACTGCATAGCTTTGGCTTTGTTCTCCAATTGAGAACGTGTTTCAGAATTTTCAATCATGATACCCGTCTCATGGTGACGCAAACGAACGGCCGTTTCCAATTTATTAACTCCTTGACCTCCGGCTCCTCCGGCTCGCATCGTTTCCCAAGTTATATCCGAACTAGCAATTTCGATCTCTATGCTATCGTCAACCAATGGGTACGTGAACACTGAAGCAAAAGAAGTGTGTCGCTTATTTGCAGAGTCAAATGGAGATAGCCTCACCAAACGATGAACTCCATTTTCTCCCTTTAGGTTTCCATAAGCAAAGTCTCCATCAAACTGAAGTGTGCATGATTTTATACCTGCTGTTTCAGCTTCGTGAATATCAAGTTCGCGGACCTTCATTCCATTTTTTTCTCCCCACATGATATACATCCGCATGAGCATGTATGCCCAATCTTGACTCTCTGTTCCTCCTGCCCCGGAATTGATTGTTAAAACCGCCGACATGTTATCTTCTTCCTTGGATAACATATTCTTAAACTCAAGTTCTTCAATGGCTTTTTGAGTTAATTCATTTTGGGTAAACACCTCTTCTTCAGTTGCCTCACCCTCTTTGTGAAACTCAAAAATAACATCTAGATCAGCAATAGACGTTTCAACGACTAGGTATGCATCCACCCAAATTTTCTTGGACCGGATGTTTTTCAAAATAACTTCAGCACCTTTAGGATCGTCCCAGAAATTAGGGTCGTGGGTCAAACCTTGCTCATCTTCAATAAGCATTTGTTTCTTTTCAATATCTAAATAGCCATAAAGAGCTTTCAAGCGCTCCTTGTAAGCTTTTATTTGATCAAAATTTATCATAAAAACAAATATAGTTGAATTCACTCAATAGAAAACAGATTCAATCTTGTAAAAGGTTTGAGAAAAAGGAAGAATTCAATATTCCATTTGGGTCATCTCTAAACTAGATCTAGATCAGACAATGCTTCTGTAATGAGGTGGTGTTCATATCCTCTAGAAAGCAAATATCGTGTCAACTTTATTTTTCGCTTGAACGGGTTCTTTTCCTGTAACAACTGATTTTTATTTTTCAGAACGCTTCCCAGGGTTTTGAGGTACGACTCATCGTCGATTTCCTCCATCGCAAAATCAATACACTTCTGAAAGATACCTTTCTGCTTTAGAGCTACCTTAATCTTTATCTTGCCCCATTTTTTAATTCGAAATTTCCCGCGGGCAAAACTTCTAGCATAGCGCTCTTCACTCAAAAAGTCTAGCTGCATCAACTCCCCGGTTAAAAGGTCAATGGCATCAGGAATTAACCCCCAAGATTTGAGCTTCATAGAAACCTCTTGATGACATCGGTCCTGATAGGCACAATAAGCCTGAATTTTTTGTCGTGCTATTTCTAAATCGTAAACTTTCAAAGTAATGTTTCAAGTAAAAAAAGCTACCCAAATGGGTAGCTTTTTTTTAAAGAGATAATTCTTCATCATTCTCATCAAACATCGCGTATTGTATTAAGTGATACGCGTAGATAGGTCTAATTTTAACCCATTTCTTATATTTGAAAAACCACTTCATACGGAGCGAAAGTAATCCCTTGCTCAAATAAGCAGCTATGAATGGGTGAGCACAAATGGTCACACTCTTTTGTTTGTCAGTAACAAACGCATGATTTAATTTATCTTCAATTTCATCAACAATCAATACCGTAGCTTCTACATCACCCTTGCCATTACAGGCCGGACAACTTTCAACCGTTTTGATGTTCATTTCAGGTCGAACACGTTGCCGAGTAATTTCAATGAGTCCAAATCGACTTGGGGGAAGTATCTTATGTTTTGCACGGTCTTCTTTCATGAAGTCCTTCAAGGACTCAAACAGCTTCTTCCTGTTTTCTGCCTTTTGCATGTCGATAAAATCGACAACCACAATTCCGCCCATATCTCGAAGTCTTAGTTGGCGAGCAACTTCCTCAGCAGATGCTAAGTTTACTTCAAGCGCGTTGGCTTCTTGACTCTCTACGTTATTGGTCCTGTTACCGGAGTTCACATCGATGACGTGTAAAGCTTCGGTATGTTCAATAATTAGGTAAGCCCCTTTTCTCATGGATACAGAACGACCAAATGACGATTTGATCTGCCGCTCTATATTAAAATGTTCAAAGATGGGTTGCGTACCTTTGTATAGCTTTAGTATGTTCTCCTTGTCGGGAGCAATAGTTTGCAGATAACGAGAAATTTCATCGTACAGCTCTTGGCTGTCAACAAAAATACTGTTGAAGCTATCATTAAGTATATCTCGGAGAATAGCAGAAACTCTGCCTAATTCTCCTAATATTTTCACTGGGGCTTTTGCTTTTTGAAGTTTTTTGTGGATTACTTTCCACTTCTTCAACATATTGGCCAGATCGGAGTCTAACTCAGCTACCTTTTTACCCTGAGCTACCGTGCGAATAATCACACCAAAACCTTTGGGTCTGATACTTTGAATTAGACGTTTCAATCGTTCCTTTTCAGCGGGATCTTTTATCTTTTGAGATACAGATACACGGTCTGAAAACGGGACCAAAACCAAAAACCTTCCTGCAATTGATAGCTCCGAGCTAATCCTCGGTCCTTTAGTAGAAATCGGTTCTTTTGTTACTTGAACCAGTACGTTTTGTTTACTGGCAAGTACAGAATCTACGACTCCTCCTTTTGTGATATCTTTTTCTAGAGTAAAATCAGTCAGTGACCATTTGTTTTGGCGACCAGACATGGTCTTTCTGACAAATTTATTCACGGAACGGACTTGTGGTCCTAAATCATGGTAGTGCAAAAATCCATCTTTCTCGTATCCAACATCGACAAATGCCGCGTTGAGTCCAGGAACAACTTTTCTTGCTTTACCAAGGTAGATATCACCTACTGCAAAACTGTTATCACTCTTTTCATTGTGGAGTTCAACTAGCTTTCCATCTTTGAGCAGCGCAATCACTACTCCCTGATCGAAAGACTTAACAATTAACTCATTCACTAAATAAAAATTGTTTTATGTAGGTTATACACAAAGCATAAAAAGCACCCTTCATAAGGTGCCTGCTATGTGATCAAGAAGAAAAAATTATTTCTTCTTCTTGTGACGGTTTTTTCTCAAACGTTTTTTACGCTTGTGCGTAGACATTTTATGTCTTTTTCTTTTCTTTCCACTTGGCATAGTGTAGTCGTTTAATACGTTAATACTATTTTAATTTCTCTAACATCGTAATGGCCCTGTCTTGCATGTCTCCTTCTGATTTTTCAATCAAAACAGATAATGTAGTCTGAGCCTGAGACGTGTCTTCTAATGCTACGTAACTTAAGGCTAACTGCATGTGAGCCTCAAGCCTATCGCCATCCAACTGAATGACTTTTTCAAAGCGATTTACCGCTTTTTGGTGCTGCCCAGATTGCATGGAGAAAATACCCATATTCCACTGCAAATCAGCGTTTTGAGGGTGCTTGTCAGCCAATGACTTCATTTGTAAAATCCCTTTCATCTGAGCTTCGGGACTTTCGCTGTTTTTAATGTTTAGTAAAGCCTCCTTAATTTGCTCAGTCAAGGTAGCCTGAGCTTCTTTTATAGCAGGTGTTGGTCTTACCGAACTTGTGTAAATATACAAAACTAAGGCAATTCCAATAACAACAGCTGCAAGATGACTTCTTTTCATAAAACTATTACTTTACGCTTACGTTCGATTTTACACCGTCCATAAATACTTTCGCTGGTTTGAATGAAGGGATGTTGTGGGCAGGAATGATGATCGTGGTGTTCTTAGAAATATTTCTTCCAGTTTTCTCAGCTCTCTCCTTGATAATAAAAGACCCAAAACCTCTCAAGTAAACATTCTCCCCAGATTCTAGAGACGATTTTACTTCGTCCATAAAAGCCTCTACAGTTGTTTGAACATCAACCTTCTCTAAACCTGTCTTCTCCGCAATCTCAGCTACGATATCTGCCTTAGTCATATTCTTTTTTCTTTTTGAAACGGTATTTATAAATGTTTTCCCATTAAATTTGGGGTGGCAAATATACGTTTTTTCATTTCAATTCGAAAAGAACTTAAATTTTATTTTCAAGGTATAATATTCTCATTCACATCTCATTAAGCATGGATTTTTCTAGTCATATACTGCAATGGTACCAGTTCGAACGTCGGGATTTCCCATGGAGAAGGACGAAAAATGCTTATAAAGTTTGGTTGTCAGAAATAATCCTTCAACAAACACGCACATCACAAGGCCTAAATTATTATCTCAAATTCACAGAAGCCTTCCCAACCGTTCAGGATTTGGCCGAGGCTAGTGAAAATGAGGTGTTGAAATTATGGCAAGGACTGGGCTACTATTCCAGGGCAAGGAACTTACACCATTCTGCAAAATTTATTCACCAAGAATTAAAAGGTGTTTTCCCCAACTCTTACAAAGAGTTGTTAAAACTTAAAGGTGTGGGGCCTTACACAGCTGCTGCTATCAGCTCGATATGTTTTAAAGAGGTGCAGGCAGCAGTAGACGGCAATGTCTACAGAGTCTTGTCCAGGGTCTTTGATGTTGAAACAGCCATAAACAGCTCAAAAGGTATTTCTCAATTCCAGACACTTGCAAGCCAACTTGTAAGTCAGACTGATCCGGGAGATTACAACCAGGCTCTGATGGATTTAGGCGCGACAATTTGCACACCAAAAAACCCCAAATGCAGTCTTTGCCCAACTGAATCTATGTGTTTGGCTCGCGCAAGAAATATCATCACTGAGAGGCCCGTTAAAATCAAGGGCATAAAAATTAAAGAAAGGTATCTCAATTATTTTTGCCTAGAGCACGACGGGAAATTTCTCATGAAAAAAAGAACGGAAAATGACATTTGGAAGAATCTTTACGATTTCCCTTTACATGAATCTAATCATACATCACTAGAAGATACAATGACTTCTTTAGGGGAACTTGTTACGCCTTTCGATGAGAACGCGTTCAATCATATTTGGACAAAACATTACACGCACAAGTTGAGTCATCAAAAATTAAGCATTTTCATTCATCATGTACAAATTAACACCCCTCTTGTAGGAAAGAAATGGCTGAGTCTAAATCGCGAAGAAGTCATGGATTTGCCAGTCCCCAAGCCCATCGAAAAGTTTTTTGAAGAACTACTCAATCCCCTTGATAACAAAAAATAATTTCATTAAGTTTGGTATATCCAATATACATATCTATTAACTTAAATTAATGCTAGTATGGCAGCTTCCTTGAACAAAGTAATCTTGATTGGCAACCTGGGGAAAGACCCAGAAACCCGAACCCTAGAGAGCGGGACGGTTATGTGTCGTTTTTCTATTGCAACCACAGAAACTTTTAAAAACCGACAAAGTGGTGAGAAAACAAGCCACACTGAGTGGCACAATATTGTCCTGTGGAGAGGATTGGCTGAGGTCGCTGACAAATACCTCAACAAGGGAGATAAAGTGCTGATTGAAGGTCGAATCAGATCGCGCTCATGGGAAGACAAAGAAAGTGGACAAATGCGTTACATTAGCGAAGTACTTGCAGACCAAATGCAGATGATGGGCTCCACCAAAAAAACATCAGAACCAGAAGATACAAATGTACTGGAAGAGCCCAATCCAAATTCCTTCGTGCATGAGTCTCCGATACAAATGGAAGAAGACTTACCCTTTTAAGAAACTAAATACTGAGCTTTGAGCCCCGAACCCCCATTACTTGCTATACAAACGTTGTCATTTTTCAATCCTATAGATTCTAGCGTCTTCATTTCTCTTGGAGTTCTTTTGGTCCTCTTGGGAACATCCGGTTTAATTTCGGGGGCAGAAGTTGCTTTTTTTGCACTTAAACCTCATGAAATTGAAGATTTAAAACGCCAAAACTCTAAGAGATCACGAGTAATAAGCCAGTTCTTATCTAAACCCAAAGAGCTGTTAGCCACAATATTAATTACGAATAATTTTGTGAATGTTGGTATTATTATTCTGGCAACATTCATCTCAGCATCATTATTTAATTTTCAAGGAGTCGCTTGGTTGCAGTTTTTAGTACAAGTAATCATCATCACTTTTTTACTCTTACTTTTCGGAGAAGTACTTCCGAAAGTTTACGCAAACAACAATGCAGTAAAATTTGTAGGATTCATATCACTTCCCTTGTCCATCTTCGATAAATTGTTCAAACCTCTAAGCTATATTCTTGTTGCTAGTTCTAAGATAATCGATCGTAAACTAGAAGGAAAAGGGCATCAACTTTCTGTGGACGATTTGTCCAACGCCCTGGAACTTACCAGTGACGAAAATGAAGATAAGAATGAAAAAAAGATTTTGGAAGGAATTGTTAAATTTGGTAGTACAGATGTAAAACAAATCATGCGTTCTCGAATTGATGTTACCGCCTTAGACCAAAAAAGCACCTTTGATGAAATACTAAAAACAATCAAAAAAACAGGATATTCCCGAATTCCTATCTACCAAAACTCTTTTGACAACATCAAGGGAATATTGTACATCAAAGATTTATTACCGTACCTAAACCAGTCGTCTAAATTCAACTGGAATGAACTTATAAGAGAAGTATTCTTTGTGCCAGAGAATAAAAAAATTGACGACCTACTCAAAGAGTTTCAAGAGAAAAAAATTCATCTAGCAATCGTTGTTGATGAGTACGGAGGTACTTCGGGGATCGTTACCCTAGAGGACATCATCGAAGAGATTGTAGGGGACATCAGTGATGAGTTTGATGATGATGACATCATTTACTCCAAACTCGATGCGTTAAACTATGTTTTTGAAGGGAAAACTGCGCTGAACGACTTTTACAGAATATTAAACATTGAAGGAGCGCTTTTTGAAAATGCAAAAGGAGAATCAGACAGCCTTGCCGGATTTATTTTAGAATTGACGGGAAGCATTCCTGAAAAAAATGAAAAAATTACCTTTGACAAATTCACATTTACAATTGAGGGTGTGAATAAGAGAAGAGTTACAACCATCAAAGTCTCTATTGAAGGGTAAGAAATTAAAGCCATGAAGATTAAGCTACTATTTATAACATTGACGATGCTCTTTGTTTCATGCTCTGAAAATTACATTCCAAAGCCTTTAGGCTACCATAGAATTGATTTATCAGAAAAAGAGTACTTCCCTTATGACAGCGAATGCGCTCATCAGTTTCTCAGGCCTAAAAATGTTAACATTGTAAAAGGCATGAATTCGTGTTGGTACACCATTGAATACCCCAGTCACAATGCGACCATTTACATCACCTACAAAAAACTCAATTCAAATTTAGAACGCATCATTGATGAGAGTCACAAATTAGCATACGATCATGGAGTTCGGTCAGATGGGATAACGGAGCAAGTTTACGCCAATGATATCAATCGTGCATATGGAGTTCTCTATGACATTCAAGGAAATACCGCATCGAACCTTCAATTTTTTTTGACGGATAGCATTGAACACTTTCTTAGAGGCTCGCTTTACTTTAACGAAACGCCAAATGCAGACTCGCTTCTACCGGTTAAACAGTACATCAAGGAAGATTTCATCACTTTGATGGAGAGCCTCAAGTGGTCTTAAGCTTCTTAAACTGAAAGTAAAGGGAAATTTGAATGACAAACAGTAGACTCGCCGCCACTAGGTGAATCGGTTGCATCAACGCCATCATGTCAAAATAGGTGAGTATGATCCCACTCAAAACCTCCAAGGCAACGACAAAAACAAGGGCATTAACTCCTCGAAAACTCCATTGAAGCTTGTAGTTTCTGTAAAACAGCAGGGCATGAACGACAACAAGTGAAATTGCAAAGGACCTATGAAATTTGAACGTATTTCCTGCCAAACCAATCCAAAGGTCTCTTTGTGTATGACCCAAGCTTCTTGATATCTCATCAATCAACTGACGAACTTGAGTCCCTAATGTAATTTGTATGAGGCTCAGTATAATAGCAACAACAAGAAGGCGATTTAAAGTCTTATCAAAGATTAAGGGGTCTTTTTTTGTTGATTCGGGTAGTTCTGAGATTAAATACATCATCAAAGCAACAATCAGTAAAGCCACCAACATGTGAATTGTAATTTGTGCAGGCTGAAGAACTGAAAACACCACTGTAGCTCCAAGCCAAGCCTGAAAACCCATTAAAAACACAACGACGGCACTCAGAAAAACAATTTTTCTTTTTGAATTCCAGAACCTAAGGGACATCAACAACATAACGAATGTAAAAATCCCTGAAAGTGCTCCTATAAGGCGATTGATGTACTCAAACCAGGTATGCGTGGCGTTGAATATTGCATAATTGTGTTTCTTGTATGGCGCCCAATTTGATGCGTCGTAACTCCCTCCAGTAGTAAAATTAGTTTTGGCAGACCACAACTGCGCCTCGTAGATGATCATTTGTCCTGCAAAAAAAGGCTGAGTCTCCCTCCACTCTACTTGCTCAATATGGGTCGGCGGAATGATAAAACCAAAACACTTTGGCCAATCAGGGCAGCCCATTCCAGAACCTGTCATACGAACAACGGACCCTGCAACAATAATCAGAAAAATACTTACGAGCGTAAACTTTGCGAAAAATTTAAATGACATGTGTATGGTTCGTTTGCCGATTCAAAGTATGAGTAAGCCCAATTAATACTGCGAATGAGTGCTGATGCACCCATGATTTGAAACCATAGAACAGAAATGCTACTATTGGTGAAATTGAGTAGAGTTTTATGCACCAAGATTCACTTATTTGGGCAAATAAAATGTATTAATTGGCACCGCAAGTTTTAGAAGCACTCTTAACAGATGACTTAGCTTCTGAGGCTTCACACTTTGCTTTTTGCTCTTCCGTACAACTTTTCTCTTTGTTAGGTGCACAACATGATTTTTCAGAAATCAAACCCGCTTTGAAGGATCCATTTCTGTAAGAATTTACAAAGTCTACCAAAGAGCCTTCGGATGTTATGGCTGAATCGAAAGACACGCTGGCTGTAGCGGAACCAAAATCTACAAGAGCGTCGCTAACTCCATCAATATTTTTAAGCTCCACTTCAATGGAACGCGCGCAACCCATAGCGCAAGTCATTCCCTGTATGTTCATCTGCATTTTAGATGCAGCGGACACTTCTTGACTTACTTCTTGAGACTGTGCTGTAGTTTCGGAGCAAGAAGCAAAGGCAAACATCACAGATAACATCAAACTAAATTTTACCAACTTATTCATTATTCTCTTTGTTTAAGATTAATACTGCAAAGGTACAAATTATCATCAAGAACAGGTTTAAATCAGTACATTTGCATTCGGTATTAACAGCAATTTAACTAAAGTGATGATATGTTAAAGAAAATTGATACCCCCCTGGGTCATTGGATCATACTACTTTCCCTGTCGCTTGTTTGGGGAAGCTCATTCATTTTGATTAAACGAGGTCTTGATGCCTTCAGTTTTGAGCAAGTCGCGGCTCTTCGACTTTTAATTGCTTTTCTGTGCGTAGCCATTCTTGGACGGAAATTTTACCGAAAAATTCCTTTGAACAGCATTTGGGCTCTATTGGGAACTGGACTTATTGGAAGTGCAATCCCTGCTTTTTTGTTTAGCAAGGCAGAAACCTACTTGGAGTCTGGCCTTGTGGGCATGCTTAATGTTTTAACACCCCTATTTACACTACTAATAGGCGTTCTTTTCTACAAGCTTGAAGTGAAATACGCCCATTATCTTGGTGCTTTTATTGGAGTTCTTGGAACAGTGTTTCTTCTCCTACCCGACCTACAAGAATTGAACGGAAAAGTGCTTCAATACAGCTCAATCGTCATTGTTGCAACCGCCTGTTATGGCTGGAGCGCGAACATCATCAAAGCTCACCTTCAAGATTTAAACGCTCTACAAATAACCACGCTGTCACTTACTTTTATTGGCCCATGGGCGGGTATTTACCTCTTTAGTGGAGACTTTATGGACGTGATGCAGAACCACCCTAAGGCATGGTCCAGCTTTGGATACACCGCGCTCTTAGCAATAAGTAGTTCGGCACTTTCCGTAATCGCTTTTAACAAATTAATAAAAATGACCGGAGCTGTTTTCGCCACTTCGTGCACCTATTTTATCTCAATCATAGCCATACTTTGGGGCATTCTCGATAACGAAGTAATCACCATACATCAGATCGGTGGCTTTGCGATCATCATCGGAGGAGTCTACTTAGTAAACAAAAGATAGCTCAGTGATTTGCCAGTTTGGCATAATTGTGTAATTTTGCAGACCATTTAGTATTTTAAACATATCTTAAAACATAGCAGATGTACGCAATTGTAGAGATAGCAGGGCATCAATACAAAGTTGAAAAAGATCAGCGCATCTTTGTCAATCGTCTAGAAGGAAAAGAAGGATCGAAAGTTACTTTCGACAACGTTCTTTTAATCGAAGACAAAGGCAAAGTTACCGTTGGCGCCCCAGCTATAAAAGGTGCAAAAGTCTCAGCGAAGATTGAGAGCCACCTGAAAGGAGACAAAGTAATTGTCTTCAAAAAGAAAAGAAGAAAAGGCTACAAAGTGAAAAACGGCCACCGACAGTATTTAACTTCGTTAACGATCGGGACCATCACTAAAAAGGCAGCAGCTAAAAAAGCCGCTCCAGAAGCTGAAAAAGTAAAAGCCTAATTAATTAACCAAAAAAAATTGAACCATGGCTCACAAGAAAGGTGTCGGTAGTTCCAAAAACGGTCGTGAATCGGAATCGAAACGACTGGGAATCAAAATTTACGGTGGTCAATTAGCTATTGCTGGTAATATCATCGTTAGACAAAGAGGTACAAAACACAATCCAGGTGAAAATGTAGGTATTGGTAAAGACCATACTTTATTTGCTTTGTGTGATGGTACCATCCAATTTAAAAAGAAAAGAGACAACAGATCTTACGTAAGCGTTGTTCCATTCGCTGAGTAACTCATTTCTTTATCCAATAAAAAAAGACGCCTCAAATGAAGCGTCTTTTTTTTGTCATACGTTTTTCAGAAGTCAAGAAACTAACTGCATTTCTGGAATTTCACCGTTGACTAATAACGAAGCTTCCGTTGCAGCCTGTATTTCTTGAACCGTTACTCCGGGGGCTCGCTCCAAGAGTTTGAGACCGCCAACGGACATCACCTCCATGACCGCTAAGTTGGTAACAATTTTTTTTACGCATCCCAAGCCTGTTAATGGTAATGTGCATTTTTTTAAAATCTTTGACTCCCCCTCCTTGTTGGTATGCATCATTGCTACTATGATATTCTCTGCTGAGGCTACTAAATCCATGGCCCCACCCATACCCTTAACCATTTTTCCCGGAATCTTCCAGTTGGCAATATCACCATCCTCAGACACCTCCATAGCACCCAATACGGTGAGCTGAACGTGCCGACCTCTAATCATGGCAAAACTTGTTGCAGAATCAAAATAAACAGCCCCATCAAGAGCCGTTATGGTTTGTTTCCCTGCATTAATAAGATCCGCATCTTCTGTTCCTTCTATGGGGAAAGGTCCCATGCCTAAGATGCCATTCTCGGATTGAAATTCAATAGAAATATCTTTGGGAACATAATTCGCAACTAGGGTTGGAATTCCGATGCCTAAATTTACATAAAACCCATCTTCCAACTCTTGTGCAATTCGTTTTGCTATTCCAACTTTATCTAACATAATTGTATTATTTATTTATCGAACAGTACGTTGCTCTATACGTTTCTCAAAGGTTTTTCCTTGGAATATTCGTTGAACGAATATTCCTGGGGTGTGTATTTGATTTGGATCTAAAACACCAACAGGCAGGAGCTCTTCAACTTCTGCAACCGTAATTTTCCCTGCCATAGCCATCACGGGATTGAAATTCTTTGCGGTTGCTTTATAAATTAGATTTCCGGCTGCATCACCTTTCCAAGCTTTGACAATCGCAAAATCTGCTTCTAGCGCTGTTTCTAATACGTATGCTTTCTCCTTGAAAAATTTAACTTCTTTACCCTCAGCAACCTCTGTTCCATACCCGGCTGGCGTATAAAAACCAGGAATTCCTGATCCTGCAGCCCGGCATCGTTCTGCCAATGAACCTTGAGGAATTAAATCTACCTCCAGCTCACCACTCAGCATTTGCCGCTCAAACTCTTCATTCTCTCCAACATAAGATGAGATCATCTTTTTAACTTGTTTACCTTTCAATAAAAGCCCTAAACCAAAATCATCCACACCAGCATTGTTTGAGATACATGTTAAACGTGTGGTTTTCATCTTCACCAATTCTGCGATGCTATTTTCAGGAATACCACAAAGACCAAACCCACCAAGCATGAGGGTCATCCCGTCTTTTATCCCGGATAAGGCAATGTGTACGTTGGGAACAACTTTATCAATCATAACATTTCTTAATTATTGAATTACAAGTGATTATACGTAAAAATATAGCACTTCGAGTATTATAAAAATAACAAAAAAATTACATTAATTTATTAATGGGGGGTCGAAAGGGTATCGCTTAAAATTCTTCAGCTTCAATTTCGTCATCAAAACTGATGCGCTCTTTCTCAAATTTCGCACAATCTAACTCTATGGAAAGATTGTTAGGCGAATCAAAATCTGCTTTGGAAATTCCTAAATCAACATCTTGATACACACGTGTCATATATTCACCCCAGATAGGTAAAGCAACATTCGCTCCTTGCCCCAAGGTGACTGTTCTAAAATGTACAGCCCTATCCTGAGCCCCAGTCCAAACACCCGTTACTAAATTTGGCACAACGCCTATAAACCAGCCGTCTGACTGATTTTGTGTTGTACCCGTTTTACCGGCAATTTGATTCCGGAACCCATACTTCCATCGCAACCTTACACCAGAGCCGTTTTTAGTAACACCTTGCATTAAATCAAGCATTACATATGCTTTCTCTTCGCTCAGCACCTCTTTGGTGCTGGAACTGAACTCGTCTAAGACAACACCGTTTTTATCCTCAATTCGATTTAAGAATATGGGTGTGGTATAAACCCCTTTGTTGGCAAAAGTTCCATAAGCTCCTACCATTTCGAAAACAGATACGTCGGGCGTTCCTAAACAGATTGAAGGAGCTGGTGGAATTCGGCCCTCCAAACCCATGGCTCTTGCCATTTTTCGGACTTTACGAGGACCCACGCGTTTCATCAAATAGGCTGAAACTGTATTTACCGATTTGGCTAGAGCTTGTTTTAAATTTAACTCCCCACCATACACATCACCTGAATTTTTCGGTATCCAATCTTCTTCCAAGCCCCATCGCTCCTTTTCAAAAGCAACCTGAACATTAGGAACGTTCATGCAGGGTGAATAATTGTGTTGATCAATGGCCGTTGCATAAACAAATGGTTTGAAGGTTGATCCAACTTGTCTTTTAGCCTCTTTAACGTGATCGTATTTAAAATAATGGTGATCGATACCTCCAACCCAGGCTTTAACAAAACCTGTTTGGGGATCCATAGACATCATTCCGGTTTGCAATATGTACTTGTAATGTAAGATAGAATCCATTGGACTCAGGAGCGTATCCTTGGCACCCTCCCAAGTAAAAATTCGCATCTTAGCGGGCTGATTAAATATCGTATCTATGTCGTCAGCTGAAAGCTGATGCATTCTGAGTTTTCTGTAACGCTCAGAGCGCTTCATTGCCGTGAACATTATGGTGTCAACTTGCCCCGGGCGCAAAGCCTCATCAAAAGGCGGATGTGTATACCTCTCTACATCATCGTCAAGATCTTCTACGACATCTTCTTCGACTTCCTCAGGCTCCTCTGACTCTTCATAAACCTCTACATCCCAATGATCATAAAATTGTTCTTGTAAGATTGGCATGTGGGTAGCTACAGCTTCTTCTGCGTATTGCTGCATGCGAGAGTCTATCGTTGTAAAAATCTTTAACCCATCGGAGTAGAGGTTGTATTGGGTTCCATCTGGCTTTTTGTTCTGCTTCAACCAATCTTTCATATACCTTCGCAAATACTCTCTAAAATAGGGTGCCAGACCATCGTTATGGTTGGCTCGTTTGAAGTCTAAAACTACAGACAAACTGCTTAAAGAATCTCGAACAGATTCGGAAATAATCCCATTGCGATGCATTTGGCCAAAAACAACATTACGTCTTTTCAAAGCATTGTCGGGAAAACGCTTGGGATTGTACCTGGATGGATTTTTTGCCATCCCGACCAGTAAGGCAGCCTGATCAATTGAAAGTTGATCCGGGGTTGTGTTAAAGTATATTTTTGCAGCCGACTTAACGCCTACAGCCAAATACAAAAAGTCGAACTTATTCAAGTACATGGTTAAAATTTCATCTTTGGTGAAATTTCGCTCCAAACGCACGGAGATGACCCATTCTTTGAACTTTTGAAAAACGCGCTCGACGATATTCGAAGAAACATCCGTAAAAAGCATTTTAGATAATTGTTGGGTTATTGTAGACCCTCCTCCTGCATTCCTGCCTGTTAAAGCCCCCACAATGGCGCGACCAAGAGATTTAGCATCAATCGCTGAATGCTCTCTGAACCTCTCATCCTCCGTAGATATGAGGGCATTAACCAAATGATGCGATAACTCTTCGTAAGTTACGGGTGTTCTGTTTTCGTAAAAAAACTTACCAAGAAGAACACCGTCTGAAGCGTAAATCTCAGTAGCTAAATTTTGTTGTGGACTCTCTAGCTCTTCAAAAGAAGGTAAAGGGCCAAACCATCCCATAGAGGCAAACCATACGCCACAGGCAATACCTAGGATAGGCCCTAAAATTGCCATCCAAAACAAACGAATCAACCAGGATGATATCTTTCTTTTAAAACTCATTCTAATTGGACTGTTCTATAAGCAAACCCAAATCCTCAATACCCGCAAGTATATCATCGCGCATACCTTGTGAGATGGTAAATTTATAAACCCCTGGCAAAAGGGATTGCTGCTGTTTGTATATCAATAGATTGTGTTTGATTTCCCCGATGCCTGAGCCCAACCATTTGCCACCAGGCTCCGCCAATAAATATTGGAGTGTATCCTGATGAACAATACCTTCAGATCCTTCCACCTGGACAAAAAAGAATATGTTGGAATACAGATAATCGTTGTTGTTCCGTAGCCCAATCAAATAATTCAGTGAGGCATCCTGAGCCTCCTCAACCTCAAGTTCAAAATCATAACTCACATCAGAAAGCCAACCCTCATCGGGCAAGTCTACATAAGTGTTCAAAAGGGCATTGTTGCCACACGATGAAAAAAGAATAAGTGCAATAAGGAGCACGATGTTATTCCGATTTATTCTCTTCATTTTTTTTGCTTCTGTTTGCCGAATTTTTTTGCCCATTTCTGCGCCTTCTGTTTGAGCTTGATCTCTTTGAATCACTCTGTTTTTTTTGGCTTTGCCCGCCTTTGTTTGTAGTATTACTGCTTTTGGCTGGAGCTTCTTGTGACTGTAATTCGTTTTGAGATCGTGGGTTTGTCTTTCTTTTGGGTCTTTGATTTCCTTTTTTGTTAGACTTCTTACCTTTTTGGGTGTCAAAACGGGTGATGCTGTCTTGTCCTACCACATTTTCGTAATCATGTTTTGGCTCTTCCACAAAGGCTTGAACAAAAATTTCTAACGAATCAGGTTGTTCCCCTTTTTTATTTTGAGAGACAATTTCCTGAACCTTATCCAAATTTAACTCTATAAAATGAGAAGGCTCACTATGGTACGAATACCACATCTTTCGCTTAAAGATGTCCATCTTCTGCATGAAAGCATCTCCTTTTTTTGTCTTGAGCTTTACGTTTGACTCTGGAAAGCCTTTGATCGCCTCAACATACATATCTAATTCGTAGTTCAAACAACATTTTAACTTACCGCATTGTCCCGCTAACTTTTGAGGGTTTAAAGACAATTGTTGATAACGCGCTGCACTTGTACCCACAGAACGGAAGTCGTTGAGCCAGGTACTGCAACAGAGTTCTCTCCCACATGAGCCAATCCCTCCCATACGCTGAGCTTCTTGGCGGACTCCTATCTGACGCATTTCAATACGTACTTGAAATTCATCAGCCATCAGCTTAATCAATTCTCGGAAATCTACACGACCTTCAGAGGTATAATAGAAAACAGCTTTGATGTTGTCTCCCTGAAACTCTACATCTCCAATTTTCATGTCTAAGGCCAATTGAGAAGCAATTTCTCGAGCTCGATACATGGTTTCTTTTTCTCTGTTTCTGGCAATCCCCCACTTTTCAAGATCTGCATCGGAAGCATGTCGATAGAGGGTTTTAACCTGTTCTCCATCGACCTTAACTTTCTTCTTGCGCATCTGTAAACGCACCAATTCTCCTTTGAGTGATATAACACCGATATCATGTCCAGGGGATGCCTCTACCGCAACATGGTCACCCATATGAACATTAAGATTGTTTTTATTTTTAAAAAACTCCTTTCGCCCGTTTTTAAAACGCACTTCAAAAATATCAAAGGGTTCTTGACCGGCCGGCAAGCTCATATTTGAGAGCCAATTGAAAACAGGCATCTTACCACAATTACCGGTACTGCAAGTTCCTTGACTTTTACAACCCGGAGCATTTCCAGCCGTTGTTGAACAATTCGTACACGCCATCTTTATCTTTTTATCAGGCCGAGGCCTGTTTTAGTTTTTTATGGAGCAACCGAGCAATTTTAAACGATGCATCTAAGAATAAAATCTTAGGATTTGCATTTCGTTCAATATGCAATTGCGCCATATTCAACTCCTCTATGATTTCCATGCAATTGTCTGCATGAATAAAAGGAGCAAATTTCTCCATGGTGAAGTTCTGTCCGCCAACATTCATTTTCATCATCGCGTCAACACCATAATTTTTGAGTAATGCATCTCGCATTACATTGGATGCATACAGCAGGAAACTCTTTTGGTTTTCTCTACCTGCCTTAGCCATATGCTCAGACCATTGCACCAACTTGTCAATATCTTTAACTTGTAAAGCGCTAAAGCATAAGCGCATCCACTGAACAAAACACAAGGAATTTTCTTGTGCATCTTCTGTGTGCTCGGCAAGCTGTAGGGCTTCATTAACATTCCCTTCAGCCAAAACCGAAATCATTTGAGCTCTAGATGGCTCTACGCCTCTACCTTTTAGGTAAGCCAGTACCTCCTCATCAGAATATCGAGGCACTTTCACCAACTGAGTTCGGGACAAAACCGTAGCCAACATATTTTCTGCACTTTCCGCAACGAGTAAAAAAAGCGTTTTGTGTGGTGGCTCTTCAATAATCTTTAAAAGCTTGTTAGCTGCCTGAATATTCATTTTTTCAGGCATCCATATCAGCATGATTTTCGTGTCACTCTCGAAAGGCTTTAAACTCAAATCTTTTACGATGTGGAGACTTTCCTCAACCGAAATAATTCCTTGTTTATTTTCGACCCCAATGTGCTTTAACCAATCGAATAGAGAAAAATACGCATTATCCTCGAGAAGAAATCGCCATTCGGCTAAAAAATTCTTGCTTACAGGTTTTGATTTTACTGATGTGGTGGTTGCAACTGGAAAAACAAAATGTAAATCCGGATGTGCAAACTTTTTGTGCTTGGCACATGAAGCGCAAGAGCCACAAGAATCAAATTCTTGTTTGTCTGTACATGCTACGTACTGAGCAAAAGCAAGAGCTAAAGCTAAATTCCCTGAACCTCTGGAGCCTAGAAAAAGTTGTGCATGAGGTATCCTGCCTTCACGTACCGAATGCAGTAATATATTTTTTATTTTTTCTTGCCCTAAAAGCTCACGAAACAGCATAGTTCAAATATACAATTTGAAGAACTAACTTTCCAACCAAAACAAGAGTTTAATATAGATTTTAATAACACTGAATTACGCATCCCACCAGATGATGCTGCCTTTGTGTTTAAAGCTAAAATTCGTTTAAAAGTGGATTAAATATTAACGATTAATTTGATTAATAAACGCCTAATATTTACTTTGTGGCTCGAATTAAACAACCCAAAAAAAACAGCAATGGAAAAAACAGCATTTGAAGCAATTGCTTACAGACGATCGGTTCGGAAATATAAAAATGAGGAAATTGATGCGGATAAAGTTCAAAAATGTTTGCAAAATGCCTCTATAGCTCCCACCAGCAGCAACTTACAATTGTGGGAATTTCATCACATCACGTCAACAAATAAAATCGATGAGATGTCCAAAGCATGTTTTAACCAAGGTGCGGCAAAATCAGCAAAGCAATTGGTCGTTTTTGTTTCTAGAAAAGATTTATGGCGAAAAAGAGCTCAATCTAACCTGGAATTTCTAAACCAACAATTTGACAAGCCTAATTTGGATGCAAAACAGTTAAAGAGGAAGAAACAAGCAAACAATTACTACAAAAAAATAATACCCGGTATTTACACCGACATCTTTGGGATCCTTGGCTTAGTCAAATACTTTATTTTTTATATCGTCGGTCTTTTTAGACCCATCTACAGGGAAGCTCGATTGAGCGACATGCGAATTGTTGCTCACAAAAGCACCGCATTAGCGGCTCAAAACTTTATGATTAGCATGTCAGCAATAGGCTACGACACCTGCCCAATGGAAGGCTTTGATTCAAAAAAAGTAAAACAAATTTTAGGATTACCCCGTGGGGCTGAAATAACAATGGTCGTAAGTTGTGGCGTTCGAGATCAATTGGGTGTTTATGGCCCTCAATTTAGAGTTCCTTTTGACGACGTATACTTTCAGGTATAAGGCTCTTCATTAGCTTTCACGGATTAACGCCCCCTAGTTTGTTAGCAAAGTATGGGCTTTCTTCAAAAAGATGTTTTCCAGTAACAAACAGAAGACTTACTTTTGTGGAATGAAAACAATCGATGAACTAAATTTCAAAGGCAAAAAAGCCTTAATCAGGGTAGACTTCAACGTACCGTTAAGCGATGATTTAAAAATTACAGATGATACGCGTATAAGTGCAGCACTTCCCACCATCAAGAAAATTCTTAATGATGGAGGTAGCGTTATCTTGATGTCTCACTTAGGTCGACCCGAAAACGGGCCCGAGAATAAATATTCATTAAGCCACTTAACAGACCACCTGTCTGAAAAACTAAACATTTCTGTAAAGTTTGTTCCAGATTGTATTGGGTCTGAGGTAAGCTCGGCAACCAAGGAATTGGGTGAAGGTGAAGTTCTCTTGCTCGAGAATCTTAGATTTTATAAAGAAGAAAAAGCTGGAGATAAGACTTTTGCAGAGAAACTCTCTAAACTAGCTGATGTCTATGTAAATGATGCTTTTGGAACCGCTCACAGAGCTCATGCATCCACAGCTGTAATCGCTAACTATGTTGGAAACAACAAATGTTTCGGATACGTCATGGCAAATGAAATCAATAATTTAGAAAAAGTAGTCAGCGAAGGAGAGAGGCCTATAACCGCAATTATGGGTGGTGCAAAAGTTTCATCTAAAATCACCATCATCAACAAGCTGATGGGTAAAGTGGACAAGATCATCATCGGAGGAGGAATGTCGTACACATTTGCCAAAGCTATGGGTGGGAATGTTGGCGCATCACTGGTAGAAAATGACAAGCTAGACCTGGCGCTATCGTTAATTGCTGAGGCTAAAGAAAAAGGTGTAGAATTACTCATTCCTGTTGACTCTCTTAACGCGGATGCTTTCTCGAATGACGCAAACACATCCGTTACCGACATTGACAAAGTGGAAGATGGATGGATGGGTCTAGATATTAGTGACAAGACAAAATTACTTTACCGCAAAGCCATTCTGAACTCAAAAACAATTCTTTGGAACGGCCCCATGGGTGTCTTCGAGATGGATGCCTTTGCTGAAGGGACTAAATTTGTAGCTCAAGCTATTGCTGACGCCACAGAACAAGGAAGTTTTTCTTTAGTCGGTGGGGGTGACTCTGTTGCCGCAGTAAAAAAATTCAACATGCAAGATCGGGTAAGCTATGTGTCTACGGGAGGTGGAGCAATGCTTGAATATCTGGAAGGCAAAGAGCTGCCGGGTGTTCAGGCCATCAATAAATAACAAAAGCGACTCAAATGAGTCGCTTTTTTTTTACAGCACTTGCTCTAAATCCTCAATATTTTGTTTTTGCTTTTCATATTCTTCCAAAACATTGGGATAAATTGTCTCCGCATTTTTTCGAATAGGATGATACAGTAAAGAGGCATCTAAAACCGATTGTTTTACCAGCCTAAATTGATGGTTAATACCGTCAAAAAACAACAGTAAAACAGCTAAAATCAAAAGTGCTTTAAAACCTCCAAAAATTGCACCCATCATTCGATTGACGAAGCCCAGCGCAACCATTTTAATGAGAAGCGTGAGAACCTTGGCGGATAAAGTAACCACGATTACAATGGCGAGAAATGTTACTCCGTATGAGGCCAATTGCAAATAACTAGATTCTAGCTCAATAAATTCACTTAGATAAGTGAAGGTGAACGAAGAAAAATGCATGGCACCGTATATTCCAAGTACTAATGCCAACAATGACGCCAATTCAAGAATAAAACCTTTGCTAAATCCCCTGTACAATCCGTAAAGCACAGGTAACAATAAAATATAATCGAAATAATTCATGGGATAAATTTACGCGGAGAAAAGAAGATTCCAAAGAACATTGTACTTTTGTGCCAAAATATTTCAAATGAGAAATTCAGAATCAAAGGTAAAGTGGGAAAAATTGGTCGAATATGTATCGAATGAATTTGGAGATGGAGAGACTTTAGATCTTCAAGCCATATTATTCCTGGTTGGTATTCAAGAGTTAGGTAAAGGATACCGAGAATTCAGTAAGGACGAGAAGCTGGACTTGCTTCACATTGCCATTTGTAGACTGTTAAGTAATTATGACTACTATGAATTTGAAGGTCGGGATAAGGATGGGTGGCCACACTATCAAACAAATGAAAAACTCCCACCATTAAAGCCTGGAGAGCAAAGTATCTTAATGAAAGAAGCAGCTATATTGTACTTTGAAGAAAACGGAGTCTCTTTTAGTTAATGTCATAAATTGTAACCGTAAGCGCAACTTTTTTATCCTCCTTCAAGATCAACATACTTTCTCCTGACGCATCTGATTTTTCAGCCATTACTTTCATGATGGCGACGTTATCGAAAGAAAATTCAACCGTTCCATCAGATCCTGTTATCTTATCATCTGGCAACGTATCCGGACCGTCTACTCCCACCTCAAGCATTACATTAGCCCCGTTTACAGGAACTCCCTCTGGGTTTACTACCGTTATTTGAGCTTCATAAAAATGATCTACCTCACAGGAGCTCACAAAGGTTAAAATTACAAACAAACAAAAAAATGAGCTTGTGATGGCAAATGTAGTACGTTTCATATGTCCTTAATATTTAGTAATATTGCGCATTATTTGAATCCAAATATACAAATTTTCGCGTACGGATTTTATTACGTTGAAATAATGCAAAGACCATGCTAAACCAGATTAAGGAACATATTTTAGACGTAGAAAAATTCCAAGCGAGTACAGCAGAAGCTGTTGAAGCGTTTCGAATTCAATATTTAGGTAAAAAGGGAATCCTCAACGACTTATTTGCGGCTTTTAAAGACGTTCCTAACAACGAAAAAAAAGCGTTTGGTCAGACGCTAAACGAACTGAAGAACAAAACACAAGAGAAGATTGATGTTTTAAAATCTGCTCTGGAAGATCTCGAAGGTCAATCAGGTAGTGGAATGGACCTAACCATGAGTGCCGAACCACTCCGCATGGGCTCAAGACATCCCTTGTCTATCGTAAAAAATGAAATCATTGAAATCTTTGCACGCCTGGGATTTACCATTTCTGAAGGGCCAGAAATTGAAGATGACTGGCACAATTTCAGTGCACTAAACCTCCCTGATGAGCATCCGGCGAGAGACATGCAGGATACCTTTTTCATTCAAAGGGATCCGGATTATTTACTGCGCACTCACACCTCTTCTGTTCAGGTGCGATTTATGGAAAAGAATCAAGCTCCTATCAGAACAATCTCTCCGGGGAGAGTCTTTAGAAATGAAGCTATTTCAGCAAGAGCTCACTGCATATTCCATCAAATTGAAGGTTTGTACGTTGACGAAAATGTTTCTTTTGCCGACTTAAAACAAACGCTGCTTCACTTTGCCCAAGAATTCTTCGGGAAAGAGACGCAAATACGACTCAGACCTTCCTATTTCCCTTTTACAGAGCCAAGTGCTGAAGTAGATATTTCTTGTAATATTTGTAAGGGAAAAGGGTGTAACATATGTAAATACACAGGTTGGGTTGAAATTTTAGGCTGTGGTATGGTCGATCCAAACGTATTGGAAAACTGTGGTATAGACTCAAAAAAATACACCGGTTTTGCCTTCGGAATGGGTGTAGAACGCATCACCATGCTCAAATATCAAATCAAAGATTTAAGACTTTTCTTTGAAAATGACGTTCGTTTTCTCGAGCAATTTACCTCGGCTTAGTTCCTTAAAAAAGGGCTGCTTATACAAGGGTAAAATCTAATTTCTTTTTTACCAGATCTACCTGTCGAACAGAAATTCGTACTGAATCACCAATTTGATATTTATTTCCTGTTTTCCGTCCCACCAAACTGAAGGTTTCTTTACTCAAATCGTAGTGATCATCCTTCATGTCTCTGATGGCTACAAGCCCTTCACAGAGGCTTTCCTCAAGCTCCACAAACAAACCAAAGTCTGTAACCCCAGAGATGGTTCCTTTAAACTCTTCACCTTCTTTACCGGTAAGGTACTTAACTTGCATGTACTTGATTGAGGCTCTTTCCGCTTCGGTAGACAACTTTTCCATAGCAGAGGAATGCTTACATTGTACTTCAATCTCCTCTTTGTTCTTTACCGAATCCCCGTCTAAATACTTTTGCAACAATCGATGAACCATGACGTCAGGCCAACGTCTTATCGGGGATGTAAAATGAGTATAATCCTCAAAACCCAGACCGTAATGTCCAATATTTTCTATGGTATATTTAGCCTTACTCATGGTTCGAATGGCTAAAAGCTCTACCATATTTTCTTCAGATTTACCCGCCACATCCGAAAGAACACGGTTCATTGAATTCGCGATCTCTTTTGGAGAGTTCAAATTCATTCGATGGCCAAACTGTTGCACGAAGGTAGAGAAGGTTCCAATCTTCTCTGGATCTGGAACATCATGGATTCGATAAACAAAAGGTTTCTTCGTCGGTGTTCCGTCTTTAGCTCTTCCAATAAAACCAGCCACACGTCTATTGGCAAGTAACATGTACTCCTCAATAAGCTTGTTCGCATCTTTAGCCTGCTTGAAATAAACACCCGTAGGATGGTTGGAATCATTCAATCTAAACTTAACCTCTACACGATCAAAAGTAATGGCTCCTTCCTCAACACGCTTAGAACGCATGATTTTTGCAAGCTTATCCATCAGTAAAATCTCATCAGAAAATTTACCTTTCTTGGTCTCTATAACTTCTTGTGCATCTTCGTAAGTAAAACGATGATCAGAATAAATCACTGTTCTACCAAACCACTCTTTCACAATTTCGGCTTTATCATTTAAAGTAAATACCGCTGAGAAACAAAGTTTTTCTTCGTGAGGCCTTAAGGAGCAGACCTTATTCGAGAGTTTTTCTGGGAGCATCGGTACGACTCGATCGACCAAATAAACCGATGTGGCTCTTTCGTATGCTTCATCATTCAAAAGAGAACCTTCCTCAACATAATGAGACACGTCAGCAATATGAATACCTATTTCCCAGAGTCCGTCTTTCACTTTCTCAATAGAGAGGGCATCATCAAAATCTTTAGCATCGTGAGGATCTATCGTGAAAGTTAATACCTGACGCATGTCACGTCGCTTTGCGATTTCGTCTGTTGAAATTTCTTCGGGAATGGCGGCAACGTAATCTTCTACAGTCTTCGGGAATTCGTAAGGCAATCCGTACTCAGCAAGTATCGCATGAATTTCTGCATGATGCTCTCCAGATTTACCAATGACTTTAACGACTTCTGCGAAGGGGCTTTTGGCTCTTTCGGGCCAATCGAGTAGTTTAACCTGAACTTTGTCCCCATTTTTAGCACCATTTAATTTCTCTTTAGCAATGTAAAAATCAGTCCCTATTCTTGAATTGTCAGGAGTCATAAAACAAGTACGAGAATCAAGCCTCAGGTTTCCAACAAATTCAGTTCTTCCGCGCTCAATGACTTTTACAACCAGACCCTCTGGATTTTTCCCGGTGTGCTTTCCGGTAAGTACAATTCGAACACGATCACCACCCAGGGTCTGTCCCGAACTTCTAGGCGGCACGTACACATCCGTTTCTAATTCGTCACAAATTACATAACCTGCTCCGGATGCCGTTTTCTCAATTTTACCCTCATAAAACTCCCTTGATTCGTTGGAAACATACTTGCCATGACCCAACTCTTTAAGAGTTCCATCCGTGAGTAGGTTTTTAAGAATAAACAACACTTGGTGTTTGATAATCTTGTCTTTAACCTGTAAAAGACGGTAAATATCTTTGTGGGTTAAAGGAGAATCATTGCCCTGAAATAGGGTAATAATACTTCGTTTGAGGGCCTTTAAATTAGGTAATTTCTTCCCTCTATTCCTTTGCTTCTTCATCGATAGTAAAACTAACAAAAATCCTGTTAGTTTTCGCGTACAACAAGAAAGCTTTTGGTTAAATTAAAGGTATCTTGTGTATTGTAAACTTACATTAAGTTAACATTAGATTGCTCCCAAAACTTCGTTGTTACCTAGATTTTCAGAGGAATTGAATTGAGGCATAGTATTTGGTAACTTAAAGTATATGCTTAGATTTGTTAAGGGTGTAACCTGTTAACCTCGTACCTTTACCAAGTAAAAAAATGATTTAATCCGTCTCTTTAATTTTCTAACTATGAACAAGTACATTCTTTTTACTTTGACTTTGGTATTATTCATGCCAAACCTTAAAGCTCAAAACTGGTGTGGAACCAAGCCGTTGCAGAAAAAGAGTGCTGAAAACAATCCCGAGCTCAAGGAAGAAATTGAAAAAAAAGAGCATCTTTTTAATTTGTTACAAAACAATCAAAGCGAGAATCGATTAGAAAAAGAAGACTCTTTCGTCATTCCTGTTGTTTTTCACATCATTTATGAAAATGAGAGTGACAATATTTCACTGGAGCAAATCGAAGATCAAATGCGAATCATCAATGAAGATTTTGCTCGATTAAATCCCGATACTGTAAATACTCCATCAGTATTTGCAGAATATTCCGGAGAAACCAATATTCAATTTCGCTTGGCAAAACTCGACCCTGAGGGTCGTTGTACTGAAGGGGTCACAAGAACCTCTTCTCACTCGACTTATAAGGCGCAAAATAAGGACAAACAACTGATACAATGGCCGCCGCAAAACTATCTTAACATCTGGGTGGTAAACAACATCTCTGCGGAAGTACTCGGCTTGGAAGAAGGAGTGGTTTTGGGTTATGCTCAATTCCCAAATGAATTGCTAACCAATCCCGAAACAGATGGAATCGTATTGAGAAATGACCGATGTGGTTCCATCGGAACGGCAGTGGGTTATCAGGGTGTAGGTAGGACACTAACGCATGAAATTGGTCATTGGCTCTACCTAAAACATATCTGGGGGGATGAGGCTTGTGGAAATGATCAAGTACATGATACCCCTAGAGCCAAAGATAAAAATTCAGGCTGCCCATCTTTCCCATGGAGGGTCGGTGGGTGCGATAAGTCCCCCGGACAAGAAATTACACAGGACAAAGGCGAAATGTATATGAACTACATGGATTACTCAGACGGCAGCTGTCAAAATATGTTTTCCTTGGGGCAAGGTGCCCGTATGCGTTCTTCCATTAAGGTTTACAGAGAAAACTTAGTTTCCAAAGAAAACCTTGTAAAGACCGGTACTAACGATAATTACGCAAATGTTGTTTGTGCACCTATTTCAGAGTTTTATGTGAGTAATCATTTCGGATGTACTGGCGATGAAATTCAGTACACCAACAAATCTTACAATAACAAAACGGACAGTACACATATATTAGAATGGTCTTTTGAGGGGGGGAACCCTTCCAGTTCTTCAGAACAAAACCCTGCTGTGGTATACAACGAGTATGGGGTTTTTAAAACGACTTTAAAGGTGAGTAATCAAGCAGGCCAAGGGTTGATTACGAAAGAAAAACTAATATACATCTCTGATGAAGGTTTAGGGTTTCCCGCCCCTTACATCGAAGATTTCGATGCGGCAAACACACCCTTTGATGCCAACATTCAACCCAGGTGGGCTATTCGTGCTACGGAAGATGTAACTTGGGTCATGGATACGACCAACGGTAATCGGGCTTTAAAAATTAAAAGTAAATCCTTCGAAAAGCGGGGTCAAAAACACAGCATTCTAACTCCAAACATCAACTTAAGTGACACCCAAACTCCTATTGCAGCCTATTTCGATATTGCTCATGCCAAGAGAAATGGCAATTCTGACGATCTACTGAAAGTATCTGTGAGTGATGATTGTGGGAAAACCTGGACGACAAAATGGAGCAAAGACACGGAGGAATTGAGTACGTTTGGTACCGGAAATGTCTATGTAAACTATATTCCAGCTCCAGAAGACTGGAAGCAATTCAGCATAAACTTAAACAGTTTTCAAGGCAAAAGTAATGTCAAATTAAAATTTGAATTTTCAGGTGACGAAGGAAATTGGCTTTACTTAGACAACTTTGTGGTATGTAACAGCAATGAGCTGGGCCTACAATCAAACCGCATTTATGACTTGAAATTATACCCAAATCCATCAAAAGGAGATGCTACACTAGAGTTTGAATTGTTTGAAAAAGCAGAAATAGTTTTGAGTTTAACAAACATCTATGGTGCTGTTCTTGCCCAAGAAACTAGGAGCTTCGAGGCGGAACTAAATCGCGTTTCAATGGATGATCTTTACGGAAGACTGTCTCCGGGAGCTTATTTCATTCAGCTCAATCAACAAGGGGTAAAACACACAGAGAAGTTTATCATCATAAAATAAATTACAAGCCATGGTATCGTTACAAAAGCTCTCAGGTTTGGGGCTTTTTTTACAACAACCATTTCTCGTCTTTAACAGCCATGCGTTAACTTACGAATCATGCCCTTAAAAATGAACGAATGAAAAGGAAGTACAGAAAGCCAATACATTCTTCCTAACAAACCCTTGGGACGGAAAGTTGCTGTTTGTACCAAAGTATCCCCATCGATCCTGAATTCTAGCCAGGCTTCTCCGGGTAGTTTCATCTCGGCAAAAAGCAAAAGCTTCCCTTCCTTTTTATCCGCATACAAAACGCGCCAAAAATCAACCACATCTCCAGCGGCAAGTTTATTTTTGTTAGTTCTTCCTCTTCTCAAACCTACACCTCCAAAAACTTTATCGATGAAGCCTCGAAGCTTCCAAAGTCCATCCGCATAATACCATCCGGTTTCGCCTCCAATTTGCCAGATACGAGCCAAGCAATCTGAACGTGATTCATAAGCTGAACGCTGCACATCTTTATAGCATCCGTATTTAGGAACACGAATAAAATCGGATAGGTTCAGGTTTGATTGGCCTGTTCTTACCAAAGAATCTTTCCAACTGGATACGATCTGATTGCTCTGTATTTTATTAAATGCTTTTCGTAGAGACACCTCATATTTTTCGGGCTCAATATTTAAAATTTTTTCCAAGCGCTTGTCTCTACACACGACTTCTACCTTCATACTATCAACTAGTGCTACGGCTAATTCGTAAGCCGTTGAGGTAACGAAATACAACCAGTAAGAAGACAATCGTGGCGTCATTATAGGAACAATAAAAAAGGAGCGATTCAAACCTCTAACTTTTCCAAAATTAAATAAGATGTCTTTGTAAGAAAGTACTTCAGGCCCTCCCACATCAAATTCTTGATCGTAGGTTTTGGGGTTGAATAACGATTGATTTAAAAAGCGGATGATATCTGTTATCCCGATGGGCTGCGACTTTGTTTCCAACCATTTTGGAGCAATAATCACCGGAAGTTTTTCAACTAAATCTCTTATGATTTCAAAAGAAGCACTCCCCGCTCCAATAATAATTCCTGAACGAAGTGACGTAAAGTGGTAATCGCCCTTCTTAAGTTCCATCTCCACATTTTTTCGTGAAATGAGATGTTTCGACAAGGACTTTTCATTAATGATCCCACTCAAATAAACCATGTGTTTTACTTGGGTCTTATTTAACGCCTCTCTAAAATTTATTGCACATTTTTTTTCTAAAGAAGTATAGTCGCCAGAATTTGACATGGAATGGACTAAATAGTAAGCCCCATCGATGTCCGTAGGGATGTTTTCTAGACTCTTTGCATCGAGTAAGTCGACCTCAATGATTTGAATTTTGGAACGAACGGATTCGGATGGATTGAATCGATCTTTATCACGCACACAACAAACCACCTCATAACCGCGCTCTATGAGAACAGGCAATAATCTTTTCCCGATGTATCCGGTGGCACCGGTTAGAAGAACTTTCACAATTTGATGGGTTTTTTAGCTGGACTAAAATCAGTCTAATTCTTGGTTTAAGATCTAATAAAATCGTAGAATTCATTTCTTGTTTTGGTCGAATCAATAAATTCACCGGTTAGTTTTGAGGTTTTCATCGATGTTCCATGATGACCTATTCCTCTGCATTGCACACAATTGTGAGCGGCTTCAATCATGACGGCGACTCCTTTATTTTCAGGAACTACTTTGTGGAGCGCATCGTGTATACGAACGGTTAGATTTTCTTGGATGGCCCCTCTTCTAGCGTAATGTTCTACAATACGATTGAGCTTACTCAATCCAATAATTTTTTTATTCAGTTCAGGAATGTAAGCGATGTGGGCTTTTCCTATGATGGCTTGGTGGTGATGAGAACACATGGAGATTACAGGTATGTTGCCTTCGAAGATGATACCATCGTAATCGTAATTAGGGAAAGTCGTAATTTTGGGTAAGGCGTTGTAACGACCCGCCCACAAATCATTTACGTAGGCTTTGGCAACGCGTTGTGGCGTTTCCTTGGAATTGGGGTCATTTTCCCAGTCGCATCCTAAAGCGTCTAAAAATTCACCAAACTTAAGGGCTGCCTTTTCTATCATCGCTTTCTTTTGCGTATCGTCTAGAGGTCCATTGGCGTATTGTCCGTCTGCAAAACCGATGTTTCTGAGCTCTGGATTTAAATCAATGATTTGAGCGTTAGCGCTTTCGTCTTGGTTTGTGTTATCCATAATATTCTACAAAGTTATTTTCCGTTTCACATAGTTTAACCCCATGCAGGGTGTTACCCGTTGCCTCTATTCCTGGGACCAATTCTTCAAAAATCTTTACCGCAATATTTTCTGCTGTCGGAATAACCCCTCCCATAAAATCAACTTCTAAGTTTAGGTTTTTATGATCCATTTTTTGGGTTATTTTTTCTTTGATCAAGTCACTCAAAATTTTCATGTCTATGACATACCCCGTATCTTGATCTATGGTACCTCGAACGGTAACGAACAAGATGTAATTGTGACCGTGCCAATTTTTGTTGGAGCATTTTCCAAAAACCTCCTCATTCTTTTCATCATCCCAAGATGGATTGAACAAACGATGGGCTGCATTAAATCGCTCACGTCTTATAACATGTACTTCTTTCATTTTGTATAGCTTTTGTTTAGCTAAGTTATGCAAAACTTTAGTAACTTTACAGGATTAAAGTAATAAAAATAAAATGGATGCACGCAGTATAGATCGTATTATAGAAATGGCTTGGGAGGATCGTACACCTTTCGAGGCAATAAAGATCCAATTTGAGCTCTCGGAGTCTGACGTTATTAAACTCATGCGCAAGGAGTTAAAATTGAGTTCCTTTAAACTTTGGCGAAAGAGAGTTCACAGCGGTGTTAGTAAAAAACATGCACAAAAAAGAAGCGCTTCCATCTCCAGATTTAAGTGTTCCCGGCAACGAAACATCTCAAATAACAAAATTTCCAAGAGGTAAAACAAGATTTACAGCATCAAAAAAGCCCCAAATGGGGCTTTTTTGATGCTGTTTATTTAATCTTGATTCGGATTACCGTCCGGAGCAGGACAAAGATGGAATCCCGGAACATCTTCAGTCAACTTGATCTGATAACCTTGTGAATAGTGTAAGTGACCTAAACCGTTGTAACCAAATTCAGGCAGGTAAGGATTTCCAGCGCCGTCTTTTACAATGACAATCAAGTCTTGAATCGACGAGAATACTTCTGTTACATCTACCGGATTCATGCACGTATATCCAATCATACTCCAACCTTCATTCATATCCATAGGCCTATCAACCGTCGAATAGCAATCGCCATCCAATTGATCTTCTAAATCCGATATGGTATTGTAGGCTTGATCCAATTGGGCTTGTAACATGGCAAGCTCTATTTGTAGGTTATCACTCACATTGGTGTCTAGGTGGTCGTAATAACAAGAACCATTTTCCTGAGTTGCCTGAGGATTGAAATTCATGGCATCATCATCCGTACAGCCTTTCAGCTCACAATGCGCATTATCAGCGTCGTTTTGACCTCCAAAATAAGGATTTTGGGAATGCGCACAACCCTGTTCGTCTTTAACGAGTACCAAGACGAAATCTTCATACAAAGCCGTTAAGATTAGGGTATCAAAGGATTGATGTAGGTCGTACCATTCGGCAGAGTCGTCTTGAAAATCAAGGACTAATGTATCTTGATGAAGCGAATAGCTTCCGTGGTCGTAATAAGTGTCATCCTCCGTATGCTCAATAAGCGTGAATGTTTGGTCGCCAGTAAAGTGAACCGACATCGTAAGAGAATCCATTTGTTCGTACCCATTTTCCAACATAGACACTAAGTTCCATGGACCTTCAATAGGGCTATGACAAGTACTGTTATTTACATCATGTATCGAGTCGTAATGATGTGCTGCATCGTCTTCACACGGATGGGGGTAATCTATCGTATCGTTGTGATCGTAGAAACACGAACCGTCATCTTCGGTTGCATAAGGATTGTAGTTCATCGCGTAATCGTCCGTACAGCCTTTTTCGAAACAAGGGTCTTGCGTCATTCCATTCGAGTGATTGTCCGTTGCGTAATGCGTGCTATCGAAATACGGTTCAAAATCATCATTACACGGATCATGATAGTCCGTCGTATCGTTGTGATCATAAAAACACGAACCGTCATCTTCTGATGCAAACGAGTTGTAATTCATCGCGTAAACGTCCATACAACCAGGCATATAGCAAGGATCTTCCGCGGTGTTCAACATATCAAGAGGCATGGGTCTGTTTGGGTCATCACAATTGTGAGGCTCTTCGCCTTTTACCAATACGATGGTAATGTTCTCATACAAGCCGGTCAGTACGGTGGAGTCTTCATAAAATTGCACGCCGTACCATTCGGCAGAATCTTCCATAAAATTCAGCATCAATGTATCTTTGTTAAACATATAAACCCCATGCTGTGAGAAAGTCTCCGAAGGACTAACCACACTTAGAGTTAAACTTGACATGTACTCAAAATGAATGAACATTTGAAGATCACCCTCCAAATCATTTATGCCATCTTCAATAAAAGATGTGACCTCCCAAGAGCCTTGGATTGGTGATGGACAAAAAAAGTGACCGCCACGTCTAGCGGTATCAAAATGACTGATGTAATCTTTGACGCATGGGTTTTGAAAACCGGTTGAATCGGATGGATTAAAGATACAAGACCCGTCCTCTTCATTGGCATAAGGGTCAAAATTCAAAGCCATCCAGTTCATACACCCTACCATAGAGCAACCGTCTCCTAAATTAGCGTCGGACACATAGTCGGGGCTGTCAGGGTTAAGGCACCCTTTTATGGTCTCAACAGAAGTAAGAATGAAGGTGATGTCCTCTTCAAGACCATTCAACATTAAACTGTCACCTTCCAGAGTATATTCATAAGGCTCTACGCCTTCCTCATCGAATAACAAGTACAACACATCACCTTCGAACAAGTAACTACCGAAATCGGTTTCATGGTCGTAAGCAGATATGGAGGTTACTGTAAAAGTATTTATTCCCTCAAAATGAATGTAGGTCTCTGAACTGTCATTTTGAGGTTGATCGTCATCCTCCGATGAAAAGGCCAAAGCCCAAGTTCCATGTAATGGAGAAAAACATGCGGAATCAAAAGGTATAAAAAGCGAATCTATAAAATCTTGAGGTTCTTTTTGACAAGCAAATGGGTCAAGCAAGCTGTCGCCACATTCCCCGACTCTTCCTAGAAAAGGAGCACCACCAGTATGGTTTCCGAATGTCCAGGAAATTTCATCTGGGAACTCTCCAGCAGTCACTTCTATCATGTGGCATTCCGACATATCCAAGCAAATATCTACAGCGCCCAAAGAATCTGTAGACAAACTGACGGAGGTTTCTCCAATAGACAATTCAGCGCCGTTCCATCCATCACCATACGCATCACTCATATTAACGGTGAATTCGGTACCCGAACAGGTCCCTTCACAATCGTAACCAGACTCAGGACCGTCTCCTCCACATTCCCCACATTCATCAAGTTCCAAACAACCTCCGTCATCATACAAGGCTGAAGGATCAAAGTTACAAGCCAGACTATCGGTACATCCATAGTCAGAGTAAACCCAATCATTGTCTTCATTGTAAATTTCAGCGTAATCGTTTACCCAATCGTAGAAATAAGAAACACGTGACCAAATTCCAGGAAAATCAGCGTCGGCACAACCGTTGCCCCAACTCGTAGCACCCACCAACAACCAATCGGTATCATCCGCATTTCTTACCACCAAAGGACCTCCAGAATCTCCTTGACAGGCATCTTTACCTCCAAGACCAAGGTATCCGGCACATATCATGGTGGTATCAATCTCGTCACAAGAGTAAGCCCCTGTATTTCCGTTCTCGTCTTGGTCGACGCCACATGCTACGCCATTCGATACAACAGGCAACTCAACGGCTTGAAGAATTCCTGCAGAAGGACCCCCTGAAGAAAGTGAACCCCAACCGGAAGTTAATGCCATCGTTCCAACCTCTTGCAAGTAATCTTGTTCAGGAGTCATGATTGCAATGGGTTGAACATTATGAGTAAATTTTAGCGGTTCACTCAACTTAATCAAGGCGATGTCCGAACCCGTGGTAACATCTGCATAATCAGGATGTACAACGACTTCTGACACCGAATAGGTAACCCCTCCCTCAGCATAGGGATCCTCAGAGCCTACGCGAACGAACACAGAAGTTTCATCTTCACCTTCCAAGCAGTGGGCCGCGGTAAGAATCCATTGATTGGAAATAACTGAGGCACCACAATAACCATCTCCAGAGGCCGATACTAATGCAGCCTGCCATGGGTATTCGTTCAAGTCAGCTTTTACTCCGCCAACGATGCGCTCTTGAGCTTGTGCTCCAAATGCAGTAAGAATAAATAAAATGAGTGTTAAGCTTGTTTTCAGTATCCGATTTTTCATGGTTTCGAGGGGCTTGAAATTATTTAATGATATTAAGTTGTTTCGTTACGCTATTTTTGTTGCTTTCTAGCTTGTAAAAATAAACACCTGCTGGAAGACGGGTTGCATCCATCGCTATGGTGTGCATGCCTTTGTTGAATGTAGATGCGGCGAGTATTTCGACTTCCTGCCCTAGGGTGTTGGTAAGGGCAAGTCGAACTTTCCCGTCCTTGGGCAAATAAAAACTTATTTCGGTGTTGTCGGTAACAGGGTTCGGTACGTTTTGAAACAACTCCATGTTTTGCTCAATCTCAGTGTTCAAACTTAGTGCTCCTACAACGCTAACCCCATCCTTGGTGAACAAATCGTCTCCACGCTCCCAACGTTTTACTTGAACTTTACTCAGACGATCTTCCGACTTGTCGTAAAACTGAATGCTGAAATTTTCTCCTTTGGTCATCCCTTCTTTGGCGCTGGTCGTTTCATCATCTCCCCAAATGGCTAATCCGGCATGTCCTTTTTGTTCAGGAAGCCAAGCCACAGAGGATACCATATTTTTTTGGGCGTCGTAAACCGCAATTTCATCCCCTAATTCTGGAGATACTTCCCAGGCCGAACCTAAGATGAGTAGCGTATGATTGAGCCCCGTATTTACAGCTTGTGCAAAACGTTCTGTATTCATGGTTTTTCTTTGATAAGAACTCAGTTCTTGATTTTGGGCAAGAAGCCCAGTGCTCAAAGCAATGGTCAGGATTAAAAATCTCATAATAAGTACGTTGTGATTGTGTTGCGTTTTAATTTGACATTAAAAATAATCATTTATTTCAAATCTACCCATAATAAACAGTAGATACTGAGTTTGAGACGCAAAAATAAATCAATTACAAAAGCCTATTAGATATAGGATTGTGGGTTTTGGATCCACCTATTATCCTGATTTTGCAAATTTGCAATTGATATTCAGCAAGCCTATAAAGAAAACGCCAACTTCGAAGAAAAAATCCCATTACATAAAGTCAATCAACAATCCAATCGTGACTTTAATAGGTGGGTAAATAAATGGAATTCTTCGTCTAACAATTCATAAGATTACCTAGAATTAAAGCTTTAGTCGGTATTAATAATGAGGTTCAACTGATCCGAGATTTCACTCATGTAGTCATCACACAAACTGAAACCTTCTATGGATTCGGATAGTTTAACCTGGTAACCCTGTCCGGATAAAAAGTCGCCTATGCCGTTGAATCCGTATTCGGTCAGGTAAGCTTTTCCGGAATTATTTTTAACAATGATGATTTTATCGGTATGCGCCGAAAGCACCTCAATGACATCCTTTGGTTCTGGGCAGCCATATCCAAACATGTTCCAGCCTTTATCCAAACTTATGGATGTGTTCCACACCGCAAAGAGCTCCAAGATTTCATCTGTCATACTCGGAGTGCTTACACTCGCGGCATTGACCACTACTTTTCCTACCATGCCATACTGGGCATGTGCACCCACCGAGCAATCGTAATCGTAGGTGCCCGCATCTGGAAAGGCAATAGACCCCATAGTTCCTGCTCCCTGAGTCGGTAAAGATGCATCTGCAATGGATGTAGGATTCCCGAATGAAGTTCCGGTAACCGTATTCGTATTAAAGTTGACATCATGCGTTCCTCCCAAACTAATCCAAGTCACCACATCGCCCGCAGTAATCGTTAATTCTGAAGGATCGTAAGTAAGTCCGGGGCCCACATACACGGTGTGTGAGTTTTCATCAGGGGCTGGATTAACAATTACTTTTCCAACCATGCCGCCAAGGGCATGAGAGCCCACCGAACAATCGTAATCGTAAGTACCAGAATCTGGAAAGGTAATAGAACCCATGGTTCCTTCGCCTTGAGGAGGTAAAGATGCTTCAACTATTGAAATCGGATTTCCAAAAGAATTTCCGTTTACTGAATTCTCGTCAAAATTTACATCATGATAGCCTCCCAAACTAATCCAAGTCACCACATCGCCCGCAGTAATCGTTAATTCTGAAGGATCGTAAGTAAGTCCGGGGCCTACATTTACTGTGTGCGTGGTTTGGGCGAGTAGCGTAAAAGGTAATAACAGAAAGCCAAAACATACTTTTCTCAACAAAATCAAGGCTTTGGAGGGAGTGCTGGTGTTGTTCATCTTGAATGGGTTTTAACCAAAGTTACGAAAAAATCACATCATCTGATCCTTCAAGCGCTCCATAAGCATTTGCGTAATTCGTTTGTTGAAGTGATTTTGTTGGGCGGCGTAAACTTCGTATTCGTCTATCGTAAACAGTGAAATCACCACGCCGATGAATAAGGCTTTAAGCTTGGGCTGTTTGTGAAACAAGCCTTCGATATGAATCTCTTGCTCTTGCTTGGTAAGCGCCTCAAAATTGATTTTGTAACGTTCACAAGTACGGACAAACATCTGCAGGAAGAGGTCGTTCTGAAATTTCAGTATGGGACGTAACACCCGATTTTGGAAATCCTCTTCGGGCCTTGATTTTTTCGCATCATCAATATTGATTGAGGGGCGACAGGCTAAAAGTTTTTCGGAACGATTCATAGACTCAGGTATCTTTTGGTTGCATGCGTTGCCTCAAAAATACAACAAAGGAAGTAGCTTATGAAGCCCTACCTAAAGTTCCCATAGGAATAAAAAAAGCACTCACAAAATGCAAGTGCTTTTAGGCACTTCTAAAGAACGCAAACACCTTTGTATCTGATAGCCTATGGCCGATTGATCAAATAGTACCCCACACAGATGGTGAGTATGGAGCCTCCAAAAATCAAAAGGTCTTCTGGTGTAGAAAAGTCTGCTGAGAGTTTCAGCATTTTTTCAAAGAACTTCACAATCAAGACGATGATGATCACCTTGATGATTTTGTTTTTTAGCTGATCCAAGCTCTTAATTTTGAGGGTAGAATCTGAAAACTTTCCCTTGGCAAAATCAATCTCGCTGATGAAGAGTTCGTAGACTCCAAAACCAAAAATCAGCAACACAATACCGATTAAAAACAAGTCAATAGAAGAGATGATTCCAAACAATAAATCGTTGTTATTCGTTATGGATGAATCAAAAAGTGGGTTTTTGAAAATGATGGCCTGTACAATATCCCAGCTTCCGATAACAAACAAGGCAATCGAAGAAAGTATGGACAAGATTACAGCTAAAATAACTACGTATCTGAGGCTCCAGAGGGCTTTTTCAAATTTGTTTTCAAAACTAGAATTCATAAAACTGCTTTTATACCGGATTAAAATTTTTGCGGAAGGTACAAAAAAAGCACCTACATGGCTATAAGCGCTTTGTTATGCTTGCCCCTAAGTTTGTACGTTTCCGCTTTACTAAATATGTATATGACATATTGCACATGGGTGTCACTCGAATGCTTTAAAGTTCATCCAATCAATTGGCCTGGACATCAAAACTATATTCGATTATTTCCCGAGATAAGTTTCTACCGCTCCAGACAACTTTTATTTCATCTCCTCCTCGATCTTCAACGCTCATCAAACCATATTGTCCTTCTCCCGGAAATGCTCCGTGGCTGTATGGGCCTCCTTTGTAAGAACCGCTTCGGGACAATGCCCCCGCATGGAAAACAGGAAACCCCTCACCTTCTGTGTTTGAGTAATTGCTGTTGGTTCCGTCATCAATTGCGATCATGTGTGCATCTCCACTTAGCATACACAATCCCTTAATGTCATTATCAACGATGAAATTAGCGATTTCATTTCTTTCTTCTTGATACCACTCCCAGCCATCGTCGCCTTCGCCTTGTTCACTTATCCAGGGAAATGTATTTACCCAAACAATCAAAGGATAGGTTCCCTGAGCTTCTAAAAGTTTGTTTTTAAACCACGCCTTCTGCTGCGAACCCAATACTGTTTTATTTGAAGAACTTGCTCTGTATGGCGTTCTTTCCGATCGGTTGTCCGTTAGGATAAACAATACCCTTCCGACATTAAATGACTGATAGATAGGAACATCTCCCGAGCCAGCATCAAGAGGATAATGAGGAACAAATTCCTGATAGGCCAACCTGGATGAATTACGACCGGGTGCTGTGGCGTCAGAGTTGTTGGGTCCATAGTCGTGATCGTCCCACATGTAAGCCATGGGTGTGTTCTTAAAAAGCCTACCCATGTCCGTCCCGGAAAGCTGATTTTCATAGGCGCTCCGAAATCGATTGATGTTATCTGAGCCGATATCACTGTAATGAAGATCGCCCGTATGCATAAAAAACAGAATGTCGTCATTCGCAATGGTGTTGTATACACTCCCGTTTCCAGATTTACTACAAGCCCCTAAGGCAAAGGAGAAGCTCATGGGCTCATTTGATACCGTTTTAAACTTGCCCGTGTAATTGGTTACGCGTTCTGCATTATTGTCGATTTCTAGACCGTAATAATACTGCGTATTGGGTTCCAATGACCTAAGGTCAAAAGTTACGAGCCTGTTATTGATTGTTGAATCCGCAATTTTATAATCACTGTAGGTTGAGCTGACTAAATCTTTGCGTGTACTCACAACCAAACGTATACTGTCAGAATCCATACTTACTTGTCCGGTGACTTTTGCCGTGTTTTCTGTGACACCACCAGACCACAGGAAATTGATTAAAGAATCGGTCTGCTCATCCAGGGGCTGATCTTGCTGGTACATGAAATCATCCATATCACCGCAGCTGATGATACTGAACAGTATGGTGAAGGTTAAAAAAATCGAGTGCTTAAATTTTCTGGCTAAATCCATGTTTCATTTGTTTGATTGATGCCGGACAAATATATATTTAAATTTTTTATCTGTTTTTAATAGGCACAAAAAAAGCACCTACATTGCTGTAAGTGCTTTGATTTGCTTGCTCCCCCTCTTGGACTCGAACCAAGGACCCTCTGATTAACAGTCAGATGCTCTAACCAACTGAGCTAAGGAGGAGTGTTAGCGGTCGCAAATATACTAATCTTCATGAGAAGAAAAAGTCAAATTCAAAAAAAAGAATACCGGAAGATGAAGCGGCTTGAAATTTAGAGTTTTCTGTGCTTTTAAAAGTTAAAACAAGCACCTGAATCAGGGAAAAAGCAGGCTTCATTTAACCTTTAAACGAACTTCTCTACCAAGCTTTTGGCAAACTCCTCAAGCTGTGCGCGCACTCTCCGGAATGCCGCTTCTTTTTCGTCCATAACTTTCGATGGATCTTCAAAATTGCGATGAATGGTTTGCGTCGCCTTAGGGAAAACCGGACAGGTCTCTTTGGCATGATCACAGACCGTAACAATCAGGTCAAACTCCATATGAAGGTATTTGTCCATGAGATCTGAGGTATGGCTCGAAAGATCAATACCGATTTCGTTCATGTAGAATACTGCATCTGGATTGATGCCATGCGTTTCCACACCCGCACTGTAAACTTCAAACTTTCCTTCTGAAAAATGTCGCAACCAAGCTTCCAAAATCTGACTTCTGCATGAGTTGCCGGTACATAAAATAAGTATTTTTTTCATCCTTTGACGCGTAATTGAATTTACATAAATTTGTCCTGTAAATTTAAAGCAATTTGCCAATTATGAAAGCTACAACCAAAGAAATTCAGAATACCATCAGTCCACAGCAGGCTCTTGACTTTTTAATCGAAGGAAATGCTCGTTTTGTTGCACAGAAAAACGAAACGAAAGATTTGATGAAGGATGTAGCGCTTAGTGCAAATGCGCAATACCCATTCGCAAGTGTTTTGAGTTGTATTGACTCTCGCGTAGCGACAGAGCTGATTTTTGACCAAGGTATTGGCGATTTGTTTAATGTGAAAATTGCTGGGAATGCCGTAAATACAGATGTCATTGCCTCTTTGGAATACGCTTGTCACTTTGCGGGATCTAAATTGCTTTTGGTTTTGGGACACACCAAGTGTGGAGCGATTACTTCAGCCTGCCAAAACGTGGAGTTTGGAAACATCACGGCGCTGCTGAAAAAGTTTGATGCGGCCAAAGAAAAAATAAGTCCATACGAACCTACGTCGGACTATGTGGATGCTGTGGCTAAAGAAAATGTACTCCAGTGCATTTCGCAATTGAGAAATGAAAGCCCAGCCCTAGCAAAGCTAGAAAAAGATGGGAACATCATGATTGTGGGCGCTATGTACGACGTAGCAAAAGGGAAGATTGAATTGGCTCAATCATAAACTTGATGCATTGGGGAACACAAATTTTTCAAAACCATTCGGAAAAGTCGTTCGAAAAGCTTGCGCTCGAAATTTTTCAATTTCAAGCCCAGTCCAATCCCGTCTATCGGAATTACCTTAAACACATCAAGGTAGATCCAAGAAGTGTAAAAGAATTAGACAACGTCCCCTACCTTCCGATTGAGTTGTTTAAAACTCACGAAGTCGTATGCCAACCCCATCAAAGTCAACAAGTTTTTACCAGCAGTGGTACCACAGGGCTTCAGAGCCAGCACTCCGTTCATGACCTATCTATTTATGAACAGAGTTTCTTTAAGGGGTTTGAGCATTTTTACGGCAACCCAAAAGACTACACCATTCTTGCACTTCTACCTTCTTACCTAGAACGCAGTGGCTCTTCACTCATCTATATGTGTGAAAAATTGATTCAAGCTTCTGAAAAAGAAGAAAGTGGTTTTTACTTAAATGAACACGAGAAGCTCTATGCTCAACTGGAAAACCTCGAAGAAAAAAACCGAAAAACACTGTTGATGGGAGTAAGCTTTGGGCTTCTTGATTTCGTAGAAAAATACCCTTTACCACTTCAGCATACCGTCGTGATGGAAACCGGAGGGATGAAAGGGCGCCGTAAAGAAATGATTCGAGAAGAGTTGCATGAACATATTGGCACCGCCTTTCATCAAAAAAATATTCATTCGGAATATGGAATGACGGAACTCTTATCGCAGGCTTACGCCAAAGAGCTGGGCCGTTTTAGCTGTCCGCCCTGGATGAAAGTGAGCTGCAGAGACATCAATGATCCCTTTTCAAAATCCAAACATAGAGGGGGACTCAACATCATTGACTTGGCCAATGTGTATTCCTGTGCTTTCATAGCCAGCCAAGACTTAGGTAAAATACATGCAGACGGGAGTTTTGAAGTCTTGGGGAGATTTGACTACAGCGATGTGAGGGGTTGTAACTTGATGGTTGGATCATCCCTTTGAAAATAAATCCTTAATTGAAGTCTATATCGCTTTCAGTAAAAAATAGTTCTTTTTCCCCTTCTGCACCAAGATGTATTTGTCGTTAAGCAAAGCCTCAGAGTTGACGATTTTCTCGGCAGTAACCTTTACCTTATTGATGCTGACCGCATTGGATTTGAGCATTCTTCGGGCATCTCCGTTGGAAGAAAAAACTTGTGTTTTTTGAGCCAACAAATCAATCACCTCTACCCCTTCTTCGATGGCTGCTTTGGAAACCTCAAATTGAGGGACGCCTTCAAAAATATCCAGTAAATCACGCTCTTGAATCGTCTTTAATTGCGCGGCCGTGTCTTTTCCAAATAGAATCTCAGAAGCCTCAATAGCTCTTTGGTAGGCATCCGCACTGTGTACACGTTCGGTTACATCTTTACCCAAGGCTTTCTGTAAAACTCTAAGGTGTGGTACTGTTTCGTGTTCTGCGATGAGGGCGTCAATTTCTTTCTTGGGCATCAGGGTGAAAATCTTAATGTACGTTTTGGCATCTTCATCCGAGGAATTCAACCAATACTGATAAAATTTATACGGCGAGGTACGTTCTGCGTCCAACCACACATTTCCGCCTTCGGTTTTTCCGAATTTGGTTCCATCGGCCTTCTTAATTAAAGGAGTCGTTATGGCAAAAGCTTCGCCTCTGGCTTTTCTTCGAATCAGTTCCGTACCGGTAACAATATTTCCCCACTGATCGGAACCTCCGAGCTGTAGCTTGCAGTTCTTTTCGGTATACAAATGGTAAAAGTCATAACCCTGAACCAATTGGTAGGTAAACTCCGTAAAAGACATTCCGGTTTCTAAACGAGATTTTACCGAGTCTTTGGCCATCATGTAATTGATGCTGATGTGCTTACCCACATCGCGAATGAAATCAAGGAAATTAAAATCCTTAAACCAGTCGTAATTATTGACGATCTCCGCCGAGTTGTTGCCACAGTCAAAGTCTAAAAATCGTGCCAACTGTTTTTGCACACAACTTAGGTTGTGCGCCAAAACCTCTTCCGAAAGCAAGTTTCTTTCCTTTGACTTTCCTGATGGATCGCCTACCATTCCGGTAGCACCGCCCACCAAGGCCATGGGTTTATGACCGGACCTTTGGAGGTGCACCAAAGTCATGATTTGCACCAAGCTACCAATGTGCAATGAATCTGCCGTAGGATCGAAGCCAATGTATGCAGACGTCATTTCTTTTTGCAGTTGCGCTTCCGTTCCGGGCATGATGTCGTGTATCATGCCTCTCCATTTCATTTCCTCAACAAAGTTCATCATAGGTAGATTTGTAGTCGCGTAAAAATAGCAGTTTTATTCTGTATATAAAACAACAACATTTACTTATCTTTCTGCCATGATATTAGTTACCGGAGCAACAGGTTTAATCGGTTCGCATTTGTTGTATCAAATTTGTCTAACGGAAACAAAAGTGCGCGCCCTAAAAAGAGAACGTTCAAATCTTGAAGACGTTCGAAAAACCTTTTCATACTACACAGATGAAGTTGATGCCTTGTTCAATCGGATTGAATGGGCAGATGCCGACCTTCTGGATCAGTCGGCTTTAGAGCTTGCTTTCAAGGATGTTACGCAAGTATATCACTGTGCGGGCTGGATCAGCTTCAATCCGAAACATCGATACAAAATGCTACGAAACAATGTAGACAGTACAGCTCACGTAGTAAATTTATGCTTGGCTTATGGGGTGGAAAAACTCGTTTATGTATCCTCGGTCGCAGCCCTAGGTCCTTCGGAAAACGAGAAGCCCAAAACAGAAGAAAATCTTTGGGTTGACAGCCCAAAAAACAGCCATTATGCCATCAGTAAATACCATGCTGAATTGGAGGTTTGGAGAGGAATAGAAGAAGGCTTGACGGCGGTAATCGTTAATCCTTCTATTGTATTGGGCCCTGGGAAATGGACCCAAGGAAGCTCACGAATATTCCAACAAATATGGAAAGGAATGCCTTTTTACACGACAGGGTCTAATGGCTTTGTGGATGTGAGAGATGTGGCAGATGCCATGATCCGATTGATGGACAACAAGGTGAAGTCGGAACGCTATATTTTAAATTCGGAAAACTCGACCTACCAACAAACTTTCGATTTTATCGCTGAAGCATTGGGAAAGAATAAACCTCGGCTAAAAATTACGCCCAAGCAGAGTGCCTTCTTGTGGCGCCTGGCAAAACTCATTTCTATTTTCTCGGGGAAGGCTCCTGTTTTTACGAAAGAAACTGCCGCCGCAGGAAGTAAAGTGTCCAGCTTCAGCAATGCTAAAATTAAATACTTGTTGGATTTTAAGTTCCGAGCCGTTAAAAAAAGTTGCTTTGATTTTTCTGATTTTCTTCTTAAAGATGTTGGAGAGCGGGAGCGATAGTCTCCGGTCTATTCCATCATTTGAATATTCGTTAAAACCGAGTCCATAAACCGTTCCATGATTTCAGGATCTTTTGCATAAAAAGCAAAACTCGAATCGAAAGCCAACAGGCTGTAACTTTTTGTTTCAAACAATGCGCGGTAATAATCTTGCAAACTCAAGCTGTCGGATTTTATGCCTTCCAAAAGATTTAGCTTTGCAGCAGATTCTAAAATATGCACGCCCGCCAAAGCATCTACCATCTCTGCTTCGGATAATAAATTTTTAGGCACTGATTCTGTGCGTGGTGTACACGAAGCCAGGATGCTGACAAAAAGAATAGGGACCCAATGTTTCATCATCGATCAAATTCTAGGCGCATACCACGAGTACGCTCGTCGAAAATACCGTTGTCGTACACCAAATTACCGTTAACGAATGTCTTTGTTACCGTCGACTTGAAAGTTTCTCCCTCAAAAGGAGACCAACCGCAATCGTACAAGATATTATCCTTCTCAACCTGCCAGGATTTTTCTAAATCCACAACCACCAGGTCGGCAAAGTAACCGGGTCTGATGTAACCTCTTTCCTTCAATTGGAAGCAGGTTGCGGGTGCATGACACATTTTGTTGACAATCCATTCCAAGCTGACTTTCCCTTGGTGGTAAAATTCCAGTAGAGCTACCAGTGCATGCTGTACCAGTGGGCCTCCAGAGGGTGCATTGAAATACGTATTGTCTTTTTCTTCTTGGGTGTGAGGGGCGTGATCTGTTGCGATAATATCAATACGATTGTCCAACAAAGCTTTCCATACGCCTTCGCGGTCTGATGCAGATTTTACCGCAGGATTCCATTTGATGTAGGTACCTTTTTCGTCGTAATTCGAATCGTCGAACCAGAGGTGATGCACGCAGGCTTCTGCGGTAATTCGTTTTTCTTCCAAAGGGATGTCGTTGCGAAACAATTCCGTCTCTTTTGCGGTGGAAATGTGCAATATATGCAAGCGGGTGTTGTGCTCCTTCGCCAATCGAACGGCCAAAGATGAGGACTTGTAACAGGCCTCTGCATTTCGAATGATCGGATGGTATCGAATGGGTAAATCCTCGCCGAATTCTGCTTTCATCTTCGCCGTGTTGGCTCGAATCGTGGCCTCATCTTCACAGTGGACGGCAATCAACATATCGCAGCTTGAAAAAATAGAATTTAGAACTTCTTGGTCGTCCACCAACATGTTTCCGGTGGAGGATCCCATAAAAATTTTAATGCCCGCAACACATTTCGGATCGGTTTTTAACACCTCTTCGATATTCTCATTAGAGGCGCCCATAAAAAAGGAGTAGTTCGCCAAGGAGTCTTTTGCGCCTATTTCGTATTTGTCTTCGAGAAGTTCTTGCGTTAAGGCCTGTGGATTGGTGTTGGGCATTTCCATAAACGATGTAATCCCTCCGGCTACTGCCGCCTTAGCCTCGGTGTATATACGACCTTTGTGTGTAAGACCAGGTTCTCTGAAATGTACCTGATCATCAACAACTCCGGGCATTAAAAATTTGCCGGTAAGGTCAAACACCTCTGCCTCTGCGTCTTGAATGGATGCAGCGATTTTTAAAATGCGATCACCTTCTATGAGAACATCTGCAGTTTGTACGGAGCCCTCATTGATTATTTGTGCGTTTTTAAGCAGCTTTTTCATGCCTTATTACTTTGCCTATTGTTGTTTGTAGCTCACAAACAAGCTTTTCAATTTCATTTGTATGACGCCTAAAAAAGCTTCATAAAAAATTGAAGTACTCATTTTAGACTCTCCTTCCGTTCTGTCGGTAAAGATAACGGGAACTTCCTTAATCTTATACCCAAATTTCCAAGATTTAAATTTCATTTCAATCTGGAAGGCATAACCAACAAAAGTTACTTTGGAACCCAAAACATTAATGAGCACTTGCTTGCGGTAGCATTTAAATCCTGCTGTAGAATCATCTAGTGGCAAACCGGTAATGAGCTTTACATACCTCGAGGCAAAATAAGACATCATCACCCTTCCTATCGGCCAGTTGATAACGTTTACCAACCCACCTACATACCGAGAACCAATAGCCAAATCATAGCCATCGTTCGCACAAGCATCATACAGTCGAATCAGGTCATCTGGGTTGTGAGAAAAATCGCAATCCATCTCAATGAAATAATCATACGCTCGTTCTAATCCCCAACGAAACCCATGGATGTAGGCTGTCCCTAAGCCTAATTTACCGGTGCGTTCCTCTAAAAAAAGTTTCGTTGGATATTCTGATTGCAATTCCTTAACAATGGCAGCTGTACCGTCCGGTGAACCGTCGTCTACAACAAGAATGTGGTAGGCCTTTTCCAAAGAAAAAACCTTATGAAGCATCTTCGCCACATTTTCTTTTTCGTTGTAAGTAGGTATGATTATGAGCGTATCGGACATCAGTTCTTGGTTGAAAAGCAAATGTAATGGAATTTTATAAAATTCTCACACTCCCTTACCTGCAATACACAGGCGCAGGAAACACATCAAAACAAACCTGATTTTTTGGATTAGGCGATGCCTGAACCATTGGATGTAGCCTCTGAAGGTTTTACAAACCTCAGCGTGCCGTCTTTATCTTCGGCCATCAAAACCATTCCTTGTGACTCAATACCTTTTATGGTTCTCGGCGCTAAATTAACCAAAACTGAAACTTGTTCTCCAACAATTGCCTCGGGTTGGTGGTATGCTGCAATTCCAGACACCACGGTGCGAATATCTATACCGGTATCAATGGTCAGTTTGAGAAGCTTCTTGGTCTTCTTTACTTTTTCTGCCGCTGTAATCGTTCCCACACGGATGTCCATGGCTGTGAAATCCTCAAAACTTACATTCGGCTTTTGTGCTTCCACCGTTTGGTTGGCCAATTTGGTCGCTTCCAATTTGGCCCATTGGGCTTCAATCTCGGCATCTTCAATTTTTCGAAACAACAGTTCAGTCTTTTCAATTTGAGCACCAACTTGCATCAGGTCATCTGCTCCTGACTTTTCCCACAACAGCGAATCTAAGCCCAACATTTTCTTCAACTTTATTGCTGTAAATGGAATGAATGGCTCGGATACAATACTCAAATTTGCTGCAATCTGTAGGGCAACATTCATGATGGTCTGTGTTCGAGCTGCATCGGTTTTAATCCGTTTCCACGGCTCTTCATCCGCCAAATATTTATTCCCCAACCGAGCCAAATTCATCATTTCCGCCAAAGCCTCTCTAAATCGATACGATTCAATCGATTTGGCTATTTTAGCCGGGAATGCTTTCAGTTCATTCAAGACTTCTTGGTCCGATTCAGACAAAGGGCCTCGCTCTGGAACCGAGCCTTCGTAGTATTTATGGGTTAGTACCACCACCCTATTGATAAAGTTTCCGTAGATACCGACCAACTCCGAATTGTTTCGCGTCTGAAAGTCCTTCCAAGTAAAGTCATTGTCCTTGGTTTCAGGAGCCGTGGCACACAAAACATAGCGGATCACATCTTGCATGTCTGGAAAGTCTTCCAGATATTCATGCAACCAAACGGCCCAATTTTTAGAGGTTGAAATCTTGTCGCCTTCTAAATTCAAAAACTCATTAGCGGGTACGTTTTCTGGTAAAATATAATCGCCGTGAGCCTTCAACATGGATGGAAAAATCACACAGTGAAAAACGATGTTGTCTTTCCCAATGAAGTGAACCAATTTGGTGTCGTCTGACTTCCAGTAGGGCTCCCAATCTTTTTGATGATCTTTTGCCCACTGCTTGGTTGCTGAAATGTATCCGATGGGTGCATCAAACCAAACGTACAGAACTTTTCCCTCGCCGCCCTCCGCTGGAACGGGGATGCCCCAGTCCAAATCTCGGGTTACTGCTCTGGGCTGAAGACCTTGATCCAACCAAGACTTACACTGTCCGTATACGTTGGATTTCCAATCAGACTTGTGCCCGTCTAAAATCCACTCTTTCAACCAGGCTTCGTATTTATCTAAGGGTAAGAACCAGTGTTTGGTTTCTTTTAAAACGGGCTTGTTCCCGCTTAAAGCTGACTTTGGAGCGATAAGATCCGTGGCACTCAAAGAGGTTCCACATTTCTCGCATTGATCTCCATAAGCCTCTTCGTAATTGCAATGGGGACAAGTTCCTGTAATGTATCGATCGGCCAAGAATTCGTTTTCTTTTTCGTCGTAATACTGCGCACTGGTCTTCTCTATAAAAAGGCCTTCACGGTGCAAGTGCTTGAAAAAGTCTGAAGCTGTTTCGTGGTGAACGGGGTCTGATGTACGGTGGTAAATATCAAAACTGATCCCCAATTCTTTGAATGAATCTCCAATAATCTTGTGGTATTTATCCACCACCTGCTGTGGGCTAACGCCCTCTTTCTTGGCAGATATCGTAATGGGAACACCGTGCTCATCGGAACCACAAACAAAAATGACATCCTTTTCATTCAAACGCAAAAATCTTGCATAGATATCACTGGGAATATAAACGCCCGCCAGATGACCGATATGTACCGGTCCGTTTGTATAAGGCAGTGCTGCCGTTATGGTGTATCTTTTTGCTTCTTGCGACATGAGAAAATTCTTTTGGTATGCGGAGCAAATATAAGAATTTGACTCAGGTGAATACATAATTTTTGCGCTAGTTCCATGACACCCTCAAACGATTGTGAAATGAAAAATTCCAATCGGCAGATATTACTATCTTTAGTCTCACTAAAAAATCCTTTTTCTTGAAAACAACTCAAATTCCAAAACTAAAATCCGGTGATGCGGTTGCTTTAATCTCATCGGCGCGTAACGTGCTGCCGGAAGAACTTAACTTTGCGCTGGAAATCCTGAATATATGGGGCTTGGAAGTTTGTTTTGGGGAAAATTTATTCGGACAAGATCATCAGTTTTCAGGAACCGTAGATCAAAGAACAAAAGACCTTCAATCGGCATTGGATGACGAAAACATCAAAGCCATATTCTTTGTTCGTGGAGGATACGGATCGGTACAAATTATCGACCAAATCGATTGGAGCTCCTTTCAAAAAAATCCAAAATGGTTGATTGGATTCAGCGATGTCACTGTTTTTCATGCACATGTACATCAAAATCTTCAAATCCCTACCCTGCATGCTGCCATGCCCATAACCTTTCCAAAAAACACAACCGGTGCGGTCTCTAAAATTCAACGTATTTTGTTTGACGCTCAAGTCGATTACGATATTGGCGGTCATGCATTGAATCGGCGGGGAACGGCCGAAGGAGAAGTTGTCGGAGGTAATCTATCCATACTGTACAGCCTGTTGGGCTCTAAAAGTCAAATGGATACAAAAAATAAAATACTATTTCTCGAAGATCTCGATGAGTACCTCTATCACATCGACCGGATGATGCAGGCTTTGGACAGAGCCGGAATGCTCAAAAATCTGGCAGGCTTACTTGTCGGGGGTATGAGCGATATGAACGACAACAGCATTCCTTTCGGTAAAACCGCCGAAGAAATTATTTACGATGCCGTAGCGAATTACGATTACCCTGTTGCCTTTAACTTTCCTGCCGGGCACATCGCCAACAACGAACCTATTGTTTTTGGAGAAAAAAGAATGTTAACGGTTGCAGAAAAAATAACACTCAAATAAAACATTTCAATCATAAGCCAAATGGCAAAGCACAACGAGCTCGGTAAAGCGGGCGAAAACAGCGCTGCTAAATTTCTTGCCGAAAAAAAATTCACCCTACTACATCGGAATTGGAGGCAAGGCAAATACGAAGTAGACATCATCGCTTTGGACGGAACTGTATTGGTTTTTGTGGAGGTGAAAACGCGTTCTACCTATCGTTTTGGATTTCCGGATGAATCGGTAAACGCTAAGAAAGAAAAAATGCTGGTGGAGGCCGCTGAAATTTTTCTTGAGCAAGAAAACCTCGAAAACGAAATCCGATTTGACCTCATATCCATTGTGAAAAATAACACCACTGAAAAGATCTATCATATTGTAGATGCTTTTCATGGCTAGCGCGTCGATGTCGCGCACCAATTTCCAACATTTACAAAGGTTCCGTAACGATTGCTGAGAGCTCAATACAATTCACTACTTTTGCTGCTCAAAATAAGAGAAACATGTTACGATCACATACTTGCGGAGCACTAAACATTAGCCATTTAGGAAACGATGTTACCCTGAGCGGATGGGTACAAAAATCACGTGATCTCGGAGGGATGACCTTTGTTGACTTACGTGACCGGTACGGAATTACTCAGTTGGTTTTTAATATGGAAAGCCATGAGGGCTTGTGCCAAGAAGCACGAAAACTAGGGCGCGAATTTGTTATCCAGATCAAGGGTAAGGTGATCGAACGTAGCTCAAAAAACAAAAAAATTCCTACCGGAGAAATTGAAATTCAAGTGGCAGCGTTAACGATATTAAACGCCGCCAAAACGCCGCCATTTACCATCGAGGACAATACCGATGGTGGGGATGACCTTCGTATGAAATACCGCTACCTGGATTTGCGTAGAAACCCGGTCCGAGAGAACATGATTTTACGTTCTAAAGTAGCCATTGAAACCCGAAAATATTTAGCCGACCTAGATTTTATTGAAGTAGAAACGCCTGTATTGATTAAGTCTACCCCAGAAGGCGCTCGTGACTTTGTCGTGCCAAGTCGTATGAATGAAGGTGAATTTTACGCCCTACCCCAATCTCCACAAACCTTCAAGCAATTGCTTATGGTTTCTGGCTTCGACAAGTACTTCCAAATCGTAAAATGTTTTCGTGATGAAGACTTGAGGGCCGATCGTCAGCCAGAGTTCACGCAAATTGACTGCGAGATGTCTTTCGTAGAACAAGAAGACATTCTCAATACTTTCGAAAACCTCACGCGTCACTTACTTAAGGTCGTTGTAAATGTGGAATTGGAAGATTTCCCTAGAATGACCTTCGACGAGGCCATGAGAGACTATGGAAATGACAAGCCAGACATTCGTTTCGACATGAAGTTGAAAGACATCAATTCCCTAGCTCAAAACAAAGGTTTTAAAGTCTTTGATGATGCAGAACAAGTACTTGCCATCAATGCCAAAGGCTGTGCGGGATATACAAGAAAGCAGTTGGATAAGCTTACCAATTGGGTAAAACGACCTCAAATTGGAGCCAAAGGGTTGATTTATGTAAAATGCAACGAAGACGGAACCTACAAGTCTTCGGTAGACAAATTCTTCGGTCAGGAAGATTTAGACCAATGGGCAAAAGCAACCGATGCCGAAGCAGGCGACTTGATTTTGGTGTTGAGTGGAACAGCAAATGAAGTTCGCAAGCAAATGAGTGAGTTACGCCTGGAAATGGGAGAGCAATTGGGATTGAGAGACCCAAAAGTCTTTGCTCCGCTGTGGGTGGTTGACTTCCCTCTTTTGGAATGGGACGAAGAAACCAATCGCTTCCACGCCATGCACCATCCCTTTACCTCTCCAAAACCTGAGGATCTCGACAAACTCGATACCGCTCCAGGTGACGTGAAAGCGAATGCCTACGACATGGTATTAAACGGTTCGGAAATTGGTGGTGGGTCCATTCGTATCCACGACAGAGACCTACAAAAACTCATGTTTAAGCATCTTGGGTTTTCAGATGAGGAAGCGCAAGAGCAGTTTGGCTTCTTAATGAATGCATTCGAATTCGGGGCTCCACCTCACGGAGGTTTGGCCTTTGGCCTTGACCGACTTTGTGCACTGATGGGTGGATCCGAATCGATTCGTGACTTCATTGCGTTCCCAAAAAACAACTCCGGAAGAGATGTGATGATTGATGCGCCTGCAAAAATTGATGCAATACAATTGAACGAGCTTAACTTAAACTTGAACCTCTAAAATTTACATTCTTAAAATAAAAAAGGCCACCCAAATGGGTG